>Ga0222650_1000027_pt1 | contig 161015 bp, 121 predicted proteins | sample AntAcemetagen367_FD_179820 | JGI IMG/M metagenome (GOLD analysis project Ga0222650, IMG submission 179820) | Saline water microbial communities from Ace Lake, Antarctica - #367 | ecosystem: Environmental > Aquatic > Non-marine Saline and Alkaline > Saline | place: Antarctica: Ace Lake... | reverse complement strand
CTCCTCCCTACTCCCTACTCCCTACTCCCTACTCCCTACTCCCTACTCCCTACTCCCTACTCCCTACTCCCTACTCCCTACTCCCTACTCCCTACTCCCTACTCCCTACTCCCTACTCTCAAATCAGCTGACGTTTCTTCACATTGAGATACTGCGTGACGGTCTCGGTACAGAGTTCTTCGTGCTCTGAGATTCCGAGTTCGACACCGAGGTGGCGGAGTCGGTTTCCGGTTTCACGAAGCTCCTGCCACTCGAAATGCCCCGCAAGATTTTCGTAAATATCGGAAACGGTTTCCGGTTCGCTCCTTGATGAGAACATGGGATTCGCTTTCTCGGGGCGAACCATATTGACGAGAACAAGGTGCTGGCGACTGATCAAAGGGAGCGCTTCGTAAAATTGTTCAGCCGTAAGCGGATCATTTAAATCAACTAACATGACAATGAGCGCCCGCCTCGTGAGCCGTTGACGCAGCGAGATCATAAGCTGCTCATAGTCAGGAGCGACCGGCTTCGGCTCGAGTGTGTAAAGCGCATCACGGATGACGTTGTAATGCGCTTTTCCATTTCGACCGCGGATGAAGCGATCCACTTTATCAGCGAAACTGATGAAACCAAAAAGGTCTCCCTGCTTTTCAGCAACCGAGGCCATCACGAGCGAGCAATGAAGAAATTTCTCAAGCTGGGTCGTCACCATGGTATCGCCGCCGGATGACTCCATTCGATACATCCAGTCACCTTCAGCTGCGTCCTCGACTGGAACATGGATTTCACGGGCGCTGAGCCGGGAATGATCGACGACAACGTAGACTTCCTGAGTGCGCTCGATCTGGTAGGTTCTTGTGACGGGTGATTGACGCCGCGCCGTCGCCTTCCAATCAATGTCGATGTAGTCATCCCCGAACTGATACTCGCGAAGCTGCTCAAAATCACGGCCCTTGCCCACTTGTCGGACGACGTGGCTGCCGTCGTTTCCCCGCATTAGAAACAGACTCGCGAGCCGCTTTCGCTCCAATGCCAAGTCAGGGTAGATGCGTAATTCCGACTTGAGGTCGAATGCCTTCCGGAGGATCCACCACTGCCACCGTGAAGGAGTCTCAACATGAAGTGAGTCGAGGAAAAACTGTCCCCTGCGCAAGGGGGTAATGGGATAGCTCACAATGCGCTTTTCTCCCGATTCGACCTTCGAGATCACGCCAACGACTTCTCCTTCGATTTTGAATTCACCCGATACCGCGAGCCCATAGCGAAGCGTATCGAGCGAGCGGCCACGGTTGAGAAATGTCACCTGAACTTCCAGCTCCCGCCCCTTCGTTCCCCGTATCAGTGCTGGAATCTCACAGCCTACTCCTTCGAGTAATTTCTGCGAAAAAACGTAGTCTCCAATCGCGGCAACGAGAACCAAGAGAATGGCCCCGAGCCCGATGACTTTCCCAAGTCCATCGAAATACACCGCGGCAGTGAAAGCAGGAACAAGGACAAGAAATGCGATCCAAAGTAGTGGAATGTTAGGAACTGGGCGCATTTTCTAGAGCCGGAAAAAGGAATAATTCAAACTGAAGCGACTACCTTGGAACGGCGACACCTTCGAGTAATTTCTCGATCGCCTCGCCAATCGTAACGCCTTCGATTTCGTATTCGGGACGCAGAACAAGTCGATGCGAGAGCACAGGGTAGGCCATCGCCCGAATGTCGTCGGGGGTGACGTAGTCTCTGTCATCGAGAGCGGCGAGAGCCCGGCTCGATAACAGCAGGGCGATTGTCGCACGGGGTCCGGCACCGACTTGAATGCTATCCTGCTCACGTGTTTGCCTCACAATTTCAACAACGTAGTTCACGAGATCTTCTTTCACCGTGATCCCCTGGAGAGCATCCTGCATCGTTTTGATCCGGTCGGAGCTGAGGATCGGTTGCACGGCATCACTGTCGAGAATGTTTTCTGGCGTGTCTTTGCCAAGGGATTGAAGAGCGAGCTGTTTCTCGGACGCTTCAGTTGGGTAATCCATCTCGACACGAAGCAGAAAGCGATCTTTCTGCGCCTCGGGCAACGGATAGGTCCCCTCGTATTCGATCGGATTTTGCGTCGCAAAAACAGTGAAGCTATCGGGTAGCTTGTGAGTCACGCCATCGATCGTAACCCGCCGCTCCTGCATCGCCTGAAGCAGAGCCGACTGGGTTTTAGCGGGGGCTCGGTTGATTTCATCGGCAAGGAGAAAAGAAGTGAAAACGGGCCCTTTAACGAGGTGAAAAGCACTTTCCTGCAAATTAAAGACGTTCGTTCCGGTGATGTCGGAAGGCATCAGGTCAGGCGTGAACTGGATGCGGGCAAATTCGCTACCGAGGACGCGAGCGAGCGTTCTCACAAGAAGCGTTTTAGCAACACCGGGAACCCCCTCGATAAGGATATGATTCCCCGTAAAAATGGCGATCAAGGCGTGATCAACGACCCGCTCCTGGCCGATGATGACTTTGGCAACCTCAGCACGAGCTCCGGCGAGAATTGCTTTGACTGATTGCACATCCGAATTGGCAGGCGTTTCGTCCATAGTATGGGGTTCATCGCACATAAACGGCTCTTTCGGCAAGGGTATATTCGCGAAATGATGTCGCTTGCGCCCCCTACGAGTTTACTGTTCCAGTTCCAGGACCACTTTCATGTCAGTTCGACCCGCCCATATTTCTCCCGAAGAGACTGATTCGTCATCGAATCCGAAGTGGTTTATTCTCTTCCGGATATTCTTTAACTCGCGCTTCTACTATCCCGTCTACGCGCTGATGTTTCTCGACTTCGGCCTTACACAGGAGCAGTTCGCCGCCCTCAATCTGGCCTGGGCAATCGCGATCGTGGTTCTCGAAATACCCAGTGGCGCTCTCGCAGATCAGGTAGGAAGGCGACCGCTCGTGATCGCCGCTGCGTTTTTAATGATGATTGAAATGGTGGTGATGCTCTTCATGCCGGTTGTATCGCGGGCCAAGTACGAAGGGAATCCAGAAGCTTTCACCACGGCCTCGGCGCTGCTTTTCACGGTCTTTCTTTTTAACCGGGTCATCTCAGGTGCGGCCGAAGCAGCCGCGAGCGGAGCAGACGAGGCTCTCGCCTATGATTCGCTTCCCGAAGAGGGACGCGACCAGCACTGGTCAAAACTGACGACAAAGCTCATGAAGTGGCAGTCGGTCGCCTTTATCATCGTGACGCTGATTGGAGCGGCCGTTTACGACCCCGCTTTCCTGAATCGATTCCTCGCGTTTTGCGGTTCGGAAAAAACGCTTCTCCAGGAGCAGACCTTGAAGATCCCTATTGCTCTGACTTTTATGATGTCGCTTGGCGTATTGTTCAGCGCTCTCCGCATGAAGGAGCCAGACAGCTTTCAGCGCCCTCAAAAGAAACATTTTCTCGAAGCGACCAAAGACAGCTTCGCCCGCACGCTCAAGGCGGGCCGATGGATCGCAGTCACTCCGGCAGCGCTGATGCTTCTTCTGACAGGCTTGTGCTTCGACAGTATTATCCGGCTCTACTACACCGTCGGATCGATCTGGCTGGAAACGATTGGCTTTGAGCCGGCACAATTCGGGCTCATCAGTGTCGCCGGTTCTCTCGCGGGGATCCTCGCTGCGGTGATGGGGGAAAAACTCATTAAGACGCGCTCCCCCGGCTTCAACTTCAAGCTCCTCGGGTTGCTGACCTTCGTCGGTATCTTCAGTCTCGCCTTCCCCATTAGATTCTGGTCAGTCGCCTTTCTGCCGACCTTGTGGATCTCGATGCGGCTCCTCCATTTCTTTCTCTCCAATTATCTCAACCGCGTCACCGACGCAGAAAACCGCGCAACCGTGCTGAGTTTCCGCGGACTTTCGATGAACCTCTCCTACGGAATCCTGACCTGGCTCTACGGAATGCAGACGGCCTACCTCAGTGGAAGAATTGAAATACCGGAAGGCGGAATATCCGATCAAATCACGCATCAAATTTTCACCGGAGCGACCCAATCGTGGTGGGTCTATTTCGCGGGTGTCTTGCTGTTTCTCTGGCTTTTCCGCAGCTTGAAAATAGGGAAGTCCTGGAACGAATTACTTAAATGAAGCCCGAGGTCACGATGATTGTCGCGATGACTCAAGACAGAGTAATCGGCTCACAAAACGGCGGCATTCCCTGGTCCCTGCCTCGCGACAAGGCGCACTTCCGATCACGAACGAGCGGACGATGGCTCCTCGTCGGTCGAACGACCTATCTGGAGATGAAGGGCTGGTTTGGTGATCGCACTCCTATTGTCCTAACACGCTCATCCTCTTTCAAGCCGGATTCCAAAAGCCATCGTGTCGCCGGCTCGGTCGCAGAAGCGATTGAACTTGCAGCGAAGAACGGAGCCGACGAACTCGTTGTCTGCGGCGGCAGCGCCGTTTATAAAGCGGTATTGCCCCACGCGGACCGACTCATTGTTACGAAAATTTCGTTCGACGATGAGGTAATCGCCCCTCTCTATTTCCCTGACTTCGAGACGAACCTGGAATGGACGTTAAGAGGGCGGGAACAATGGAATTGTGATAAGGAAAATACCATTCACGCTGAAATGCTCACTTTTCAAAAAAGGGCAAAAAACCACGACGAAATGTGCGAAATTAGTTAATGTATTTAAAATACTTTTCTGCCGCCCTGCGGTTGTATGACATTTTCTAGATCTACAAGCTCCCTGATGCGGACTTCCTTACTCATCTTTCTCGCAATGGTGCTGACTTCCTGTGGGGACAGCGCATCTATGTCGGATCGTATGGATGCGATCGGGACGCTGCCGCTCTGGCAACGAGTCAGCGCGATTGCCCTTGCGACATTGCTTAGTGAAGACCTCGCCTGCATTACGGCCGGGCTTCTAGCCAGTGAGGGCGTTTTGACCTTTGGGTGGGCACTCACCGCGGCATTCCTGGGAATCTACGTTGGTGACATGTTTCTCTACCTCATGGGACGTATCGGAGGAATAGCCCTTCTGCGGCGTGCCCCCTTTCGCTGGATGATTAAAGAATCCCAAATCAAACAGGCGGAATCCCTCTTCGAAGAGCACGGCGCTAAAATCATTTTCTCATCGCGCCTTCTCCCCGGCTCCCGCCTTCCCATTTATGCGGCCGCAGGGGTTCTGAATTACCCGCTTTGGCGTTTCGCGCTTTTCATGTTTCTCGCAGGGGGGCTTTCGGCGGCGATCCTCGTGGGAGGTTCCCGTCATCTCGGGGAAGTCGTGATCGAGTGGCTCAAGGTCTACGAAGCATGGGCTATTCCCGTTTTCGCGACCGCCGTCTTCCTCATTTGGACGACAGTGAAGCTGCTGGAGATTTTTGCGACGCGCCGAAGCCGTCTTGTTTTTCTTGCCCGGAGTCGAAAGATTTGGAACAAAATCGCAACGATCTTTAGATCAACAAAGCGCAAATGACTTCGCAGTTCGGTTGAAAACGCTCTTGAGGGATTCTCAATTCCCGTTAAACATAGTCTCTAACCTCTTTTCCTCTACACCGTGTCCTGGATCTCACTAGCCCTTCGCAACTTGCTTCGCAATGCCCGACGCTCGATCACCACTATCGCCGCCGTTGCCTTAGGGTATGCTGCGATCAACATTCTCGCCGGCTTCACCGCCTACATGTTCGCCAGCATCGAGGACGCTCACATTTACGAGCAGATCAACGGCCACGTCCAGATCTGGAAAAAGGGCGCACGCGAGTATGGCGGATCGGATCCCGCTGCCTTCCTCATCAGTGAGAAGGAATTTTCCGGTATCAAAGCGTTCGCTAACGAAGACGAGCGTGTCGTTGTCAGTGCTGGATTGCTCGAGATCAAAGGCAATGTCGACGTCGACGGCACAAGCGGTTTTTTTGTCGCTCAGGCAATGGTTCCTGAGGAGAAGGATATGATTCACTCCCGATCAACCGCGTTACGGAGTGCTGATGGGAGCACCTATGACGGGAAGCCTATCACCAATAAGACCCCCTACGGCATCGCCATCACGACAGGGATGGCCGAGAATCTCCAGCTCGGGATCGATTCCCCTGTCATGCTTGTTTCCCCCACCGTGAACGGCCAGATGAACGCCCTCGACGCAGAGGTCATGCAAATCGCTGAAGTCGCCTCGGAAGCGCTCAACAACCGCTACATTTTCATGCCGCTCGAACTCGGTCAGGCGCTCTACGAAACCGGCGGAGTCAGTTGCGTCCGATTCTTACTGGAAGATAGCGCTGACACGGATGCCTTCGCTGCAAAACTGAGCGCGGAATTCGGCGAAGACCAATGGGAGGTAATTCCCTGGTATGACGTATCAAAACTGTATCTCAGAACCAAGCGGATGTTCGATATCATCTTTGGGCTCGTTTTTGCCATCATCGCGACGATCGTTACGATGTCTGTTTTGAATACGATCGGTATGGCAGTGGTCGAGCGCACGCGCGAGATTGGAACGTTGCGTGCCATCGGCCTGAAACGCCCCGGAGTGATTCGTCTCTTCGGAACGGAGAGTGCGCTCCTCGGAATTATCGGCGCGGTCACCGGACTGATCATCGTACTCACATTTGCCTACGCCATCTCTGTGGTAAAACCGACCTGGGAGCCCCCTGTCACGGCTCGGGAAATTGTTTGGGAAATTCGGATTCAACCATTTCGCCTGCTTAGCACCTTTGTCCTACTCGTCATCTTTACGACACTCGCCGCGATTGCCCCGGCTCGACGCGCCGCCAAACAAAGTATTGTCGATTCACTCGGCCACGTTTAAAAATTATTCCACTCACATGAAAAATCACTTCCTTACTATTCTTGTCGGAACGCTCGGCCTGACGGGTCTCCAAGCTCAAGACGCCGCTCTTTTACAAGCCGAACAGGCCCGGGGCATCCTGACGGGAAATACAGGTGTGCAATGGATCGTCAGCGTCACTGGAAACAAAAACGCTAAATTCGTCGCCACTTCTCAAGGGGGCAAAATCGTCGCCGAAGTGATCGAGCCTGCTGAAGCAGTCGGTCGCAAGTATCTCGCCGAAGCCGACGGGGACATGTGGTTTTGGAAGCCGGGTAACAGTCGCCCCGTCTCCGTTTCGAAACGCCAACGCCTCTCCGGCGATGCCGCAATCGGAGACATTGCCTCGACCAGCTACGTCGACGGTTACAAGGTGGTTGGATCCGAGAGCGGCGAAGTGAACGGTGAGCCCGCGACAGTTTATACGATGAAGGCCAACTCGCTCGGAGACACCTATGCGAAGATTAAATACTGGGTCACGACCAATGGAAACCTCGGCAAGAAAGCGGAATTTTATACCAAGTCTAACACCCTTCTTCGCACCTCGATGATGGAATATGACAACAAAGCCAACGGTCGTCCCTTCCTTTCAAAAATGGTGATCAAAGATTCCAGCAAGACGATCAACGTCGCTTTCAGCAACGTCAAAATATCGAGCTTTCCCGCTTCGATGTTCACGCGCGAAGCACTCGGTGGCGGAAAAGACGTCGGTCCGAGAAAATAACTCTCTGCCCTCTCTACTTCAGGAATGCTTCAACTCAGTCCAGAGCAACGGAACTCGGCGACTGAGCTTCTCAAGGCACTCCTCCGGATTGATACATCGAACCCGCCGGGAAACGTCGCTCCGGCGATGGCCCTGCTCCAGGAACGGTTTGAGTCAAAAGGCATCAGCCCGGTTCTTGTCGGTGAGAACCCCGAGCAAATCAATCTGGTCGCAAAGCTCGAGGCCACCCCGGAGAATCGTAAGCATCGTCCGCTCATCCTGAGTTGCCATCTTGATGTGGTTCCTGCCGACGCGAGCCGCTGGACCCACCCGCCATTCTCTGGACACGATGATGGCACGTGCATCTGGGGGCGCGGCGCAATCGACATGAAGGGCTTTGCCGCGATGGCTGCGATCACTTTTGAGGCGCTCGCAGATAAAAGAAATGAATTGAATCGTGACGTCATCTTTGTTGCCGTCTCTGACGAGGAGGCCGGAACGAAGCTCGGGTCAAAATGGCTCACTGAGAATCACCCCGACCTTCTCGGTACTAATCCTGAATATGTGATCAACGAAGTCGGAGGCTTCACCGTCCATCGCAAGGGACGTCATTTTTACCCGGTGCAAGTCGCTGAGAAAGGGGTCGCGTGGCTCAGGCTCACCGTAAAAGGGACCCCGGGACACAGCTCGCTCCCCAATCAAGACAACGCGGCAGCAACCCTCGCCCGTGCCGTCAAGGCCATTGATGAAACCCGTCTCCCCTGGCACCCCAGCGAAGAAGCGGGACGTTTCATTGCTGGATTCGCCGCCCCGGAAGGATCTCTCGCCAAGAAGGTCGCGGGTCTCTTTTTGAATCCACTGCTCGGCCCGTTTCTCCTGAAACTTCTCGTGACAGACCCCTCCCGTCGCGCCTCGCTCGAAGCGGTTTTGAGGAATACCGCTAACCCGACTCGACTCAGTGCAGGCGAAGCCATCAACGTGATTCCCGGCGAAGCATATGCCGATATCGATGGCCGTCTCGCGCCGGGAGAGACCGCGGATGACCTCATTCGTGAATTGAAAACGATTTTAGATCGAGTGGCCCCTTGCGATTACACCCTCGAAGTGCTCGAGACATCCCTTCCTGTTTCGTTCGAGCCTGACACGCCACTATTCGACGCGATTCAAAAGGCACTGGAATCAGCCGATCCCGGAGCCTATGTCGTGCCGTCGATCATTCAGGGATTTACCGACAGCAAAAACTACGCATCACTCGGAGCGACCTGCTATGGATTCTATCCTCTGAAGATGCCGGAAGATCTCGATTTCGCGTCGCTCTTTCATGGCGACAACGAACGCATCCCTATTCAAGGGTTTCACTGGGGGATCGAAGTGCTGACATCAATGCTTCTCGAGTTCCTCAGAGACGACAGCTAGTCTTGGATCCCGTAGAATCGCTGCGCCGTCTTTCCCCATATCGCAGCCTGCTCATCTGCGGAGAGTTTCGCGGTCCATTCCCTGACGCAGGCACTCCAATCCCCGTAGGTCGTTCGCAGGAGCGAAACCGGCCAATCGCTTCCAAACATGAGCCGATCCGCGCCGAAGGCATCGAGGACGACCTCAAACCAGGGACGCATTAGTTGAGAGGTGATCGCTTCACCGTCGACCACTTCCGTTGCGATTCCACTGAGCTTGCAGGCAACCTGCTCGCGCTTTGCTAATTCTTGAATTGCGGTCGCCCACTTAGGATCGACACCCTTTGCACTGATGTCCGGCTTCGCAATATGATCGAGAACGAAGAGCTGCATCGGATGTTTATCCACCATCTCTGTCGCCACCCCTATTTGATCATCTAGAATGAGAACATCGTAGGTCAGTCCGAAATCGTGCAGCGCGGCGATCCCTCGATTGAAATCTTCTCGAAGGCAAAACTTACGATCATCCTTCCCCTGAAGAACCTCGCGAATGCCGACGGACTTCTCCGCCTCAGCGAACTTTCCGATACGCTCCCACGCATTCTCAGCGGTTAGATCAACCCATCCGACAACGCCTTTAATGAAATCGTTTTTATTTGCGTAGTTGAGGAGAAAGCCATTCTCCTTTTCATCCGTCCTTGCCTGGACAGAGATCACTCCATCAATCCCCGTCTTGGTGAGCTCCTCTTTCAGAGCCACAGGATTGAAGTCTTTTTTCAGAACATCCATCCCCTCCCCGATCCAGCGATACGCCGCTGAATCGTAGTTCCAAAAATGATGATGTGAGTCGATGATCATATTTTAAAGAAGAAAGGAATAACGAGGAAAAGTAAATTCGAATCCTGTGAAATGCCGACTCACCGATAATGAGAAAATCGATTAAACAGGCTTGAGCACAAAAAAGGATTGAGGGTGGGGCGAATCGTCCCGATGAGCCGCGTGGTCCGATACGATCCATTCCAACCCCGTCGCTCCGCTGCGGAGCGGTAAGGAGTTTCGGGCGTTTCGCAGGACGACGCGGCTCGGGAGAGACGCCTCTCCCCACCTTGAGAGATCGCCCGGCAGTGGGAGTTTTTTTGATTTTCCCGATCACATCCCAACAGGGTTAAGTCCTCGACGCCCCCCTCTTAAGTCTCACCCTTTTACCGCTGGGGCGGCTTCACTTCCCTCACGAGGGACCCATGCTCATCACTCATCACGAGAAGACTGAGCTTCTCGACTTCATCAATCTCATTGGTGCTCAGGCTCGTGTAGTCGAGTCGTCCACGCAGATCGGTGTAGCCGTCCTTAAAGAAGCGAACCTCTCCATTTTTCATCTTCGCATAGACCTTCACGTAAGCGGCACTGAGTGCTTCCCCGGTCTCACCATGCGCGACCTCAATACGCCCGTAGTTCTCCGAGACTTGAACTTTGAGCTGATTCGAATAAATCGCAACCGACTCGGTTCGCCCAGCCGCAACGACTTCAACAAGCACGTTCTTGCTTTCGAATACTTTAGGCAATGTCAGGATGATCGAGTCGCCCTTTTCAGGTAACTTTCTCCGCTCACTGGCATTTGGCTTGATGACACTGAATTGACTGCTCCCGCCGGAAACAAACGGCTTGCTCGAAAACAAAAACTCGAGATCCATCTCGTAGTAGTTCACAACAATTTCGTCGACCCCGCGGTAGACAAGCTTGGCCTCGCGACCATTGGCGGTCAGGTCGATCAAAGAGTCAGCCGCTGAGAGCTTCTCAATTTGTTCTTCGCGGGCATCTCCACTCCCACCATCTGTGGCCGCCCCCTCGATCGCTTTGACCTGAGAATCGATTTCCGCGAACTTTGAACGCCAGCGCTCAACCGGGTAATCGAGGTAGTTCGCTGCGATTGCCTTGGCCGTGCCCACTTCGTTTTCATACATCGCGCCGTAGGCTTTGAGGTAATTGAATTGAAGCTTGGTCGTTAGATTTTCAGGATTAACTTTCTTTAGCCAGACAAGCCCCTCACCAATCCGGTCCTGAAGGAACAAATAAGCGGAGACGGCAAGCGCATCCTCGTCAGAGAGTTTCGCTTTGTAACTCGCGACCTCGAGAAACTCCCCGTACTGCTCGCGGAATCGATCATTGAGCACCTTGCGTTCACGGCCAAGCTGATGACGTCGGGCATTAACCAATGGTGAGTATTCCAAGTGCTCATACCAGTGCCGCTCGACCGGTTCAACCGAGACAAGATCGCTCTCAATCCAGAGTCCAGCCTGACCGATGAAATCTTCACGATGCTTGAGATACTCTCCCGCAGTGCCCGGCAGATTGTGGTGAATCCCGTAACTCCAAAGCGTTTCATCGTAGGCGTGATGTGAGCCTATCAGCTTGACGGCTTGCTTGCAAAAATCGACGTCCTCCCGTGCGAGCCAGGCAATGCGTGAAAGGTCGATCCTCTCGAGATTGTTCGCTTCCAGGTAATCCAGAATCTGTTTCCTGCTCCCATACTGAGAGAGGTATTCCCAGGACGCCTCATCGACTTTGCTCAGTTGATCAACGACTCGGAAAGTGATCGCTACGCCAACGGCGATGACCTCTTCATTTTTCGAGACCCGAACAGGATAAACCGGAAAACTGGCCTCGCCTGAAGTCTTCGAAAAGTAGAAGGCGACTTCCACTCGCTCAGTCGAGAACGGATTCAGCTGCACGGGGCTTGATCGGGTGTAATCACTCCCCGAAACAGGAATCGCCCCCTCCGGGATCTGAACCAGCAGGTCGAGACGATGCGCCGAAGACGTAGGATTCGTCACCACAATCTGACTTCCGTAAACCACGCCGCGAAGAAATTCTTCCGTGACAAACTTATCGATCTGCTGCCCATCGACATACTGATGCCTGTCATCCGATCGGAAGTAATTCTGGCTCACGAGAATCGGGGTGATCTCGTCAGCGCGCGAGGCCTCTTTCACTTCCTCATGGAAAACGACGAGCGGCGAGTTTGCGGTCAGCCTGAGCGCATTATCTTCGACCGTGAAGTCGTGCTCCTCAGCACTGAAAGGAAGATCGAGAACGCTGAGGGCAAACATCATTTCCGTAAAACTCCCCGTCGCGGCCGGGAACTCGCGGGAGTAGAATCCCCCTTTGCCATTCCAGTTAGCGAAGTCCTTCCAAAAGCCGTTTACGATCACGAGCTCAGCAAGCTGCTGCTCAATGGGAAGATGATAGTAATTGTTCTCCGCCCATTCCTTCGTCGATTCGAGACGCTGGTAGAGAGCGTCGGTGACGGCTTCTTCGCGAAGTTCGCTCATCGCTACATTCCCCCTCGCCAGCGGGCTTTGAATTGTCGCGATCTCAGAAGGGGGCGCAGCAAACGCATCTGCCGACATCATCGCTTGAGCTTCCGTGCCTCCCCCTGCCATTTGGGGTTTCGCTGAAAATCTCGAAAGGGCCGCTACCGGCGCGGGCATAGCACCTGAGAATCCAAAACTATCTCCGACGTCGGCATAGGCATCGCCGTCAGACCTACCCAAACCCAAACTCAAACCGCCCGAGCGTCTTCCTCTTAATGCCTGACGAAACACAAAAGCATCCTGACCGGGGTTGGGTCGGATCAACTCATGAAGACTTGAGACATGCTTTCCGGTACGATTCAGCTCACCTCCGCCAATGCGTCGAGCGAGGAGAATTCTTTCGACAATGTTGAGTCGTCCAAACTTCCAGGGTTCCAGATAAGACTCCAGATCTTCCTCGACGAGGTAGTGATCCATGAATGTCTTGTCCTTCTTGTTCCTAAGGTAAGGCTGAGCCACGGTCTGAAAAAAGTCGGGATCTTTTCTCGAAAGGAAAAAATTCAACTCGTGAGAGCCATACTTTGAATACAGCTCGCGCTTTTTCGCCTCATCCCAAGTCGGCCAGTCCGTCACGAATCCAAATTCAGTGAACCAAAGGTCCGGCTTGATACCGAGGAGCGTGCTGTAAACGCCCGCTACCGTGTCGTAGGTCTCAAGTTCAGAGGAACGCAGATCGTCGATCACGAGCGTATCACCGGTTTCCAGCAAAGTGACATTTCGTCGCTCGGTAAAATCTTTTTCAGGATTCAGCGTTTGTTGGAGGCGTATATCCCGCTTCTTGATACCTCCGTCCGGTTCGGCCAGAGACAAGTCCCGGCTCGAGGTGTTATAGGGATTTACCGCAAGAACGTGGAGATGCTGCCGATCCCCTAAATCGGCGACGTCGATGGACACTTTTCCATCCTCGCCCACGACGAGGTTGCTTAAAACAAGTGGCTGGTTTGCAGAGAACTGCAGCGAGGGCGCATTGGAATTCGGCAAAGACATCGCAGTGTCCATCCCCATGCCGGAAGACCCGGGCGCCGACCTTTTTTTGCCTCCCTCCTTTAAATCACGACTGCGCTTGTAGGCCTCACCTTTCGCCGCCACATCTGTTTCCGTGCTCGTCTCATTCAATTCCCAGGGGTTTAGGATCAGCCCCGGACGAGTCAGCATATTCCCGGGAAAACGCTTTTCCCCTCTTCGTTCGAGGATGTAGCGATACTCCTCACCAATATCGCGACCGGAAATATATTGAGACTCATTCGATCCACGGATCACCTTAAAAGGCGCCGCCTCGTACCCGAAATTGAGACTCGAATAGGCATCGAAATAGGGCTCATAGCGAGTGGCAAAGAGATGGACGCGAGTCGACTCCCCTGCATTTGCCACCGAGATGACGACTTTGTCGCCGGCTCGCTCAAGCGATTCGATCAAAAGGGGCTTAGGATTCCTCACCTGAAGATGACGATGTTCTGACAGTTCATATCCCGCGACGCTGCCGCTGGAATCCGTCACACGGATCTGAACCGAAGTTCCTTCGCGCTTCAAAATCGCCCGGTAGTCTCCCGGAGCAAGGTCACTCAGCTCGATACCGCCACCGACTTCTTTGGCAAGATCAAAGACGTCTCTCACGACCTGATCCTTACGAATTTCAAAAATGGCAAAATCGCTTCGGGTCAACTTCCCGCCTTTCAGAGCTACCGGAATTAATACCGAGTCACCCGCCTTTGCGTGAATCGCCGACGGCACAGAGTCGCGCCCGCCGCGCAGCGGCCATCGGCGCGGGATCATGCCGTTACCTTGAGCGACGACAAGGGTGACCTCGGAGAGATCACCCAGTCCAATCCGACCCAAGGTATCACTCCTGAGGCTGAAGTGACGTGTCGTGGCCGTATCCTGATGGGCCAGCTCAACATTTACAGCCTGATCACTGATTACCTCACCAGCAAGGCCTAACACTTCGATAAAATATTCACCTCCGATTTTCGTGAGATGCGTGTCGGCAATCTGCCCCTGTTGATCCACTCCGGCCACCTCGAAGCCCCTCGAAGCGCTCACCTTAATCGGTTCACCGCCGCGGCTCACGGGAGAGATTTCACCATTCAGGGTAACATTAATTTCCTGCAAGCGGTTGGGAACACGAAAGGAATGAACCGCCTCTCTGTCATTGAGAAGTGGAAAATCAGGATCCTCGCTCACGGAACTGACACCATCGAGATCGGTCGTCGTCACGGTGATGCTGACATTTTCCACCGCAGCAAGGGAAATGGGCTCACCGTTTAAAGTGAGTGAAGGTCTCACGATCACTTCGCTCTTGAGACCGGGGAGCAATCTCTCCATTTCAAGAAAGAAACCGGCTTCAAACTGATACTGCTCTTGCGGCATCTCCAAGGTCGCAAAAGAGGCTTGCCCCTCTGCCTCAAGGACGACCGAGGCTGAGCCCTGAGTAGAGAACGGAAGCAAGACATCACCGTTCTCAAGTGCCTTGTAGCGCTTACCGCCAAACCAAATCGCTGCGTTCTCGACCGGCTCATTTGCTTCATCGAGTATCGTGACCAACTCCCCACCAACCGTGGTTTTCGAAAGATACTGGAGCTTCCCCTTCCGAACGAGGGCACGCGAACTGATGCCATTTCCAATCAATTCAACGACCCAGACGCCACGACGTCCCTTCATTGATTCAAACGAGAAACTTTCGACGTGACGCAACATCGACGGCTGATCATAAACGATGCGTTTCTCCTCATTCGCGATGAGACCGTCGAGGTTGAGATCAGTGTTGATCTCGCGTTTTTCGTTGAGGTAGAAATTCAGTGCATTGACCTCGTAGACCTTCACGAGAAGTTCTTTCACGTTTTTGATACCTGCCGTGAGATCAACGCTTTCCGCGACCGGGTACTCCCGCCGATTCTCAGGAGAAAAGGCAATCTCGATGCGTTCTTTGAGCGTCTGAACCTGTCCCGGACTCAACATCGAAAACCATTTCTCGGCGTTCCCAATGCCATTGAGTAGTTTCGTCTCAGCAAAAACCCGCTTGAGATAATCCTCTTTCACAAAATTTGAGAACGAAGTGTATTGTCCCTCCTCAACGAAAAAATGATCAAGATAATCACGAACGAGCCCCTCATCATTGCGCAGCGGAGTAAGACCGAGAGGACTCAAGAGATCAGGCCGATTCTGAATACTGATCCCACGCTGCCGTTGATCGCGGACATAATCCTGTCGCATATATGGCATCGGGCGTGGAAGCGACAGGTAAAGTAAAAACTCTTCCCGGGGGTAGTTTCCCTGTGAGCGTGCCAGTTCCAAGCGCTGATACAAAACAGCCGCTCTGACATCAGCGAAGGAGGGCGGCAGCGTTGTGACATAATCCCAGACCCGATCCAAGTGGGCCTGGAGGGCAACCGGATCAGATATCAGCTCATCTTCTCCCGGCTGGATCTTCGCTAAACGCGTCTCGACAAAAATAGGGGCACTTTCCAGTTCAGGAATCAGCCCCGCAAGCTCATCAAGCTGACTCAGTGTTAAATTTCGATGCACCGGAAACTCGCCGAACCCACCCGATTCTTTTGTTCTCAGATCGGCAGCTATGACTCCGACAAGACGCTCCGCATCGGCATATTCAATCCGCCCCAGCAAATCACGCCGCTGAGCAGGATTGAGCGGCGTCTCTTCACGGATCAACCGATCAAGACCGCTCTCAGTGAACTGCCCCAGATCGTTCTTCCGCATTGCCTCATCTCGAAACGACTCCCAGGAAAACGATTTCGGATCTATTTTGGTAGGAAAGTCTGGCTTCGCATCCAGTCTCTGCTGCTGATGATTGAAGGTCAGCCCGAGCTGTTTTTTCAAGTAAGCAAGCGTCAGCTGGGGGTTGTCCGTGTATTGGAGGAGCGCCTCACGATGCTCGATCTCAACGACCCGGCTCGTTCGACCGTGACGCTTTATCCAAGGCTCGAGAAGAGCTGCGACTTCCGCGTTTTCCCCTCCCTGCTGAGCGAGGAGCGCTTTGAAATAGTAAAAGTTCTCAGTTCCCGGAACGAGTTCCTCAATTGCCGCGGCGCGGTCTTCAGCGAGGGCAAACGTTTCAATGAATCCAATCGTTTCGTCAGCGTACGAAGGGATCACGGCAAAAAACAAAAAAATTAAGAACAAATTGCGCAGGGAGAGCGGGCACGATTTCATAAATAGCGGGGGTTAAGACTCTGGATTTAACGACCTTAACGCAACGATTGCCGAATCAGTAAGCCCGAAATTGTAAAAAATTTGCAAGGACCCGGAACATTCTTTCAAAAATACAAAGGCGTATTTTCGCCACTGGCCCCGCCTTTCATGAAGGCGAAGTTGCTTTCTCTTCGAAAATCAGGATATTCGGCGCCTTCCCCGTTCCTGCTGAGACGTAACCCGTTTTGCCTCCATACGATTTCTACAATGAATAAGTACCTCACCTTAATCACTGCCATCACTTCAGTCAGTTTAACCCTGTTCGCTCAAAATGGGGATTTGAAGGAGAAAAACCCGGATCTACTGAGTTCCGAGAACTGGAAACAATGGTCACCGGATCCCGTTCCCGTTCTCTCTCCAGAAGAATCATTGAAGACATTTAAGGTCGCCGACGGATTTAAAATCGAGCTTGTGGCCGCGGAACCCCTTATTAAGGATCCCGTCTTCGCCGAATGGGACGCAGAGGGCCGACTCTGGGTCTGTGAGTTCAATACCTACATGATCGACCTCGATGGGTCTGATGAGAATCAGAGAATAAGCCGCGTCGTTGTTCTCGAAGACACTGACGGCGATGGGCGCATGGACAAGTCAACTCCGTTCGTGGAGGACATGATCAACCCTCGTACCCTCAGCCTTGTTGAAGGAGGCGTCCTCATCGGCGAGTCCGGCAAACTATGGTTTTGCGAAGACACCGATGGCGATCTCGTGTGCGACAAAAAGACAGAGCTGATGGATTTTGCCGTTGAAGCTCTCGATAACATTGAGCATGCGGAAAACAGTCTGCACTTCTCGATCGACAACTGGATGTACAATTCCAAAACGAAGCGCAGAATAAAGTGGTCGAACGGGAGCATTGTGACATCACCTGCCCAAGCGCGCGGCCAATGGGGGATGGCGTCAGATGCCTACGGACGGCTCTACCACAATCACAACAGCACTTGGTTTTCCGTTGATTGGGATATTTATGACAAGCAGTGGCCTCTGAATGGCAAAGAAATGCCAGCCCCTACCAAAGAAGTTTTTCCTATTCACCCCACCACGGCGCTGAACCGAGCCTATCAGGCCGGTATGCTAACCGAGAGGGGCGTTCCCAAATCAGTGACCTCAATCAGTGGGCTCGCGGTTCACAGTCACGGCGCCTTCGGTGATGATTGGGAGGGTGCCATCTTCGGAATGTCCCCGGGAACCAACACCGTCGGAGCGTTTAAGCCGAACAAGCCTTTTCCTGAGACGACGGGTTACGAACATATCAGTTACCCTGACAAGGAGTGGGACAAGCGTGAATTTCTCGCGAGCACTGATGCTCGTTTTCGCCCCGTCAACGCCAGCTTTGGACCGGACGGCGCACTCTATATCGTTGACTTTCATCGCGGTGTGATTCAGCACAAAAAATTCCTCACCTCTTATCTCCGCAATCAATCCGAGGAGCGCGAACTCGACCAGCCAATCGGACTCGGTCGGATTTATCGCGTCGTTCCGGATGACCACAAGCCTGTCGCCGCGCCCGAGAATCTCGTCGCGGGCCTTTCCCACCCTTATCTCTGGTGGCGTCTCAATTCCCAGAAAAAGATCGTTGAAGGAAATCGTGACGATCTCAAAAAAGAAATCGTGTCTCTCGCGATGAACGGAGACGCCTCCCCGTTTGCCCGAACACATGCGATGTGGTCTCTCGAGGGAATGGGGTCACTCGATGACTCTGTCGTGAAGAAGAATACCGCTGATTCGGACTGGTTCGTCGCAATGACCGCGCTTCGACTCGCCGGTGCCGCAGCCGGCGCCACGGATCTCTTCCCTGAGGGTTCAAACCCCGCCGCTACCGAGATCGCGAAGCGCGATCTGCCGCTTCTTTCCCGCTATGCCGGAACTCTCTCCACGTCAGGGTATCCCTCGCGTTCGGTCATCAATTTCAAGGACAACGAAGCCGCCTGGGTGAAGAAAGACAAAGATCTTCAGAAACAGTATCGCGAGGGACTCAAGCACTACGCCACGATTTGTGCCGCCTGTCACCAACCCCACGGTAAGGGACTCGAGAATCTCGCGCCCAGCCTTGTTAAAAGCGATTGGGTGAATGGAGATAGTAAGCGACTCATCGCGGTCGGAGTGCACGGACTCATGGGCGACATCAAGGTAAATGGGAAAGCGATTACCGGAGTGCCGCCAGTGATGCCGGGACTCGGATTTCTACCCGACGATCAACTTGCGAACATGATGACTTACGTGCGCAACGCATGGGGCAACAAAGGTGACGCGGTCTCAGCTGACGATATTGCTGAATACCGGAAAGCGCACGGCGACCGCCTTGCCCCATGGACAGAAGCTGAACTGGAAGCCGCCAAGTGAGCCTTGACCTAAACTCGCTCGAGGGCAGGCTCACGATTCGGCTCGAAGTGCTTCCCGGTGATTCGGTGAAACAGCGAGTCGAACTCGCCGCTCGCTGCGGATTCAATGGGATCGCATTTCCGGGAAGATTTCGAAAAGAATTTGGAAAAGAAGGATTGGCTTTAAAGAACGAGCTCGCCCTCCCGATTGAGACAGTCTCACTCGGATTCGAGGGTTCACTTTGCAGCCCCGATCCGGAGTCACGCGCCCTTTGTTTTCGAACATTGATAGAGCTGTTTGATTTCACGGCAGCGCTTGGCGCCAAAAGCATCAACATGCCTCCGATTTTGAAACAGGATGGCGTCGCGCGATTTCCCGCTGACGCGGTCGAGGAACAGGATAAACTTCTGATCGATCAACTCCCCCTCGTGGGAGACGAAGCCGCAAAGCGAGGCCTCCAGCTGCTGATCGAACCGGTAAACCGATCGGAAAGCGACTACCTCAACACCGTGATTCATGCCGCAGAGATCTGCAAAAAAGTGAATCATCCCGCGATTGGGTTAACGCCCGATTTCTTTCACATGCAAAAGGAGGAAGATAGTATCGCGGCTTCACTGACGATTGCCGGAGACGTAATTCGCCACATTCACACCGCTGAGCACAACCGCGTCGAACCCGGACCGGGAACGCTTGACTTCAAGCCTGGTTTCAGGGTCTTGAAATCAATACAATACCCCGGCCTCGTCGAGGTCGAATGCCGCGCCCTCTCCGGTGAGGCGGAAGAAGTCCTTCCTAGATCGGCGGCCTACCTTCGTGAAGAGTGGGCGAACGCCTAGTGCTCGTCCAAGCCTAACCGGACTGATACCCTGGAGGTCTTTTTGCTCGCACACTTCGTTATTCGTTGTCTCGCCATTCACAAATAGCGATTCTCCTCATGCCTTGTTTGCGAGGGAAAATCCTCGCCAGCCTGTCGCCGAATTAATTTTGTCTCAACACTAGTCTCTCATTTGGGGTCTCATTTTGCTCCCCCATTCTCGCGATGACGTCATAGCCTTTCACCTTGTGACCTGCTTGAATCAGCGGACTAATGAATCATCTACTCAAAGCAGTGAAATGGAACATGGTCAAAACGGTGAAGAATCCCACCGTCGAAGACCTTCTCATAGCGGCCAGAGACGCCGGCTTTGATGGGATCACTCTCTCAGCGCCGGGGGAATACTCCGCCAAGGACGTCTGGAAGGCCCGCGACAAAGTCGACCTCCCCGTTCACAACATCAATTCGGCAGACCATTGGGGCACTCGGCTTTCGGACCCCGATCCGGAAGTGCGTCAAAGAGCGCTCCAAAACACGCTTGATGCGATCCAGTTTGCAAGCGACGTGGGAGCTTCATCGATTTTACAGGTCATCGGTAAAGCGATGAATGACACGACCGAAACCGCTGCACATGTTGGAACGAGATCAGCGGAACAAATTCAAAAAGCGATTCCGCTCGCGGCGAGACTCGGCGTTCGCATCACCTGCGAAAACGTAAAGAACGGCTTTGCCACTTCGATCAAAGAGTGGACGGACTATCTTGATCAATTTCAATCCCCCTTCGTCGGAGCCTTCTTTGATATCGGCAATCACGATCGATACGACGGCGGTGCCCCCGCCTGGATTCGGGGACTGGGGTCACAACGGATTATCAAACTCGACGTCAAAGACCACAACCACGCCACCAAAAAAAACTGCGCCCTTTTCGAAGGCGACGTGGATTGGCCTGATGTCAGGAAAGCGCTCGGCGAGATTAAATACCAGGGATGGTGCACCGCCGAAGTCCCCGGCGGCGACCTTGACCAACTCAAAGGCGTGGCCCAACGAATGAACAAAGCCCTCGGCCTGCCCCAATCATGAAACGCTCCTATTTAATCCCCCTCGCTACGGTAGTCGCCCTCTCAACCAGCGCGGCGATCGCTGAACCGATCAAGATCGAAACTCGTCGAGAGTTATTTACCGATGACTTTCTCATCGAATCGCTGACCAACGTCACGCAAACCCTGCACTCGCCTCGTGATGAGGGCGTTGCCCTGAAATTTGACAAACCCTGGGAAGGTAAATTCAGCGCTTACGCCACCGTCATCAAAAACGGGGACCTCTACCAACTCTACTACCGAGGACACGACGAATCACTTCCCGACGGGAGCGATTCCGAATCAACCGCCTACGCTGAATCGAGTGATGGAATACATTGGGAAAAGCCAAGCCTTGGCCTCTTTGAAAGTCATGGCACGATGGACAACAACCTCGTTCTAGCTGGTCAGGCACCGGTGACCCACAACTTCAGCCCTTTCCTCGATGCAAATCCGAAAGTCAAGCCGGGCAGCCAATACAAAGCTCTCGGGGGAACGATGAAAAGTGGTCTGAGGGCTTACCGCTCACCTGACGGGAAAAAATGGTCCGTGATTCAAGAAGAAGCGGTGATCCCGAATTCGTTAGTCGAAAACGATTTCCCTTACTTCTTCGACTCACAGAATGTCTCATTCTGGTCAGAGGCCGAGAATCAGTATGTGTGCTTTTTCAGAGTGTTTAAGGACAAAATCAGACGCATCGCTCGAACATCGAGCCCCGATTTTATCGCCTGGTCAAAACCCGTCCTCATGGAATACCGCCACCGGGGCGGCGAAGCACCGATTGAACATCTTTACACCAACCAAACCCATCCCTATTTTCGGGCGCCGCACCTTTATCTTTCCATTGCAGCCCGCTTTATGCCCGGTCGCCAGGTCCTCTCTGATGAGCAGGCAAAAAAAGTCGGCGTGAACCCCGGCTACTTCAAAGACACCTCGGACGCTATTTTCATGACGACCCGTCCCGGGAGCAACTACTATGACAGAACCTTCTTAAGTAGTTTTGTCAGGCCGGGGATTGGGGCAAAAAACTGGGTTTCCCGAACCAACTACCCGGCTCTCAACACCGTTCAAACCGGACCTACCGAAATGTCCATTTACCTGAACCAGGATTACGCACAGCCCACGGCGCACTTGCATCGCTATTCACTGAGGCTTGATGGTTTTGCTTCTCTTCGAGGAGATTATGCAGGTGGTGAAATGATTACCAAACCCATTCAATTCAGCGGTGACCGACTTGAGATTAACTTTTCAACCTCCGCTGCCGGAGGCATCCAAGTAGAGCTTCAGGATGGAAGCGGAACGCCCTACCCCGGCTTCACTGCGGAAGAATCAATCGAACAGATCGGCAACGAAATTGCCCGCCATGTCAGTTGGAAGGGCGGAGATTCGGTTGCCTCTTTGAAAGGTAAGACCGTCAGAATTCGATTTCTACTCAAGGATGCCGATCTATTTTCGTTTCGATTCGCCGACTGATCGTACTTTTACTTCCCTTTCCTAAACCAATCCGACAAAATGAAATTCCTCGTTTTTCTTTTATCTCTCAGCTTCATTCTCTCGACCGGGGCGGAAGGCTGGAAAGCCGGAGCGGGAAGTGAGATCATCACTCCGGACGAACCTGTCTGGATGGCGGGCTACGGAGGTCGCGACACGCCCGCCCTCGGCAAGCGCACCGAATTGTATGCCAAAGCCCTCGCGCTCGAGGATCAAGACGGAAACCTCGGACTCATCATTACGCTCGATCTCGTCGGGATTGACAAAGCCTTCGCTGATCGGGTCACGACAGAACTTGAGAAGGAACATCAGATCGAGCGACATCAGATTTCGATCTGCACCTCTCACACTCACAGCGGTCCGGTCGTTGCTCAAAACTTGGGGCCACTTCATTACCTTTCGCTGACGAAAGAGGAACAGGTGAAAATCGACCAGTATGCCGAAGTCCTCCTTCAGGATATCCTCAAGGTAAGCCGAACCGCGCTCGCATCGAGAGAGCCGGCGAGAATTCAGCACGGCTCCGGGAAATGCACCTTCGCGGTGAACCGACGCGAGAACAAGCCCTACACCGAAATCCCCGAAAAGCGCGCCAATGGACTTCTTGTCGGGCCAGTAGATCACGATGTCCCCGTTCTCAGCGCCCGATCAGAAGACGGAAAATTACTCGCCATTCTTTTCGGGTACGCTTGCCACGCAACAACACTGAGCGCCAATGAATGGAATGGAGACTACCCGGGCTACGCGCAGTCGAAACTAGAGCGCGACTACCCTGGTTGCGTCGCTCTTTTCTGGGCGGGATGCGGAGGAGATCAGAATCCCCTACCTAGAAAGGAAGTCACTCTTGCAGAGCAATACGGAGCGGAGTTGGCGGATAGAGTCTCTGATGTTATGAGAGCGCCAATGGCAGAATTGGACGCAGAATTAAGCACTCACTTCGCCCTGATCCAAGCCCCTCTCAAAAAGATTCCGACCGCTCAGGAAATTGACAAAAACAAGGCCTCGACCAATCGTTTCGAAGTCGCGAGAGCCAACTACCTGCAGCGAAAAATGAAGAATGAAGGAGGCCTCAAAAAAACATACCCTTACCCGATCGGACACTGGAAAATCGGAGGCGAAATTGATTTCATCTTTCTCGGAGGGGAAGTCGTCATCGACTACGCGCTGCGATTGAAACAGGAAAGAAGCGGAACCCGGACCTGGGTGGCGGGCTACGCCAACGATGTCATGGCCTATATCCCCTCACTCAGAGTGCTGAGAGAAGGGGGCTACGAAGGGGGTGAGTCGAACGTTTACTACGGCCTTCCTTCACTCTGGGATGAGTCGATCGAGGAGACCATTATTTCCGCGGTTCCCCAGGCAAGCCAAAGCATCAAAGGCAAAAAGGCGATTTCGCCGCCAAAATGAACGAACCGTAATAATACCGACCTCGTTTCTGTTATCTTTCTACGTGAGCTTGACTCATCCTGAAAAATTTGACTTCCCTTGGAACTCCGTTGGGATCAGGAACTCAATTGGGGTCAGGCTCACCAATGCAGATCAACGCCTGCATCGTGTGAGCAAATGCTCTCCCTCCTGCGAAGGAAAGGCTCGCCCTCGTCCAGGCGACTCCGGCGAGGCCAAGGTCGTTGATCGAGACAACGGCATCAGAATACCCTAACTGATCTACCTTCCACCGAATCACGTAGACGGTTCCATTCATTACCGGAACGTACAAAAAGTCACCCGCGACAGAAGGAGTAGGAGACGCAATGTGCCCCCAGCCGCTACCCTTCGACCGCTTATCGCCGAAGACAACGAATCCCCGGGAATTCTTCAGCTCATTCTCGACAATGACTTGCTGGTGCAGTCCTCGATCTTGTTTTCCTTCAGGCTCAGAGAACCAAAGAAGCTTGTCCGCTACTTCCTTGCTTCTTGATAACTGCAGGGGCAACTCAAGGTACTCCACTGTCCCGCGATCGACGTGGACGCGCCCCATGTATGGCCTCGTGTAACTGCGAAAATAATGCCAGGGCCCCACGAGAAGATTCGAACCCTGCGTGATGATTCGCTTCTTCTTCGTGGAATCGATATTCTCAACTCCGACAGCCCCCTCTTTTCTAGCGACTCTCACCTCGTCGACAATGGAAACCCGCTTTTCGATATCGCCATTCATCGCATTGATCGACAGATGCGCATCGAGATGAAAGATATGAACTTTGTCATCACGAATCCGATAGCTCATCGTCGCCATGAAACCTTTGAGAGGAACGGACCAGATCGTAGTCCCATCAGAAAGATCAACCAGCGAAATGCCATCAGGCTTCTCCGGAGGCCCATGCCCACCTCCACGACCTACGACCGCGACCTGCCGCCCATCACCTAGAGACTGCGGCAGAATCACAGAGCCCATATTGACACCGCAATCGGATACCCAGACATCGTCTCCCGCAGCCGCATCGAGCGCTAACAACTGAGTCCACATTTCCTTCGGCGAATCGGCGAAGGTAGGGGGGAAGTTACCGTCCTTTCCAGGAGGATAAATTTGCCGGGTGAAAACAAATTTGCGATCAACCAAAAACGGCACGGTCCGTCCGGCCGTAAAAAGATCCCGCTTCCAAATCTCTTTCCCGTCACGGTCAAAACAAACCACGCCACCCGACGCATTCGTGAAGATCACGTGATCCCCATCGCAAACCGCTGGCGGTGAACTGCTATCACTGAAGCAGCCCGAAAGCCTTAGATCGTGCATTCCTTTGATCTCCCGCTTCCAATGAATCTCCCCGCTCTCCGCATCGAGGCACCAGGCGACAATATCTTTCCCGAGCTCGGAATCTTTCTCGACTGATTTCAGAGTCGAGAAGTAGACACGGCCGTTTTGAACGACTGGTGTGCTCTGTCCTGTTTCCGGAAGAGTGATCTTCCAGCGGATATTCTCATTCCTTACGACACTCCACGAAACGGGAGCGGACTGCTCAGTCGCAAAGTTACCCCCGCTACCAGCGCCCTGAGGCCAGTCTTCCGCGATGAGAGGCGAGAGAAATAGAACGATGACAAAGGGAAGTAACTTCATGGAAGAGAGACAACGACACAACGACAGGAAAGAGAACTCCCCGATCACGGCATCAGGCGAGAACCTGACGAATCACTTTCCCATGCACATCAGTAAGGCTCCGGTCCAGCCCGTTGTGATACCATGTGAGCTTCTCGTAGTCGAGACCGAGAAGGTGTAAAACCGTGGAGTAGTATTCCCAGATCGATGTCGGATTCCGCTCGGCTCGTCGGCCGAAATCATCAGTCGCACCATAGCTCGTTCCTCCTTTGACTCCCGCCCCCATCATCCAGAGAGTGAAGCCGTCAGGATTGTGATCACGACCCGCTGTTCCCACCTGACGGGTCGGCATGCGCCCGAACTCAGTGGTCCAGAGAATGAGCGTGTCATCCAGCATTCCCCGCTGCTTCAGATCCGTGAGCAACGCCGCGGTCGGCTGATCAAAGACAGGACAATGCCGCTCGTAGTCATGCTTAAGCGTTTTATGCGCGTCCCAGTTTAAGAGGCCGTCCACGCCGCTCGCCCTCGACGCGCAATAAAGGTTCACATAGCGAACACCCCGTTCAAGAAGCCGACGAGAAAGAAGACAATTCCGTGCGTAAGCAGCCTTTAGCTCATTGTTAGAATCAGTGCCGTAAAGCTGATGAATGTGTTTCGGCTCACTCGCGAAATCACTGACCTCGGGCGCAGACAACTGCATTTTTGCGGCCAACTCATAGGCACTGATGCGGGCCTGAAGTTCGCTTTCCTCTGGACGCATCAATGAATGCCTCCGGTTAAAAAAATCGAGGAGACTTCGCGTCCCCATTTCCTCCTCAAGACTCACACCCTTCGGACGCTCGAGATTACGAATCGGCTGATGAGCAGCCATGACAATGGCCTGGTGTTTAGCCGGGAGAAAGCCATTACTCCAGTTCGCCTTCCCATTGGGCGGCTCGCCTCGAACGTCGGGCAAGGCAACATAGGTCGGAAGATTGTCGGTCAGGCTACCGAGAGCGTAACTTGTCCACGCCCCCGCGCTCGGAAAGCCTTCGGTAGGGTGGCCCGTATTAACAAAGACACACCCGGGCCCATGGGTATTCGTCTTCGAAGTCATTCCGTGAAAGAAGGCGATGTCATCAACATGCTGCGACAGGTGAGGCAACATCGAAGAAATCATCTTCCCGCTTTCCCCCGCAGGCTGAAAAGGCCAGGGACTCCGCATCAAGGGGCCGTTCTTTCCCTGGAATGAAACCATATTCTCTTCACCCGGGAGCGGCTTCCCATCCATCTTCTCCAGCATCGGCTTATGCTCCCACAAGTCCATGTGAGAGGCAGCTCCCGGACAGAAGATTTGAAGGACCCGCTTCGCCTTCGCCGGAAAGTGAGGTTTACCGGAACCGGCCTGCCACTTTACGGTAGGATCACCTGCCGCAGACACATATTCACTTCCGAGCAATTGGGTCAAACCAACGCCCATGAGCCCGGTCGAGACGTCTCCGAAAAATCGCCGACGAGTTAGATCAAGGGGTGAATTCATAAGCCTTAAGGTCGAAATGCCCCTTTCAAGAGGTTTTGACAAGCGGGGATGTAAAACGTAGTATTACACATGATCAAAACGATTTCTAAAGTTGGTAATTCTCACGGGATTATTTTCGATTCAGCACTTCTGCAGCTTTCCCACCTTAGTCCCGGCGACCAAGTGAACGTGGAAGTGCATCCTGGCGGCACGATCACATTGACGCCGTTGGAGGCAAAAATGACACCTGAAGATCTCTCGAATATCGTTGAGGAAACAATGGACGAATACCAAGCGACGATGAAAGAGCTCGCTAAATGAAGTCCCCGGATTCCTGTATCCATTTGACTTCGGCACTCGTCATCGAGATTCACCTCGCTGTTATTGAAAAATTCGGCGGCAACCTCGGAATACGCTCTCAAGAACTCCTCGATTCTGGCGTAGCAGCCCCTCAGGCTTCCTTCGGAGGCGAATCTCCTTTTGCCGATTTGATTGAAATTGCGGCCGCCTACCTTTTCTATCTTTGCGCCAATTATCCTTTCATTGATGGAAATAAAAGAGCGGCCCTTGGCGCTTGCCTTGTCTTTTTGAAAATCAACGGTGCGACGCCCTCGCCCGACTCCAAAGATTGGGAATCTATCACAACCGACGTCGCTGCCGGCAAGCTCAGCCGCGGCGAAACGACGGAACGTCTCCGAAAATTGATTGATTAAAACGTTCATCATCAATCCAGATAGATCAGCTCACTTGAATTCAGGAGCGCCCGACAAAAGGCTTCGAGCCCGTGCTCACGAATCGCCTTTTCAGACTGTTCTAATTCGTCCTCTTCAGGCGCTCTTTGGTAGGCCATTTCGAAGGCGCTCTTCACGGAATTGCCACCATTAAGGTCAATTTCTGCCGCGAGCGCCTTGGCCATATCCATCGTGAACTGATGATTCAACATCGTAAGAGCCTGAAGCGGTGTCGTCGTTTCAGATCGCTTCGGCGTCGAAAACGAACAGTCTGCCTGATCAAATTCAGTCATGAGATCAACCACTGACGCTCTTGCATTTTGATGATAAACAGCTCGTCGATAAGTCTCGGGGCCGTGTTCATCGAGAGGTTCGTAGGTGCATACGTTGTCCTGCATGAACTTATAAAGACGAAAGCCCGGACCTCCCATCTCCAAATTCAACTTCCCTGACACCGCTAAAATCGTATCGCGTATCTCCTCAGCCGAAAGGCGGCGCGGTGAAAACCGCCAGAGCAATCGGCTCTCGCGATCGACTTTCCCGGCTTTATGATTCCACGCCGATGATTGCTGGTAAGCTTTTGAGAGCATCACCTCCCGATGCATAGGCTTCAGCCGCCAGCCGTGATCCTTCAATCTTCCTGCCAGGAAATCGAGCAATTCGGGATGGGTCGGCCGGCCGCCCATGTAACCGAAATCATTGGGCGTATCGACGATACCCGTTCCGAAATGATAGTGCCAAATTCGGTTCGCGAGCACTCTCGCGGAGAGAGGATTCTTTTCGTTTACGATCCAGTCAGCTAGCTCTGACCGTCGCAATGCTTCCCCCGTATCAGTGGTTAACTCGTAAGAGGGGGAAACCTCGCTCAAAGTAGACAAACTCGCGGCGACGACTACTTCCCCTTTCTTCTGCGGACTTCCGCCCAGGAAAATATGAAACGGCCCTTTCGCGTCATCTGCATTCCGGGTTCCGAGCCAAACGCTTCGCAGTGCAGGAATCGCCGCCAACTCTTGCTTCACCGCGGCGAGCTTTGCTTTCACTTTTCCGATGACCTCGAACTCTTCCTTCGTTGCCTCCACTTTCTTCAATCTGACGTTTTCGTGTGCGACACTGACCGGCTTTCGGTCCCTCCCATGAGCCACCTCCCGCCACTTCTCGCCCTCATCGGAGATCTCAATTCGGTAATCGGAAACAAAGGTGAACTTGCTGTGCTCAAAGGTGGCTTCGTCTCTTGCGCTCGAAAACACGACATGATTGATCTCGGTGGGCTTTGCCAGCTCAATCGTCAGCGTCGTACCCGTTGAAACAAATCGCGCTCCGAGCTTCCCATCAATCGCTATCTGAGGACCGTAAGCCCCGGGGAAATCTTCAATCAATCTCGCCGCGCCCGATGCTTTGGCGCCATTGGCGGCAAGCGCAACATTGACGGGCTTCGCGCCAGTTGAGAAGACTTCGAATTCATCGATTCGGAATCCCCCCGCCGCATTCGGATTCGTATCGAGTGACTCGCTGACGAGCCGAATGAATTTCGCCCTGACCGGAGCAAAGGATTCCTCGGTCATGGTGCGGCTCGCTTTTGGCCGAACCCAGAGCTTTTTATGTTCAGGAAGTTTTTCCCGAACTCTCCTGATGAGTTGGCCCTCAGCCTTTTTCAACTCCACCTCGAGTGCCGCCGTCTCGGCGTTCAGCGGCTTCACAAGCTTGTCATGCGACACCAATTCTTCCGCGGCGGCAAGCTTACGCGAGCCGTGCCTCACCCCTGAAAAGGTCGAGTAGAGGCTGTAGTAATCACGATGGGAAATGGGATCAAATTTATGATCATGACAGCGGGCACACCCAATCGTCATGCCTAAAAAAGCCTCCCCCGTCGCACTGATAATCTCATCGAGGGTGTTTGCTCGAATTTGCGCCGCCGCCGCCACATCCTGATTCCTCACGTCATCGTAGGGTCCCCCTACGAGAAAGGCGCTTCCGATCTCAACCTCCGGCTTTCCCTTCCCGAAAACATCGCCGGCAAGGTGCTCACGAATGAACTGGTCGAAAGGTTTGTCGTCGTTGATCGAATCAATCACGTAATCACGAAACGGCCACGCGTTGTCGATGATAACATTTCTCTCAAATCCTTTGCTTTCACCAAACCGAACCACATCCAACCAATGCCGCCCCCAGCGCTCGCCATAATGAGGCGACGCGAGCAAGCGGTCGATCAGTTTTGGATAAGCTCGGGGATCAGGATCATTGACGAAGGACGCCACTTCCTCCGCTGTCGGAGGTATTCCAATAAGATCGTAAGTTGCCCGCCGAATAAGAACCCGTCGATCGGCGGGAGGGTTCATCGCGAGCCCTTCTTCACCGAGGCGCGTGTCGACAAATTCGTCGATCGATTTAAGCGGCGATTCGCTGAGCGGCTGATACGCCCACCAGGACTTGTCAGCCTTTGACGCCTCGTGAAGGACGAGGCCCTCAGGCCACACCGCCCCCTCGTCGATCCACTGCTTCAGCAATTGTGCTTCCGCTTCGGTGAGCGCATCACCTTCCTCTGGCATTTCGGGAGTGTCACCGGGTTCTTCCGGAGTCGCGACGAGGTAGAGGTCGCTCTTCAGCGCATTACCCGGAACGATTAGCTCGGAGCCCTTCGAGAAAATGTGCTCCGCGTCCGAAAGAATAACGTCACCTTTTGCGATATTCGGGTTGTGACAACTGAGGCACTTCTTTTCGAGGAAAGGTTTAATCTCTTTCTCAAAATCGACGCCTTGGGCGAAGCTGGTCGAAACGAGAGACAAAATAGCGATAAAAGGCATTAGCCCCCCGCTTCTTTTTTTCATGTTGGTGTGCTAGAAAAACCATCCTCCAATATCTTAACCTGAGACAGAGGAATGAATCCAGAGCCGATCAGGGGCGTGAACCCGCCTCCTCAGCGGCATAGAAACTAATTGACTCGCATCATCACCTCGTTTCGACGCATCAGGCCTGGTGTCCACGGAGGATCGTAGCCCGCAAAAATGGGAGCTCCTGTTGCCGTTAAGCCTTCTGCTTTGATCAACGCTTTCAGTTCCGCAAGCTTCTTTTTGCGATCTGCCGAACTGCTCCTCCCGGAATATCTGAGCGCGGCATATTTTCCACCGCTCATACGCTTCAGTTTCACTGATTTGTCTTTCGGTGAAGGCGCGCCACCTTCGGCGACGTCATCCGGAACCACGAACTGCATCTCCTTCGCTGTGCCTGAACTGTCTGCCGGCATGAAGACAGGGGTCGTCATCGCAATCTTTTGACCTGCCTCGTTCCCCCCCGAAATATACTGAAACAACTTACCAAAGCTCCCGTTCTGAGAGTTGCCATTCATCGGCGCGGTGACCACGGTGTGGCCCGCGTATTGCCTCACTTCAAACTTTCCGCTCTTTTTCTCTACTTTGTAGGAGGCCGTTTCATAGCCTGCTCTGGAGGTCACTACAAAAGCAGTGCCCCCAACTAACACTAGGGGCAGGCACAACCATAAAAAGGTTTTGCGACGTGGGAATCTCGTTCTCATGTAAAGGGTTACGCTTTAAAGGCGACGAAGGGATCACACGTGCTCGCGGGCACGGGTGATGACAACGCTCACACTGTCGCAATCAGGAAGAATATATTTCTCCACTTCAAGCGTTACCGCACAAACCCCATCGAACGCGACCACCGCTGCCGCGAGATCCTCAGCCAGCGTCTCAATGAGCTTTCGCTCCCCTCTCGCCGCGATTTCACGGAGCTTTAGCGATACCTGGTAATAATCAATCGTGTGCTCGATGCGGTCATCGAAGCCTTTGAAGGACTTCGAGAGCGTGATTGCAGCGCTCACCGCGATGCTTTGTGCGGTGGCACGCTCCTCTTCCGGAACACCCACTCGAGTGGCAAGACGAAGCTTTTTGATGTGGATGGAATCACTCATAAATAGTCCAATTACTTACCGCTCCGTGCAAGAGATGACAAGCTTTTCGAGCTATCTTGCCTTATTCCAGGCTGTTCATATCAGGAGGTCACGCTTAGGTAACGCCCTATCCGACGGTCCTTTCCAAGTTCGTATTCGCTGAGATGAAAGCGCTCGACGTCGTCATTTTCTGGATCCACCATTTTGGAAAAATCGCTAACCCCGGGCTGAAGTGCTGAACTCTCAACGACCTGAACCGCCACCACTCGGGAGCGGTCTACGCCAATGACCGTAACACTGTCCTCGTCCTGAGGGAGTCGATGCAGATGCGGAACTACAAAGACACTCTTCATTTTTCGAGACTTACTAGAGTCGTATCACCGCCCCTAACCCTGCTGAATGCGCCAGCTAACCCTGTTCAACCCAATCGGAACCGCACCTCGCGGATATTCTCGGCGCCGAACTGAGCCTGCATTTTCTGCAAAATCTGCCCTTTCATGCGCTCGAGTTCATAATGCACGGTCGAATGGAGCACCTGAATACTCAGAACCTTGTTAGTCAGTGCAACCGGTTGTGAGTTCCTAGCGACGAAACTATCGACGAGATCGTTCCATGCGTCGAAGACTTGCTCTTCGTTAAAACGGTCTTTCAGCCCGAGCCCTTTCATCGTCAGCGCGACGACGCCTTCGATTTCCTGCTCGTATTTGGAGACGTCCTGAGGCTCCCAATACCCCCGTAATTCCGAGAGCGCGCGGTCTCGGGTAGATCGTTTGGGACGGTATCGCATGGGAGTAAAGCTACCTTTTTTTTAGGGAAAACTCCACAAAAAAGCGGCGACCGTCTCCGGAACACCGCTTTTCAAATTCGATTGGGAGAGATCAGGAATCTTTCCCGTCATTTCCGATTGCCTCTACCGGGCAACCTTCCATGGCCTCATCACAAAGCGCACGCTCGTCGTCCGTAGTCGGCTGCTTGTAGAGGTAAGAGTAGCCTCCGTCTTCGTTGCGAGTAAAATTATCAGGAGCCGTTTCGCGGCAAAGATCGCAATCGATGCACTGGTCATCCACATAGAATTCACCTTCTACATTGTCTTCGTATTTGTCTTCGAGTTCTGCCATGACAGTTTTTACGTTCCTAGAGAAACTATTTGGCGCAAAACTAGAATTTTTTTTGGGTGGACGCAACCGTTTTCGTAGGCTTGTTGTGAGACGTCATTCCGGACATCGTTGTTCTCTAAATCGACCTAATCTCTTACTATGAATCCTAACGCTACTGAATCCGAGGAAACTGACTCTGACACGGTGATCCCCTACGAGGGATGGCATGTCATGCACTTGTTCTACAATATCGAGCAATCCCAGTGGTCGCTGTTTTCGGATGAGGAAAAACTGGAGGCAAAAACCCATCTCTCAGAGCTAATTCAGGAAATCAGAGCAACAGAAGCATCGCAGGTGCTCACTTTCTCAGTCGTTTCGCCCAAAGCGGACCTCGCTTTTATGCTCCTGACCGACGATTTGCACAAAGCCAACGACTTCGAGAAACGCATTACCCGGGCCCTCGGTCCTGACGTTCTCACCCCCGTTTACAGCTACCTCAGCATGACGGAGCTCAGCGAATACACGACGAGCGAAGAAAAATACGGTGAAGAGCTCAAGGCTGAAGGAATCGAAGAAGGCAGCGACGCGTTTGTTGAAAAGGTCGCAGAATTCACCCGCCGCATCCAGAAATACAGCCATGACCGCCTCTACCCCAGCATGCCTGACTGGCCTGTGTTCTGCTTTTACCCCATGTCAAAGCGTCGCGGCGAGGTGAATAACTGGTATGCCGAAACCCACGAGCACAGGGCCGAACTGATGAGCGGTCACGCACGGCTCGGTCGTCAGTGGGCGGGCAAAATCCGCCAGCTTATCACCGGGTCAACAGGCCTCGACGAAATGGAGTGGGGGGTGACACTTTTTGCTCATAACACTCAGGATATCAAAGAAATCGTCTACAAAATGCGCTTCGACGAAGTAACCGTAAAATACGGTGAATTTGGTGATTTCTATATCGGCCTGCAACTCCCTCTCGACGAGTTGTTCCGCCGCGTAGGATTGTAACGCGGAGCGGTGGCTCATCCCTTTCCCTGTAGCCGAGTCCCGCGGGCTCGGCCCGGACAGGTAACGAGACCCGACCGCGCCGGGCGAAGCCGCGTCCTGGACCTACCCGTGAGGGAGCCTATTCAAAGTAGCCATCCACCCATCCCCGGGAACCCTGGGGTGGGATCGCGTCTGCGGTGTCGCTGCGATCAGCAATCGTAAAAGAGATCGCGAAGGGGAATTTCCCGGGAGGCGGACCTTTCGTGTATTCACCGCAACCTTCGAACAGCCCTCGAACGACCAGATCCATGCGTGTCACCCTGCCACCACTGGATTCCACGTAACCGAGCACTTCCGCGTCGAAGCTGCGTTTCCCGTCAGCGGTCGAGAGACTGACCGAGCCTCTCAACTCGCCATTGTTCAGGGTCATCGAAAGCGAGCGAAGCTCATCGCGCTCCCACATAGGAGGCTCGCCCCTCGTATTGTCGACGAAGTGATAGCGAACGAGGCGCCGCTGCAATGACTCGGGAAGCGCCCCTTTCGCGAGCGCCTCATGCTCAGATGCCGTGATCCAAAAATTGTCTCGCCCGCGGCCTTCCTGAAAAATTTTCTGAACCCGATCTTTTGGCTCGTCGTATCCGTGAAGCACTTTCGAGTGAACTCGGAGAACAAGTCCTCCTTCGGGCGGCTTGGGGTTATATCTTTGATCACGCTCGCCGTCTTCAATCGGAGCCCCTTTGTCTGCAGAATCAACCGCCGCCGCGAGCGCCCGATTCAACTCACCGACGAGCCCCGCCTCCCCGCCGGGACCACGGTGATTGCTGTAGAAAAGAAACTTCCCTGAACTCGTCGCGGCATAAAACCCCTGAGTCGTTGAGCCTTCAAAATCATGTCGCGGCCCCTGAAGGGCAATTTTCCGATAAAACTCCCCTTCGGCATCTTTTTGACGGCGTTGATAAGCCTGATCAATCGCCACAGGGATGAACTTCGTCGTCAGCAATTCAACGACGACAGGGTCTGCAAAAGTCGACGCACGGTCGAGCACGCCATTGTTTCACGTGCACCCTAACGGATGCCCGTCCATCGCCCAGATGAAGATCGGTTTCCCCTCGCTTGCGGCAGCCCGCTGTCCCTCGAGCAGCGAAATACGCCACGGAATCTGACGCCATCGTTCGGCAGTATCCGGCTGAAGCGCCTCCTCCAGTCGATCAAAATCGGACTTATCGAGTTCGGCACGACCTGGTGAGGCGGCCCCGGAAAAACAGCCCATCAAAGCGGCCATTACCAAATACGTTTTACGGATTATCATAAATACTGAACGGGGAACCTTTACCGAAGATACCACGATATCGTCTCTACGAAAACAGTTCGCGAAATGAAAATCATAGTCCAAAAACTCTGATTCTTTCCGTATCCGTGTGTCAATCGAACGACACGACAAAAAACCCACGCAACGAAAGCACTTCCTCATCAGCTCCCTCGCGCTGATTGCTCTCGCGCTTATCAGCCAGCTATCGGATCACCACTGAGATCCCGCCTCAAAAGCAATTCGGAGGGGACGGCCAATTGACCGCCCCCCCACAAAAAAGCACGGAACACCCCCCTCGTTAAGAAAGCGCGGAATCGAGGTCCTCGAGAATGTCATCGATATTCTCAATCCCGACGGAGAGGCGAATCAAGCCCGGGGTAATCCCCCCGGCAGCCTGCTGCTCTTCGTTCATTTGTGAATGCGTCGTTGTCGCAGGGTGAATCGCAAGAGACTTCGCATCGCCGACATTTGCGAGGTGAGAAAAGAGGCTCAATTTCTCAATGAAAGCCATACCAGCTTCTGCGCCACCTTTGATTTCAAATACGACCATTGCTCCCCCCTTACCCTTGAGGTATTTTTGGTTCTTGGCATACTCTGGATCGCTTTCGAGTCCGGGATAGCGGACTGACTCGACCTTAGGATGCGACTGGAGATGTTTCGCTACGGCGAGCGAGTTCTCACAATGACGCTCCATGCGAAGCGGCAGTGTCTCGATGCCCTGAAGCAGGAACCACGAATTATCCGGCGAGATGCAAGCGCCAAGGTTGCGAAGTGGCACCGTTCTCATACGCAGGATGTAAGCAAGCGGAGCAAGTGGATCAGGAAGATCGTGTCCCCAGCGAAGGCCATGGTAGGAAGCATCAGGTTTGTCAAAAAGCGGATGCTTTCCACCAGCCCAGTTGAATTTTCCGGAGTCAACGACGACTCCACCGATCCCAGCACCATGACCACCCATCCACTTCGTCAATGAATGAACCACGATGTCGGCACCGTGATCGATCGGACGAGTCAGATAAGGAGTCGAAAAGGTCGAGTCAACAATGAACGGCAGCCCGTGTGAATGCGCAATCTCCGCGACTGCATCGAGATCCGTGATTTCCAAGGCAGGGTTTGAGACCGACTCGCAAAAGAGAGCACGGGTATTTTCATCGATCGCGCCCGCAAAGGCTTGAGGATCCTGTGAATCAACAAAGCGAACTTCGATTCCCATGGCGGGAAGGATGTCGTTGAACTGAGTGTATGTGCCACCATAAAGGTTCCGCGCCGAAACAATGTTGTCCCCTGCCTGAGCCAAATTGATAATCGAATAAAAGACTCCTGCGGTCCCTGACGAAACACCCAGCCCGGCCATCTCGTGAGCGCCCTCAAGTAGAGAGACACGCTTCTCGAGGACATCCGTCGTCGGATTCATGAGACGAGTGTAAATATTCCCCAGCTCCTTTAGCGCAAAGAGATTTGCGGCATGCTCCGTGGAATTAAAAGTGAAAGAGCTCGTGCGATAGAGTGGCACTGCTCTTGAGTTGGTGACAGCATCGGGCGAGTGCCCGCCGTGTAGACAGATAGTTTCCAGTTTCATATTTGATTCGAAGTGTGAGCCTGACAAAAGGTTGGCCACGGTGCAAGCGAAAGCCTTTTTGAATGCTTACACAAACAAGTAGAAGAAAAGATTCATCATCTCCCCGACTTCGCTTTACCATCCTAATACGAGATCATGAAAACTTCACGACGCCTTTTTCTCTCACAATCCTCCGCGATCACCGCGGGCTTCTTCGGCCTCGACCGCTACCTTTCCACCAGCGCGATCGCCGAGACAGCCGGGAAACCCTCTTTTTCCTACGGAGAACTGAAGTCAGATCCCGACGGCATTATCGACCTGCCTGAAGGATTTTCCTACGAAGTCCTTTCTCAGACAGGACGCCGAATGCCCGATGGATACAAAGTCCCCGGGAAACCGGATGGGATGGCGGCTTTTGATTTAGGAGGGAATCGTGTCGCGCTGATTCGGAATCACGAAATCGGACACTCCGGCTACACCAATGGTCCTTTCGATGATAACAAAGTTCTTCCGGAAGGATTTGATGAATCGCTCATCTACGACGGCGGCAACCATGGAGGACAACCCTTCGTCGGCGGCACCTCAACGATTGTCTACAACCTGAAAACACGAAAAGTTGAAGACGAATATCTGAGTCTCCTCGGAACAGATCGCAATTGTGCAGGGGGACCTACGCCATGGGGAACTTGGATTACTTGCGAAGAACCTTCAGATATGACAACTCAGTGGGGCGCCATTCACGGGTATTGCTTCGAAGTCCCCGCCGCCAAAAAGCAGGGCCTGACAAAGCCTATACCGCTCAAGGCGATGGGCCGATTCCGACACGAAGCGGTCGCGGTCGACCCGCGAACCGATATTATTTATCTGACCGAAGACAGAAATGATGGCGTCATTTATCGCTTTCTTCCCAAAGAACGAAAAAATCCTGCTGCCGGCGGGAAGCTTCAGGCGCTCATGATCAAAGGCGACAAAGAGGCCGACACCAGAAACTGGCCCGGTGGAGAACGTTCTTTTCCCATCCGGAAGCGAGTCGCGGTCGAATGGGTCGATCTCGACGACGTGGAATCGCCTAATGATGACCTCCGGCTCCGAGCGATCGACAAAGGTGCCGTGATTTTTTCTCGTGGCGAAGGCATGTGGTATGGGAGCCCGGATGATGTTGGCGAGCACTCCATCTATTGGGCTTGCACCGATGGAGGGGAAAAGCGTTTTGGCCAGATTTTCCGTTACTTCCCCAGTGAAGCGGAAGGGACTGCCGGAGAAGCCGATTCCCCCGGAGAATTGGAACTCTATCTCGAGCCTAACGATTCCGATCTGCTTAAAAGCGGCGACAACATTACGATCGCAAATTCCGGGCACCTTTACATCTGCGAGGATACGAAGCCGGAGACGTTCATCCGGGGAGTGACCAAAGAAGGAGAACTTTTTACCTTTGCAAAGAACGCCCTGAACTCGGGAGAATTTGCCGGAGCCTGCTTCAGCCCTGATGGCGAGACGCTATTCGTCAATATCCAAACCCCCGGAATCACTTTGGCGATCACGGGAAATTTCGTTTCGTGACCCAATCCCGTCGACTCAGCGAAGTGAGATCGAATCATCGAGTTCAGGCGCAGGCAGTTCCCGCTTAGGCTTGAGCCATGCCGTGCGCACTATTTCCCCGCTTTTTGCCGAAACATAGAGCGTTCCCAGCGGGACTTGAGCCCGGTTGATCAGGCTAATCATCCAGATAGGCTCGCGGCTCCCGCCACGAACTCTCAGCTGAAAATGAGCCGATTGAAAGGTGCGCCTCTCCGCTCGCGCCCGTTTCTCGACCACCTCAAAGGCTTCATCGGAATCGATCACGATAGCATCCCGCTTCAGAGGAATATCGGGGAGATCCTGATCGATCAAGATCCGAAACCTTCTTTCGGCGAGCACTTTTCCCCGCGCGAAAACAGATTCTCTCAAAATGCCGGGCGTCGCGGGATCAGCGGAGAGAATCAACCACTGCGTAGGCTGCGGCTCGCCGTAGAAGCCCACCATTCCCATTACTTCTTCCCCCGGCGCAAACTTCGCTATCTTCACGAATTGATCGAATGCGCCAAGCCCTGTCTTCTGCCCATGAGAAAGCGCAGGATCTGCCAACCCTTTCAAAGGGAGGGAAAAACCAACAAGCCCTGCTACAGTCAGAATAAAAAATCGCATCAAGTGGTAAAATAACGAATACTACGCTTCTCTTTTATAATATTAAGAAATTATTATAATTTAGCAATCTAAAATAGTGGACGGAGCATGATCGTTAAGCGTCCTTTTTGCTCTACGCTCCGTATTCCAGACCATGGCTATCTCAAAACCTGACAGCGCACTTCTCATCCTCGGTCACGGGTCGACCGAGAATCCAGATTCTTCTCATCCCTCTTGGGAGCACGCCGACAAGATTGCTTCAACAGGACAATTTGGCAGCGTCCATTGCGCCTTCTGGAAAGAAGAGCCCAGCTTTCGCCAAATTTGGCCAATGATCGAGGAAGAGGAAGTTTACATCGTCCCCAATTTCATCAGCGAGGGCTACTTCACCCGCGAGGTGCTTCCCCGCGAACTCGAAATCGAAGGCCACACTTCTGAGCACTTCGGGAAAAAAGTGCATTACTGCGATCCCGTCGGAATTCATCGCGAAATGACCAACCTTCTCATCAAACGAGCGAAAGAAATTCTGGATCCGGGAGTAAACCTCAGTGAGACAACGTTGATCATTGTTGGACACGGAACGAACCTGAATAAGAAATCAGTGGAGGCGATCAAAGATCAAGTCACAGCCATTAAAGAGTCCGGCGTGCCCTTTGGCGATGTCCTCGACGCCTACATGGAAGAGGCTCCCTTTATTGCCGATTGGAAAACACTGACCGACGCCCCCACCGTCATTGTCGTTCCTTTTTTCATCGCCGACGCCCTCCACAGTTATCAGGATATCCCTGTGTTACTCGGCATTGAGGCAGAGATTACCGAAGCCGCGAGCCAACGTGATATTTTCCGGCAAAACCCTCACCACGTTGGCGGGCGCACCCTTTATTACAGTTCTTCGATCGGCACAGATCCATCCCTCGCAGACGTAATCGTTGATCAAGTCGCTTACTTTGACGAACATTATCTATCATGACACTGGCAGAAACGCTTGAAAGCTTCCTCCCACTGAACTCCACGCTTCGATTTGGCGAAGTTCAGCTGAGCAGAACTTCTGCAGGGAGATTCCGCGCCGTGCACATCCACGATCAGGACTCTTTGGACTCTTTGGACTCTTTGGACTCTTTGGACTCTTTGGATTCTTTGGATTCTTTGGATTCTTTGGATTCTTTGGATTCTTTGGATTCTTTGGCTGATCTGCGGGAGATGGCCAAATTTGATTCGAATAGTGAGTATCGCCCCCTGAAAACAGCGCCCACTTTGAAACGTGGCTGGATCACTGAATGCGAGGCACCTCCCGAATTTCTCAAGAGGCTCGACGCGATTTACCCGGGCGTGTTTGCGACCTGGGTTGCCTATGACAATGGCACCTATGATCCAGTTCCCCTGAGAAAGACCCTTGATCGGCAGACCGGAATGTATCGATTTTCCGGATCAATCACCGATCAAATGGCCAATCGAATCATGCGGGAAGTTTGCTCCCCCGGCTGCATTAGAAAAATTGCCTGGTCGATCGACGACCAGTGTGCGGTCAGCCGTCTCAAGCGAAACAAACGCTCCGTTCCGGTGATTTGCACCGAAGCGTGTACCTTTGCGGTTGGCCAGGCTCGTGAGCTGGTAAAAGAGGCTTACGACAAGGCTAATGCCCCGGAATAAGTTCACAGTGAAAGGCAAACGGACCTCAATCAGGATTGATACCGCGCCAGAAACGACTCGATTTAATTTCGGAAGTCGGCTCCTTGCTCGGAATATCTTTTTCTGAGAGTCGCTCTGCGTGCCCGTCGAGGAACGCTGCTATTACCTTCCCTCCATCCCATCTATATTCGATCGTATCGATAACCAGATCCCTGTCTTTAAACGTAATGACATTCGATTCGATGCAATCAATGTAAAGCATCGCGTTGGGTGCAAAGACCAGATTTGAAAGCGTTTTTTCGGTAAGATAAGGATCGGATGAATCAACGGAATCATAAATTCGATCATATTGAAGGTTAGCATTCATCGCGTAGCTGTGCTTATGCCAGTCCTCTTCTCCTGGGTCCTGTTTGACCGACATCGAATTTTCGAAAAGAGTTCCTTTCAAATGCGTTCCCTTTTCATCAAAAACAAATCCTTTGGAAGAACTATCGTCCTCAGCGGCTTCAGCATCGGCTTCGGCATCGTCTTCACTTTCCCTAATCCCGGCCCCTTTCAGATACATTTCCGCAAAAATGACACCATCGAGCCATAAACCCGTATCGCCGATATTGTAATAGGCAGGAAAGAAATCGTCATCACTAATGCCTGAGGGCGCTTTCATTCCGCCGGGATACTCAGGCGAAGGCAGCCTACTTCCATTATCGGCAGCCCAGTTAATCGTGGTGATAGCAATTTGCTTGAGATTATACGTATTCTTAGCTGCTTCAGCGACCTCTTTCGCTTTTCCCAAACTGGGAACAAGGATGCCGATCAAGATTCCCAAAATAGCAATTACCACGAGTATCTCGACCATGGTGAGACCCTTATTGAGCCGGCGTTTAAAAGAATCACTTTTCATAAATCGAGGGGATTATTGAGGAATAATAAGCGAAGAAGAATACCCTCTTTCGCAGAGAAAAGCTTATAAAAAATAGATCACTCGGTCAAGAATCATTCGTCGGGAGAGCTGAGTTTCCACTGTGCTACGCCTTTTTAGGGCGAACAAACTGCCCCCTCAATTCCTCGACCTGCTCACGGAATGCACACCCTTCGAGATGATCATTCACGATCCCCATTGCCTGCATGAAGGCATAAGCGGTCGTGGGGCCAAAAAAATTCCATCCCCGCTTTTTGAGATCCTTACTCAAGGCGAGTGATGTCTTCGTTATGCTCGGAACCGGGAAATCATATTCCCCTTTTCCGAGATGGGACTCCACCGTCTTGGGCTCCCACGCCCAAAAATAGGCGCCCAGAGACCCAAACTCATCTTTCATTTCGACCGCGCGCTTCGCGTTGTTCAGCGTTGCCTCAATTTTACCCCGATGCCGGACAATCCCTGCATTCCCGAGTAAGCGGGGCACCAGTTCCGCTTCATCGCTTTGGGCAATAACGCGAAAGTCAAAATTGCAAAACGCCTCGCGGAAATTATCCCGCTTTCTCAAGATAGTGAGCCATGAGAGGCCTGATTGAAAGCCTTCCAGAGAGACCTTCTCAAAAAGACGGTTATCATCCGCGACCGGATGCCCCCATTCTTCATCATGATACTGGGAATATTGGGCATCACCGGCCCCCCACCGGCAACGGCATTGACCGTCTTCTCCTCTCTTGAGATACGCGTTTTTTTGATCACTCATGAAATCGGTTTTCAATTGGGTAAGACACCCTATCATTCCCCATGGCCAGAGTCATCAATGACGTTCTTCTCGTGTCACCCAACGAGCACATCCGCCCTGTCTCGATCGCTCTCGGGGAAGACAACTGCATCGAGCAGATCCACGAAGGGCACGATCCCCCGACAGGAAGTAAGGTGATTTTCGACGGTGGTGGTGAAGTTCATGTCATGGCGGGATTTATCGATATCCACACCCATGGAGCTAGCGGATTCGACCTTTCCAATGCCACTTTGGAAGCAGTGGAGACGATAGCCGAAGCCAAACTGGCCGAAGGCGTAACCACTTTTCTCCCCACCACTTGGACCGCCTCACCAGAAGAAAAAATTGCGATGGCGAAAGCGGCTGCCCAATACCAGAGGAATCAGCGCTTTGCGAGAGCTCCCTCTATTCACGTTGAAGGTCCCTTCCTCAATCCTGCCCAAGCGGGAGCACAGAATCCCAAAGAGATGCGACTTCCCAGCGTCGAGGAGATTCGAAAAATCAATGATATCTGCCCGGTCGGAATCGTATCTCTTGCCGTCGAGCTGGAAGGAGCGATCTCATTTATCCGCGAAATGCGAAAGATGGGAATCATCACTTCCGCTGCGCACAGCGCCGCGACCTATGAAGAATACGGTATCGCCCGCGAAGCAGGCTTGCGACACCTCACCCATTATTGCAATCAGATGTCGGGACTGCACCACCGCGAGATCGGACTGGTGGGGGCAGGCCTTCTCGATGACAAAGTAATGATCGAGCTCATCTGCGACACCGTCCACCTGAGCCCTGACATGATCAGAATCGTCTTCAAGCATCGCAGCTGCGACCAGCTCATGCTCATCACCGACTCCATTGCCGCCTCTCACCTCGGCGATGGTGTTTACCCTCTCCACGAGACGGAGATCATTGTCAAAAACGGTGAAGCCCGAATTCCTGAGGGAAATCTCGCCGGCTCAGTCGTGACTTTCGATGAGGCACTGCGGCATGTCAGCCGCATCACTAAACTGCCCCTGAATGAGATCTCAAAAACCTGCTCGGCGAATCAGGCAAATTCCCTCGGGATTCGTGACCGCGGGATGATTAAGCAGGGTCTACTCGCTGACCTAACCCTCTTGACTCCCAAGCTAGAGGTCGTCGCCACCTACGTCGGTGGTGAACAGCTCTATTCAGCCTGAATTGGCTCGGCCTAAAGCCTCTCTCCCTCAAAGCGGGACAAAAAGTCGTTTCTCTGCTTACCGGATGAACGCAGCGCCTCAGGGAACCGGAACGCCAGTCATTGGCCGGGCAATGCCCTCTGCGATGAGCTTTTCTTCACGAATCGCCGCGAAATCAGGACGCCTCAGATTTCCAGCCGAGAGGATCATCGCCACCGCAGGATCAAAACCTATGCGCTTGATCATCTTCGCTTTAAGATCGGAACCGAGGGGGGCTCACGCTTTGAATTAGAGCAGAAACCCCTCTCGAATCTAAAAGTGATTTTCATTATTGAAATAATCTCAATACCCACTCTCAAAAAAGACACCCCAAGCTCGTGTTTTTAGTATTTCAAGCACTTGAGAGACGACTGAAAATCCGTAGATTCGAGGCGTTGTGAACACAGAAACCACTCCTTCGCCTTCAACGGATACACCTGCTTATCAGGTTCTTCTCTACTACCGGTATGTGCTCATTGAAGATCCCGAGGCTTACCTGAAATCCCATCATGAACTCTGTGAGAGCCTGAATTTGCGGGGACGGATTATCGTGGGTGCGGAGGGTATTAACGGCACTGTTTCAGGAACCTACGAGGAAACTAATCGCTATATCGCCGAGATGGAGGCGTCTCCTCTCACCTCGAAAATGGAATTCAAAATCGATTCCAGCGAAGAACATGTTTTCCCCAAACTTTCAATCAAACTCCGGGCCGAAATTGTAAGCCTCGGCCTCGAAGATAAAACGAAGATTGATCCCAATGAAATTACCGGTGAAAAACTCACGCCGCGGGAGTTTTACGAGGCGATGCAAGAGGATGATGTCGTCATCATCGACGGTAGGAATGACTACGAGGCAAAGCTGGGGCATTTTAAAGGCGCCGTCTGCCCCGACATTGGAAACTTTCGCGAATTTCCCGATTGGCTGAAGGAAAATGCCGAAGAACTCAAAGGGAAGAAGATCCTCACCTACTGCACCGGAGGAATTCGCTGCGAGAAGCTGTCCGGCCTTATCCGCAAAGAAGGTTTCGAAGACGTTTATCAGCTTGAAGGCGGTATCGTGAAATATGGAAAAGATCCCGAAGTTCAAGGCCGCGACTTCGAAGGGCTCTGCTATGTGTTCGATCAGCGCGTCGGAGTCGAGGTCAATCACACCGAAACCCGCACGGTCATTTCCCACTGCCGCTACTGCGGAACCGCAGAACCAAACTTCGGAAATTGCGGTTGGCCCGACTGCAACGATCAAATCTTCGTCTGTCCCGATTGCAGGGAGGAACACGGCCTTTTTTGTGGCGAGACCTGTCGCGATCAGGAAGCGAAGGAAGCTGAAGCTAGCTAGGCGGACCGGTTGGTCCTCGTTGAGGCACTTGTAGCGGAAGAGCGTCTCGATGAAGCCGTTGCAGTCCTCGAACAAGTCACCGTCCTTCCTCAAGATTTCGATTCCCTAATCAAAACAGGCCGTGCCGATGGCTTAATCGCCCCCCCGCGAGCGGTTTTGAAGTGATCGATGCCATCATTGCGGAGGCCCCGTCAAATGCATTGGCACATTTGGAAAGAGAGCGTCTGTGCTATCGAATCGGCGATCACGAACAGGGAAATGGATTCGGAGATTCCATTAGGGGAATGGGCTTCGATTCGAGCATGACCTTTGGCACTGGCGGCGGATCGTCAGGATGTTTTTCGGTAGCAAATCAAGCGCCGAACGATTTCTTTTCCTCCTCGATGCCTCTATTTCGATGCGACCTAATCGGGTGAAGCGGCGGGATGACGAACTGGCGAGAACCCTCAAAACCTTTCGCGGGGTCGGCTATCAGGTCATGTTATTTGCGGGAGGCGCTTACTTTGCTTAGAAAGGATGGGGCCTGAAACCGACCAGCACCAAATTTGGCCCGACGGAGTTCTTCAGTCATGAGTGTGATTACCGCTTCAAAGCGAAAAGTCTTTATGCCCATACTCTGGCGAAAGCGGATTCCACTTTTCCAGCACCCCAATGGCTCAAAGCAACTTCATCAACGACACGAAAATCGATAGCTTTCGTTGAGGATTCCAAACGCTTCTCAGGCACGGACTGGGATAACGCCCTCGAGCTTGCCCACCTCATGATGCCGGCACCTCATGTCATTTTTTGATGTCTGACGGTCTCGACAATGATCTCAATGTTGCTTCAATCCTGAGCAACAGCAAACGGAAGGGACGGCCCCCAAATCAATTGCATCGCGATGCAAACAGACAACGGGAAAGAGAGTTTTGCCGCGATCGCCAAAGAATCGCGAGGGACTTTCACGATCGTCGACAAAGACAGCGAATCGATCGCCGGATTCGACTGCATCGAGAATCCGGAACAATACAAAGGACGCCTCTAGTCTGGACCTCAGTCGTCGGAATTTCGCGGCAAGTATTAGCGATCCTTAAAAACCTCTCAAAAACGGTTTGCCAAACGGAAATTCCAACCTAACTTCCGTTCCGATCTGCACAACGATTTTTAAATCGCGGGATGGAGCAGTCTGGTAGCTCGTCAGGCTCATAACCTGAAGGTCGTAGGTTCAAATCCTGCTCCCGCAATCTCTTTAAAAGCCCTCGATCCTTCACAGGACGGGGGCTTTTTTGTGAAGTAAAATTTCTTCCCCAATCGAGAACGACGGGAGAACCGGCGAAGGCATCAATCGTAGCAAGGCTATGACCATCAATGGATTCTTATTGATCGCACCCTGTTCAGAAAAAAAGCTGCGTGAATTTGTCCTTCTGCGAAGAAATTTCACTTGCCGTGATGCGGTTCCTCGCGCTTGTATGATTAGGATTCTGCTAGATCTCGTTATCAAAAATGTTCCCCGTAGTAACGATGAAACAACAATCATTACTCTTTCTCTCCTGCTCTTTGACGGGCGCACTCTCTCTCCTCTTCAGCGGATGCGAATCGGTTGGCGTGGATTATCAGAAGCCTTCAACCAAGGTGCCTGATCGTTGGACGATGAGCGTTCAACCGCATCTGGACAACGATGGCGCCTGTCTCACCGAGTGGTGGAAGGGTTTCAAGGACCCTGTCTTAAATGAGCTCATCGCCCGGGCTCACGCCGAAAACCCGGATTTCAAGATAGCGATTCAGCAAATCGTCAAAGCACGGGCCCAACGAGGAGTCGCAAAAAGCCAGATGCTTCCTGTGCTGTCCTCCAACGCCGGATACATGCGAACGAGACAGAGTGAGCGCTCGGCATTTGCCCCCGCCCTCAATCCCATTGATGTCTACTCAACAGGACTCGAGTCGGGTTGGGAATTGGATGTATTTGGCGGACTGAGGAGAAGCGTCGAATCAGCGGATGCGAATATCGAGGCTTCGATCGAGAATTATAGAGACTTGCTAGTGTCTCTTTTCGCTGATGTCGCGTTAAACTATGTCGACTACTGCACCTTTGATGAAAGGATTCACGTCGCGAACCAGAACATCGCGATCCAGAAGAAGTCACTCGACCTCGCTCAGAGCCGCCTCGATGCTGGACTGGTCTCCAAAGTGGACGTTACTCAAGCACGAACTAATTTGGAAACGAGTCGTGCCTTGATCCCTCAGTTAAAGGGGCAGCTCGCTGCCGCAAGAAATCGATTGGCCTCTCTGACTGGCGGATACCCTCACTCTGTTTCAGGATTGCTGAGCCGGGCTCGTTCCATTCCGCAACCGCTCCACGATTTCGCGGTAGGGTGCCCCGCCGACCTTTTGCGGGCGCGGCCCGATATTAGGAGGGCGGAACGCGAGCTCGCCGCCTCGGTTGCGGCAATCGGAATCGCGGAGTCTGAACTTTATCCAAAGTTCACGCTCGCCGGCAGTCTCCAGTTGCAGTCGCTCGACATCTCAAACCTACCCGACGCAGCGGCGGCGGCCTATTCCTTTGGTCCATCCGTTCGATGGAACCTCTTCAGCAGCGGTCAGATCAAAAACTTGATTCGCGTGGAAGAGGCCAATGCGATGCAGGCCTATCGAGCCTACGAAAAAGCGGTTCTCCTAGCGGTCGAAGAAGTTGAGACAAGTATGACCGGAGTCGCTACGGAGCGGCAGCGATTAGCCGCTCTCCGCCGCGCCGTGGCCTCCGCAAGCGAGTCCGTTGACCTTGTAGGAGACAACTACAAAGAAGGTCTCGTCGATTTCCAGCGGGTGATTGACACGGAGCGCGTAAAGTTTCAAAACGAAGATGAAGCGGTCCTCTCTAAAGGCGAGGTCGCGAGAAATTACATTGCCTTATACCGGGCCCTTGGCGGTGGCGCAGCCGTGGAGGAAGTGACGCTTCCCGACTTGAAACCGAAGCCGGGTGGCGGATGGATCAAAAAGCGCCCTGCTCCTTATGCCGCGCTAACGGCAACTGCAGCGACTGAATCCAAGTTGGAAAACTGAGGCGAAAGCGGAAGCCCCTTGCTCAATTCCTTTTCATGGTGACGATGGGATGTTTCTCTTCGGTTGCGGTGAGAAAAACCGGTTTATTCCACCTGCACCCGAAGTAGGCGTCCCGGCTTCTTTAATTGAAGCCACTCCTGTTTATTCCGAGGAGGCAGGCCGAAGATCCGGATCAGGACGGGACGAGATTCGCGCGCGAGTCAGAGGCTTTCTGAAAGAGGCCCACTTTAATGCCGGCAATTGCGGCTCACTTCACCAATGAAGGGCGACGTTAAGAATTTTCATGGAAGCCCTCTTCGGGAGACTAGGCGCCTAAGCCCCCACCTAAGCGGAGGAGGCTCGATTAAGATCCCCCGCAAAATCGCCACTCACTGAATACCCGAACCCTAGCGAATTTGGGAGCGCGTGATCTGTCCCAGCCTACTCTGCATCATGCTGGCGCCTTCGATAGGAGTCATGGGGGGCTCTGAGTAGTAGCCCGAACCGGCTTTTTTACTCACGCTCTCACATCCAGAGAGCATAAGAGTCAGCAGCGCGAGGAATCCTAAGGCAAAAATTTTAAATATGGCTTTGGTATTATCAGGTACCTGCATCGAACCATTATGAGTTCGGGTGGATTAAGTCGTCAAGTTAAGACGGCCGTTTCCGACAGCCGCGGAAACCAAAAGGAAAGGAGAGATCAAAATTTCGAATTATTCACGAGCCGAAAGCTCTTTCCCGCGATCGTCGGACGAAATGAGGGAAACTTACGCCACCCCTACCGCCACAATCACGCCGCGATCGCCACCTGTTTCCTCGAAGGACTCGAACTGAAACCCGCTCTCAAGCAAGAACTCGCTCATCTCGGTGACCGAATAGCAACGGCCTTGCGTTGAATGAGCCAGAATACAGGAATACTCGGCTACGGGAAGCGGGCCTGTTTTGTCAGGGTTGAGGAAGGTTTCGTGGATAATGACGTGACCGCCTTCGGCTAAGGCACCGCGAGACCGCTTCAGTAAAGCGAGAATGCCGTCAGTATTCCAGTCGTGCATCACGTTGGAAAAAAGATGAAGATCGCAATCTTCCGGCCAGGGATCGCTGAACATGTCCCCTACGACGACGGAAACCTGATCATTGAGGCCCCGCTTTGCGATCGCCTCACGGGCAATCCCGTCGACAGGCACCTGTTCCATGACCTGCGCGTTCAGGTGGGGGTTGTTCGCCACAAGCGCACAAGCGTAGACCCCGGAACCACCGCCCACGTCGAGAAGCTTAGACGCGTTGCTCAAGATATCAGGAATCGCATCGGCGAGTCTCTTGCCGAGATAAACACCGCGGCAGTCCATCGCCGCGGTGAAGGTTTTCGCGAACTCTTCGCTAAGCATTGCACCGTGCCAATCATCATCGGCCTCGTCGAGTCCACTCCAGTGCGCCGGTTTTCCGCTTTTCAAGACTCGAACAAAATCGGAGACAACCGGTCGATCACGAAGCGAAGAATAGTATTCGGACAAATTCCAGGGCGAGCTCGAACACAAATGCTCTCTCGCATGCGCCGTGTTGGACAGAATTCCGTTTTCGTCCTCCTGAACCAAGCCATTCGCTTTGACAAGAGTAATCAAAACATCAGCAGGACGAAGATCCCAACCAAAATGGTTGCCAATGCTTTCGAGTGTTCCGGGATTTCCCTCCAGATAATCAAAGAACTGAAACTCGGTGATGGCCGCAGTGAGGAGATCAACGGCGTAGAGTCCGTCCCGGTAGCGAAGAATATTGGTGGGATCGCTTTCGGGAAGGGTGTCGAGTCCTGTCATGCTTTCGTATTCTACAAATGGAGGAGACGGCGTGCCGCTTCTGCGATGCTCTGTGAGGTCGGGCGATGCGCCTTCCAAAGATTCGGATGATACGGAATCGGAGTCTCGCGCGAATTGAGTCGCTGCGGCGGGGCATCGAGCAAATGAAAGCCGTCCGCAACGACGCGGGAGACAACCTCTGCCGTGACACCGCCCCATGGGAAGCCTTCCCCAACCACAAGAAGCCGACCCGTTCTCGCGACCGATCCGAGCACGGTATCCGTGTCGATAGGCTTCACGGTGCGGAGATCGACCACTTCGATCTCCCAGCCTTCTTCGTGGAGAGTGCGAGCCGCTTTGAGTGATTCGTGAACCATGGCACTGTAGGTCACGATGGTAGCATGACGCCCCTCTCGTGCGACACGGGCACGTCCCACAGGTAGCGAATCAGTCGGCAGCGATTCGGCTTTGAGGTGATAGTAGAGAAATTTGTGCTCGCAAAAGATGACGGGGTCATCGATTGCGACCGCCTCGAGGAGCATTGAGTAGGCATCCTCCACAGTGGCCGGAGTCATTACGACAAGCCCGGGGTAGTGCGCGTATATTGATTCCAGACTCTGACTATGAAAGGGGCCGCTTCCCTCGGTTCCGCCTGACGGAAGGCGAACCACCAGCGGGCAAGGGACTCCGGTGCGGTAGTAGTGTGTCGCCGCCTGATTGACGATCTGGTTGAAAGCCACCGTCGAGAAATCGGCGAACTGCATTTCCACGATGGGGCGCATCCCTTCGATCGCGGCACCAATCGCCGATCCAATCATCGCGTCCTCGCTGATGGGAGAATCGAGGACTCTTCCGGGGAACCTTTCAGCAAGGTTTTTGGTCGCTTTAAAGGCACCGCCAAAGCCAGCTACATCCTGTCCGTAAATGTAGACAGACTCATCATCAGAGAGAGCCTTCGCTTGCGCCTCACGTATCGCTTCCAAGTAAGTGATAGCCATCAATTTTCCTTCAGCGCACCGTGGCCCATCTCAGCAAAATCGCAAGCCTCTGAGTGGGCTAGAGGCGGGGAAAATGACGGAACGAGGTTCGTTCCGCTACTTCGAAGCCTTTCGCTAGAGCGCCGCCTTGTTCAAGCCTCGCGACAGAATACCTTTTACTCAAATTCCGAGGTCTTGACGGGACGTCCTTCTGCGGCGGAACGATCACAGGCGAAAACGACGCGGAAGGTCTCAAGGGCCTCCCCAATGCTAGTGCGGGGCATGTCCTCATCCTTATCGGTCGCATCGAAGAACGCTTGAAACTGGGCCTGGTAGGGGTGATCTGCGACATCGCCGGAATCAGCCATCGCGATCGGCAACTCAGTCCACTTTTTGTCGCGAAGCCCAAGGCTGTTAGAATAAATTTTGTTATCGAGAAGACTCCCCTCACTTCCGACCAAATGGGTGTGGAGGTAATACGGCTGAAAGCAATCGATCACCGACGCCACTTTACCCACAGCGCCGTTCGAAAACTTGAGAAGTGAAGCGGTCGTAGTCTTGTATTCGTATTTTTGGAAAATTTCGTGCTTAGACTGTGTCGAGTAGGCCGTGACCTCTTCGACCTTATCACCCATGCAGAGAAGAAGGGCATCGAGCGCGTGACACCCAGCGGAGAGGAGGCTGCTCCCTCCCTTTTCCGTCGTCGTATTCCAACGATACTGGCCATACCAGGGCCCGACGCCGTGGTAGTAATCAATTTCGCCATAATGAACTTCTCCGATCATCCCCTGCTCGAGGAGATGAGATGTTGTCATCATTTGGCTGATAAAGCGCAGCTCAAAACAGACACAGGCTTTGACGCCGTTGGCGACTACGGCGTCGTGAATCGCTTTGCAATCCTCCCAGTTGAGAGCCATCGGCTTTTCGAGGATGATGTGTTTTCCGGCATTGGCAGCCGCGATTGCCTCCTCACGATGCTGATCGGGATAGCTCGTGATCGAAACAACATCGATGTCGGACTTGAGCATATCATCAAGACTCGTGTAAGTCGTGATCTCACTCCCATGGGCAGCAGATACCTCAGCATCGAGCAGAGGGCGGGATGAAAATACCGCGGCCACACTCGCCTGATCGGTGCCATTGATCGCATCTGCGTGAGCGGTTGCTGCCCATCCGTATCCAATAATTCCTACTTTATATGCCATGGGGGCATTGAAAGGGTTTCATCCCCATCGGGCAACGGAAAAAGTCGGCTTGTTCCGGCTAGATCGACATCCCTGTCGAATCAGCGAATCGAGCTGGAATTCTCGTTCAGCTCGAACGACATCATCGTAAAACCACCACCGGAAAATTCGCCTCCGAGGCGTGGAACGATTTTAAAATTGGGAAAGAGGAGAGGTTTGCCCGAAACACTGTCCCGACTGCGCCAGAGAAGAACGAGCCACCCGGCCATTCCGAAGGCACCGATTCCAGCGACCACCATCGCCAGAGTCAACATCAGAGAAACGATCCTGCTGGAATCCTCGATAAAGATTCCCGGGGCATACTCTCTAAGTAGTTCGGGAGCACCGGCAGAAGCGACCATGTCGTGAACAGAGGTTTCTGCCGCTTTTTCCTGAGCTTCGCTTCCATCATGCTCCCTGAGACGGCTCAGCCAGTAGAGCTGAATACTGAGCTCAATCGACATTTTCTCAACCTGATCGGGGGCATCGTCAGTGGCGCCACCTTCGCGGAGACAGTTCTCGCGAATGCGCTCGAAGACCGATTGGGGAAGCTCGGCTCTGATCTGTTCGTTGAAGACCAACTCGGTCATCTCCGGCTGCTCGCGATAGTAGAGCATCATCACCGTAGGTCGGTCCGAAAACCACTCTTTGTGAAGCTGCTTTATTTCGACACCGGAAGGTAAAGACTGAGTCTCACCCAACACCATAATATAGATTTGAAAATTTGACTCATCGGAGTGAATCTCGAGGAAGCGCTTGATGTCGTTCGACTTCTGCTCGGTGAGAAGACGCTGAGGATCGATTAAAAAATCAACCGGCGCGTGCTGAAAATACAGATCAGCCAATTGCCCCTCGATCGCTGGAAGTGACTCAAGAGCCGGAGTTTCGGCATCCTCAACCATGAGCGGCGAGGGTGGACCTTCGGGCTCGTAAGGTCCGTTCACCACGATGCTCTCCGGTGGCGTGTCTCCCGTTTTTCCCGCCTCGAGGAGACCCTGAGGACCATAAAATTTCGCGGCATTTTTAAAATTCGGCTTCGGTGGGATCGTTTCCGAATTGGCAGCCGCTTCGGCCGCGCCCGGGGCATTTGCCGCCACTTTCTGATCGGGAATCAGCCCCTGTGGCCATAGCCCGCCACCTAAAAAATATTTATCGGCTGTGTTTTCAGCTTCCCACTCGGGCATCTCGATCTTTGCCGCCGTCGTGAGAACCGGGAGAATCAAAAGTAGCAAAATAACGCTCCGAATCTTCGCAAGAGGAGATTTCAATGGCTGATGGCGCTGCGCTTCGACAGCTGCTTTCGTCACCGCGGGATGAGAAGCAATGTGTGCAGGGAGATCGAGAAGATTTGCTTCCTCACCATTCAACGAACTGTGAATCTGACTCCGCGAGAGTTTGCGAAGCTTCCGCCCCTTTTTCTGAAGCACTTTGCTGAGACGGAGGAAAAATTTCTCAATCCCCTCCCCATACTCTGAGTTGATGAGATGAGGCCGGGAATAGGTCAAAGCGCAATAGGCCTCCTCTTCCGAAATCAGAGTCTCGGCAAAATACCCCAGAGAAACACCGACCTGCTTCGTCACCATGTCGACGACAACAAGAATCGCATTCTCGTTCGGACGCGCGTACTCAGCGCCCCGAACCTGCCCGTGATTCAAGAGCCAGAAGCCGAGTTCACTGATACAAAGATGAGAAGGAAGGTTACCAAGATAGACGCAAAACAGCATCTGCGGAAACTTCAGTTCCAGTCGATTAAGCGTCTCACAGAGCTCATCGCGCTCCTGCTTTCGCAGACAATGCGCCGCATCATGAACACGATTGAGGACGACGAAATTGCTGCCATAACGCTCAGAAGCCTCAAGCTCGCTATACCCACAGGAATAGCAGCTTTCCGCCTCGTGATCCACGGGGCGCTGACAACTCGGACACTTCATTTCAATTTAACTATCAGCAATCGTGATAATTTATTTAAATTATCAATTTTACAAGATTATAAAGAAATATTAACTACGTCAAGTGATTAGAGCCAGTTTGGTGAGTTTTTTGCCTGTTTGTGAGGGCGAGAGTGCTTTTCGCTCCATTCCCGATCAATCGCTCACTTCAGAGTAAGAATATCACTTCATGCGCGCGCGAATTTCCGGAGCGAAAATCTTCAGCCGCAAATCATTGTCCTCAAGATAGATTGCCTCCATTTGCATTGCTCTGCAGCATTGGCCGCATTCACAGCCATCATGAGCATTCCAAATTTCGAAAGACGCGTCCTCGTAGCGCTCCAGTTTCTGGAGGTCTTTCACTGGCGGGGCTCCGAGCATCCTCGTTAGGCGCATCTCGAGGCCTTCAAAATAGCGCAATGTTTTAGGGAAATCAGCCGTCAGGATCCAACCGGGAGAGAGAAGTTGTTCGAAATGGTTAGAGGCATCAAGGAAAGAGTCTTCGAACCCGACTTCCCGGTTTCCAAGGAGACGACTCACGCGCTCAACCACTTCGAGCAGTCGCCGAAGCTGTCCCGCCATTTCAGCGCCCTTTTCAAACAGGGCCGACTCTTTTTGACACGACGCTATTTTCCACTCCGAAGCAGTGATCGGAGCCCCCATCACCTCCGTGACGATGCGGGAAAACAGATCGTCCTCATTGCGATCCGGCTCCATTCCGATTTGAGAGAGAAGCCATTTGTTCTCGGCAGACAAACCACCGCCAGCGGTCGCCGATTTTGGTTGGCTTCGCGCTTTGGCTACCGAAGCAATCTTCATCGGGGCCGCGGATTCCCCGAACGCCGCGGCGAGGGAACCAAAGCCATCTGACTTGATTTTAGCCTTTGTTTTCGGCTCAGGACGTGACGCCGCGTTGGATTTTGCTCCGACCTTTCCAGTTGCGAATAAAACAGGTTTCAGCCGTTCCATCGTTTCCCGGTGGGAAGCACGAAACAATCGCGCAACCCCGAGGCGTTGATGACGGCCCGCACAAACCTGACAGGACCATAACTTCATTCCCGGATACTCCCGTCCTGTATCCCTGAGGCGCGGATACCCTTTTGTGTGTCGATCCAACTCGACCCATTCAGGGAGATCGCCAAAGTCCCACTGCTTGACCTCGGCTTTCTCGAACTGCCGATTGCGGCCTTTTCCGGCAACACTGGAAAAACGTTCCTTCACCTCCCCTGCCAACTCACTCTTGAGTGCGGCAAGATCCCGCCCTGTCCGAATCAGCTTTTCCTTGTCATCGATCACCGCAAAATTTATTCCCAGATGAACCGGGACCCGGTCAAGGTCGAACGATCCACTTGAAATTTCGATTCCGTATTCATCTTCGAGCCAATCGATCAGCGCCTCAACCAGCCCGCTGTTCGGCTCGAATCCCTCCCACGCCTCGACGAACCCTTGAACAACATCACGATTCGCAGGCAGCATCGTCCGAATATCTTTCTGGAGGCATCGAATCAAGACGCTCATTTTTTCAGGGAGCCAACCGGGAACAAGCCAATCCCCGAACCAATCCGGCAAATGCGGAAGTTCGACCAGAGGAACAATCATCGTGATCCCATCCCCGGGGTCAGCGGGGTTATGCAAATACCGAAGCAGAAACTCGGTCTCTCCATCGGGCGAATAAATCGAGTCAGGGTAGTTCTCAACGACGATAGGCTCGACTTGCGGGACGAGGCATTCCTCAAGCGAGAAGTCGATCGCTCCCTCCTCTTGACTTGAAACCCACTTCTCGAATTCCTTTTGCGTGCAAAGCGTTTCGGGAACTCGCGACTCATAAAATTCAATAACCGCCTCAGGATGAGCCAACCCGCCAAGTCGACGAAGTTTGTGCTCAAGCCGCTCAGCGGCGAGGAGCGTCTCATGATTGCGCTTGAGCGCGGGCATCGGAGCTCGCGTTTTACCATTAACGAGAGCCTCAAGAATAAAGACGCTACGGGCCAATTTATGATCGATCCGTCCATAGTGAACCTTCCGCTTTTCGATCACAGGAAGCCCACACCCGGTCACTCGCTCCTCCCCGTAAACAGCCCCTTGCTCCGCCACCCAATGCGGGTTGCTGTAACGGTATCGGCAAAGGTGCGGCGCCACTTTCTCAAAACAGCCGGGATCAAACGCAGCAACGTTCCGGGCATAGAGCCTTGCGGTCTCGACCATGTCGAATGCCATAACCCAGGCCGGGCTCGCTCCAAACACCGCTGAGCCCGGGAAGAGGAAAAAGGTCGAGTTTCTCGTGCCCTTATAGCCCTGCTTCTTCCCCTGATGCATTCCTATCTGCGACGGAATCGCCGCAAGAATAGCACGATGAAGCGGTTCCGAATAAGTGTCCTCAGGATCGGTGATTTTTTGATCTGGTCCGGGAAGCTTCCACTTCATGCTCTTCAGCGAATCCCTTAACTCGCGGTGCATGTTCATCCACTCCTGGACCCGCCGGAAATTGATGAAATTCTTCTGACAAAATCTCCGAAGTGTGTTGCTCGATTTCCCCCTCTCTTCCTGAATCGCAAACCACAGATGGAGCCACGAGGTAAAATCGGACCGCTTATCACGAAACTTCGCATGAGCCTGATCCGCCGCTTCCTGCTTCTCTTTGGGACGCTCCTTCGGATCCTGAACCGTCAGCGCACTCGCAATAATGAGCGCTTCCTGGAGGCAGCCTTCATCCTTCGCTCCCACCAGAATACGCCCGACTCTCGGATCGACGGGGAGGCGCGCGAGAGTGCGGCCGGTTGAGGTCAGCTCATAATGCCCTTTGTGCTTTTCAACCGCCCCGATTTCTTCGAGGACGCGATAAGCTTGTGCGACCCGTTTCACCTGCGGTGGATCCACAAAAGGAAATTTCAAGGGGTCGCCGAGACGAAGATGCTCCATCTGCAAAACGACCCCGGCGAGATTCGTCCGCAGAATCTCAGGATCTGTGAACTCGGGTCGCTCCAGAAAATCCTCCTCGCTGTAGAGCCTGACACAGACACCGTCACTGACTCGCCCACAACGTCCCCGCCGCTGGCGCGCACTTGCCTGCGAGACGGGCTCGATCTGCAGTCGCTGAATTCCCCCGCCCGTTTCATGACGGCTCACCCGAGCAAGACCGGAATCAATCACGAAGCGAATCCCCGGAATCGTGAGTGAGGTCTCGGCCACATTCGTCGCAAGAATGATGCGCCGCTTCCCTTTGATCGGATTAAAGACCGCCTGTTGCTCTTTCCCCGCCTGCCTTGAAAAGAGCGGCAGAACCATCATATGTGAAGACTTTCGTCCTTCCAGTAAATCAGCGGTGTCCCGAATCTCACGCTCACCGGGGAGAAAAACGAGGGTATCGCCGAGAAAATCATCGGCTTCGAGATCCTCAACCGCACGCCATACCTGCTCAGCGACGCGCTCCCGATCATGAAGCGGCTCCTGAAAGCGGTCCTCCACCGGAAAGGTTCTTCCCTCGACTTCCAACACCGGCGCTCCGCTGAAAAATTCGGAGAAACTCCCCGCATCCAAGGTCGCCGACGAAATGATGATTTTCAGATCGGAACGCCGTTTCAAGGTCCGGTGAAGGTAACCGAGGATAAAATCAATATTCAGCGAGCGTTCATGCGCCTCGTCAATAATGAGGGTGTCGTATTGCCGAAGGTCAGGATCATTCTGGGTTTCGGCGAGAAGAATGCCATCGGTCATGAACTTCACCGCCGTAAGCTCGCGTGAGGTTCGATCATCGAAACGAATCTGGTACCCAACTTCCTGCCCGAGCGTCACCTGCAACTCTTCGGCAACACGCTTCGCGACCGAGGTCGCCGCGATCCGGCGGGGCTGGGTGCAACCGATCCGCCTTCCCTCTCTCCCCCGGCCCATTTCGAGAGCAATCTTGGGAAGCTGGGTCGTCTTTCCCGATCCCGTATCGCCACACACAATCACGACCTGATGCTTCTCGAGCGCATCACGAATATCCTGCCGCCGCCGCGAAACCGGAAGCGCATCTGGAAAAGAGATTTTCAACTTTGACATTCATCCACGAAGCCAACCCAATCCGCAACCGGAGAACAAAGCGGAAAAGCAGCGGAAAGACAAAAAACAAAGGCAATACCCAGCGAACCCGTGCCGCAGCTGAAGAGAAGTCTCGCACGAAGGCACAAAGCCACGAAGCAGAAGGCCTTGACCTCGTTGAGGATTGACCGGGATCGGCTCAAATGCGGGGACTCCCGTTCCAGAGAGTTTTTAGAAGTGGGGATTTTTTCTGCCGGAAACCGTTTATTTGTCTGTCCCTTAAAACAGAAGAGAAGTCTCGCACGAAGGCACAAAGCCACGAAGTAGAAGGCAGTGACCTCGCTGAGGATTGACCGGGATCGGCTCAAATCCGAGGACTCCCGTTCCAGAGAGCTTTGTGGCTTAGTGCCTTTGTGCGAGTCCGCATGATTGTGTTTCACACAAAGGCCCTAAGAGACAAAGCTTTTAGGAATGGGGATTTTTTCTGCCGGAAACCGTCTATTTGTCTGTCCCTTAAAACAGAAGAGAAGTCTCGCACAAAGCCACGAAGCCACGAAGTAGAAGGCAGTGACCTCGTTGATGATTGACCGGGATCAGCTCAAATGCGGGGACTCCCGTTCCAGAGAGCTTTGTGGCTTAGTGCCTTTGTGCGAGTCCGCATGATTGTGTTTCACACAAAGGCCCTAAGAGACAAAGCTTTTAGGAATGGGGATTTTTTCTGCCGGAAACCGTTTATTTGTCTGTCCCTTAAAACAGTGGGAGCGACTTTTGGATGTAGTTGCTATCGATGCGTTCCACGCTCATCTCAGGGAAAGTAATACTCGGGCGAGCGTTTCCGATCAAGCCTCAATCATGCCAATGGTATGCGCACGCCCCCATTGCCCCCATTGCCCTCGGCGCCTAGGACAGATCCGAGGACAAGCTGACCACGTTCTCCCGCGCGATCACGCAATCAGAAAACAAAGCGGCGCTTTCACATTGCCCTCCGGCATTCGTGCCCCGATACTCCGGCCATGCTCAAGGTAGAAAAATTCAAATACACGATCTGGGCCGAAGACTCAGATCGATGCGCCCAATTTTACCGCGAGGTATTCGGCGCAAAAGAGGTCAAAAAGAATCCTCACATCACCGAACTGGAAATCGCAGGCGGGATTCTCTCGATTCACACCGGAGGTGAGGGAAAACGAACCTGGACCGGCATCACCTTGCAGGTTGCTGACGTAGTCGCTGGTGCCGCCGCGGTTCGCGAAGGAGGAGGCTTGTGCGAGCGCGAGCCTCAGCCCGAAGACGGGGAAGCCCCCCACCTCGCGATGTGCGACGACACCGAAGGAAATCAAATCATGCTGACCCGTGATCGCAGCGCTGATTCCTAAGTCCCTCTCGATCAAGACAATTCTTCGATTGCCCAATCGCAATCGTATTGCTTAAGTTCCCATAAATCATGATTAAACATCTGCTAATTACCACGCTTTCTCTCTCACTCTTTCTCGCAGGCCATGCGGAGGAAAAAGCCAGCTCAGCAAGCGACGCAAAGGCGGTCGCTCTTTTTGACGGAAAAACGCTCAAGGGATGGGAAAATCCCTTCGACTATGGTGATGCCAAAGTCGTCGACGGAGAGATCCATCTTCTCAGCGATAAAAAATTCTTTCTCGTGACCGAAGAGTCGTTCGATGACTTCGAAGTGACCGTCGAGATTCATCTCCCTGAGGGCCAAGCCAATTCAGGGGTCATGTTTCGGGCCCACGTCGAGCCGAACAAAGTATTCGGTTATCAAGCTGAGTGTGATGGCTCAGACCGCTGCTGGTCTGGAGGACTCTATGATGAAGGCCGCCGCGGATGGGTCTGGCCGAGTAAAGAAGGTCGCACCAAGGAAGCAAAGTTTCTCGCCTACGAAAAGGAATCACAGGCTCACTTCGCGAAGCCTGAGGTGAAAGGAGCGCTGAAGCGCAACGGCTGGAATACTTACCAAATCACCTGCCAAGGCGATCATATCAAAATCGAGGTCAATGGCGTCGTCACCACTGATCTCCGCGATGACACTGACGCTTCCGGCCCGATCGGGATCCAGCATCACGGAGAGGACGGCCAAACGTATCGCTTCCGGAATATCTCGATTAAGAAGCTCTAACGCAGAGATCGGCGATTTCTATGCAACCGATCCCATTGGGGGCGGTTTGATAAGGCCATGCCTCTTTTCGTTGCCTCAATATTCCTCAGCGCGTTTCTGCTTTTTCAGATCCAGCCCGTCATCGCCCGCTATATTCTTCCCTGGTATGGGGGAAGTCCGGCGGTGTGGACGAGCTGTCTTCTGTTTTTTCAGGTTGGGCTTCTCGTCGGCTATGGGTATGCGCACGCGCTCGTCACTTTTCTGAGAGGAAAACGCCGGATCCAGGTCGCGATTCATCTCGCTCTGCTTCTCCTTGCGATCATTCTCCTACCGATCACGCCCTCCGAAACCCTCAAACCCGATGGCTCAGGGAACCCGGTCCTCGGTATTGTGAAATTGTTAACCCTAACGGTGGGCTTCCCTTATATTCTCCTTTCTGCCTCCGGACCTCTTTTGCAGCATTGGTTCAGCGAAGCATTCCCGACTCGCTCACCCTATCGGCTTTATGCCGTTTCCAATGCGGGATCATTACTGGGACTGATCAGCTATCCCTTTCTGTTCGAGCCTCTTTTTCGCACTTCAGAGCAAACTCTGATCTGGTCGTGGGCGTTCGCTGCCTACGCCGTCTTCGCCGCTGCCTGCGCGTTCCTTTTCATTAAAAAAGTAGCCGGGCATGATACGGAAGAGGCGGCCTTCGAGTCGCCGCGTCCGCCACTCACAGAAAAGCTTCTCTGGGTAGCCTTTGCCGCTTGCGGCTCGATGCTGCTGCTCTCACTAACCAACCAGATGTGTCAGGACGTCGCCGTTGTTCCCTTTCTCTGGGTGATCCCGCTCTCCCTCTACTTACTGACTTTCGTGATCAGCTTTGATCATTCGCGCTGGTATCGAAGACGCATTTGGATTCCCGCCGCGGTTTTTTCGGTCGCGGCCGTCGTCGTTCTCATCAACCGGCAATTCGCCGACGTAGAGTGGCATCTCGGTTTGCAAATTGCGATCTACTGCGGCGCTGTCTTTTTCGGCTGCATGATCTGTCACGGAGAGGTCGTTCGATTGAAACCCGCAAATCGCTATCTCACCGGGTTCTATTTATTGATTTCTCTCGGTGGCGCGATCGGAGGCATTTTTGTCAGTCTTGTCGCCCCTCTTATCTTCGACGGCTATCGCGAACTGCACTTCGCGCTTATCCTCCTCGCCGTCCTGACAAGCATCGAACTTTTCAAACGCTACCGTGGAGCGCTCAAAAGCACCGGCTTCGTAACGGGGGCTGCGGTTTGGCTGCTACTCTGTGGAGCGCTGATCTTTGGCCTCGTTAAACAAGTTCGTGAAAGAGACGGCGATGCCGTCGCCGTGAAACGCAGTTTCTACGGCGTGCTCCAAGTCGCCGAAACCTATCCCGATACCGATGATCACTATTTGTCTCTCTACCATGGTCGAATCAGCCACGGCAGGCAGTATCTGAACCCTGAATGGGAAATGATCCCGACGACTTATTACACTGAGGATACCGGAGTTGCTGCCGCGCTCAGTTTCATTGATACTCCGGGCGGGGAAAGGCACGTAGGCGTGATCGGTCTCGGGGTTGGCACTCTTGCAACGCTCTCTATCGAAGGGGATCGATTCCGCTTTTACGAAATCAACGAACAGGTTGAGGACATGGCTCGTGAGTATTTCACTTACCTCGAAAAATGCGAGGGAGACGTCGAGGTCGTGATCGGTGACGCAAGAATCAAACTTGAGCAGGAACTAGGACGCGGTGAACCACAGCAGTTCGACGCCCTTTTTGTCGATGCCTTCAGCGGAGATTCGATCCCCCTGCACCTTCTAACAAAAGAAGCCTTTGCGCTCTACTTTCAGCATCTCAAACCCAATGGTGTTCTCGTCGTTCATATCACGAACCTTCATCTCGATCTTAGCGATCCAGTTAGAAATCTAGCGAACGAATTCGGCTACACCGCGACGAGAGTTGAGGAATACGGGGAAGCGGAACACACCTACTATTCCGATTGGGTCCTGATCTCGAAAGACAGAGGTTTCAACGAAAGGCTCGCGAGCTCCGACTTTCCAAGTGAATGGGAGCATCTCCAACGGCCCGAGATTCTCTGGACGGACGACTACTGCAATCTCCTCGATGTCATCTCCTGGGGTGAGCGCAAGGCAGATCCCCCCGAGGAGGGGTCTCAAGACGGGAACTAATCCGTTTCGTATGGCCAATGCGTCTTCGTCCACAGCCCGCCATCAACATAGATCGTCTGGCCGGTGATGAAGTTCGCGGCATCGCTTGCGAGATGCACCACCATGGAGGCGACATCCTGTGGCGTGCCGACCCGGCCCATGGGAGTCAACGGTGACCAGTCACCGGAATAGTCAGGAGACTCTTCCTTGGTTCGCTCGATCTCAATCGCACCGGGAGCGACGCAGTTGACTCGGATCCCGTATTTGCCAAGTTCGCAGGCGCTGACACGGGTCAGCTGATCAAGCCCCCCTTTGGACGCGCAATAATCGACCAAATTGAGAAACGGTTCCTTATTCGCACCGGAACCAATATTGACGATCGATCCCCCGCAGCCCTGATCCTTCATAATTCGGCCACCTGCCTGAGAACAGAGAAAACTGCCCTTTAAATTTGTTTTAATCGTCTTGTCCCAATCCTCTTCAGATAGGTCTAGCAATGAGGCAAAAGTCTGGCGCCCCGCATTGTTAACGAGACAGTCGATCCGCCCCATCTCGTCGAGGACTGCTGAGAACATTCTCTCCACATCCGCCTTATCCCCAACGTCTCCGGAAACCACGAAACATTTTTGTCCTTTTGACTCAATCACTTCACGGGTCTCATCCGCACCGGCCTCATCGCTATGGTAATTGATCGCGACATCCCATCCCGCATCAGCCAGTCCATAGGCAATCCCACGACCGACTCCTTTACTCGCACCGGTTACCAAAGCAGTTTTTTCACTCATAGGGGACATCAATAGAATTGCTATTTTGTGGCCTCTCCCCGTCGCCAAGTCAAACCACGAAAAACACGTAATCCACTTGCAATAGTGCCCGCTTAGGGCAATTCGTTCTCTCAGTTGAAAAAATTCGCCACCATTCTCGCGCTCGTCGCGGCTGTGCTCATCACCGATCTCCATTGGTGCGTGCTGCAGTCCGTTACCTGGGCGAACATGATCACCGAATCTCAAGCGGCAACGTTCTCGGAGAAGGTAGCCGACGTTTTATCAGGTCAAAACCCCTGTGAGCATTGCGACGCGATTGAGGCAGAACGTCATTCAGACAGCGAGAAAAACCTCGACCTCTCGACAAAGAGCATTCTCCTCGTTCCAATCGCTTCGACTAGAATTTCATCAAGACGGAATGAGTCGATCCTCTTCTGCCTTCTTGGGAATTCTTTCGGGAAGTCCCAGCTAACGGGCAAGGGTATCTTTCACCCTCCCCGAGCCTAGGTTCCATTATCTCTCCGTGGCCCCGTCAGGCCCTACTCTGATTTGAGCGTATCGACGCGCTTGATCATTACTACGCTCACAAAACGAGCGCCGCTCTGTCCGGCTTTTTGACAGTGACTTTTTACCTATTTTTACTCAAATGATTTTTTTTAAAACACTTCTCACGGCGGCTTCTCTGCTCGCCATTTCAAACATTCACGCGGAAGACTATTCTTCCGGGAAAGCGACCACTCCAATCGTTCCAGCCAAGAACGGCGCGGATACTTCTTACGACAGTCATCGTGTCGACGGCCATGCGCCCATCGGCGTGATGGGTGATCACACCCACGAGGCCGGAGAATTCATGTTCTCCTATCGATACATGTACATGGACATGCGTCAGAATTTCGTTGGAGACAACGAAGTAACGGCACACTCCCAGCTGCGCCCCAATGGCGGCGACTTCATGGTGATGCCTACGGACATGCAGACAGAGATGCAGATGATCGGAGCGATGTATGCGCCGACTGACGATCTCACTTTTGCCTTCATGATGCCGATCGTAGACAAGTTCATGACTCACGTCACCGCAATGGGAGGAACCTTTTCAACGCACTCTCACGGAATCGGAGATTTCAAATTCGGTGGCCTTCTCGACATCTATGAAAAGGGTAATTCTAAAATGCACCTGAATCTCATGATGAGCGCTCCAACCGGATCGATTACCGAGCGTGGAAACACTCCGATGGGGAACAATGTCATCCTCCCTTTTCCGATGCAGCTTGGATCAGGGACCTGGGATCTCAAGCCGGGTATCACCTACCTCGGTCAGTGTGGTGATTTTTCATGGGGAGCTCAAATCCTTGGAACGGTTCGTCTCGGCGAGAACGATCAGAATTACACATTGGGTGATGATATCACTGCGAACATTTGGGGAGCCTACCGCGTCACTGACGCATGGAGCACTTCCCTCCGTGTTTCAGGAACAACCTGGGGCGACATCGACGCCGATAATCCTGCCCTTAGGGCGCCCATCCCAACCGCCCGCCCTGACCTTCGCGGCGGTGACCGCATCGACGTCTTCGCCGGTGTAAATTACCTCTTCGAAAATGGTCATCGCCTTGCGGTTGAAGCAGGAAAGCCGCTCTACCAGAATCTCGACGGTCCCCAGCTCGGAATGGACTGGATGATCACCGCGGGTTGGCAGAAGGCTTTCTAAGCAGGCCGTTTAGTTTATCACCGAAATAAACAGGCTCAGGTTGGGCGCCCCGGTGCGGCATCGGGGGCGCCACCCAAGCCTGTTTATTTTCCAGCGAAGTCGCTCTTTCTCGTGAGGGGAAACAGACCTCAACGCGTCAACGTTTTTCGATAGGATTCAGGAGCATTTTGCTGTAAAATGCGGGGCAGTCACTTCCTCTTTATGCGCCCACGAAAACGCAGCACGATCGATTCATTTATTATCGCTACCTTGGCGGGGTCTCTTTTCACGACGGTGAGTGATGGAGCCGAAGGATTCACGAGGAAGATTGAGCCGTTTTTCGAAAAACACTGCTACGGATGTCATGACGATCTGACGACCAAAGGCGGGCTTGATCTCTACGCTCTGTCGCAAGATTTAAGTGACCCTGCAGCGCTCGAGAAATGGATTTACATTTACGATCGCGTCGCCAAGGGGGAAATGCCTCCCCAGGACAAAGAAGCTCCCTCGACCGGCGAGAAACGCATTTTTGCCTCTGAACTCGCCCCGTCTCTCGCAAACGCGCACGCCACAACAAAACAGACGGTCCTCCGGCGCCTCAACCGCCGCGAATACCAAAACACGATCAACAAACTTCTCGGCGTTCGCATTGATGCAGAGAGCGTTCTGCCGGAAGATGCGAGAGCGGACGGCTTTGATAATGTAGGGGAACGCCTTGGCATGTCCAAAGTGCAGCTCAACTACTACATTGATTTGGCGACCGCGGCACTCGACGAGGCGGTCGCTCTCAATCCCGCCACCAAAAATGAGCCCGAAACAATCACGGCAAGTTACGCCGATACCCGGGGTGCTGAGAAATTCATAGGCGAAGCTTGGCTAAAGGCACCCGACGGAGCAATCGTCTTTTTTCAGGACAGGGGGTATCCCACAGGAATGCTTCGAGAGGCGAACACCAAACAACGCGGACGCTATCGAATCAAAGTCACTGGCTACGCCTATCAGAGCGACAAGCCAATCACCCTTTCAATCGGCGGGACCTCGTTCGCCCGAGGATCAGAGAAACCCCTCTACGCCTACCGCGCGCTGCCGCCGGGCAAACCGACTACGGTCGAGATCACGGCCTGGATGGAGGACCGCTACATGTTGGAGCTAAAACCGCAGGGGATCTACGACAATGACTATCAAATCAAGAAAGTGGGACTCGCGAATTATGAGGGGCCGGGACTTGCGATCAGTTCAGTTGAAATCACAGGTCCGATCATTGAAGAGATTCCCTCTCGCGGCTACCGACTCATTTTTGAAGGCCTCGATCGAACAGAAATCGAGCCGGGAAATCCGAACGATAAAACCAAATCCTGGTATGTTCCTAAATACAGGGTCGACTCCAAATCCCCCACCGAGGACGTCATCCCCGTACTGAATCGCTTTGCCAACGCTGCCTTCCGCCGCCCTGTCGGCGACGAAAAAATAGCTCCCTACCTGATTCTCTTTCAGTCTGAGCTCACCAAAGGATCTTCATTTGAAGAATCGCTTCTCACCTCGCTCGCGGCGATGCTTTGCTCACCTGACTTTCTTTACCTCAACGAGCAGAAGAAAGACCTCGACGATTTCGAACTCGCGAACCGGCTCTCCTATTTTCTCACTCGAACGTCCCCGGACGAGAAACTGCTCGCGGCCGCAGCAACGGGAACCTTGACCAAATCACCCGAATTACTTCTCTCCAAAGCGAGCCGGCTCCTGCAGGGAAATGCGTTCGAGCAATTCATCACCGATTTCACCGATGGCTGGCTCGATCTTCGCAGTATCAATTTCACGAACCCTGATGAGCGTCTCTTCCCCGAATTCGACCGCTATCTTCAGTTTTCAATGCTCGACGAAACACGGAGCTTTTTTCGGGAATTGATCCACTCGAACCTTCATGTCTCGAACCTGGTGAAATCAGATTTTGCGATGTTGAATTCGAGACTGGCAGATCACTACGGAGTCGAAGGCGTTACCAATCCTGTGATCGAGCGAGTCAGTCTCCCACCCGACTCAAATCGAGGAGGGTTCCTCACCCAGGGGAGCATTTTAAAAGTATCTGCCAACGGAACAAATACTTCACCGGTCCTACGTGGCGTCTGGATTAACGAGCGAATTCTCGGCCAACACCCCGCTCCCCCACCACCCGGCACCCCCGGCGTTGAACCCGACATTCGCGGGGCTGAAACGCTCCGCGAAATCCTCGCGAAACACAAGGCATCGGAGAATTGCCAGTCCTGCCACACGATGATCGATCCGCCTGGATTCGCACTCGAGTCTTTCAATCCGATCGGAGGATGGAGGGACAATTTCCGGAGTCTCGGTGAAGGCGAAAAAGTAGACTTCCGCATGATTCGCGGAAAATCGGTTCGCTACAAAATCGGCCAACCCGTCGATCCTCGCGGAGTCCTTCCCACCGGAGAAGCATTTAGCAGCTTCCCCGAATATCAGGACCTCCTCGCCGCCGATCCTGACAAACTAGCAAAAAATCTCGCTACCAAATTCCTCGTGTTCGCGACCGGACGCGAAATGGGGTTTTCAGATAGACCTGAAATAAATCAGATCGTCAAAACGTCAGCCAAAAACGGTCACGGCGTTCGCGACCTGCTCTACCTCGTAATCACCAGTAAACTGTTCCGGCAGAAGTAACCGATCCCCTCAAAAAATATGAAAACGCCCTATATTGCCTCCGGCAAATCGCTGCATCGACGGCACTTTCTGAGAGGGATTGGCTCGACGATGATGGGATTACCCTTCCTTGAAGCAATGACGCCGGCTTTCTCACAAGCGGCATCCAGCAAAGCACCCGATCGCTTTGTCGCGATGTGCGCGACGCTGGGATTTCATACGCCCTATCTTTTCCCGAAGAGTGAGGGCACCGACTACGAACTCACTCCCTACCTTGAACTCCTCAAGGATCATCGTTCCGACTTCACCGTGATCTCAGGTCTCTCTCATCCCGACCAGCAAGGCAACAACGGCCACGCTTCAGAACTGACGTGGTTGACCTCTGCCCGCCGCCCCGGACTCGCGGGCTTCAAGAACAGCGTCTCCCTCGATCAGGTCATCGCCGACAAAATCGGCCATGAGACACGTTACCCCTATCTCGCTCTTTCCACCAGCGGCCGGTCCATGTCATGGACCGCGAACGGCGTCGAGATCCCCGGCGAAACGTCTCCGGCGAAGCTGTTCAAGGCTCTTTTTACTCAGGGCACAGAGAAGGAAATGGAAGAGGAAATGCGACAATTCCGGCGTGGCCGCAGCATCCTTGATACCTTACTCGGGGAAGCAAAGAAATTGGACCGGGAGCTCGGAGAAAAAGATCAGGAAAAGCTCGACGAATATCTCACCTCGGTCCGCGATCTCGAAATCCGCCTGCAACAATCTGAAGGCTGGGTGGAAAAACTGAAACCAAAAACCGACGCGACTGAGCCCAGAGATATTCAGGACAAAAACGACGCGATCGGAAAGCAACGCCTCATGAACGATATGATCGTCCTTGCCCTCCAATCAGATTCCACCCGAACGGTCACGTTTCAGCTCGCAGGAATGAACGCCGTCCCCGCCATTCCCGGGGTCGACACCGACTGGCACAATCTCTCGCACCACGGAAAGGATCCTGAAAAAATCGATGAGTTAAAAATCATCGAAGAAGCCGAGTTCGAGGTACTCGGAGAGTTCCTCACCAAAATGAAGGCGGTCGAGGAGAACGGCAAATCGCTGCTCGATCACACCTCCGTTCTCTACGGCTCAAACCTCGGCAACGCGAGCAGCCACAACTGGCGAAACCTACCGGTGATCTTTGCCGGGGGCGGATTCAAGCACGCAGGCCACATCGCGCATGACGAAGAAGACAATACGCCCTTTGCGAACCTCTTCATCCCTATCGCCCAGCGCATGGGACTGACGATCGATCAATTCGGCAGCAGTACTGCGGCAGGCATCACCGGGCTCGATGCCTGATTATTTCAGAACCCCGTAGATCACCGCGATAATATGACAGGCGCTCCCGGCGAGAACGAAAAGGTGCCAAATCGTGTGTGAATATTTCAAGTTCCGCATCAGGTAGAAGATGACGCCGCCCGTGTAGCAAAGGCCTCCGGCCACGAGCCAGGCGAGACCGACACTGTTCACACTCTCGATCATCGGCTTCAGCGCGATGCAAATGATCCAACCCATGAGAACGTATAAGGCCGCGCCAATCCGATCAAATCGCGGTAGAAAAACAGCCTTCAACACGATTCCGGTGACAGCGATTCCCCAGACGACACCGAAAAGAGACCAGCCCCACGGCCCTCTCAGATTGACGAGAAGCCAAGGGGTGTAGCTCCCTGCAATGAGAACAAAAATCAGGGCATGATCAATAATCTGAAAAAACCGTTTCAACCGATGCGTCCGCACAAAATGGTAAAGCGTTGAACCGAGATAAAGCAGGATCAAACTCGCTCCGAAAATGCTAACACTGGTGATGTGCCAGGCACCAAATGGAATCGCAAGTTTCACCATAGCGACGAGCCCGACGATGCCCATCAAGACACCGATTCCGTGACTGATCGTATTGGCGACTTCCTCACCGTGGGATTCGCAGAGATCGCTTCGCTCGCTCATGATGTTTAATCATCGCCCAGCGATTCTTCCAAGACGAGCGAAAAGATTGTCGCTCTGTTGATTCTCGATTTGAAACGGATCATAATCGCCAACGAAGTGATCCCCGAAGAGGAATCTCCCTATTCGATTCTCTGCACCCAGGAAATCAAGACGACCTGCCATCCCATCAAATCGAGTGTCGCCAGCGGGAGCATAGATTGATCTGCGTAAAGTTCGCTACAGCTCCCTTTTGTCCTCAGCAAAGCGAAAAGGGGCTTTGCCGGTAATGTTCGAACTCGTAAAAGAAGGACACCAGTATCTTTCGACATGATTGATCACGAGATCAGTCCCCGTGAAATGATCGACCCCGGGAGGCCGTTCCGGGTTATACATCGTGTCGGTCATATCACGCATCAGGACCACTTTTTTACCCAGCTTGACCATCTGCCTGATCGCAAAGGGACGCCCCAGAACGCACATATTGAGATGGACGCCACAGAGGATCACATTGTCAATCTTCCGCTCGGCGAGCAGGTTAAACGTTTCCTGTCCGTGATCAGTTAAAGCATCCCCTTCTTCAATATCAATCAGCTTGATCTGACGGCTCCACGCCTCCCGGATCTCGCACTTTTCACCAGTGCAACTGCAGCCCATATCGGAATCATCGATCGGGAGAACCGCCTCATATTTTGGATCGGTCCAACACCATGCGGTTCCCCAACGGGGCGATTCGGAAAGGGGAACCGGAGTCTTTGCATAGGGCGCCTCTTTAGCCAACTTGCGATGAGCCGTGTCCTTGTAAAAATCAACGACACTGCTGGGGGCATGAATAATAAAGACACCTTTTTTGCGAGCTTCTCTCACGGTATCGTTGAGAACCGGAGCCATTTCCACAACCCGTCGAGCAGCCGACTTGCACCAGTGATCATCCCACATGTCACAAATAATCAAGGCGGTCTTTTCAGGCTTCCATCTCACTTTTTCCGACTTGGGTGTCGCAACATCCCTAGAACAGGATCGAAGGTCTAAAACAAGATCGTCATTCGCAAAAATCGGTTCGATCATAAAAGCGAGCAAGGCGGAAAAAATGATTCTTGGCAAGAAATACATCTAAACACCCTGCTATATTGACCCTAGCAGGCAATCCAAAGAGAAGGCCTCTCCTACCTATCCGCAATCGCTCAGCGGGCGTTTGCGAGGGCCAGCAAAATCGCTTTTTGGGCATGCAAGCGGTTCTCGGCCTGCTGGAAAATTTCGTCCTGACGGGCTTCGAGAATTTCTTCAGTGATTTCTTTTTCCCGATAGGCAGGCAGACAATGCTGCACAATCGCTCCATCGTTCGCCATATCGAGAATTTCCTTATTGATCTGGAAAGGGGCCAAGGCCTTGAGTCGTTCGCCTGCCTCCTCTTCCTTACCCATGCTCACCCAGGTGTCCGTGTAGAGAACGTCACATCCCTGAGCCGCAACCGAGACATCATCAGTGATTGTGACGGGAGCACTTCCGAGACGGGTCATGAACCCATCAGCAGGCTGAAACTCCTTTGGCGCCGCAATGCAAAGCTCAAAACCGAGGTGCTTTGAAGCCCAGGCCCAGGAACGTCCCATGTTGCAATCACCATCCCCGAAGAACGAAATTTTCTTTCCTTCCCATCCACCGAGTTTCTCCCGAATCGTCAGGAGATCGGCAAGGATCTGACAAGGATGCTCCTCGTCGGTAAGGGCGTTGATCGTCGGCACTTTTCCGTAGTCGGCAAAATCAACCACATCCTGCTGATCGAAAGTCCTGATGATCGCCCCGTGAACCATTCGGCCCAGAACCCGTGCGGTGTCTTTAATAGGCTCACCGCGCCCCAGCTGAACATCATTGGCATTGAGAAACAACGGGCGGGCACCGAACTCATTGAGACCAACCTCGAAGCTGACACGGGTTCTCGTTGACGACTTCGTAAAAATCATAGCCCAGGTCTCGCCCGCGAGAGGGTGCTCAATTTGCCTACCACGATTCGCTTTCAATTCGACCGCCTTTTCCACGAGTGATTCGATCTCACCAGCTGACAGTTGCTCGATACCTAAGAGGTTTTTCATAACTAAAAATTCAAGTGCTACAGGGAAACGAGCCCTTCGAGGACTCCGCGAAAAATAGTCAAGGCCTCATCGACCTCCGCATCAGGCACATCCAGGCGGGGCAACCAACGCACGACGTCGGCTCCCGCAGGAACCGTCAGCATTTTCTGCTCCATCACTTTGTTCACGACAAAGAGCGCCGGAGTCTGTCCTGAATCAGCAAATCCCGGGACCTTGGCCATCTCTTCCGCATTTAAAATAAAACCCAAGAGAAGCCCCACGCCCCTAAGCGATACGATCAGTGGACAATTCCAGGACGTAACCGCCTCACGAATCCGGGCCTCCTGCCGTTTAACATTTTCAAGAGCACCACACCGCTCGACCTCTTCCAACACGGCGAGAGAAACCGCAGAGCCAAGCGGAGTTCCCCCAAAAGTAGAACCATGAGTTCCCGGCCCAAGTGCGCCGGCGCACTCATCACTTGCCCAAAAAGCCCCGATCGGAAACCCTCCTCCGAATCCTTTGGCCCAGCTCACCGCATCCGGCTCGACCATGATATCAGCGTATTCAAAAAGCGTTCTCCATCCACACCAGTGACCGGTTCTTCCTGATCCGCATTGGACTTCGTCAAACATCAGCAAGAGGTCGAATTCTTCGCGCAAACGGTCTGCCATCGCCATGAACTCGACCGTCGCGGGATTGATTCCCCCCTCACCTTGAATCGGCTCAAAGAGAATCGCAGCGGTCTTCTCAGTTACCGCCTCACGGAGTGCCTCAGGATCATTGAAAGGGACGTGGACAAAGCCCGGCAACAGAGGATCGAATCCGACCTTCACTTTCTCCTGCCCTGTCGCAGCGATTCCACCGAGAGTACGACCGTGAAACGATTGCCGACAGGTTACGATGTCCCTCTTCGATGTTTCCGGACCGAACTTGTCGTAGGCGCGTTTCCTCGCCAGCTTGATCAACCCTTCATTGGCCTCGGCTCCGCTGTTACAGAAAAAGACTTTCCCGGGCCGCTCCATCATTCGCTCGACGACAAACCGGCCCAACTCCGCCTGTTCACGAATATGATAAAGATTGGAACAGTGAATGAGCTTCCCACCCTGCTCCGTGAGCGCTTTTTGCATCACAGGCGGACAATGACCGAGTGAACAAACCGCAATACCAGTGGCAAAGTCGAGGTAGCGATTTCCTTCCTCGTCAAAAATGTAGCCACCTGCCCCTCTTGAAAACGCGACAGGAAATCGAGCGTAGTTCCCCAAAAGAAACTCGTCTGCCAGATCGATTGTAGTCTTTACTTCGCTCATTTTACAATCTCAGTCCCGATCCCATCTTCGGTGAAAATCTCTAGGAGGAGAGAATGGGGAATCCGCCCATCAATCATGTGCACTTTGCCGACGCCGGCATTGAGCGCTTCAACGGAAGACCGAACCTTAGGAATCATGCCGCCTCCGATCGTACCGTCATCGATGAGGCCTTCCGCATCTCTCGCGTTCAGTGAATGAATCAATGTTGACTCGTCTGAAGGATCCTGCATCAGCCCTAACACATCACTAAGGTATATCAATTTCGCTGCTTTCAGTTCTGCCGCGAGAGCACTGGCCGCAAGATCGGCATTCACATTGAGGCTCTCCTTCGTTTCTGCTTCGGATGCGACCGGGGAAACCACAGGAACAATCTCCGCAGCAATCGCTGCCCGAATTTGGGACGTATCAAAACCAACGACACGGCCCACCCTACCGAGGCTCACCTCCCTGTTTTCGTCCTGAGACCAACCGTTGATCCGCTCGCCGATGAAGGCTTCGTTGCCGGGCACGCCGATTGCTTTCCCACCGAAACTCTCAATCCCTTCAACGAGACGCGGATTGATGACCCCGCTCAAGGTCTTCTCCACGATCGCCATACACTCATCGGTCGTGATCCGAAGTCCTCCCACAAATTGTGCCTCAAATCCAGACTCCAACATCGCCGCAGAGATCGCTTTGCCACCGCCGTGCACGATAACGGGATTGATTCCAGCCACTTCCATAAACACAACATCCCGGAGGAGACGCCTCACGAGAGCTGAATCATCCATCGCGCTGCCGCCGACTTTGATGAGAAATGTCTCACCACGAAACGTTTGGAGGTACGGAAGAGCTTCCAGCAAAACCGCTGCTTTATCGATCTGCTTCTGGAAGCTTGTAGCCATCGAAAGGGAAAGCGGTCAACATCGCCGAAAACCCGCTTCGGGCAAGGGAAGATTGAGCCGCGATTGGCAATCAACGGTGGGACAAGGGCCCAAGCTACTTCTTCCTGTTCAGCGCGTATTCGGCACGATTGAAAAGCACATACTCAGGGGAGAGGTCTGATGTGTAGACCGTATATTCCCCTTTTCCCAGATTGAGGTCGATCCCCACCGTGAACTCAGATTCGGTTACCGCTTTGGTAAGCTTGCTGATATCAGTCTTAGTCGCTAGTCCGTTTTGGGTCGCAAGGAGACCGCCAATATAAATATCGACCATCTCTTCTTTTACTCGTGCGCCGGAGTAACCGACCGCATGAATGATGCGCCCCCAATTAGGGTCCTCGCCATTCCAAGAACACTTCACGAGATTTGAATTGGCGACCGCTCGCGCCGCACGTTCCGCATCCAGATTCGAAGCCGCACCACGCACGTGCACCTCAACAAGCTTGGTAACGCGCTCACCGTCCGAGACAATCTTCTTCGCGAGATCTAACATGACCTGCTTGAGGGCGCTTCGGAATTCAGCGCTGCCATTTCCGCTCCGGGTAATCAGTTCATTACCCGCGGCACCATTGGCCATCACGATAACCGTGTCATTGGTACTCATGTCGCCATCGACCGAAATGCGATTAAAGGAATGGTCCACCGCTTCTTTGGTTGCCGCTTCAAGCTCAGCCTTTGAGACCGCCGCATCTGTCGTGACGAAGCAAAGCATCGTCGCCATATGGGGGTTGATCATCCCGGCCCCTTTCGCAATAGCGCCGATCTTAATTCTTACTCCATTCAATTTCGTCTGCACCGCGATCTCTTTCGGTCGGGTATCACTCGTCATGATAGAACGTGAAGCCGCTTCCGCATGGGCAAGATCTGATCCAAGTCCTGCGACCGCCTCAGCAATTTTCGGCTCAATACGTTCAATCGGCAATGGCACACCAATGATTCCCGTTGAGCACACCTGCACTTCGCGTTGCTTGAGCTTCAGCGCCTTACTCGTCGCACTCGCCATCGCTCGTGCGTTGATCATCCCCTCGTGCCCCGTGCAGGCATTGGCATTTCCACTGTTCACCACGATCGCACGAGGCTCAGAGGATTTAAGATAACTGGATGAAAGGCGAACCGGAGCGGCCCGCACTTCATTTTGCGTAAACACAGCCGATCCCACGGTGGGAAACTCTGAATAGATCACGGCAAGGTCGTTGCGTGTCGCGTTCGGATCTTTAATCCCACAACTAACGGCTGAAGCGAGAAAGCCCTTCGGCGCACAAATGCTCCCTTCGATTTCTCTCAATTTTCTGGCCATAAAGCTATCAATCTAAACGCTAAAAATTCATCAACCCTGCCGACTCATCGAGATTATGCATTACATTAAAACTCTGAATTGCCTGCCCCCCGGCACCTTTTCCAAGATTATCTTCCGCGCTACACAAGATCAATTTACCGGTCCTTGAGTCCAAGACCCACCCTATATCAACAAAGTTAGTTCTAACTACATTTTTCGTATCCGGAAATACGCCTTCGCCTAAAATCCGAACAAAAGGACTATCGATATAGAAGTCCTTTAATACCGTTTCGATTTGCGACGAAGACAAACCGTCCGTGGGCGAGCAGAAAATCGTCGAAACGATTCCTGCCGTGACAGGCATGAGATGCGGCACAAAACTGATCACCGTTTCCACGCCGGAAGCAAGAGACATTTCCTGCTCAATTTCACTGAGGTGACGATGCTTAGGGGCGCCGTAAGCACGCAGGCTCTCGTTCACCTCGGTGAAAAGCAGGCTTACATCAGCCTTTCTCCCTGCTCCACTGACCCCTGACAAACTCGAAACGGAAATACCTTCGGAAGAAACCAGTCGAGCCTTCAGCAAAGGAATGAGTGGCACGAGAATACTTGTCGGATAACACCCCGGAGACGCGACGAGGTCGGCCTCTTTGATTTTATCGCGATAAATCTCCGGAAGTCCGTAAACCGCCTTATCAAGCAAGTGTGGAGCAGGATGAACCTCGCCATAAAACTCTTCGTAAACAGCGGCGCTTCGAAGCCGGAAATCGGCGCTCAGGTCGATGACGCGAATTCCCTTTTCGAGCAGCGCGATTGCATATTCTGAAGCGACCCCGTGCGGCAGCGCGAGAAAAGCAGTTTCCACCCCCGCAGCAACCAGCAAATCGATCTCAGGCATCGAAAAAGTAAGCGCCTCAATGCCCCTCGCATTTCTGAGGCGGGGGTAGACGTCAGTCAAAAGGCGACCGGCCTCCTGACGGGAAGTCACGGCAGCAACATCCACATCGGGGTGCATGACAAGAAGACGGAGCAACTCCTGCCCCGTGTAGCCACTCGCTCCAATCACCGCAACCTTGATATCTCCCTTACTCATGAGATTAACAGCATGCCATAAAATCGAACCGAGTCGAAACAGTTCTCTCAGAGAGAGGTATATTTTGAATCACAAGTCACTTGCGATTCGAAAAATATCATTCAAACTGGTTGCTTCACCGCTCGAACGGCGGTGTTTCATTGGTCGACGGGACGTGGCGCAGTTTGGTAGCGCATCACACTGGGGGTGTGGGGGTCGCAGGTTCAAATCCTGTCGTCCCGACCATTTGAAAAAAGCTCAAGTAGAGGCTTATTTCGTTTCCTTATCGAAGCTCTCTTCATCTCTCACGCTGTGCTCCTCACTTCCCCCCCTTGTGCGAACCGATCGGGAAGCTTACCCTCAGGCCTCACCGGCAGAATGACGCCATAAAATGACGCCAGGCAATCTATTCGAGCACATCCCAGGAGCCTTGAACGAGGAAATGATAGAAGTTCTCGCACGCGGTTCGGGTGACTTTAAAATCGAACGCATTGTCTCCCGAGGCCATGAATCACCCTCCGATTTCTGGTATGATCAGGAAACGACTGAATGGGTTCTACTCCTGAAGGGATCAGCAATAATCCTATTTGAAGAGCCGGAGGAAACCATCTCGCTCGAACCCGGCGATTGGATCGAGATCGCGGCGCACCGCCGTCATCGAGTCGATAGCACCGCGAAAGAGGCAGAGACCGTATGGCTCGCGGTTCACTGGAAGTGACTGGTTTTAAAACACACTCCATTTTTGGCATGAACCGGGATAAAGTTCTTCTCTTACCCCTCTTCACAAAATCGCACCGTGCATTTCTGATCCTCCTGTCCTTTCTCAGTTTCACCATTCTTCGACCCCATCCCGGCTCCGTCGAATCGCTCGAATTGAGTGTTTTTCCAAGCGAAACAAATGTTGCCGGACTCGATGAGCACCCTTTTCCCCTTCCTTGGAAAACGGCGGCTATCTCGTCGTGCTCACCGCGAGGCGAAGCGAAGCCGCTGATGAACGAACCCCGGAACTCAGAGTCAGGGACCTCTTCGCCGACAGTTCGCTGCCTACCGAAACGTCTTGCACCATTTTGACGGTTAGATTGGTGCAATCGGCTGAGTCAGATCCTTTCCGATGCGAGACGTGAGAGAGGAGCGATGCGAGGGACCGCCTCATCTCAGAACGCTCCTGATCATCGGGGCGAGGATAGGCGAGAAATCCTGACTCAGCCGTTCAAAGCCCACAGTTCTATAGCGATCTTGCACACTCCGGCTGCAAGCACTAACAAACTCGCAAATCCGAGCCACTTCAATATGACGGACTCTCCCTCAGAACCGAGACGAAGCCGTGGGTACATCAAAAGGGCGATGAGCCCGCCACCTGCGGCACCTCCGGCATGAGCCGCATTGTCGATGAACTGACTTCCAAGGATCCCGATAATCGTAAGCACAATAGTAGACTGAATCAGGCTGCCGCGAAGGCCCTCCGGAAGTTCCTTCCGAAACTTGTATGATAAAACGAGAAGAAAGCCAAGGCAGCCGAGAATACCACCAGACGCACCTACCGAAGGAATCTCAGAAGGGGTCCGCAGAAGGAGACTTGCGAGGGAACCGGTGAAGACGCTCACCGTGAAGACGACGCTGAGCAACGAAGAACTCACCAGCGCGCTCAGAACCCGCCCCAAGCTGTAAAGAGCCATGCCGTTAAAAAAAATGTGAAAAGGGGCGGCATGCAATAATCCCGCCGTAATCATCCGCCACGATTCGCCCTGCTCTAAAACATCGTCGTGTAAAAGCGCTGCGGCGATCATAGATGGCCGTAAACCCACCGCTACCTGCCCGAGGAAGATCAGAACGAGGACGCCGAGCGCCACCTTCAGCCCTGCCGTTTTTTTGGTCAGAACCCAGCGCCGGAATAACTCACCGTTCACGAGACTCTGATTCAACTCATTAACAGATAGATTCTCGATCCGCCGAAACCACGCCATCAAACCGTCCACCAGAGGGAAAAGTCCGAAAATCATCCCGCCAAGAAGCGCGAGCATTCTGAATTCAGGAAAAAACGAGGCGACCCCTACGAGGCCGGCCGTAATGAGAAACGATTTCGCAATCTGGCTCTGCAAACGGCGGCGATAAGCCCCCCCGTCAATCTGCTGGGTATGGGGAAGAATCAGCGAGGCCGGCACGATACTGTCAAACCAGGGAAATATCAGCCCGCGGGGCTGAGGAATCGAAGCGAGAAACTGCGCCATCTCCTCTTTCGTAGCCACGACAACCAACTGCCCGGGCTCATATCGAATACCATCAACGTTTGCGTAGGCGCTCATCTCCACCCCATAACTTCCCCTGCCCGATTCTGGAACCTCGGCAAGCAATTCCAAATCACTCCACGGGACGGACGTCGCCAGGTATTCGCGAAACCAGACTTCATCAGGAAACCAAAAATCCGAAATACGAGTGGGCTTGTTGATGTCTGATTCGATCAAATGAAAATGGGTCGGTAATTCGAAAGGCTGTGGAGTATCCAGAGATACGAAAACTAAGGCCGAAAGGGGTCCTGGTAAATCGCTCCTCTCAGCCTCTTTCACGCCAAACCATCGAGAGTAACTGTTCAATTGATTGCTTTTATTCTTGGCATGCCGTAAATCAAGAGATAGCCTAAAGGGTGTTCACTTGGACTGAAAAAGTCATTTTGATGCAACTCAAACGCTAATGAAACATTCACTCTCTCTTTTCGCCCTCATCGGATTGACTCTCTTACCTCACGCCATTTTGGCAGAAGAAACCAAGACCTCAGCAAAACGAGCGACTCCGATACTGTGCGGAGTCGCCCCCAAATCGAAGGATCTCATAAGCGTCTCAGCCGCTCAATCAGAGGAAGTTGAATCGCTCGACCTCCTTCTCGATGCGCTCACGCCGAAACAATATCGAATGCTCGAAGAGATCATCAACAAAGGTAGCCTTGAAGAACTTGTCCGGATAGACGGAATCGCCAAAAGCAGAGCCAAAATCATCATTTCAGCGAGACCCTACCGGGAAGTGAAAGAGCTCATCCTACACCGAGGATTCGGATACGCCACGGTCGCGTCGGTCATCAGGCATGGCCGCAACCTGACGCCGGAATAGACCGTTTCGTTATCCCCACCAAAGGCCATTGAGCCATTGAGCCAATTCACCGAGGGCCTGCACCTCGCGACTCCCCTTTTTTGAGCGACTGCGCGATACCGCTCTCGACGCGGAGCCATTTTCACGTCACCCTTTTCGGAATGAAACTTTTTGCCTCCGTTAGCGTTCTCGTTTGTCTATTCTTGGTTGCCTCCTCTCTCACTCAGAGAGCCCTGGGAGAAGAGGGCCAGTCAAAGCACCCGAATATCATCTTCATTCTCGCTGACGATCAGGGCTTCGGAGATGTCTCGGCACTCAATCCTGAATCCAAGATCCCCACGCCCAACATCGATCGCCTCGCGACCGAAGGGATGTATTTCTCGGATGCACATAGTTCATCCTCTGTCTGCACCCCGACCCGCTACTCCGTTTTAACAGGACGCTACCACTGGAGAACGAGCCTTCAAAAAAGCGTCCTCGGAGGATTCTCCGAACCTCTCATTGCTCCCGACCGACTCACCGTCGCCGGATTCCTTAAGGATCACGGATACGAAACCGCCTGTGTCGGAAAATGGCATCTCGGTATGAACTGGCCATTGAAGGACGGCGGCACCGCGAATGACAAAGGAGATTTTAGTAAAAAAGGCTCTGACCTCGGTTGGAGAGTTGACTACACCGCGCCCATCAAAAACGGACCCGTCGATGTCGGCTTTGATACTTTCTTCGGCATCAGCGCCTCTCTCGACATGCCGCCGTATGTCTTCATTCAAGATCGCATCCCAACCGAAGAGGCGACCGTCGAAAAAGCGTTTCATCGCCCCGGCCCTGCGGGAGCGAATTTTGAGGCGGTCGATGTCCTTCCCCAAATCACCGAGCGAACCGTTAAGCTCATTCAGGAACAGGGCAGGAAAGACGAAAAATCCCCGTTCTTTATCTACTTCCCTCTCAATGCACCACACACCCCTATCGTTCCGACCGAAGAGTGGAAGGGTAAAAGTGGGATCAACGACTATGGCGATTTCACGATGCAGGTGGATGCCTGTGTCGGACAAGTCCTCGACGCACTCGACAGCGCGGGGCTCACTGAGAAGACACTCATTGTTTTTACGACCGACAACGGATGCTCACCTCAAGCTGACTTTCCAACCCTAGCCGCCGCGGGGCACCTGCCGAGCTACCTCTACCGGGGGCACAAGGCCGACATTTTTGAAGGCGGTCACCGGGTTCCCTTCCTCGTGCGTTGGCCCGGAAAAGTGAAGCCGGGCACCCAATCCAAGCAACTCATTGGCCAATTTGATCTCATCGCAACCGCAGCGGAAATCGTCGGCGGCAAGGTTCCGGAAGGCGCGGGTGAAGACAGCATCTCATTTCTCCCCGCTTTGCTCGGAAAAGAGAAGACGATCCGCACATCACTCATTTCGCAGTCCATCAACGGGAGCTTCGCAATCCGCGATGGTGACTGGAAGCTCGCTCTTTGCCCCGGATCCGGTGGCTGGAGTGATCCAAGACCGGGGCGCTCTGATTTGAGCCAACTACCACCCGTTCAATTGTTCGATCTCTCACAGGATCCGGGTGAGCAAAGCAACCTCGCTGAAAAGCATCCTGAGAGGGTCGCTGCGATGCGGGAATCACTGGAGACGGCAATCAACAATGGACGCACCACTCCGGGTCCCAAACTTGAGAATGACGTTCCGATCACGATCATTAAGACAATTCCCAAGGCGTCGAAGCCAGGGAACAAAGCAAAAGCCAAAAAGAAGAAGGCGGCTTAACAGAGCAACGGGGAGGCTGGGGATATCAAATCCCCTCCTTTCGCGTTCATGCCACTGGATTGTAAAGAGGCTCTGAATCTGTTCTTCTCCACCTCAAAAAGTCCTGAATAAGAACCTCAAAATCATTCGCGCCATTCGCGGCAATTCTTTTACCTTCGCCTTAAAAAACGAATAGTCCTCAAGGCGAATGGTACGCGGATTCCAGAAAAGGCAACGAATCGGAGAGGTTCCAAAAACGTTGCCTCAATCCGATTAACACTCCCCCTCCGACCCTCTTAGCATCCTGCCCCTTTTTTTAACCGCCGCGCCAGCAGCCCCATGCGTGTCAGCACAGCAAGTCCAATCTTGGGAGTTTTAGTTCCCTTTCTTTCTCACCTCGCAGTGTGCGGCTACCTCATTTGGCTGGCGGTGAGCGATCATGCGGAAGGGACCGCAGCAGAAAAAGTGGATCAAGTCATCTTCGTCGACTTTCTGGGATTCTTTATGCTCTCCTTTGTCTTCTCAAATGAGAGTGAATCCATTCGCTGGGAATGGCCCATCTCGTTCGCTATCGGAATACGAGTCATTGGATATGTCGCCCTCATCATCCTCTTCATGTGGTTCATGGAAGGCGCTTCCGGCTGGCCTATCGCGCTTGCCTGGGGATTCGGAATTCTGGCCAATTTATCAAATGTTCAAAGCCTTCGGGAAGAGGCAATCGTCCGCGTCATCTGGGCAATGGTGAGCGGGTTTCTCGCGGCACTCGTTAGTGAAATGCTTGGCGTAAAAGAAGACGACCTCCTCACCAAACATCTCCCCACCCTCTTGGGATGGGGACTGACTTACTTTGGAGGAGTTGCGATTGGCTCCCTGCTTTTCGGATGGGGAGCTCTCGCAGTCCATCAAGATTAAACTGAGGCAATCAGCGAGATTCCGCGTAAATCTCCGCCGCTTCTCTCTGAGACTGAAGCCCACGTACGCATCACTCTCAGAGTGATGCCCCAGAGCCTACGCATCAGCATGGAAAAATAGCCACTTCAGAAGAATCGCCTGACATCGGGTTGTCTCTTACCAGAGATAAGCAACCAAGCCACAGAGTTGGTCACGAAGTGACCGTTCATTTCAGCCGGGGATTTCAATCCCTGGTTAAACAGGACCTCCAGCGAAACGTCCCGAACGGACGGCTCATTACCTGTATTACGATTGATCGTTATTTCTACGGCTGTCAGCAGGTCACTTAAACGGGAACCTTTGAATCACTTTTCCGGCCGGTGACTCCGCCGAAAGTTTGTGAATCGTTGCATTCCCCTCCGGGAATCGAATCCGAAGGTGGATCACCTTTTCGGTCGCCGGAATCAGCAGCTCGAACTCTCCTGATTCCGTCTTTTCCATTTTTGCTGCGTTGCCCTCTACAAAGTCGCTTTCACCGCTAAGACGCCACGCCACCGAAATGTCTCCACTGACATCTTTCAATGTTGCAGCGAGACAAATTCGAAACGGACCTTTCAATTTCACCTGACTGTTCGCAATAAAAGGAGCGAATCGTTGCTTCCCATTCAGATCGTGAATATGCAAGGCCCCGCGCTTTACTGTTAGCTCTGCGTTGCGAGCGATCCAACCGCCGATATTTTTAGGCGCCTTAGCAACCGCCTCTTCAGGTGCGATTTTTTTTCCATCAAGGTAGTGATCAAAATACCTCTCCCAGGTATCAGACATTCCACTAATAAGTCCGGGGGGATCCAACTCCTGCGTCCATCCCACAAGCTTGTTCTTGAGTCGCTCCGCAAGCTCTGGATGCTCGGAAATGCGATTACTGGACTCACCGGGATCAGCCACGATGTCATAAAGGTATTCTCTCTTTCCTCCGATGAGGAGTTTCCAATTCCCTTCACGAATCGCTGACTGCGATGACCATCTCCAATAAAGCACTTCGTGAGGTGCCCCTGCTTTTTCCCCTGAAAGATGGGGAATAATGTTCACCCCGCCAAGCAATTCAGTCTCTTCGGATCCTGACAAGGCCACGGCCGTGGCTGCGACATCGAGAGAGATGACAGGCTCGTCGTAAACCTGCTTGGCTGGAATCACTCCCGGCCAAGTCACCACATATGGCACTCGAATTCCGCCCTCGCTTAGCATCCCCTTTTCACCGTTCATGGGCTCGTTCAAGGAACCGTCCCACCCGGGGCCACCGCCGGGGGCATCTACTTTGTGAATCTTCAAAGGGGCTCCGTTATCGCCAATGAAAAAGATGAGAGTCTTCTCCGTCAATTCTTCCTCGGCCAGTTTCTCGCGGACAGCACCGACTCCGTCATCCATCGCCGAAATCATTGCCAGCGCCTCGCGTCTTCGCTCAGGCATTTCCCCCGGAAAACGAGAAAGATATTTCTCAGGAGCATCCAGTGGAACGTGAGGAGCACGGTAAGCGAGATAGAGGAAGAACGGTTCGTTGCTATGCCTATCGATGAACGCAGTCGCCGCTGCGCTGCACGCATCGAGATGGTACAATCCTGAACTCTCGAGGCCAGGTTCCTGATCCGATCCGTCCAGCCCATAGTTTGCCCAACCGGGACGAGCCGAGTTCTTGGCAAAGACGTCGTCAAACCCGTGTGAAGAAATCTCAGGCGACGGGCCGAGATGCCATTTGCCAATCTGACCTGTCGCATAGCCGACCTTCTGCAACCGTTCCGCCACGGTTACCTCCGCATTGAATCCCTCGAGGCCACATCCGTTTGTCTCGAGGCCAAAGTAACTTTGATCCCGTCCCGCGAGAAGCCCGCCCCGCGACGGCACACACTGGGGCGCGGTCACATACCCATTTGTGCAACGAGCACCATCAGCAGCGAGTTGATCAATGTTAGGGGTCTTCAGATCCGGATAGATCCCTGCGGCACCGATGTCCGGCCAGCCATGATCATCGGTAAAGATCACGATGATATTCGGTTTATCCGCCGCTTCCGAATTGAGCGGCAAACAGAGGCAAGCAAGAACAGGTAAGATCAGCCATTTCATGCCCTTACGCTAGAGACTCAGCAAACGCAGGACAATCGCAATGAGCATCAGATCTGCCAAAAAGTGTCCCATCCACGGCAAGAGAAGGCCCTCATATCGAATCCTCATTTGCCGCCACCCCCAACCACCGATTGCGATCAACAAGATCCCCGGGGGAATCATTGCCGGAGAGAGAAAGAGCATGAAAATCGGCACATGAAAGCAGCCGAATAAGAAATCGCCAAAAGAAGGCCCCTTCGAAGCTGAAGCAAAAAGATCCCTCCAGAAAATCTCTTCCAGCGGTGGATTAACGACGAGTAGATAAATGAGAAATCCCACTCCGGCACTTCCCGAAAGCCCGGCCACTTTATCCCCGGTGAATCCATTGGAAACAGCGTGAGAGGTGAGCACAAAATAACCTCCCACCGCGATTAAAATCATCAACAGCATTGGCAACACCGCAAAGCCACGGCGAAGATCGCCCAGAGAAATTCGATCGCGATTCGTCGACAACGCCAAAACAATGCAGAGATGATAAAGCAGAAGTGCGACCCATCCACTTCGAAACACGAGCACTCCCAGAGCCATTGAGAAGAAGGGCGTCAGCAACCAGAGCCACTGAAGCGGCCGATGAGGGATTTCACTCAATGGGTTGGCGAGGCAAACATGGCACCGTCACCACGGCGCTTCTGAAATGGAGCGCTCTCAACAATTCCAAAAAGGATTTCTTTCAGAGTCGCTCCGCGTGATTCGGCACCGGCGACGATCTGATCAATCGTCGGGGCATCGAAGTATTCGATCCCGCGGCCGATCGCATAGGTCATCATCTTCTCGGTTACGGCACGATGGAAGTCACGGTGTCGGGAGGTCGCGAGGACCTTGCTTAACTCCCTTGCATTGTTAAATGTCTCTCCCGTCATCAGCTTGCCACTCGCATCAATCGGCTTGCCTTTGTAATTATCAATCCAAAGCCCCATCGGGTTGTAATTCTCAAGGGCAAGACCGATCGGGTCCATTCTCGCATGACACGAAGCGCATATCTTCTGCTCGGAGTGCAGCGCTAACAAGTCACGAAGAGGCAGATCTTTATTGCCACCTTTAGCCGATTCCTCAAGCGCGGGGACATCAGGAACCGCGGGAGGAGCCGGTGTCGCAAGGAAGTTTTCGAGAACAAATAGACCACGCTTCACGGGAGACGTTCGCGTCGGATTAGAAGTCACAATATGAAACGTCGCCTGACTGAGCAACCCACCCCGATGCGAATTATCACCGAGATCCACCTTTCGCATATCGCTCCCCTTGACCCCTTCGATACCATACCATTCCGCAAGAGGCTCGTTGAGGAATGTGTATTTTGCGGTGAGCAATTCCGTCGCGGGACGGTTGTTCAAAAGAATGTGAGCAAAGAAAGTTTCACTTTCAGATTTCATCGAATCTCTCAGTCGACCGTTGAAAATCCGTCGTGCTTTACCAAGATCCTTCTCATTCAAAATCTTCCGCTCATCGAGCGCAATGGTCGCGACGTCGCGCGCCTGCAGCCACTGCCCGACAAAGTTTTCGATGAACCGCTGGGATTTCTTATCCGTCAACATTCTCTCGACCTGTTTTCTCAACTCGACCCGAAGTTTTCCTTCACCGGCGAGTCTCATTAACTCTTCATCGGGGCTGGAGCTCCAAAGGAAGTAGGAAAGCCTTGATGCCAGCGCATACTCATCAATCGGCACCACTTTTCCGGGGTTGTCCGGCTCAGGCTGCACTTCGGCGCGCATCAAAAATCGAGGACTCACCAGAATCGCCTTGATCGCCTGAGCAATACCATCCTCAAAACGCTTATCCGGCTGCATGTCGACCTCACGCGCCAAGAGAACAAGCCGCTTCACGGTCTCATCATCCACCGGCCTGCGGAAAGCACGCGTCGCAAAGCGCCGCAAAATCGTCTCACGATAGGGATCCCTCGCTTTTTCGTCATCCGAAGGAGCTCCTTCGGAAAATAGCCATCTCAGCTCCCATGGATAATCTTTCTCGCTGCCATCGAGCGGTCCCCGATACCGAATCGACTGAACGCCGACGGCGAGTTCCTTCTCACCCTCTTCCGGCGCTCCCCCTGTGTCAGTGGACAACCAGAGAGTTTGCCCGTTTCCCTTTTTAAAATGCGCCTTCGTCTTTAAAGTCAGGGTCTTCGAATTGTCCCAACCAAGTTTCCGCTCGGTCAGGGTTTTGTCATCCACCCCGACTTTCAAGGTAGCGCTGTGAGAACTCGCTTTGTCGGAACCGCGAATGTGAAAGTCGACCCGAACCTCATACTCGCCATCGAAGCTAATCCAGGGTTGAGCCTGCATTTTACGAGCATGATTGAAAGGCATCCAGCTCAAGCCCCAATCGCCACTTCGCTCATCCTTGAACGAATCTAATTTGGACCACCACTCCACGATATCCGGCCCATTCGTAGGAACTCCTTTTTCCACTACGAACTCTGCCGCCTCGAGATACTTCTCCATCAACAACGGCGAAATGCTCAGGACATCGCCAATCGTATCAAAGCCGTATCCGGTATCATCCGCCGGAAGAAGGTCGTAGGCAGGAAAATCAACATCGAGCAAATCCTTAACCGTGTAGCGATACTCCTCACGATTCATCCGTCGAATCGTGACGCGCCCAGGATCAGGGTTTTCGTGATCAATTTTAAAAACCTTGCTCTCGATGAAAGCGAGAACCTTTTCACGCTCCTCCGTTTTGAGCTGCGGCTTGTCAGCCGGAGGCATCAGATTACTTCTCACATTTTTCCAAATCTCGTACCAAACATCAAAGTTATCGAGATGCTCGGCAACCGACTTAAAATCGTCCATCGCAAAGTCCCCCTTGTCCATTCCGTCGCCATGACAATCGTAGCAAGAATCCATCAGGATCGGCTCGATCTTGTCGAAAGCCGCCTCGTCAGCCGACACCTCGCCGGGCCAGAGCCCAAGAGCCATGCTAAGAACGCCTATGGAAATAATTTTTCGCATCTTAAAATCTCTATGGAAAGGAACTCACCTACTACTGTCTCTCGAAAGTCACGAACCTAATTGTTTCACCTTTGCCAATCTCACCGCTGACCTCCACTGATACGGTCGTTTCACCTTTCGGGACGCTCACATCAGAAAAAGTAACCGCGCTTTGATCTGGAGACAACTTTCCCGCGACCGACTGCGACCCGATGATCAAAGTTACCTCACGAACTCCAACCGGCTCGGTCCATGAAACAGATACCTCGTAAGGTCCCGTTCGTTTGAAATCCACCATCCATTTCCCAGCGGTTCCCCAGCCGGTTTGATCGCCCACTCTCCAGTCCTGAATCGAGAGATCCGAGACGAGCTCTTCATCAGCTCCCAGAAAAATGCGAGGTGGCGCGTAGTTGTCTTCCCGTGTCGAAGAAACATCTGCGAACCATCCCTCGTAGGCCTGACGCAGCTCCTTGACTTTCTCCGGCTCACTCTCGTAGAGATTGTTCGTTTCGCCGCGATCTTCGGAAATTTTGTAGAGCTCAAAGCCGGGGACATTGCTTCGACCTTCGAGCGTCTCAAGACCAAAACCGCTCGCGCGTAAAAGCTTCCAGTCCTGCGTCATCAGGGCAAAATGGTGAAACGACTGAGGGACATCACCACGATGGGTCTGGATCACGATGCTGCGATCCGGCCACTCTTTCGCCTCTCCCTTGAGGAGCGGCAAAACGCTCTTTCCATCAAAGCTAGGATCATCCGAAACAACGGCTCCCGCGGCTTCCAGCAAGGTAGGCATCACGTCAATGTGAGCCGAGATACGATCACTCTTCACTCCCGCCTTCAGCATTTCAGGCCAACGGGCATAGAACATCGTGTGAATGCCCCCTTCGTGGACCTGCGCTTTCGCTCCACGGAAAGGCCCGACATAACGCATCGAGTTAGGCCCATTGTCCGTAAAAAAGAGCACCAGAGTATTCTCGATAAGGTCAGACTCCTTCAAAAAGGCATCCATTTTTCCCATGTTCTGGTCAATGTTCTCCACCATCGCAAAGACACGGGCGACCGTATCCTTGTGCTTCTCAGAAACATTTCCCGCGAGCGCCGGAGTAAGATCAATCGATTGGTAGTAGGCGAGCAAGTCTTCCGGCACATCATGGTAAGGCCCGTGCGGCGCATTCGGCGGCAGATAGACAAAGAACGGATCGCCGGCCTCTTTGCTCTTTTTCATAAAGTCGATTGCCGCATCGAAATAGAGATCAGTGCAGTATCCCTTCGTCTGAACTTTCTTGCCGTTGTGAAAAAGAATTGGGTCGGTGTAGCGTTTCTCATTTTCGATGGGCTCGGAATGCTGTGCGAGCCCACCGCCACGATGAATCAAGACCTCGTCAAACCCCTGATCCTGAGGACGTAGTGGAAAGTTATCGCCGAGATGCCACTTCCCGAAAATCCCCGTGGCGTAGCCTTCTTTCTTAAGCGCTTCCGCGACCGTCACTTCGTCAGGCTCCATCATTGATCGCCCTTTAAAGGTGTCGATGCACCGCGTTCGGTAATTGTAACGCCCCGTCATGAGCGATGCCCGTGTCGGAGAACAAACCGGGCTCACATAGAAATTGGTCAACTCAGCGCTCTCGGTCGCGAAGCGATCAAGGTTCGGCGTGCGAATCACGGTATTGCCGGTCGCGCCCAGATCGCCATATCCCATGTCATCGGGCATTACGACGATGATATTGGGACGCTCACCAGCTTGAACAAGACCGGCAAAACCGAAGAAAACTGCCGAGCAGAAAAAAGAAAAGAGCCTTGAAAGATACATCACCACAATTTCGACAGCTGTGACCGAATTGCAAGGCAAGCCAACCTGCCGCTTTACGCCATGATTAGTGAGACAAAACATCTCCACGAAGCATCGCCTCCCGGACGGGGAGGAGTCCCTGCAACACCGAAGTCCCCGCTTAGGTAATGCAGACACTCCTGTCTGCACGAGACTCCCCGCTCTCACTTCAAAGCCCTCACCGAAACTGATTTCAGCCGCCATTGCCCGGGAGTCTCTGATCCGTAATGGGGCGCACTGCTGAGAACCAAAGGCTCGCCTTTTCTCACGACGCCGATGTCGCTGAGAACTCCCGATTGATCTTTTTCATCAATGTCCCCGTCGACGCAGTAAATCGCGAGTGGGGCCTTTTCCCCCACCTCATAAAAACCGCCCGCGACTCCATTTCCGGCCACGATCTCAGCATTTTGAACGACGACATCATGATCAAATCTCAGGGTAATGGATTCACCGCTTTCGACTTGTTCAAACTTTCCACCGCTCACACCGAGACCTCGGGGATTCGCTGAAAGAGCGCCCGACGATGGCGTCAACGTCACTTCGACCCCATCCTTTGTCTGCGCGGAATCGAACTTGCCATCACCCGCAAAATCAAAAACGATCGACTTTCCTAACTTCATCTCAGCAAGCCGATGCCCGCCCACATTGCGATGCGCTCTCGCGACCCGCGTGAGATGCTTTATGAGCGGCTGCAATTCCGGCTCACTAATCCGGTTGTTCGCCTCTACCGAATCACTACTCAAATCGTAAAGCTCGATCGGAACGCCCTTCCCAAGTCGCAAGAGACCGGCATCAAAAAACAATTTCCACTGCCCTTCGATCGTCTCACCGTCCACGACAGGTGAATCCAGTCTCACCGCTGCCACAGCCGCGTCGGTCTTCTCTTCTTTGTGATCATGCGCGAAAACAGGAGGCCGTTTTCCGAGAGCCTCCCCACGCCACGCTCTCAAAACACTGAAACTGTCTTCGGCTCCCTTCTCCCCCTTCGCCGGATCTGGCAGCTCGCGCCCGATCAGTTCAGCAAGCGTTGCAAAGACATCCGTATGACAAATCAGCTCAGGACTGGTGGCCCCGGGAGTCCCCGCGTTCCCATCTCCGATTCCGCCTGCGCCCCAAGCAACTATATAAGGAACACGATGGCCGCCTTCATAGGTGGACCCTTTGTGACTCCGAAAGGGCCCCGTCGCGACATCGCTATTTTTTTCAGCGCCGTTATCGCTCGTGAATACGACCAGGGTGGTTTCAATGAGTTGTTTCCCGGGATTTCTCGGGTCCTCACTCTCCTCGAGCCAATCAATAAACCGTCCTAGAATAAGATCGTTCTCATTGATGAAATCATGTCGCCCATCCATCGGCTCACCCGATTTCGTTCTCGCAGCCCCCTTGCTCGGTTGATCACCAATATGCGTATCGGCGGTGTAAGGCGAGTGATTCGATGGTGAGGGATAATAGAGGAAGAAGGGCTTCGCTTCATTGTCACCGCCCGCGAGGTGAGTCGACAAATAGTCAATTGCGAGAGTTGAATGCCGCCCACCCAATTCACTGAGAACGTAGGCATTGGCCCCTTTGGCGACGAGTTCCTTACCGTTCCCCGTCGCACCAACGATCAGAGCCCCGTGCAGGTGACCGGGCCCACCGATCTGCTCAGGTCCGTTCGCTTTTTTTCCTTTGCCATTCAAAGAAGGCCCCGAAGTGCCATGTGAACGCGAGGTATAGCGGGCAAAATCAAATCCGTGATTCACCGGCGAATCGAACAACGGTTGCCTCAGATCTGCATCCTCCCAGGCAGCAGCAGGACTTCCATCCGAACGACTGAAGCGAAGCCCCACGTGCCACTTTCCGGTTATGGCGGTGCCGTAACCCGCCTCTTGAAACATCGTCGCGAGCGTAGGTCGATCGCGCTCAATCATCGGATCCCCCTGGGTCCCAAAAAGCACCCAGTGTTTCAGCCGATTTCTCCAGGGGTAACGCCCCGTAAGAAGCCCATAACGTGACGGTGAGCAGCGCGAAGACGTCGTGTGAGCATCGGTGAAGCAGACTCCCATTCTTGCCAGTCGCTCCATGTTCGGCGTCGCGAGCTGAACCACGTCCGCATTCCCCGTGAAATCCTGATAGGCACTCGTGTCCCCCATTCCCATGTCATCCGCGATCATCAAAATAACATTCGGCTTTTCAATCGCCAGCCCCGCGCAGCTGAAAAAGAGCAGGGAAGCGAGACCTAAGCTTAGAGATCGAATCATCTCCTACGCTCGAATCGCTCACTCACACAATCCAACAAAATCTCCCACGGGATCGGGCATCCTCTTGTCGGAATCAGTCAACAGGGTTTGGTCGTACCTTCAACAGGGTTAAACCGACTCGATCGACAATAAACAATCGAAAAAAGGCTCGGAAATTCAGACCCTTTTTGCTTTGTTTCATGACCGGGAACCGGAATAATTGGGTGAAATTTTGCAGGCATGAGCACCGAAGAAAACGCAACTTCCACCAAAGGCACATCGAGAGGAATCAGTTTCGCCAAAGTCATTGCGATCGTGGCACTGATCGCGGTAGCACTACTTATCTGGCAGTGGCTCGCCAACCCCGGCTCTGTTTCCGTCGAGCGAACCACCGCGAAAGTAACTCGCGGAGATCTAACTATTCTCGTTCTTGAAGGAGGAAACCTTCGCGCTCTCGAATCGCTCGAACTCAAATCACAGGTCGAAACCCGGGAAGGCGCGAAGATTCTCTCCATCGTCGACGAAGGCTATGAAGTGACAGAAAAGGATGTCGAAGAAAAGAAGGTCCTCATCAAACTCGACCCGACGGAGATTAAAGAACAAATTGAAGGTCACGACATCGAATATGAAAATGCTCAAGGAGCGGTCACCGAAGCAGACGAAGCCCGCGCCATTCAATCCACTGAAAGCGAAAAGGAGATTAAAGTTGCGAGACAAACGGTCCGCTTTGCTTTGCTGGATTTCGAAAAATACCTCGGTGAAGAAATTTCCGTCAAAGTATTGAGTCAGCGGGATCTGCCTGACGACGACGGTTCCCTCGCCGCCTATGAATCCGGATTCCGCGCCCGACTCATGGAGGGCATGAAAAAAGACGAAAACGCCACCGAAGAGGAAAGTCAGAACTCCGATCGCGATGACATTATTGATCGAGGGAATTGGGAACGGGTCAATTTTGCCAAGTATCTCGAAGAAGATAACCTCGGTGATGGAGAGGCCCAGCAGGAATTGCGAAAACGGCAGGACGCACTTCTCGTCGCCACGAGTGAGGCCGCTGTCGAACTCGAAAACGTCCTCGGATCAGAAAGACTCGCTGCGCGCGAATTCATCGCCAAAGCAACCCTTGATAAACAGAGGGTAGCTTTGAAAAAAGCTCAGCTTGCAGAGCTAAGCGCTCAGACTTCGCTCTCGCTCTTCCGCCGATACGAGTTTCCGAAAAACGCCGAAGAACTTCTCACCAAATACGAAGACGCCCTTCAATCACTTGACCGGGAGAAAACCGAAGCCCTCGCGAAGCTTTCCCAGGCGGAGGCAAAATTCCGCAACATGGAGCAGCTTTTCAAATTGGCGCAGAAGCGTCGCAAAGATCTCGAAAAGCAGCTTGAAAGCTGCACCATCTTTGCGACGGAACCGGGACTCGTGGTTTACGGATCATCGGAGCGTAACCCCTTCTCCGGAGGCAACGAAGCAACGATAGAAGAAGGCGCGTCGGTTCGCTTTAAGCAAACCATGATCACGATTCCAGACATGCGAAAAATGGCGGTCAAGGTATCCATTCAGGAATCACAGATCAAAAAAATTAAAGTAGGTCAGAAGACCCGGATCGTCGCCGATGCAGAGCCTGACAAAACCTTAACCGGCGAAGTCAAAAAAGTGGCACTTCTCCCCGACTCGAATCGCTGGTTCGAGAACCCCAATCAGAAAATCTACCCAACGGAAGTTCATGTCGACGGGACCCACGACTGGCTCAAACCCGGCATGAGCGTGAAACTCGAAATCATCACCGACGAACTGAAAGAGGTGATCAAGATCCCACTCCAATGCGTCATGGTCGATTCCACCGAAACGGTCGCTTACGCAAAGAGAGAGGGAAAACCGGTGCGCCAGGTCGTCGCGACAGGAGGATTCAATGATGAGTTCATCGAAATCACCTCCGGCCTCAAAGAGGGTGAGCTCGTTTTCCTGAGCAAACCATTTGTCGAAGAGGTCTCAAAAAAGGCCGCCAAATCAGCAGTCGTTACCAAACCAGTTAAAGCCCCCTCTGCGGAATGAAATCGCAGGAACCAATCATAAAACTCGATGGAGTAAAGCGCTCCTACCAAATGGGAGACTCCGTTGTGCGGGCTCTCGATGGCGTTTCACTTACGGTCAATCGGGGTGACTATCTCTGCATCATGGGACCATCAGGATGCGGCAAATCGACGATCCTGAACCTCCTCGGATGTCTCGACCAACCCAGCGAGGGTGACTATGTCCTCGATACCGAGAATGTCTCTCACCTCGATGATGAGACTTTGTCAGGAGTGCGGGGGAGAAGACTCGGGTTCATTTTTCAGTCCTACAATCTGATCCCTCAACTCACCGTTCTCGAAAACATTGAGGTGCCGCTTTTCTATCGGGGAATCTCAGAACAACAGAGTCGCAAACGTGCCCTTGAGCTCGCGGAAAAAGTGGGCCTCGGAGACCGGGTCCATCACCGTCCCAATGAACTTTCCGGCGGCCAGCAACAGCGCGTCGCGATCGCACGCGCCCTCGCCAATGATCCTCCCGTGATCCTCGCCGATGAAGCGACCGGAAATCTCGACAGTAAATCGGGGGAAGAGATTCTCGCCATTTTTGCGCAACTCAATCGCGAGGGAAAGACCCTGATTTTTGTCACTCACGATGAAGAGATGGCGAAGAGGGGCAACCGGATCCTCCGTCTCCGCGACGGCAAGGTAGAGAGCGACCTTTCAATTCGAGACCTTCCGGAGGCACTCGAATCCGGCGAGGAGCGAATCGGCTCCCCCTCGCCGACAGAAGAGCGAAACTCGCTGATTCCGTCACTGAACCTCAAGCGAACGATTCTCCTCGGATTAAAAAGCCTCTGGCTGCATCGGCTCCGGTCTTTGCTCACCGCACTTGGAATTGTCTTCGGCGTCTCGTCAGTTATCGCGATGCTCGCGATTGGCGAAGGGGCCAGCTTTGAAGCACAGGAGCAAATCCGAAAACTGGGGAGTCAGAACGTTATTCTCAGAAGCGTGAAACCACCGGGGGGCAGTGACAGCGGAGAGAAACGGTCCTTCGTCCTCGACTATGGAATCTCAGCGCGCGACGTCAGACAAATCATTTCAACCATCCCCGGCATCAAAATGGTGGTTCCGAATCGGGAAATCGGAGATTACGTCAGTCACAAAGCGAGGCGAGTCGACGCGATCATTTCAGGCGTAATCCCCCTCTTCCCGGAGATGCGAAATCGAAAACTGATCAAGGGTCGCTTCTTCAACATGATTGAAATGGAAGCGAAGCAAAACATCTGTGTCATCAACGAATCGGTTTCCAAAAAGTTATTTCCTCTGAGCCCTGCGATTGGAGGCGATGTCAAACTGAGAGACACCTACTACAAGGTAATTGGCGTTCTCGATTCAAGTGACGGCCTTCCTGGAGAGGACGAAAATTCGAGCACTCGGGAATACGAAATGTACATTCCGCTTGAGACGATGTTAGAGCGTTTCGGCGAGGTAATTTATAAATCGAGAACCGGCAGCTTCGAGGCGGAGAAAGTCGACTTTCATGAGGTCACCGTGGTTGTCGATGATCCCGTTGAAGTCGAGTCAAAAGCAGAGGCGATCCGACACCTCCTTGAGGCCAATCACGATAAGCCGGACTTTCAGGTCATTGTCCCGGTCGAGTTGTTACAGCAAGCCGAGCGAACCAAACAAATCTTTACGATCGTGCTCGGGTCCATTGCAACAATCAGCCTCATCGTCGGGGGCATCGGGATCATGAATATCATGCTCGCAAGCGTGACCGAGCGCACTCGCGAGATCGGGATTCGGCGTGCCCTCGGAGGTCGCCGCCAGGACATTACCCTACAGTTTTTAATCGAGGCTATTTTACTCTCCGGAGTCGGTGGTCTCATTGGAGTGGGCCTCGGCCTCTCAGTTCCCGCGCTCGTCACCCATTTCAGCGGAATGATGACGGTAGTGAAATCATGGGCACCGGGACTCGCTTTCACGATTTCCGTGTTAATCGGTGTGATCTTCGGATTGTATCCGGCGCTGAGAGCATCCCGTCTCAGTCCGGTCGAGGCGCTCAGACACGAGTAGCTGATGCGATAGCGGAGCGGCTTCGAGAACAGTGTGAGAATCGTGCCTTAGTGACTGTGTGCGAGACTTGCAATGACCCGGCAACATTGGTAAAAACGATTTATTTCGCTCACGAAAAATGAGTGATTTACCGTCACCTGATTTTACAGGGTAATCGAATCGCTATCTCACAGATTTTTTTCCCACCTTCACGGACTGGATCCTCGCTTCGCTCCCGCTATAAATAGAGAGCCTTATTATGACGCATTCTTTTTCACGACTCATCATTCTTTTTTCACTGTTTCTCATCGTAGCTGCAAACGCAGCCGAAAAAACGGGTAAGAAAAGTGCCTCGAACGCTCAGACCGGAAACAAGTCCGAAGCCGGCATGATCCCAAAAGATGAGGGGAGGAACCCACGAAAGGCGAATAAGAAGGACGCGAAAAATGTCAAACTCGAAAAGGAAGCGCCTCCTGAAAATCCGGCGCTCGCTAAGTTTGGAATTTACGCCAACGAAGCGCCCAATCCCGAAAAGACGTCTCCCGTCGCGACAACGCTTCCGCTCGAACTGAAAAAAGGTGATCGCATTGCCTTCATCGGCAACACACTTCTCGACCGAGCTCAGGAATTCGCTCACTTCGAGTCCTACCTTCACCTCGCTCACCCTGAGCACGAGCTCGTGATCCGCAATTTTTCCTGGTCCGCTGACGAAGTCGATCTTCAGCCGCGTCCTGATAATTTTGCAACGGTGAAACAACATCTCACCCGCGAAAAAATCGATCTCATTTTCGCTGCCTTTGGCTACAACGAGTCCTTCGCCGGCCAGGAAGCTATCAATAGTTTCAAAGCCCGAATGACGACCTGGCTTATTGATTTGAAGACGAGTGCCTTCAATGGCAAAACGGCGCCACGCATTATCCTTCTCTCTCCGGTCGCCAATGAGAATGTCAAGAACATCGCCGCGGCGGACTTGAACAACGCGAACATCAAAGCCTACACCGAGGCAATAGCGGAAATTGCGACGCTGGAAAAAGTCGGCTTTGCGAATGTCTTCGACGCCACCGAGACGGCGATGCGGGATCAAAGCTCCGAGCTGACCTTTAACGGAGCTCATCTCACCGATGAGGGTTACAAAGTTTTCGCCGATCAACTTTTTCGGGAAACCTTCGGTGAGTCGGCCCCCGATCCGAGTGATGAATTACGTCATGTCATCGTCGACAAAAACCGCCATTACTTTCGCCGCTATCGCCCCCTCAATACTTTCTACTACGTGGGCGGGCGCAGCAAGACATACGGCTACCTGGATTTCCTTCCTGCGATGCGAAATTTTGAGATAATGACCGCCAATCGCGAGAAGCGGGCCTGGGAAATCGCACGGGGAAAAACTTTCGGGGAAACTCCGGTCGACGATTCCAACGTTCCCCCTCTCGACGATGTCGTCGAGGCACTCGGAGCCAACGAGTGGCTTTCCCCTGCTGATGAACAGGCAGCGTTTCGGGTTGATCCCCGCTTTGAGGTGAATCTCTTCGCCAGTGAAGAAGAGTTTCCGGAAATCGCCTGCCCCATCCAAATGCGCTGGGATTCCAAGGGCCGCCTCTGGGTAAGCTGCTCGACGACGTATCCCCACATTTACCCCGGCCAGGAACCCAATGACAAGATCGTCATTCTCGAAGACACCGACTGGGACGGCAAAGCGGACAAATCGACGGTCTGGGCTGATGATGTTCAGATCCCGCTTTCGTTTGAATTGTATAAGGACGGTATTTTCGTATCGGAAGAACCACACTTCACCCATCTCCGCGACACCGATGGCGATGGCAAAGCCGACTCGCGCCGTCACCTCCTAACCGGCTTTGGCTGTGAAGACTCCCACCATGCGCTCCACGATTTCGTCTGGACTCCTGATGGTGACCTCCTCTTCCGTGAGGCGATCTTTCACAACTCACAAGTCGAAACGCCCTACGGCCCGATCCGGGCCAAAAATTCCGCCTGGTTCCAGCTACGTCCCGACAATCAGAAACTGACCAGTTTTGGAGCCTACCCGAACACCAATCCATGGGGGGTCACCTTTGATAAATGGGGACATCATGTCGCAAGCCACCCGATTTTCGCCTCAGCCTTTCATGCCACGAACCCGCCCTACCCGACGCAGCACCCCAAAGCCGTCGGCATTCCGGCCTACTCTGGCACCTGCGGCCATGAGTTCATCGATTTCGATTCGTGGCCCGAAGAGATGCAGGGTGGCTTTGTCAAAGCCCGTTACAAGCCGACGAACCGAATTGAGATTCACAAGTGGGTCGAAAAGGACGACCACTTCGCGGAAGAATATGTCAGCGACCTCATTTTCTCAGAAAACCTGAGTTTCATTCCCGTCGATCTCCGCTACGGCCCCCGCGGGTCCATGTATATCTGCGACTGGTATAATCCGGTGAAAGGACATGCTCAGTATTCGCTGCGCGATCCCCGGCGAGACCGGAAAAGCGGCCGTATCTGGCGGGTCACTCCGAAAGAGGCAAAACTCCAGGACCCGCCTCAGTTCGCCGGAGCTTCGATTGAAGCTTTGCTCGAAAATCTGAAATGCCCCGAATACCGCTACCGCTATTGGACCAAGCGCGAACTGCGCGACAGCCACGAGGCGGCGCAAGTCGAGAAAGCGCTCGATCAATGGGTCACCAATCTGGACAAAGCCGACGAGAACTTTCTTCACCAACAGATTGAGGCGATCTGGGTCTACCGCAGCCTTGGTGCGCCCCGCCCTGAGCTTCTTACCTCTCTCCTGAAAAGTGAGAACCATCTCGCTCGCGCCGCAGCGACCCGTCAATTGCGCTATTGGCACGGGGATCTCGGCACAGAGGCGATTCCGCTGCTCGCCGCGGCCGCCAATGACGAAAACGGCATCGTGAGGATGGAAGCAGCCAATGCCGCGTCCTACATCGGAACGAAGGAGTCCCTCGAAGCGATTCTGGGAGTGCTCGATCACCCGATGGGGGGCCACCTCGAGTATGCCGTCCAGTGCACTTTGGGCTCCGCTGCGCTCGCTCAATATTGGAAAGGTAACGAAACATTTCTTGCTGCGAACCCCAAGCTGTCAGCGTTCTCCTCAAGCTGGGTGAAAAACGCCAAGATCACCGATGGAATCACAACACGCACGGCGTCTCAAGCCGATTTCGACAGCCAGAAAGATCTCGCCGAAGTAGAGGTCTCCTGCATTCCCGAAAGGCTCATGTTCACGGTGACACAATTCACGGTCAAAGCCGGACAAGCCGTGAAACTGACGTTCACGAACCCGGACGCGACTCAGCACAATTTGGTCATCGTCGAACCGGGGGCACTGGAAGAAGTCGGCATCGCAGGAAATGAGATGGCAAAGGACCCATCGGGTCTTTCAAAGGGATTCATCCCCCAATCGAAGAAAATCCTTCACCACACCCAACTCATTGGCCCTGATAAAGGAGAAGTGCTTCGCTTTAACGCCCCGAAAAAACGAGGCGTCTATCCCTACCTTTGCACCTTCCCCGGTCACTGGATCGTGATGAAAGGCGAAATGGTTGTCGAATAGAGGGAACCCCCTTCGCTCTCAATTCGCAGCGAGCGTTCCCTTCATGATATGAAAACCCGGCCGACTTCGTGTCACAACAGTGAGCGGTTCATCGATCATTATCAAACTGGCCCGGGGTCGTAGAACCGTCTCAAGAGGAGGCTAGGGCGAGGGGCTGTCTTCGAAGTTAAAACGCTTTCAGCTCATCGCTCTCAGCAGCTTATCCAATCTGATGCCAAGGGGGAAAAGGGATCCTTCGGTTTTACCTCACGCTCCCATCCATCAAAAACGTAGACGCCTGTTCCGCTTCCTTAGTTTGGCGGCAACACCGCATTGCGGGGACGCCGGCAATCAAAGAATTGGCGAACGTTATCATAGACACTCCTTCGCTAATCAGAGCCTGAATCGAAACATTTTCCAAGCACCTTCTTGCGGTCCCTCCCCACCGCCCGCTCAATCGCCCTGTCTTCAATCACGCGTTGCGGCCATAGCGCGGCAATGGACAAGAGATGAACCAGTAGGCATGCTCTCCCCATGTCACTTAATCGCCGAACTTTTCTCAAAGCTGCCACCACTTCAGCTATCGCCGCGCCCTACCTGGGCTGGAAAACAACCGCCAATGGCGCCGCTCCCTCCAATAATCTCCGCTTTGTCTGCTTTGGCAGTAACGGAAGAGCCTGGGGAAATATCTCCTCGATGGCAGGTGTTGAAAATACCACGCTCGTCGCCGTAGCAGAAATTGATCTATCTCGTGCGGACAAGACACGGGAGTCTTTTCCGGATGCGAAGGTCTATCAGGACTGGCGTAAACTCCTCGAAAAAGAGGCCGACAACTTTGATGTCGCGATCGTCTCAACGCCCGATCACATGCACGCTCCCATCGCCCTCGCTGCGATGCAGCTCGGCAAACACACTTACTGTGAGAAGCCTCTTACTCGTACCCTTCACGAATGCCGCACGTTACAGAATTACGCCACGGAGAATAACATTGCCACACAGATGGGCATCCAGGTTAGCTCCTCCCAGGGAAACAAGACCGGCGTAAAGTGGCTCCGCGAGGGAGTTATTGGAAAAGTGAAATCGGTCCACAGCATGAACCCGAAATCGTGGGGATCGGCTTCTCCTCTTCCCGATCGCGTTGATCCGGTGCCTGCGACACTCGATTGGGACAATTGGCTCGGCGTGCGCCCCTCGCGCTCATACATCGAACGCGAGTATCACCCTTCACAGTGGCGGAAGCGCCTTGATTTCGGAACCGGCACGCTCGGTGATATGGGGTGCCACATTTACCACCCCTGGTATCAGGGCCTCAATCAGCCTGACGTCCTCGAGGTGACCTCACTTGGCCCCGGTCCCGTGGACCAAGACAGCTGGCCACTCAACTCAAAGGTTCACTATCTCATGAAAGGCAACGACCAATCTGCCGGGAATTTTCCTTTTACCTGGTATGATGGAACGCAACTTCCCGACGAGTCAGTTACGAAAGCGGTCGGAGGAGTTGAGAACATGCCCAAAAGCGGAAGCGTTGTCATTGGCGAGTCCGGAACGCTTGTGATCCCACACGGTGGAACAGGCATGCCGATTCTCTATCGCAGCGGCGCCCTCGTGACGGATACACCGGAGCCCGCTGAAGCCGCCTCTCATCACGGGCAATACGCAGATTTTATTCGAGGCGATTCCAGCGAAAAGCCTGTCGCCAACTGGGACTATGCCGGCCCCATGACTGAAGCCGTTCTCCTTGGGACGGTTGCGCTCCGCCTCCCCGGTGTAACGCTCAAATGGGACAGCGCGGCACTGAAGTTCAGCAACTCGGAACTTGGAAACGCGATGGTCAAAGAACCTCACCGCAAAGGCCACGAGGTCGCGGGATTTTAGACCACTTTACCAAGACATCTTGCGCGCTTCCTCGCGACCAGGTGGCAACGGGTTTACTTTGAAAGAGTAGCGAAGGCGCGGGGATGCGGAGAGCGGAAAAGCAACGGCGACACTAGATCGACATCGCCGAGAAGCCGCCGTCGACGACCATCTCAACACCAGTAACGAATGATCCCGCCGCATTGGAGGCAAGCAGCAGAGTCGATCCAATCAACTCGCTCGCATCACCAAAGCGATTCGCGGGAGTGTGCCCCATAATCGCAGCGACTCGATCTTCGGTGAGAACTTTTCGGTTCTGTTCCGCAGGAAAGAACCCGGGGACGAGCGTGTTCACCCTCACGCCCTGCTCAGCCCACTCACGAGCGAGGTTTTTAGAAAGGTTGTGCACCGCTGCTTTGCTCGCCGAATAGGAAAAAACACGGCTCAGCGGTCCCAGTCCCGAAATAGATCCCACGTTGATAATAGAACCTCTGCCCTGCTCGAGCATGTGGGCGCCAAATACCTGACAACTTCGCAAGACAGCAGATAAATTGATGTCGAGAATTCTTGAGAATTCCTCATCTGAAATATCGAGGACCGGAGTCGGAGAATTCACGCCAGCCCCGTTTACCAAAATATCGACCGCTCCCGCTCGCGCGACGACCGTCTCTAAAAGAGCTGAAAGTGAATCCCGCGAGGCGACATCAGCAGCGACAAAAAATGCCTCTCCTCCGGCGGCTTCGATAGCGGCAACCCGCGCAGCCCCCTTCTCTTCACTTCGCCCGACAATAGCGACCGTTGCTCCCGCCTTCGCTAGGCCAGTTGCCATTTCGCCACAGAGCACACCGGTTCCACCAATGACTACTGCGGTTTGCCCTTTAAGAGAAAAAAGATCTTCAACAAAACTCATGCCCATTGATAAGGCATCCGCGAGACAGGTCAATCACCGCATACAAGAATTCAAATCACTCAGCGATGTCCTCAGATGGCACGTCGTCCAAAACCGCTGCCTCATCTCCGCCTTCTTCGATTTCTTTTTGCCACTCACGTGAAACCCATGGACGAAACAGCCCATAGATCAAATAGGAGAGAAAGATACCCAGTGGAACAAATTCAACGAAATTCACAGCGCAAACCAAAGTCAGGACAGCGAGAAAGAGCCACACGAGGGATTTTTTTGCCCGCCAATTGATCGCCTTAAAACTGGGATAGCGAAACTCGCTCAGCATCATAAACGACAACAAGAGCATCAGCGCCGGCAACACATAGCGCCACCCACCAATGTCCTTCTCCCCCTCATTCAACCATAGGATAAAAATCGTCAGAGAAGCAATCAAACCCGCTGCAGCAGGTATCGGAAAGCCGACAAAATCGCGGCTCACCGTATCATCCGGATTCTCTTCGGCCATTTGCGAGAGACAGTTAAATCGAGCCAGTCTCATCGCCCCGCAAAGCAGATAAATAAAGGCGATCGTCCAACCGAGGCGATTATCGAAGGAGCTCAAAACGATATCCATGACGAGGAGCGCCGGGGCAATTCCGAAAGAAACGATGTCAGCAATCGAGTCAAATTCGCGTCCAAACATAGACTCTTGCGCCTTAATTCGGGCGAGCCGACCATCGAGAGCATCAAAGAAACACGCCCCCAGAATGAGAAAAATAGCGAGATGGAAATCTTTTGCTCCGCCCCCGACATCCCGCATCCCATCGAAAATCGTGAGCACGGCGCTGAAACCGCAGGCAAGATTGCCCGCGGTCATCAGATTAGGAAGAAGATAGACCTGTGGATCACTCCAAGGTCCGGGAACATGACGCTTCATATGCGGTAATGATCCTGCTTCATCGCTAAAGTTCAAATTTTCATATGTAAAAGGAGCAAGAAAGGTTCATATTAAATCTATGGCAGAAATTGCAGAAATAGACGGCGACATTCCGATGGGAGAAGTCCTCGCCCAATTCCCTGGAGCAAAGCGAGCTCTCTTTGCCCGCTATCATATAGGCGGTTGCCAAAGCTGTAGCTACGATGACAGCGAGACCCTCGCTGAAGTTTGCTTGCGGAACGAGGGCCTGCCGGTGGAGGAAGTCATCGAACATATTCTCTCAGCACATGAAAATGACAGAAAGATTCTCATCGAGCCAACTGAACTGGCCGAATTGCTGAAAAGCGACACGCCGCCACGTCTCATCGATCTAAGGACGAGAGAGGAGCACGATGCGATTTCCCTCCCCGGCTCTGAAATGTTCAGTAACGATCTTTTGCAGCAAATTTTTGGCACAGAGAAAAAAGACCGGGTCGTCGTCGTCTACGATCACAACGGAGACCGATCTCTCGACTCGGCCGCCTACCTCATCGGTCACGAGTTTAAAAACGCGAGGGCCCTTCGCGGCGGAATCGATGCTTACGCCCTTGAAGCAGACAGCTCAGTCCCCAGATACCAACTCGAATTCGAAGACTAGGAAAGCAGCCCACCAAAGCCCACGCGACTTTTCACTTTTTACCCTTACCCTTTTACAGCGCCAGCGGCGCTCCCCTATGAGCTTCGAAGACAAACTCCAGGACGCGATTGCCAATCCCAAAAACATGGGGGAAATGGCCGACGCAGACTCCGTAGGAACCGTCGGCAACCCCGAATGCGGCGACATGGTCAGACTCTGGCTGAAGTTCGACGAGAAAGACGGCAAAAAAGTGATCAACAAAGCCTCTTTTCAAAGCTTTGGCTGCCAAACCGCTATTGCCGTCGCCTCGATCGCCACCGAAATGCTGAAAGGCAAAACGGTAGAAGAAGCGCGAGACCTCAAATCGACCGACCTCTCCGAAGCACTGGGACCCCTGCCCCCCATGAAAATTCACTGCGGTGAAATGGTCGAAGGTGCTCTGCGTGACGCGCTAAAAGATGACGCCGATCAAAACGAGTCGACCCAACCCTCGTCTTCCAGTGGCAATACCCTGTTAGGTGACATGAATCCTACGAACAAAAAATCCGGCAAACTCAAAGTTGTCCGCCTAGAAGAATGAGGCACTGAAGAATGAAAGGAGTAGAGAAGTAGAGAATGAAAGGAGTAAAGAATCCAACGCCGACAGTATCTCTCGCCGGTCAGCAGCTTCTCCCATTCTCCCATTCTCCCATTCTCCCATTCTCCCATTCTCCCATTCTCCCATTCTCCCATTCTCCCATTCTCCCATTCTCCCATCCGCTAAGCGGCCACGATCCCTATACCGCAGCCTCGCTGCCACCCAGATATGCACGAAGAAATCGAACTCACCCGCGACGTTGAAGCCATCCAGATCCCCAGTGGAGATCTCGTAAATCTTCCTGTCGGAACCAAAGTCATGATCACCCAGGCACTCGGGGGCACTTACACAGTGGCTACCCAGTCCGGCCTCGCTCGCATCAAGCAGGAAAACGCCGACGCCCTCGGAATCGATCTTGAAGCAGAAAAAGCGAAGCTATCGGCCGCCAACGAGGCGCTCGAAGCAGGTGACCTCCAAGGAGCCATCTGGGAACAGCTCAAGCTCGTTTTCGACCCCGAGATTCCCGTCAATATCGTTGACCTCGGACTCGTCTACGACTGCCAAATCAAAGAAGAGGAAGGTGAAAACAATGTCGAAATGAAAATGACCCTTACCGCCCCCGGTTGCGGAATGGGACCCACTATCGCCGCCGATGCTCAATCCAAAATCCTCATGCTCGAAGGGATCAGCAATGCTCAGGTCGACATCGTCTGGGATCCAGTTTGGACTCAAGACATGATCTCCGAAGAAGGCAAGATGAAGCTCGGGATGGTTTAATTTTGCTTAGGCAAAATTAAACCCGTAGAAGGTGGGAAGGTCGTATCGGCTTCGGCTGCAGATAAGAGTGTCTGCATACGGAGGCCCTGCGCCAAAAGCCAAGTCCCTCTTACCTTTAACTTTTTACAGCGACGCCGTCGCTTGAGGCGCCACCCGCGTCACGAAGAGAAATGCGGTGTAGCCAACGTAGGCCAGCAGCAAAGCCGCACCCTCCCACCGACTGATTCTCTTGCCGGTGAACATGATCAGCATCAGAAAGACTGTCAGTCCTATCATAACGTAGAGATCGACCATCTCAATCCCCTCGGTTGCGATCGGCTTGATCCATGCAGTGACCCCGATCACGCAGAGCAAATTGAAGATACAGGAGCCAATCAGGTTTCCCGTGATGATATCCCCTTCTTTCTTCAAGGAAGCCACAATCGAGGTCGCGAGTTCAGGGACCGATGTGCTGAAGGCAATCAAGGTTAGAGCGATCACCGCCTCAGGAACCCCGAATTTGACGGCGAGGCTGACACCTCCCCGCTCCAACCATTCAGCACCAAAGTAGAGACCAACCAGCCCGACGAGGATCAATACGACCAACTTCCAAATGGGTTCCACCTTCGCCTCGTTCGGATCAAACTCGACTTCAAACGCTTCAATAACTTCCGGGTTCTTAACTTTCTTCGCGAGGAAGAGCTGAAAGATGGTGTAAGCGAGCACTGCCAGAAAAAGCAGGATCCCCTCGACCCGGGTCACCATCCCGTTCATCAGCATCCAGGAAAAGACCAGCGTGGCGATCAGAAGAATCGGCAGATCACGAAGTAATAAGTCACGTTTGATTTTCAATACGCAGATAAATGCGCTCACTCCGAGAACGAGGCCAATATTGCAAATATTCGATCCTATCACGTTCCCCAGCGCCATATCGGGACGGCCGCCCTCGTTGAATCCAATACTGACAAACAACTCGGGCGCACTCGTTCCAAATGCCACCACCGTCAAGCCTACGACCAAGGCGGAAATGCCATATTTCACCGCCAGCTTCGCAGCGCCATTAACAAGCCATTCCGCCCCAAAATAGAGAGCAGTGAGACCGGCTAGAAGGAAGAAAACATCAATCAGAATTGGCATGGCGGCACTCTCGCAGGGAGCGTGAAACCTGCCACTGAAAAATCTTTCACATTTTCGTGTTGATTCCTCCTAAATCCTCTCCATATTCCCGCTCCGCTGCTCGGAGTAATTATCCGGTAAGCAACGAACGTGACCCGTTCGTCTAGTGGTTAGGACACCGCCCTTTCACGGCGGTAACACGGGTTCGAGTCCCGTACGGGTCGCCAATTTATACCGCCAGCTCTGGCGGTTTTTTTGGGTCCACTTCACGGGACTGATACCTCCGCATCCGGGGGAGGATCCAGGTCTCCACCGAAGATGAGGACGGCTCTATTTTTAGCAGCAGTCAGCGATGACTCGCCCGCGTCTGCTCTCAGGATCGAGCCTCACCGTGAGTTCCGAATATCAAAGCCAAGCCGCTATTCAATTTCTCCCACTCAATCCCGTGCGATCCCGACTCCTGAGATCAACTTTGAGATAACTGAACTCTTGTTCAGTGTCACTCAGGACCACCATTTGTTGATGAAGAGCTCCGACACAGGTGAAAGCAGTGCGATTCGAAACGATCGTTTCGCTGCCCTCACGCTGGCACTCACGGAGTCTCTGGCGAATGGGGATAGTCATTTCCAAACAAGGCCTTCGCTGTGAAGGCGGCGAAGGAAATTACGCCATAGCTTAATCCGAGAACGACGCCGAAATCGACGAGCCCTCGCCAGGGACTGGGAAGAAATTTGACGAGGATAACGAGAAGAACAATCCCCAGCGTCAAGCAGATCGCTGTAATCTGAGTCTTTCGCTTGGCAAAAAAATAGCCCATGCAAAAGGCAGGAGCTAAAAGAACGTGGATTGGCTTCGGATGATCTCTTAAATACTTCACCCGCGCCGCGGTGCGAGGTGAGAATTTTTTCTGAAAGCCTCGGTATCCCTCGGCCACCAGCATAAAGACCGCAAAAACGACTAAAAAGATCCACTGCCCTGTCGTCAAAGCCCCTTCGAGAGCCTCAGCAGCGTAGGGAGCGAGGCGGTAAATCGCCAAACCAATCAAGGCCACGACTCCTGAAAATCCCCAAAGCGCACCGATTAATCCCATCATGAGTGAACCGTCACGCAACGGATAGCTTTGTAAAGCACGACATCCGAACAATGAGCCACTCGCAAAGTTTATTTAAAAACACTTTTATGCCGCTTCGTAAACCATCTCTGACTCGTCGCCTGACACGACTTCTTTGAGCCCCTCATTGAGAGATGATAGAGCAGACTCAATCGAGACGACAAGATTCTCCAACTCGTTGAGTCCGTCATCGAGAGAGTCAAATTGGTCAGCGACCTCGTCACCGAGCAAAACTCGAATCGAAAGCACTTCGGGTTCAGGCTCGCCGCCGACCATCTCGGCAGCATCATTAGGTAAAGGAGAATTCCCGATGATTTCTCCGATCTCACTGCCTGCCATATCTGGCTCGGTTGACTCAACCAAAGTCTCTGCCAACGGCAACGGCGCAGCAGGATCTCTTCCTGATAGATCCTCATGAGAATCCTCTTCAGCGGGCTCCGACAAAGACTTTGCCAGAGGCAAAAAGATCTCGTGAGCCTCATCCTCTGACTTAATGACACGGTCAGGAACTTCGTCGAGTCCTTCGGGGGCATAGACGACAGGCTCACTTCTTCCAACCGGGGAGGAACGCATCAGCGCGGCGAGCCCTGCCGCCGCTTCTTGCAGCTCATCAAAATATTCAGTCTCGTTGCTTTTGGGCTCCTCCTCCTGTTTCGCATCAGCCGAAACCACTTCTACTACCGGCGAAACCTCCGACCGTGGCTCAAGGAAAGGCACTCGCTCAGGGCCATCCTCCTCAAACTCAAACGCTGAAGGCACAGCCACTGAAATACCGGTCACCGCCAAATCGAGGTCAACAAGATTGATCTCTTTGGAATTCCCTCTGGAACGAGACACGAACCTCGCGTAAAGCATGCCTACCAAGGCCACTGAAAGTAGCAGCAGAGCAGGAATGAGAATCGTATAACTGGAATCGTTCATATATGAGAATACATATTATCAGGACTTCTTAGATACTTTCAACCCTAAACTATAAGCTTTTTTAGAAATGTTTCTTTCCGCCGCACCTTGCCCGGGGCGTCATTCACGCCCAAACTGCCCTAGTTCCCCTTTCCGATGAGCATTTATTCCCGCGATTACATGAGAGATTCTTCGTCAGGTTCCGGCCCACGAAGCTGGAGCATGGTGACATGGCTAATCGTCATCAATGTCGCGATGTTGATTTTGACAATGGTCGTAGCCCCCCTCACCGACTACTTGGCCCTGTCGTGGGAAGGCCTCACGAGTCTTAAGATTTGGACGCTGGTTACCTACCAATTTGTCCACGAAAACCCTTTCCATCTCTTCTTCAACATGATCGGACTCTTCTTCCTCGGTCGAATGCTTCAGCAGGCGATCGGAGGAAGACACCTCCTCAAAATTTATCTCCTCGGGGGTATTCTTGGAGGACTCCTGCAACTGGCCCTCGGCTTGATCCTCGGTGAAAACACATTTGTGATTGGAGCCTCGGCCTCGGTCCTCGCAATCATCGTTGCTCTGGCTACTTACGCGCCTTACCAAGTCATCCAGTTACTCCTCTTCTTCGTCATCCCGGTGAGCCTCAAATTAAAGCACCTTGCCTTTTTCCTCGTCGGGGTTGACCTCCTCACACTGCTCTATCAGCTCACCCAACCGACATCAAGCAACACCGCGGTAGTGGCGCACCTCGGGGGCATGCTCTTCGGTTATCTCTACATTCGACATTGGCTTCCCCGCCAGAATGTGGCCGGTAAGAGGCGCACGCTCAAAGAACGTTTCGGAGTGCGGATTCTCAAGGACGGTGAGCCCCCGAAGCGCTCACCCTCTGCCACCAGTCCACCGCGTAAGAAGCCATTCATCGGGTCGGAGGTCGATGCGATCCTTGATAAGATCAACGAAGAGGGTTTCCAAAGCCTGACCAAAGAGGAGAAAAAACTGCTCGAAAAAAGCAGTAAGAAATTGTCGAAAAAAATCGACGAAGGCAAATAAGTCTCACACCCTTTTTTATGCAGTCTTTCCCACTCGACGAACCGAAACCGGCACGCAAAGCTGGCGGAGCCGGGATCAAAGCGATCACCCGAGTCCTCGTGTCCTCGATCTTTCTCCTCTCATGCTATGGAGCGGGCAAACTTGCCATCAAAATGGCGAGCAAAGATTTACCAACGGACGATATCACCCTCGAGAAACCGGCAACGCAAAAAAGGATCTCCCTCCGCGGCACCCGAGACGAACCACTTTTTATGGGAAGCGATAAGGAGGCTCTGCGCGCCTTTTTCAACAATTACGCGACCCTTGAATCGCGGATCAAAGCTCCGCTCGAAGGCACCGGGATTCGCCGAATTCAAGAGTCGCTCGAAGTGCAAATAATGCGGACCGAAGCCGACGCCATTCAAGTAAGAGTCTCTTCCGGAGCGGTTGCAGGAGCGGTCTACTGGGTTCATCACACGCAACGGAATGAAGATCCCGCCTTCGCTCCCATCATCTCCCCTATCCCATCCGCTCCCCGAACCGGGGCTCCTCAACCGGAAGCGCCAGACAGATCCGCTCCGGGAGCAATCCTCAATTAGAGCTCCGGGCAATGTTTTCTCATTTTTAGTTTGTTTGGCGGCATTAAATACTTACCCTGATACTATGCTCGAATTGGCAGTGCTTGGCAGCGGGAGTTCAGGAAACTGTGCTCTCGTTTCGCTTGGAGAAACCCACGTTTTAATCGATGCGGGTCTTTCGGCAAAGCAGATCTGTATCAGACTCGAATCACTCGGTGTCGATCCCGATCAGCTCACCGCGATCGTCCTGACCCATGAACACGGCGACCACACTCGTGGAATTGATGTTTTTTGCCGGAAACGCCCACTGCCCGTCTACGCAACACTCCATACCTGCGCGATCGTTAGGGAAAATGTGTCCTCCCCCGTGATTTGGACTCAATTCGATTCCGGATCCCGCTTTGAGATCGGAGAGATAAAAATCGACAGCTTCTCCGTCCCTCACGACGCGGTCGATCCCGTCGGATTCGTATTTCGCTGCGAAGAGAGTTCGCTCGGTGTCCTCAGCGATGTGGGACACGTCACTCGAATGATTGTCGATCGTCTCAAAGGCGTCGACACCCTCTTTACCGAAGCCAATTACGACGAAATGATGCTTCAAAACGACACCAAACGCCCCTGGGCTACGAAGCAGCGCATCAGCAATCGTCACGGTCACCTCTCAAACGATCAAACCGCTGAATTGGTCGCCTCCGTCGCAGGAGAAAATCTCAAACGAGTCGTTCTCGGCCACTTGAGTAGTGATTGCAATACGCCCGAGCTCGCTGAGAAAATCATTTCTGAAAAGCTGGGAGCGAATGGCTTTAATTCCGTCACGGTTCAGTGTGCGGATCGCAAACAACCGCTCCCCTTCGAGGCGGTCGCTCATCCCCCAAAGGAGGAAGCACCGATTCCTCAAGAAAACGCTCCCAATTCTGCTCTCGTGTGCGAACCTGCGCCGACTGAAACGGGAGCTCCAGCCCCGTCGCTGCCTGATCAAAAATGGCGGCAGACGGAATTGATTTTTTAACGCATTGACCTCCCCGTTCACCGTATTCGATGACCGCGCTGAAACCTTCGTTCGAGGAGTTTGTCTCTCTTTCCCGATCAGGAAACCTCATTCCGGTTTGGACTGAGCTTGCCGCCGATTATGAAACACCCATTTCGGTCTTTCAAAAGCTGAGCGAAGGAAGCGAAAGTCCCTGTTTTCTGCTCGAATCAGCCGAAAACAGCGACAACATAGGACGCTACTCCTTTCTCGGCACCAATCCCCGCATCGAAATTCGCGCGAGCGGTCGCACGATTCGGACCCGCGAAAAGGGCGAGTTGGAGTTCACTGAGTTTGAACTTCCCGAAGAGAAAGGCGACCCTCTCCATGAGATCGAACGTCTCATGGAGCCCTTTTCCCCGGTCAAAGTCGAAGGGCTCCCTGTCTTTTCAGGTGGCGCCGTAGGCTTTATCGGCTACGACATGGTGCGTTTCTTCGAGCCCACCGTTCCCGGCCCACCGGACGATGGGCTTGGGTTACCCGACATCGCATTCGTCATCACCGACACCCTCGTCATCTTCGATCACCGTTTTCGAAAACTTCAGGTTGTCGCCAATATCCACACCTCCGATTTCCCCGACGCAGAGAGCGGTTATGCCGCGGCGAGAGAACGCATCGACGCCGTCATCGCTCAACTTTCGGAACCGCACACTGTGGCACCTTTTTCGCTCATGGGAGAGCCCGAGGAATTCGCCCCTGCCAGCAACACGACGCAGGCAGAATACGAAGGCATGGTAAAGGACGCCAAAGAATACATCCTCGCCGGTGACATTTTCCAAGTGGTGCCGTCCCAGCGTTTTGAGAGCGATTACACCGGTCGCCCCATTGATCTTTACCGGGCCCTGCGCCATGTGAATCCTTCGCCCTACATGTTCTGCCTTCAGTTCGGCGATGAATTTTCCCTCGTCGGAAGTTCACCCGAGGTCCATGTGCAAACCATTGACGGCAAAATCAAGATCCGTCCCATCGCCGGCACTCGCTGGAGAGGGCAAACGCAGGAGGAGGACGACGCGCTCGCCGACGAACTTCTCAATGATCCCAAAGAGCGCGCCGAACACGTCATGCTCATCGATCTAGCGAGGAATGACGTCGGTCGTGTTGCGGAATACGAGTCCGTCGAAGTGAGCGAGTTCATGCTCATCGAACGCTACAGCCACGTCATGCATATCGTCTCGAATGTGATCGGCCAACTGCGCCCGGACCTTAGCGCCTACGATGTCATGCGCGCCACTTTCCCCGCCGGAACTGTGAGCGGGAGCCCGAAAGTTCGCGCGATGCAAATTATCAACGAACTTGAGAAATCGAATCGCGGCGCCTATGCAGGTGCCGTCGGCTACTTCGGATTCGATGGCAACCACGACAGTTGCATCGCCCTGCGCACCGTCGTTCTGAAAGGTGGTAAAGCTTACGTGCAAGCTGGTGCCGGTGTTGTCGCAGACTCCGTTCCCGAAAACGAATACGTCGAAACCGTCAACAAGGCCAAAGGCATGATGCGCGCGATTGAACGCGCGAAGCTGTTGGGTGCCTAGGTGGGACTACCTCCCCCCCCCGCCCCCTCTCAGGTCAGCTATGGTATCCTCCTGGGTTCTTCGGCCACTTAAGACGTTGAAGTAAAAGCCGAAGGAGCGTGCTTCCAGCCGCCCTGAAAGCACTTGGGTTGTGCCGCCGGCTGGCATTACGCCTCTCCTTGAATTAGGCAATCGGAAACGACGTTTTGACAGGGTTCAGTCAGTTGGAGACGGAGTTGAATTACCGTGTCGCGCACGATATCACTTATTTGCCAACGAGAGCGGGGAGGCGAAGGCTGGAAAAAACCTCAAGATGCCGTAGATGTTGTCAGAGTGATTCTGAACTTCAACTCTCATCGCCATGACTTTCCGATCCAACCTGATTTCCTGTCTTCGGCTCTTCTCAATTCTCGACGGAATCTCATACCTCATCCTCCTCGGAATCGCGATGCCGCTGAAATATCTCGCTGATATGCCCCTCGCTGTCCGCATCGTTGGTTCGCTTCACGGCTTTCTTTGGATAGGGCTCTGCCTCTTTTTGTTCCTCGCTCTCGTCAAAAAAAGGCTGCCATTTAAGTGGTGTCTCACAGTCTTCCTTTGCGCGCTGATCCCGCTCGCCCCTTTCTTTCTCGACCGGAGCTTAAAGAAGCTTGGGAAGGCCTGAAACGCGCCATCCCGCCGCTAAAGGCTCCCGATAAGTCCTCGATTCCGCCAGATCGGGAATTGCCACACGGCCTCATTTCTAGAAGAATGAGACAATGAAAAACGTTGTCTTACCTTGGCTGTTTCTCGCTACTTTCATATTTTGCTCCCAAGCGGTTGGCGAAGACAAGAAGCCCAACGTGATTTTCATCCTCACTGACAATCACGGTGCCTGGACTCTGGGGTCCTACGGAAATAAAGATATCCAGACACCCAACCTCGACCGGATGGCTTCCGAGGGAACCCAGTTCATGCGGGCGATGTCGAGCAATCCGGTTTGCTCTCCGACACGCGCCACTTTTCTTACCGGCTTGCTCCCCTCTCAGCACGGCATCCATTCGTTCCTCGACCAAAAATATATGATGGGCGACGAGGCCTACTACGCGCTTGAGGAATTCGAAACTCTACCCGAAATCCTGCACTCGGAAGGTTACGTCTGCGGACTCAGCGGTAAGTGGCATCTCGGTGACAACATGAACCCGCAAGACGGGTTTTCCTACTGGGCGACGATGCCCCGAGGCGGCACCAGCAGCATGTACGACGACCCCGTCATTCTTGACGGGGAACTCATCGAGAAATCGCCCAAATACATGACCGATCTCTGGACCGAAAAGGGAGTCGAGTTCATCGAGCAAAACAAGGACCAGGAAAAGCCCTTCTTTCTCTACCTCGCTTACAACGGCCCCTACTGTCTGGGTAATCTGCTGCTGCGCCCTCCAAAAAACCGCTGGGCTGAATTCTATGCCGATAAGCTCCTCCCCTCATTCCCGCGTGATACGGCGCACCCGTGGCAGTATTCCAATTTGAGCTACCACAACAACATCGACAGTATCCGGAGAGTCGCCGCCGAAGTGAGTGGAGTCGACGATGGCGTAGGGACCATTTTTGAAACGCTGCGGGAATACGGGCTCGATGAAGACACCCTCGTCATCTTCGCAGGAGACCAGGGATGGATGGGAGGTCAAAATGGGTTCTTCGGAATGGGAGATCATACCAAGCCCATGGCGGCACACGATATGATGATGCAGATACCTCTCATTTTCTGGCAACCGGGAGCCGTCATCGCGGGTCAAAGAAACGAGATGGTTACGAACTACGATTTTATGCCGAGCGTTCTCAGCTACCTCGGTCTTGATGAGCGCATTCCTGAAAAGCCCAAATTACCGGGGCGCAATTTTGCCCCGATCCTACGGGGTGAAGAGATCCCCTGGGAGACCGACATGTATTACGAAATGGAAAGTTGTCGCTCCGTCAGGACAGAGAATTTTAAATATGTCGATCGCCGGACGGCCCGGGCGAATTTTACGATATGAAAAATGACCCGATGGAACGATTCAATCTCTTTGGTCAGAAAGCCCATGCAGAGAAGCAGGCTGAACTTGCCGAGCAATTGATGCACTATTTTGATTACTACGCGGATCCGAAATACGATATTTGGAATGGCGGGGGCTCGAAGGCAAAACGGCACCATGCCCCCAAAGATCATCCCGACTATCGTGAACCGAAGCCGAAACCCTGGGGTGCCACGACTAAGAAACCAACGATTTTTATTTTTTAAGTTAAAGACCATGACCGAAGCCACCGCAGCCGTTCTTTACGAAGCAAATACCCCTCTCTCTATTGAGACGGTAAGTGTCCTGCCGCCCGGGGCCGGAGAAGTCCAAGTTCGCATGTATGCCGCCGGAGTCTGTCACAGTGACCTCCATGTCATGAAGGGTGACCAACCCATGGCGATGCCGATCATTCTCGGCCACGAAGGCGCTGGAATCATCGAAGCCGTGGGCGAAGGAGTCACCTCGGTGAAGGAAGGTGATCATGTCATTCCGATTTGGAGAATGTCCTGCGGGGTCTGCGAATACTGCCTCGGAGGTAAGCCGGCACTCTGCGATGTCGGAACCGCAATGCGCTTTACCGGAAAGATGCCTGACGGCGAAACCCGATTTCGAAATCAGAAAGGTGAACCAATATTGCACTATGCGGGCGTCTCCACCTTCTCCGAACTCTCGACGATGCCTGAGGGAGCGGTTGTCAAAATCGACAAGGAATTCCCTTTGGAAAAAGCAGCCCTGATCGGATGCGGCGTCATCACCGGGCTCGGGGCGGTGTTCAATGCCGCCGAAGTGAAACCGGGATCGACTGTTGCCGTCTTTGGCTGCGGTGGGATCGGTCTGAACATTGTCCAGGGTGCGAGGATCGCAGGAGCCACTCGAATCATCGCAGTAGATACCGTCGCCTCAAAACTCGACTACTCGCGCGAGTTCGGAGCCACTGATGTGATCAATTCTTCCGAAAATGATCCCGTCGAAGCGATTAAAGATCTCACCGGAGGCGTTGGAGTCGAGTATGCCTTTGAAGCGATTGGCCTGACCAAACCCATCGAGCAGGCCTACGATTCCACGAAAAAGGGAGGCACCTGCGTCGTCGTTGGAATCGCAAGCCCCACCGCGAGGGCACAAATTAATGTGAATGCGTTAGTCTATTCCGAAAAGACTCTCAAAGGCTCTATCTACGGATCGACGAAACCTCGGATCGATCTCCTTCGACTCATTGAGATGCACCGAAGAGGTCAACTTGAACTGGATAAACTGCTCACCAAAACCTATCCGCTCTCACGAATCAACGAAGCCTACGCCGCCCTTGAGCGCGGAGAAGTGGCGAGGTCTCTGGTCCTCCCTCAGGAGTTCTGAAGTCACTCCCGACAAAATCGCGTCAGCGACAGAAAGTGGCACGGAATCGCATTCCGTTCCGGTCGACCGGCCTCTCCGGTAGGCTTTGAAACGGATTGAAAATCCGTGCCACATTTTTTTTCCCGAGTCAGCTTCGATCGACTTGCTTCAAAGCAATCCAAGACAAAGCGGTATTGGAACCGCCCGATTCTTTTCCGATCGTCACCGTAAGGCGCCCATCACTCACCACGACCTCAGCGGAGGCTTCGTGAAACTTTCCTGCCACGGTCGCGAGATCACGAATCACTTGCTCTCCTTCGAGTCTGACATTCTGACTTTTCTGTTCATGCCCGGAATCGCCGACGCAAACCGTGACAAGGTAGCGACCATTTGCCGCATCCACCTCCCAGGTATCTTGCGTTCGAGTGAAGAGAAAGGCATCACGCTCAGCTTCCGGTAATTGATTTCGATGACGAGCATTTCCGGAGATATCGCGCTGCCATCCGAATCCCTTCTCAGATGAAAAGGCGGCGCCACTGTCGCGGGTGAAACCGACAGCATTCGGCACACTTTTCCCGCCAAAATCAAAGCATTTACTGTCAGCCTTCGCTTTCTCGCTGATGAGTCCATCGCTTTCGGGACGAAGCGGTAACTTCTCTATTTCCCAGATGATGGGTTCGTTCGGGGTGAAGAGAAGCGCATCATCGACATCCAAAATCCCGTCACCATCGGCGTCACTTTCTGATTTTAGTGTGAACGAGGGAAACTTTCCCTGCCCAACGTTACGCCAAAGCTGTTTCGCATATTCACCGTGGTTCTCGGTCTCTGCGAGTGCTTTCACCATTTCATTGACGATGTAATTTTCGGATAGCAATATTTCCTCTCCTCGTTCCAATTCCGCAGCGGCGGAGAAGTCAACCGCTCTCGAGCTAACGGGCATCAGCCCCAACGCTGAAAGCCGATTTACCGCCACAAACGAGGGATCCTCCGGTTTCAAATCGCGCCACGGAAAAAGCAACAAGGGCACGCCATCAGTCCCGCCACATAACCCGTGCCTCACTTCTTCCAGAAGAGTCCGGTCATAAACAATTTCACGGGGCTGCGCTTTCCCAAGCAGACTCACCGCCGCCATCGCACCGCTCGCCTGACCGATGTGAATACGCTGATCGTGCAATCGAATCGCGGCACCAACGATGCTGCTAAACCCCACATTCCCCTGAGCCCCTAGCAATCCGTTCATCCGAATAGGGACCAGACTCCTCGCAGGAAAAACACAGCGATCACTGACATGGCGAGTATGCCGCCCCGGAGTTTCATAGTCGATCCATGGTCCCTCATCGCCCTCGTCTTCGAGGTAGGTTCTCCCCGTGCGATGAAAGTCATAGTGAAACTGCCACGCAAACAATCCGTCGGGATACATGACATGAGAAAATCGCTCTTCGGCAGAAGTCTTCGTTTCGCCATCACGATTCCGGCCATCCTGCTCACGCATCATATACATCGCCTTCATTCTCAAAGATTCCCGGATGTAGGGTTTCGGAGGAAGGCTGTCACCAGTTCCAAACTCATCACTCAGTCGAAAATTCCGGAACGAGTTCGTTTGATCATCGGCACGTTCATGAACAAAATTCTGGAGATGATAGAGCACACCCAGCGAATGATTCTTCGCATCCTCAAAGACAACATCCCGCTCCTCTCGCGTCATCTCGACAAGATTCTTTTTCGACGCCCCCGGTTCAATCTCCTCCAAGCGATCCTGCACCCGCTTCGGCAGTCGCGTTAGGGGGTAGTCCTGACCGTTCATGTAATTGAGAAGGATGCTCGTCTTCCCGTCCTTGCTCGCATAGCCGTCAACAATCCGGCGCACCGTAAAAACACTCAACTGTCTCGGTGAAGTGGCCTTTGCTCCTCCTCCCGGCCAATGAGGAATTGAGCCTTTCCCCGCCTTTCGGTCCCACTTTAAATCGCTGAACGCATCGCGACTGAATCGCGTCGCTCTCGGGTAATTTCTATTATCAAAGTGCGACGGCTTTGGAATAGGCGCGGCGCCTCGATTCGGCGCCTCCTCCACGATCATCGCCCAGGTGATAGGATTCATCTCATTGCGATCCACTTCTTCGGACGCACTCGGCTCGCCATATCGGGACTTAGGATCGGGCCCCACTTCATACTCCGCACCTGAAAGCTGAATCACTTCGCCCCAGTCGGACGCATCAATCGTAATGCGGGCCTCCACTTCCAAATTCGTTTCTTTCGATTCCAGCTCAGCAAAACTCATCCCAACTAATTGTGAACCATCTTCATCCAATTGAGCCGCTACCGGGTAGCGATTCCAAAAGACCTGAACCTGACCTGAATCCAGAAATGGCTGAATCAATTTACGGAAGACACTCTCCGCCTCTGCGGGGCGAAAGGTGGAAGGCCCGTGATAAGGCTTCCCCGGCATCGCCGATCCATATCTTTCCGTGTTCAATGCCTCAATCTCATCCATCAGCTCCTTGAAGAGACCACTTCGATGAAAGGACCGCTTCATCGGATGCCAATCAACGCCCCAGCCGACTTTCCCATCGCCCTTGTCCTCATCGACACAGGCCAGCGCCTGCTCAGTGAACTGACCACCGAACCACTCACCGTCGTGAACAATGACGATCTCTTTCACCCCCATCCTCGCTGCCTGTATCGCGGCAGCCCACCCTGACTCCGTCGCACCAACAATGAGAAGGTCCGCTTCGATATTCTCCGTGTCAGCGGCAAAGGTCGTGCCACCTAACCCAAGCAATAAAAAAAGAGCCAAGTAGTATTTCATTTCACGTAATCTTTGTAGGTGGTTCTCAGGCCAGGCGCAGAAACCGACGATCCTGAGTAGGCATCAGTAAATCGCATCCCGTCACGGGCGAGCGCGTCAATGTGAGGAGTTTTAATTTTCTCCTGTCCGTAGCAGCCGAGATGGCCATATCCCAGATCGTCAGCCATGAGCAAAATGATGTTCGGCTCCTGCTTTTCATCCCCCGCGAAAGCGGTTGGGCCAGAGGCATTCCACAACATCAGCAAAGACATCGTGAAGACCAATAAATCGTACGAACGTTTCACATTAAAATTCAACCAAATCTTCGAGAAGCCTCACACCGAAATTGAACCGTATACGCGGCATTGTCGGGCCGAACGAATTCCAGTAATGATATATGAATGAAACCTGTAATTTTCTTTCTCGCCTTCGTTCTGACGGCCAGCCCCTTGCTGCAAGCCGGAGAACTTAGCGGCAGCAAGCCTAACATTATTCTCATCATCACCGATGATCAGGGATACGCCCCTGTCGGAGGACACGGCCACCCCTGGCTCAAGACGCCGAATCTCGACACGCTCCACGCGACTTCGACACGATTTGATCGCTTCCTTGTAAGCCCGACCTGCTCGCCGACACGTGCCGCGCTCATGACGGGAAGACACCCAATGCAAAATGGAATCACCCATACCATTCTTGAGCGGGAGCGCATGACCCTCGACGCCACTATTCTCCCCCAGGTTCTAAAGACAGCCGGCTACACCACCGGTATTTTCGGCAAGTGGCACCTCGGCGATGAAGAAGCCTATCAACCCCACACTCGCGGGTTTGACGAAACCTTCATCCACGGAGCAGGAGGAATTGGTCAGGCCTACGATTGCTCCTGTGCGGATGCCCCGGGGAACAAGTATTTCAATCCGGTGATTCGTCACAACGGCTCATTTGTCCAGACCGAAGGCTATTGCACGAATTTGTTCTTCGAAGCAGGTCTCGGCTGGATCAAGGAAACGAAAGACAAGGATGAGCCTTTCTTTGCTTACATCACCACCAACGCTCCTCACGGTCCTTTCATTGCTCCGCCCGAAAATGAGAAGCGATTCACGGACCTTGGCTTTGAAGAGAAGACAGCGGGATTTTACGGCATGATCGAGAACATCGATACCAACGTCGGCCTGCTTTTGAACAAGCTCGATGAGTGGAAACTCATGGAGAACACGATGATTATTTTCATGTCAGACAATGGCATGACCGGCGGCGGATCAGGAAAAGTGGGCAAGGAACTCGGGACCGACGAAAATGGTTCGCCCATGTTCATCTACAATGCAGGAATGAAAGGGCAGAAAGGAAGCACCGATGAAGGCGGCGTCCGGGTTCCCTTCTTTGTCCGTTGGGATGGGAAAATTGATCAGAATAAGCGGGTCGATACAATCGGCGCCCACATCGATATTCTACCCACCCTCGCCGACTTTGCCGGCGCAGAGATTCCAGAATCCCAGGTCGCGGGGCGCAGCTTACTTTCGCTCATCGAGAATCCGAAATCTACGCTGGAGGATCGCTATCTTTTCACCCACAAGGCGCGCTGGAAGACCGGCGCAGATCCTGAAATTCACAAGTGGACCGGCTACGCCGTTCGAAGCGAGCAATATCGATACGTTGGCGGAGGGCCCCCTTCAAAACCTTCTGATAAAAATCCTAAGAAGAACGACTCATCAAAGGATGCGCTCTACGACATGAGAATAGATCCTGCGCAGACAACCAACATCATCGAACAACATCCTGACGTGGCTAAAGCGATGCGTGAGGCCTACGACGAATTCTGGAAAGAGACGCGACCGCTCATGGTGAACGAAGACGCCCCGATGTCGCCGACCAAGCCTTATCATGAACTGTTCAAGAAGCAGTCGGCGGCAGGAGGCATTCCCGCGTGGAAAACGCCTCAACTTTAATTCATTTCCCCACTCAACCGAAGCTACCCAATTGCCTAACACTATGAAAAACTATCTTTTGATTTTAACCTTATTCCTCGGAACGACTTCGTTGCTCCTTGCTGAACCCTCCAAGGGTCTCCATGTCGGCACTTCAGCGATCGATATTTCGCCGACTGTATTTCCAATGCAGCTCCGCTCGGGAAAATCTGACCACGTCCACGATCCGCTTCACGTGCGCGCGATCGCGTTCCAAAATGGCGAGGGCCGAGCCGTCCTCGCTCTCGTCGATGCGATTGGAGTTGGCCGTGAAATGACCGACGAAGCGAAAGCCGCAGTCGCTACTAAGACCGGATGGAAGGTCGAAGAAATGCTCGTGAGCGGAACCCATACACACACGGCCCCCAAAGGAGGAGACACTTCTCCGGGCCGCATCGCCTACGAGCAACGTCGCAAGGAAGGTCTTGAAGAAGCGCTCACGAAAGCGATTCAATCGTTGGAACCTGCGAAGGTCGGATATGCTTCCGATGAAGAGCCTTCAGAGGTCTACAACCGAAGGTATTACCTGAAGCCGGGGACAATGGACCCCAATCCTCTTGGAGGTTTGGACCAGGTCCGAACCAACGCCCCGAGGGGGAACCTCCTCAAACCTGCTGGTCCCACCGACCCTGAGGTATCTGTCGTCGACGTTCGAAACAGGAAAGGCAAAGCTCTCGGACTCATTGCCAACTATTCACTTCACTATGTAGGCGGCATACCGAGGGTCTATGAAGACGAAAGAGAAATTGGAATGGCCTCAGCCGACTACTATGGCGAATTCGCCCGGATCATGCCCTATCGACTCGGAGGTTCCAAGCCACCCGAAAACTTCGTCGCGATGATGACCAATGGAACAAGCGGTGACATCAACAACATTGATTTCTACAGCAAACGCGCCCCGCGAGCCCCCTTCGAACAGATACGAGTTGTCGCTAACAAAACCGCTGATGCGGCGTGGCGGGCAACGAAGAAGATTGAAACCTACAACGAAAATCCCCTCGTCGCGATGCGCCAGCGGGAAGTCGTATTGAACTACCGAATTCCGGGAGAGGAAGATCTCAAGAAGGCGCTGGAGCTCATGAAACTTTCCTCGAAGGAACGCAATGAGATCAACAAGCGGTCCAGCTCCGTCGCGACAAGAACGATTGAATATTCCGATCCTGATTTCATCAAAACGGAACCCGTCATCATTCAGGCGATTCGCATTGGAGATCAGGCGATTGTTTCATTGCCATTTGAAGTCCTCGTGGAAATTGGACTGGAGATCAAAGCGAAGAGCCCCTTCCCTGACACCTTCACGATCTCGCTGGCGAATGGTGGCTACGGTTACCTGCCCCCTCCCAATCAACACAAGCTCGGCGGCTATGAAACCTGGCTGGGAACTTCCAAATTTGAAGAGGAATCGTCGGACATCCTGACAAAGCAACTCCTGGAGATGCTGGGAGAACTGAAAGCATTGAAATGAGATCGGTTTTCCTCGCCGCGCTTGTGGCCTCCCTCCTCTCTGTTTCTTTGAGCGGGGCGGCCGAGGCACCGGACGAGGCCGAGGTCCTCGCGGCAATGAAAGAGGCCGCGAGTTTCTATCACGACCATCTTTCTGTCGAAGGCGGCTACGCATCGAGTTGGTCAAAAGGGTCATTCCAAGGTCGAACCGAACATGGTGATTCAGCAACCATCATCTCGATTCAACCTCCCGGAACGACGACCATCGGTCTCAGCTTACTTCGAGCCTTCCGCGCGACCGGAGAGCCTCTTTTTCTCGAGCAGGCCAAAGAGGCAGCAGCCTCTCTCGTCCAGTGCCAACTGGCGACAGGAGGTTGGGGATCAGACTTCGATTTCGCCCCGGAAAAGCAAAAGCGTTATCACTTGAGGAGCGACTTGATCGACGGAGATGACGAGCGGGGAAAGCGTCGTGATTACTCGACTCTGGATGATAACAAAACCCAATCGGCGATGCTGTTTCTTGTCGAACTGGTCAACACTCCCGATGCCGACGTTTCCGATGACACCAAGGAAGCACTCACATTCGCGTGGGAGAAACTATTGGAAAATCAGGCACCCAACGGTGCCTGGCCGCAACAGTTCTCTTCTCAGTCAGACCTTAGCAACGCCCCCGTCATTCCCATATCACTGCCAGATTCCTACCCGCGTGAGTGGCCCAAAGAAAACTATGTGCACTTTTACACGCTCAATGACAACAACCTCCTCAATGTCGTTCAGCTTCTTCTCCGTGCCTACGAACTGGAGGGCGGTGAGAGGTTTCTCGATTCAGCGAGGCGCTGCGGTGAGTTTCTTCTCCTCGCCCAACATACCGGCGAACAGCGCGGCTGGTCCCAGCAGTACAACCACGACATGGTGCCGGTCTGGGCGAGGAAGTTTGAGCCACCCGCGGTTTCATCCGTCGAATCGATTGGAGCGATCGACGCCTTGTTTGAATTGTGGGTCACGTCCGGCGAGCCGCGTTTTATCGAAACGATTCCAGACGCACTCGCGTGGCTGGAAGAAAGCCAAATGGGAGACGGACAATGGGCACGGTTCTACGAACTGAAAACCAATCGCCCTCTTTTCTGCGACGCGGATACCTACGCCCTCACTTTCGATGATTCCAATCTCCCCACCCACTACGGATTTAAAGTCAGCTCAAGCCTGCAAAAGAAGATTGATCGCATTCGGAAAGAGTTGGCAAAGGAAAGCGAGGGTATCATCAAATCACGGACCCGCCCCCATTCTCCAGAAGAATGGGAAAAACGGGCAAGGGAACTCAGAGGGAAAATCCACTCAGCACTTAGCGATCAAACGGAAGAGGGATACTGGCTCAACGACGATGAGATCGACGGAAGGTTGTTCTCAACCCACATGAACCGGATGGCTGACTATGTCGAAGCTGTCGGAAAGGCGAAACTCGAAGAAGCCTCGCTTCGCAATTAACATCACCACTCCCGGTGATTCATCGCCATCAGTTGCTTCGCGGCATCTTTGTCTCTCACGATTTTCTCGGCAACCGGATCCCATTTCAGTTTCCGGCCAAGCTTCGCCGACAACCATCCGAGATGCCCGGGTGTGATCGATCGATGACCGTTCTCGGCCGGAGCAGCGGTTTCGGTCCGTCCTTCTTTCACGCAATCGATAAAGTTACGCTGGTGCCCTCGTGATTGATAAGCCTTCCAGTCGCCTGCTTTAAAATCCTCTTTGAGCCAATCGGGATTCGACGCTTCTATTTGCCCGCGATTCACCCAGACCCAACCGTTCTCCCCGATCCACTTCGCGCCCGGTCGGGCTTTTGTTGAAATCAATCCTCTCTTTCCATCCGGATAGGTGGAATGCACTTCAAAATTTACAGGCGTGTCGTAAGCGGGTTCGCTGCTCCAGGTCCAGTTTTTCGAGTCTACTTCGACGGGACCTGATTTCTCATATCCCATCCCCCAGTGCGCGATGTCATTGTGATGCCCAATCCAGTCCATCAAATTTCCGCCACCATAATTCGTGTGCCAGCGCCAGAGCCGATGGTGGCGCGCGCGCATGTAAGGCATCACTTCTGATGGCCCGGACCAGAGATTGTAATCGAGCCCTTCCGGCACATTAACGAGAGCAGTAGACCCCTGAGCGGTGTCATGCCCGGCAGGAAGCCCGACCTCAAATTTACTGATTTTTCCGAGGTGCCCGTTCCTCACAATCTCGACCGCCTGACGGAAGACCGGCTCAGACCGCTGCTGCGATCCGACCTGAAAAACGGCCCCCTGCCTGTGCGCCTCGCGATACACCTGCTGTCCCTCTGCAAAAAGATGTGTAACTGGTTTTTCACAATAGACAGCGAGTCCTTTCCGAAGAGCTGCCATCGTGATGTCGTAATGCCAGTGATCCGGCGTCGAGACCATGACCGCGTCGAGGTCGTCACGCTCCAACATTTCCTGAAACTCGCTATAAACCGCACAATCTTCGTTGCCGTATTTTTTATCAACCGTCTCTTTGCCGGGCTTTCGTCCAAGCGCCCTGCCCTTTCCCCAGTCACGATCCCGATAATGCAGATCATGAACATCGCAGATCGCGACACCCTGAACATCAGCATGATTAAGAAAGGCCCCCATCACTCCGATTCCGCGGTTACCCATTCCAAAGTATCCCATCGTGACACGATTGGAGGGAGCGGCCCGTCCGTCTTTTCCAAGTGCGGATGCAGGAACAATCGTAGGAAACCCAATTCCAGCCGCTGCGGTGGAGAGAAATTTACGTCTCGTCGAATTCATAATTAAATTCTGCGGAAGATCGCCGCTACTTTCGAGGCGCATCTCAGCGCGATAGCGTGTCTTCCGCACCGTGGCCTCCTCTTTAGGTGTTCCTCTCCTGAACCTGCTACCTATAGCGACCTACTGAACATTAGCGATCGAGGCTCCGTTAACCACAGGAATGTGGTTTCTCCGCGGCGCGGCAGCGCCAGCCCCTACGGAGAGACCTCATTCCTGAGGTCTGCAAAGCAGGAGTCCGAGCGTTCTGAGTTGATAGCATCCTACGGAGAGACCTCATTCCTGAGGTCTGCAAAGCCCATCAACCGTCAGCCCACTCCTACCCAAAAACACACCTCCACTTCGACTGGTTTGATCCAACATCCACCAACGTTAAAGGCAGAGAATCATGGGAGGATGATCAAATCACATTGGATTTACTGTCGCCATCTAACCGGGTTTAATGCCTGACACCCCCCTGTTCAGTCCTCTACGATACCTCAAACATCCATGAACCAGTCCCTATTCAGCCGCCGTCACATTCTCGCCGCCTCTTCGGCGCTTCCGTTTCTATCCTTCTCTGCCTTTGCCGCAGACGAAAAACAATACAAGGTCGGAGTCCTTGGCCACAGCGGACGCGGAGACTTCGGTCATGGAATGGACACCCTCTGGAAAGGAGTCCCTAACACCGAGGTCGTCGCCGTTTCGGATCCGAATGAGAATGGCTTGGCAAAGGCACTGAAAAAACTGGAACTCGATTCATCCGCGGGGTTCGCGTCCTATGTCAAATTGCTGGAGGAAGCCCAACCCGACATTGTCTCGGTTGCACCCCGACACGCGGACCAGCACCATGCCATGATCATGGCCTCTATCGCGGCAGGGGCGCGGGGCATCTACGTGGAGAAACCCTTTTGTCGTGATCTCGCTGAAGCGGATGAAATTGCGGCCGCTTGCGACGCGAGCGGCACGAAGCTGGCGATCGCTCACCGAAACCGTTATCATCCCGTGTTGCCGGTCGTGAAGAAGCTGATCAAAGACGGCGTGATCGGTGAATGGCTCGAAGTCAGATTGCGTGGAAAAGAAGATCAGCGGGGCGGGAGTCTCGATCTTTGGGTCCTCGGATCTCATTTACTCAACCTTGCCAACTACTTCACCGGAGCGCCCCAATCCTGCTCGGCAGTCGTTCTCGAGGATAAGCGCCCCGTGACAAAGTCAGATGTCGTCAACGGAGCAGAGGGCCTCGGCCCTCTCGCCGGAAACGAAGTTCACGCTCGCTACGATACCGAAAGCGGAATTCCCGTGTTTTTCGATTCGATCCAGAAGGCAGGCACCAAAGAAGCCGGCTTCGGTCTCCAGCTCATCGGCTCCGAAGGCATCATTGATATTCGCGCTGACCGTAACCCGCTCGTTCATCTCATGCAGGGCAGTCCATTCAATCCCACCAAGGAAACACAAAGCTGGATTCCGGTCACGAGTGGGGGCATCGCAAAGCCGGAGCCCGATCCTGAGACACCTCGTTTCGTGATGTCTCACGAAGCGGCTGCAGCCGATCTCATCGAAGCGATTGAACACGATCGGAAACCACTCTGCAGCGAAGAGGACGGCCGTGTCGTGATCGAAATGATTCTCGCCGTCTTTGAATCCCACCTCAGGGGAGGCGAACGTGTCGAGATTCCGCTCGAGAACCGAACGAACGCGCTGGGCCGACTCTAGGAAGAGCCCTCGAAGGAGAGGCGTGCTTCCAGCCGCCTCATAAAACTCCAGCGGGGGTTGATAGGCAGATGAGGCACGACTTGGCTTCTGCCCATGGGCTCTGTTGGCAGCAAGATGCAGCCACTCCTTGCTTTTCATGCCCCTTCCGAAGCGCAATAGAGGAGGAGGGGACAGGGGTAGTGGGGCGGCTCGAGGCACGCCTCTCCTTGGATTTCGCAATCAGAATTATTTTTACATCAACACAGTTAAAAGAAACTTCATTAATCGGCGACCGGACTTGTGGTCATCAAGTAAGCGACAAGATCTTTCACTGAATCTTCACCGAGTGCTTTGAGAAGTCCTTCAGGCATCAGCGAGACGGGCAGCGTCTCGCGCTTCCTGATCTCATTCACGGCAACAATCACTTCTCCGGCAGCGGACTGAACCGTGACCGTGTTCTGATTCTCTTCGGGAACCACTCCGGAAACGACCCGACCGTCTTTGAGCGTCAACACGGTGAGTCGGTAATCCGCAGGAATGACGTCATTCGGATTCACGGTGTTCCCGAGGAGGTAATCGAGATTGTGCCGGTCGCTCCCCGTCAAATCGGGACCGATTTGCCCCCCTTCGCCATAGAGTCGGTGACAGGCCCCGCAGCTTTGCGAGAAGACAATCTTCCCATTCACCGGATCAGCTTTCTCTATCACTTCCGTTGTTAGGACTTTCTTCCACGACGCGATCTCTTCCTTTTTCCCAGCCGGCGTCTCGCGAATCGAACCCCAAATTTCGTTCAATTTTGCTGTAACCGGCTCGTTGTTTAGATTCACAAGCTGTCGTGCCTGCGAGGGTGAGATCACCTCTCGCTGAATCCGGCCCTGCTCGATAGCGCTGAGCAAAGCCAGGGCATAGGAACTTCGCGAGACAAGGGTCTCGACGGCCGCCCCGTGATGCGGGGGAAAGTGGCTCCAATTCTTAACCAGTGTTTCCGGGACACTGGGATCATCAAACACGGCCAGTCCACGAATCGCCTCCCCTGCCATGATACGATCCGTGACCCAACGATTCACGAGAGGTAACAACTTTGCGTCCGGCTGCTGGAGTAGACTACGAAGAGCAGACTGACGTGCGCCGGAATCAGCTTCCAAATTGTTGGCGATCTCCAACAGTTCATCAAGAGCCCTTCCATCACCGAACACGACGGAGAGGCTGCGAATCGTCCCCGCGGCATCTTCATTCGACTCGAATTGCTTCACAAAGCCCTGCCAGGAAGCCGGTTCTTCCGCTTTGCTCCATCCTTCAAGCCCTGAGGCGATTCCTTTTAGAACGGCGGCCCTCACCTTTGGATCGGATGAGGTGACCGCTGAAAGCAATTGATTCACTGGGGCAGGAGAGGCATCGATCTCTTCGACCAGTCTTCGCGCAATCAACCTCGTTACGGTGGGGAGTTTTGATTTCGCAGCGAGCGCAACGGCACGGGCAGGCAACTCTGGAACGACCGGCTCAAGACCATACCAAATCATAAGCGATTGCTGGCGATCAGCGGCATCCGAAGCTCTCGACACTAACAGATCTGCCAAATCAAACCTCGCCGCAGCAGGTAATCGCCCGATCGCTGAGGCCAACTCAATCATGACAAGACCACGGTGTTCCCCCGAAGCGACTGCGATCAGCTTCGACAAGGTTGCGGCTTTGTCAGGCGCATCTTCGCTTAGCCAGCGAACCGCCATTGCTACTTTAGCCTCATCACCACTCTCGAAAAGTTCATCAATGTCGCTTTTCTTAAAATTCGGATCAGCCCGTTTCGTCAACCAATCAGGCCGACTCATCGTCGGTTTGCCTTTGTCAGGACCATCGTAAACGATCCGATAAATTCGTCCGCTCGTTCGGTGGATCGCATCATTATCATGACACTCCCCGGTATCAGACCAGTCGTTCATCCAAACCTGACCATCCGGCCCCGTGATCATATCGAGGCCACGAAACCAGGGGTCCTCCATCATCAGGAAATCTTCTCCGTGTTGCGCGACATAACCAAGATTTTCCTGCTCGATGACATCGCGGTTAACTCTTCGTCCGTGAAGATTGCAGGCGAAGAGGTTCCCTCGATATTCTTCCGGCCAAACGCCTCCCTCGTAGATGAGGCAACCCATGTGAGCATGTCCTCCCCCCAAAGCCAAACTTGAATCTGAGAGCCCCTTTTTCGCCTCACTCCATTTTTCCGCACCGGTATCCCAATGATAGTGATCGGCGGTGTGAGGGATCAATTCGTAGGCATGCGGATTAAGATGAGTCCCAAACATTCTCGTATAATAGGCACCGGGAATCGCATGCCAGAGATGCCCAATCACCGTGTTCGTATAAAAAAGCTGCCCATTTTTATCCCAGTCGAGGCCCCAGGGATTAGTCCCGCCGTGACAAAACACTTCAAACTCTCTTCGCAGGGGGTGATACCGCCAGATCGAGCAGTTCAAAGCGGTACGCTTCGACTTCGGCGTTTCCGGGGTGCCTACCAACGACGTCGCGGTAATACCGTGGCGGCCGTAGAGCCAACCATCCGGCCCCCATTTTAATCCATTCACGATATTGTGACCAATCGTCTCGGCATCGAAACCGCTTAGCACGATCTCAGGCTCCCCGTCAGGAACGAGGTCATTGTTAGCATCAGGAATGAAAAGCAAATGCGGCGCACAGGTCGCCCAAACCCCTCCGTGCCCCGGAACCACGCTCGTCATCCGCGTTCCTTCATCCCAGAAGACGGTTCGCTTATCCGCTTTGCCATCCTTATCGGTGTCCTCGAGAACGATAATGCGGTCGCGAAGATCCATATCCCAACGCATAGGCCTCTCTGCAAACGTATAACACTCCGCGACCCAAAGCCTTTCCTGATCATCAAAGGCAATCGAGATAGGCTGCTGGACTTGCGGCTCCGAAGCAAATACTTCGAGACGAAACCCCTCTGGCAACGTTGCTGACTTAGCCGCCTCCTCCGCACTCATTGGTGGCTTCGGATCTTTCTCAGTGTTGTAGGGCTCCGGAAAATCGTCGGCAACCAGCGGGAGGCACAAAGAGATACAACTCAGCCCTGTTAAAAATCGATTCAGCATGGCGGAATCTTGCCGCTGCCACCCCTGATCGTCAACTCATTGACAACCCGCAATGGGGTGAGGCCTCTCTTGAGCCGGGAAGGCTCTGAAGTCGGAACAAAATTCCTTCCCCTCGGTAGCAGAAGGAAAAATTTCACCGGGTGGATATCCTGAAATCAATTAGTCACTTCACCCAACAATGCCGAGACTTCACGGAGTGGCTCGATCGGATCTTCTGCGATGGGCCAGTATTCGAGCCCAATATACCCCTCGTAGCCGGTGCTCTGAATCGCTCCGAAAACCTGCGGGTAGTTAATCTCGCCAACCTGAAGTTCGTGACGCCCCGGATTCCCCGCCGCATGAAAGTGACCGATTTTTTCGATATTTGGCACAATATTTGAGATCAGATTCCCCTCACTGATTTGCTGATGATAAATATCAAAAACGACCCTGACACGATCACTTCCGACTTCGTCAATAATATCAAAAGCTTCGTCGCTCTGAACAAGGTAATAGCCCTCATGATCAACTAATTCGTTAAGCGGTTCGATCACGAGCGTGATTCCAGCGTCCTCCAAGAAAGGGGCCGCTTCCTTGAGTCCGTCGACAAGGGATTGATGCTGTTCATCCGCGGGAACGCCAACACGGAAGTCGCCCACCTGGGATATAAGGATTTCGCACCCGAGTCGCTTCGCGGCAACGATGGACTCGCGCAAGCCTTCCAGATAGTCCGCGCGAAGACTAGGATCAGTCAGACTGATAAACTTGGTGCAGCAGGCAGAGATCGTTAAATCTGATTCCTTTACCGCCGCTTCAAGCTCATCAAGATCCTTCTCCCACCACGCCCAAAACTCGATCGCGCGAATCCCGGATGATTTTACCTTTGCACAGGCTTCAGCAAGAGAAAGGTTTTCAAAAACAGCATCGATACAAACGGAAGGCTTCATAGAGCCGACAGTTCTTCGGGAAACCAACAATTGCCACCTGCAATTTCCCGATCACTTGTCATCAACTACGCCCAACTTCTTGAGCAGAAAGTCGGTGCTACTCGTGTAGCCCTCCACCTCAGAAACGCCGGAAATCTGAAGGTGGCATTCTACACCCATCTCGTCGCATTTCTCCTTCATCTTCACTCCGTAAACCGGGTGATGAATTCCGTGCCCGGCATTCTTCGAGGGAAGCGTCATATCGTTCCCATAACTCATGTAGAGAGCTGGATCGCCCTTACTGACATGGTTGTAAGAAGAGAACTCTTTGTAATCAGCCTCATGCTTTTCGTAGTTCGCAAGCGCCGCTTCGGGACTTGCTTCACCGACCGCATTGGCGATCATGAGATGTTTCATCACATTCTCACCGAGCCATGGAACGATTTGTTCAGGATCGATCGAAGTCTGCCCCCCAGACACCGCTGCTGCGGTAACGCGGGTAGACTCACGAAGAACCGGATCCTTTGCGTCTGGATCAGCGAGGTCGTCATGCATCAAGAGCCACATTGATGTGCAAGCGCCCGCACTTCCGCCGGTAAGAACGATCTTTTCCGGATCAATGTTCCACTCTTTCGCTTTTGTGCGGATAAACTGAATCGCACGGGCGGCATCGTGTACGGGAGCTGGCAGCGGGTTCGCCGGCGTGAGCCGATATTCCACCGAGGCGCACGAAACACCCTTCTCGAGAAATCTCTCCATCTGCCCTGCTTTCACGGCCTTCGTGCCGGCACGCCATCCGCCACCGTGAATGTAGACATGCAACGGTCTCGGCCCCTCACCTTCGGCCTTCCAAAAGTCGATCACGTTCTCGGGATGAGGCCCGTAGGAGACATTCGCTTCCGTCGGAACCGGAGCTTTCGGTTTAGGCGCAGCCTTTTTCTCTTCTGCATCGAGAGAAAGCGAAACCGAAAGACTCAGGATAATGAGCGATAGTGTTTTCATAAACAAGAGGATCGCTTTATCAACGATCCTCTGTCAACGCTTCAACCGGCGTAGAAATTACGTGATCGAGTTTCAATCGATCACCTTTTCCTAACGCTCCCCATAAACAGGAGCCTTCCAATCTTTCGGAAGCTTGCCCTGTGGGCGAACCCCATACGCATCGGCAGGAATCGTGACGTCCTTTGCCTTCTTGAGGGGAAGGTCATCAGGAAGATGCTTGATCATGAAATCCTTGTATTGGATTTCCATCGCAGGGCCGACATGAACCTGAACCGCAAGAACACCCTCAAGGGCTCTTCCGTTTTCATCCAGGTCAATTAAATCGGCGGTGGGATGACCGTCAATCCAGTGCTGATGATGATTTCCACGAACGAGGACACGATAGTCATGCCACGCTTCAGAAGCGAAGTCCTTAATCGGCATTTCACCAACGACCCAGGGCTGCCCTTTTTTATCGACGACCACTTTCTCTCCGGTGTGAGACAAAATACGACGGCCTTTTTCCTCGTAGAGCATTCCGTTGTATTTCGAATTATCGGCGACAACATCACACTGATAACCGGTCACGATATCGAGCCCAAGTTCCGGCGCTGATCTACCGCGGTACTGGATGCCACTGTTTCCCCCCTTACTGACTTTGACCTGGACCCTGATATCAAAATTCTGAATCGTCGATCCTTTCCAGGTGATGAAGCGATTCATTTTCAGAGAACCATCTGTGACACCGGTGAGGACGCCATCTTTCACCGACCAGTATTTAGGATCACCATCCCACCCGTTCAGTCGATTCCCGTTAAAGAGTCTAACAAAACCATCGGGTCCCGGCTTTACGGTCACGGCGGCAGAAGCCTCTGGATGAGGAACGGTTGATGAAGTCAACGGTTTTTCCAATGGACCGAGTGCCCCCCCAAGCTCTTCGACTCGCTTGTCAGTGCGGGCGCGCATCTCGTTCAGTGTCGTTTTAAACTTCGGATCTGCAGCGAGGTTCACAAGTTCATCCGGATCATTTGTAAGATCGTGCAGGAACTCATAGTTTTTTTGATCGATGTAGCGAACGTATTTGAAGTCCTTATTTCGAATACCCTCAAAGGCGGGGATACGAGTACGAACCGCAAAATGCTCGTGAAAGCTCTCAGTCCTCCAATCGGACGGCTTACCTGCACTGACGACAGGTTTCAAGCTATGCCCCTGATAGCGCTCCGGCACCTCAGCACCGGCCCAATCGAGAAAGGTCGCAGGCAAATCGAGATTAAGAGCGATCGCGTCAGTGACCTGTCCCTGCTGCGCCTTCGGGACACGAGGATCGGCAACAATGAGCGGCACCCTTAATGACTCTTCAAAGTGAGACCATTTGCCGGCAAGACCACGATTGCCCATGTGATAGCCATTATCGGCCGAGTAAACAATGATCGTATTGTCAGCGAGACCCGCCTCTTCAAGCGCTTTCTCGAAACGGCCGATCGCATTGTCGATTCCACTCACCTGGCGCAAATAAGCACGCATGTTCGTCTGATATTTTTCCTCCGTATTCCAACGCCAGAAATAACGCTCGCGGTTGATCGTCGTCTTGAGAAAGTCCGGTAGTGCATCAAAAATCGCCGGATCATTCAGCTTCGGCGCATACATCTCAGTATCGTCGTATTTCCCGTCCATCGCACGAGGCCAGGCAAAGTGTCCGATACCCGGGCGACGGTCGCCGTCCTCGGCATGACACGCGTTAAACCACATATTGAGCGCGAAAGGCTTGTCCTTCGGATGACGCTTCACGAAATCGATTCCGCGGTCCACGATTACCTCGGTCGCATGCCTCAGCGATCCGTCGGGCTGCTTTTTGTAAAAAGGATTTCTTCCGATCGCCTCAAACTCGTCAAAATGATCCTGCTGCTTGTAGCCCTTCGGCATCTTCGCATGCCACTTTCCGAAATAGCCGGTCCGATAACCATTTTCACGAAGAATATCTGAATAGAGTGTCTCGACCGCGTCAGGGCGAGCCTGCTCGTGATTCCCAGGCGTTCCGTAGGAGCGGCCCGTCAAACCGGAGAGAATCGTAGTTCGACTGACCCAGCAAATTGAATGACTCACAAAGGCATTTTCAAAACGAGTCCCCCGCTTTGCCAACCCGTCAATATTCGGCGTCTCCACGATGGGGTTTCCGTAACAACCGATCGTGCTCGTCGTCTGATCATCGGTGAAGAAAAAGACAATGTTAGGAGGCTCTTCCGCCCGAAGGACGGACACGGCAGTCAGAACAAGAACAGAAGCGCTCAGAAACAGGGATTTCAAATGGGGTTGGTTCATTGATTCAACTGGTTTTGATCACGGAGTCAACAAGGTCAGGTCACTGATTAGACCCTATCTAATCCAAAAATTTGATGTCTAAAGAGCGTGGCGACACCTCGACGGAAAAGCAAGCCATTCAATGCCTGCGTAATCAGGCACCGCTTTGCGTTTGAAAGCAAAGTCTGTGTCGGATACGGTTCAGTATGCTGAAGAAAATCTCACGTCGACTCGGCCTTAAACGTCTGACCGCCGGAGGGCTTTTTTTCCTTTTCAAACCGGGCAAGGCGCAGGCTGAGGAGGAGTCGATCAAGCGGAATCGCATTGATCGCTGGGACAATACCTTCGACCGGGTCTGGCTCGGTGGCGACTTTTGGGCCAACCCAATGGAAGACTGGGAAATCAAAGACGGCTGGGCTCAGTGCAACACCGACGCGGCCGGAAGGAATATTCACTCGCTGCTTCACCCCCTCAGCGATCCGGGGAAACCTTTTTCGATGTCGGTTGAGATCAAGAAAGGCTCGATGGGAAAGAGAGATGGCGGAGCCGGGTTTCGAATCGGACTGAAAACCGAAATCGACGAGTATCGCAGTAACTGCTTTGCCCAAGGCGGAGTCGAGGCAGGACTCGCAGGAAATGAACTTTTTATCGAAGGTGAAAAAGGCAAAGCAAAAGTGAGAGCTGGAGAAACGTTTCGCCTCCAACTCGACGGGAAACCTGAAGGTAAAATGGTCGCCCTGACCCTCACTGCCTTTTCAGGGGACGGCACAGCGCTTGGCTCGGTGAGCCACAAGATCAAGGCGGACAATACCACAGGCAATGTTGCCCTCGTGAGTCAGTTTACAGGAGCGAAGCAACGCAGCGAAGACACCGGTTATCGATTTTCCAACTGGGCCCTGGGAGGCGGAGCATTCGGCAAACACCCTGAGCGCGTCTTCGGTCCGCTCCTCTGGTCGATGTATACACTGAGCGATTCACGTTCTGAAGAAGGCTTCGTCATGAAGATGATTGCCTTCACAGGCCCCATCGGAAAGAAAGACGAACAGACCGTCGAACTGCAAGTGAAACGGGGAGAAGAATGGGAGTCACTTGGCGATTCCCAGCTCGACCCCGACGCCTGGGCTGCGGTCTTCCGCTTTCGAAACTGGGACGAAAAATCAGCGACAGCCTATCGTCTCATCTACAAAGAAACAGGGAAGGACGGCAAGGAACAGACTTCCGAATGGAGTGGGACGATCCGTGCCAATCCAGAAGGCCGCCCCCTCCGACTGGCTGCCCTCACCTGCCAGAACGACTACAGCTTTCCCTATGCCCCCGTCGCGGAAAACATCGTCAAACTGAAGCCTGACATGATCTACTTCTCAGGCGATCAACTCTATGAAAACCATGGCGGATTCGGGATCATTCGCGATCCAGCGGGGCCGGCGATTCTCAGTTACCTTCGCAAATACTATCAGTTTGGATGGGCGTTTCGGGAGTCGATGAAGGATGCCCCGACGGTCTGCCTGCCAGACGATCATGACGTCTTCCAGGGGAACATCTGGGGAGAGGGAGGTGCTGCGATGGAGGACTTAGATAAAGGTGCTTCCTCCAAAGGCGGCTACCGCGAACCCGCGAAAATGGTGAATGTCGTCCACCTCACCAACACCGGACATCACCCCGAAGCTTACGATTCAAACCCTTCCCAACAGGATATCAGCGTCTACTACGGTGACTTGGTTTATGGCAATGTAAGTTTCGCAATTCTTGGCGACCGCCAATGGAAGAGCGGTCCTGAGCGAGTCGAGACAGGATCGGGAAGAGCCGATCATGTAATGGATCCCGACTTTGATACCGCGGCGCTCGATCTACCGGGACTCGTCCTCCTCGGCGAAAGACAGGAGGAATTCCTAAAGAACTGGGGCGAAGACTGGCGCGGCCACAAAATGAAAGTGCTCCTAAGTCAGACCGTCTTCTCCGGGGCGGCGACGCATCACGGCAAATATGACGGCTACCTCAAAGCCGACCTCGATTCCAGTGGCTGGCCTCAAACGGCGAGGGATAACGCCATCGAAATCCTGCGACCTTCGATGGCACTTCACATCAATGGTGACCAACACCTCACGACACTTTCGCAATACGGGGTCAACGAGCAACGGGACAGTAACTGGTCATTTTGCACACCGGCGATTTCGGCAGGCTACCCACGCTGGTGGCGCCCTGACGAGGTGAAGATGCCTCACACGGATCGTCCCCGACACGGCCACGAAAACACCGGCGAATACAAAGACGGCCTCGGCAATCGAATTTACGTCTACGCCGTGGGAAATCCTGAAGTAGGCACTGAAAAGAATCGCTACGACAAGGCCCACCAGAAAGGGAGCGGCTTCGGCTTTGTCACGATCGATACCGAGGCAAAAACCTACTACCTCGAATGCTTTCGCTACCAAGTGGATGCCACCGACCGCCAACCGGAGAATCAATTTCCCGGCTGGCCCGTCACGATTCATCAGAAAGAGAACCGCGGTGAAAACCGGATCGGGTGATCCTCTTACGCCTCAGTCAAAAATCGGGTAAAACGTATTGAACGCAGCTTCGCCGAATTCGGCGGGGTCGTTGAATCGGCGATTTCTCTCGAGAGAGTCGATTTGCTTCATCTCATCATCACTGAGTTCGAATTCGAAGACCTCGATATTGTCTTTGAGGTGCCCTCTCGACTGCGATTTAGGAATCGCGACAGTGCCTCGCTGCACCGCCCAGCGAAGAACAATCTGTCCCGGTGACTTCCCGTGGGTGGATCCGATATCCTTGACAACGCTCTCATCAAGCACGGATTCATTTTCACCTGCCATATTCAGCGGCACATAGGAACTGGCACCAAAAGGAGAGAATGCGGTAACACCAATTTTTTCCTCCTCACAAAAGCGAAGTAGATTTTGCTGGGTGAGATACGGGTGCATCTCGACTTGGAGAACGGAAGGCTCGATACGAGCGTACGATTTGAGATCGCGCAGCGCCGCCGTCCCGACGTTGCAAACGCCGATCCGCTTCACAAGCCCGGAATCAACGAGTTCCTCCATTGCTCCCCAAGTATCGGAGCAGGGAACAGGAACATGTTTCATCGACGGATTCTCTGCTTCAGGATCAAACAACCAGCCCGGTGGGTAGCGCTCTTCAAAAGGGACGTAGGCGAGAGTCACGGGAAAGTGGATCAGGTAGAGGTCTAGCTCATCGACACCGAGATCACTGAGCGACCGTTCGCAGGCAGCACGAACGTGATCAGGATGGTGGTAAGTGTTCCACAGCTTCGAGGTAAGCCACAGATCATCACGGGTGCAGGCGCCGGAACTGATTGCGTTTCCTATCCCCTGCCCAACCGCCGCTTCATTGCCATAATCACAGGCACAGTCGAAGTGACGGTAGCCGAGCGATACCGCTTCCGGGATCAAGTCAGGAAGGACTTCGTCGGGAATTTTCCATGTTCCAAGACCAATTGACGGGAACTGTCCGCCATCTTTCAGCGCCATTGAACGGGGTGTATCACTCATGAGGAAGAACTACAGACCGATGGCCTCTGAATCAAGCTCCGAGCTCTCCGTATTTCCGCTGGCACCTAAAATGCCTCTCCAAAGAGGATGCCTTTTGCATTGACCACTTCGTGATTTTCCATCATAAGCCAAATGATACGATTCATGACATGAAAGCACTCTTCTGCGCCCTCTTCCTTTCTCTCGCCCTTTCGACTCTAGCAGTCGCGAATCAGCCATCCCTTCCCGCCCTCAAAGCGATTGAAATCGCTCAAGCGGACTTAGAGTCACGAAGCCTTAACGGTAAGGTATTTATATATCAACTGACCTATAAAAAGGGCTCAATCCTGGGCGGCAAGCCACACTGGGAAATTCTCTGGTCAGATAATTTTTCAGCTCAGACGGAAGGACGAAAAGAATTCGGCCTTCGCATCACGATGGATGGCAACTACAAGCGCGCTGTGAAATAATTACGCAGCTCGCTGCATTCACTTTATTGGCGGCTTAACAGCTCGATTGCCCTCCTTGTTTACCTAAGGCGACTGACATGGAGGTCTTTCCGCTCATTCAACAGAAGACGGCCGTGTTTTTGGCAGCGCGATTCAAAGCGCTCGAGTTGGTCGAGTGACACCCGGATTCGAGATCTTGGCCCTGGATTGCCCCCACGACACTCGCATCAAGATGCGCTCAATTCCTCGTGAAAAAGGTGAATAGAGCCTCTCCCTGGGAACCAAAAAAGCATAACAAAAATCTCGCCGCACCCTCAGTCCGACGCCTTAACGAAACGCTCCCCCGCGACAGCTCGAAGCCGCTCGATATCTTCGGCCCGCGATACAGAAAGCGGAACCGTCGCCTTCAGTTCACTGAGAAGATGCAGCGTCGTTAGCGCTTCACGTTGATACAGGGCTTCGTATAGCGAGGCGATCACCGCCTGCTCAATTTCAGCGCCGGAATACCCGTTGCTAGCCTCGACAAGAGCAGGGAGGTCAAATAATCCGGGGTTCTGCTTCCGCTTAACGAGATGGATTTTGAAAATCTCCAGCCTTTCGCCGGGGTTCGGAAGGTCTATGAAAAAGATTTCATCGAACCGGCCCTTTCTCAGAAACTCAGGAGGAAGTGAGAAGAGATCATTCGAAGTTCCGACAACGAAGACAGCGGCCGACTTTTCCTGAAGCCATGTCAGGAATGATCCTAACAAACGCAAACTGGTTCCCCCGTCTTCACTTCCGCTCCCGCCGCCAAAGGCCTTTTCAATTTCATCAATCCAAAGCACGGCAGGGGCAAGCGACTCAGCAAGCTTTATCGCTTTTCGAAAATTTCGCTCCGACTCACCGATGTATTTATCGTAGAGCCGACCGGCGTCCAATTTCAACAAAGGAATCTGCCACTGCTGCGCGATCATTTTCGCGGCAAGCGACTTTCCACAACCTTGAACACCCGTAAGGAGAAGCCCCTTCGGCGGCTCAAGGTTCAAGGCACGAGCCTCCTCCGAAAATCCAACGGATGCCCTCTCGATCCAACGCTTTAAATTTTGAAATCCGCCGAGAGTGGTGAGATCACTCGTCGCCGGAAAATACTCGAGGACGCTGTCCTCTTTAATCTGATCGGCCTTGCTCTGAAGTATTTTCCAACAGTCCTCTATATTGACGACGCCGTCATCAAGCGCGGCCCGCGCGACACTTTGCCGCACTTGATCCAGGGTCATACCCGCGAAAGAGCGGATTAACTGCTCACGCACCTCAGGGTTCACCCCCGCATTGAACTGTCCCCGCTCTTGCAACGAAGTAATCGTCTCATCAACCACCTCTGCTATTTCTATCAAAGTGGGAAACTCCAACTCGAAATGAACGGCGACGGCCCCGATCTCGGAAGGCAATTCAACAGCGTGTCCTGACAAAACAATACAGGAACGCGAATCGTTGAACTGGCTCGATAGATCCCTAAATTGTCTCGCCGTCTCCGCGTTCTTAAGAAACGGACCCATATCCTTCAAATGATAGACTGCCTCAATCTCGAATTGCTGAATGTACTGCAACCCGGCGCGAGCATCCATCGTTGCACGATTCAGAGCAACGCCATCAGAATCGCGACGAAGACCTTCCGTGGCCGACCAGGTGAACATTGAGAGACCGAGTTCGGCTCCGATACTTCGCAGGAGAGCATCGATCCGCTCCTCCTCCATCGTCTCAACGATGATAAGAGGATGATAGGACTGAATCAGTAACTGAAGATCGGCAGACTGGTTGCTCATAGTGGCACGCTCATTGAAACACCGACCACTTGAAACTCAAGACAAAGTCCGACCTACTCCGCAGTCCATACAGGGGCTTCACGGGCAATACGCGACTGAAAATCGCCAAGCCCATACCAGTAGCTGGGTTGATTCAGATCAACCTCGTGAACAATGACACTGTCCCACTCATGAGCGGTTTCGAGTTGATCCCCTTCCCGATCCCAAATCGCTGATTTCATCCAATTGTATTTGTGATCGGTGTAGGTGGAACTGACGAGATAGATCCCGTTTTCGGCGCAGCGTGCCGCGGCGAGACGCGGATTGCCGCCCCATATCGGTAGCGCGATGACTTCCGCCCCATTCATAGCGAGACGCCTCGCGACCTCAGGGAAGAAGACATCGTAGCAAATCATCAAGCCCACTTTTCCGAAACGCGTTTCAAAAACGGGATAGTCAGATCCCGGCGCAATCCCGCGGGCGATTTCCTCCCGGGGTAAAGTCACTTTTCGATATTTCCCCACGACCTTCCCGTCCGGACCAATTAGAACAGCCGCATTATAAACAAGCACTCCTGATTTCTCCGGCATACCGACAACGAGGTAGCAATCATGCTTTTTTGCGAGCCCCCCAAAGTAATCGGTCGTTGCTCCAGGTATCGACTCAGCCACTGAAGCATAATCGTGAGTCACTCCTTTGCAGGTGAGTAACTCAGGAAGGACAACGAGATCAGCACCCTGCGCGGCCGCCTTCTCGATCAAGGGAAGAAACAGCTCGCGGTTCTCCGCGACATCCCTTCCTTTTCCTGAGAGATTCGTATGAACCGCTGCCAATTTCACTTTCCGTGACGGAAGCGGATCTGACGCCTTCAACGATACATCCCTCCAAGTCACGCTCCCTCCCGGCGCCCATCGCAGGTGAAGCTGGACCACCGCCGTCGCGGCTTTCTCCGGGACTCGATAACGCCCTGACACAGCCACCCAGCCATCGACCATTGATTCGCTATCTTTGGGGAACTCCGGCTTTGCCGAGGAAACGGCGTCTCCGAAGTAAGCCGTGTTCACCGGATGCGGAGAAGCCACCGCCTCACCCGAGGCTCCTTTCCACTCAATTCTTACGGAGCAGGATCTTCGCTCATGATCGACTCCCTGTGCCTTTCGCTTCGCTAAAAATTCGACCCACGCTGCGTCGTTGAGAGAATAGACACGCTCCCAATAGCCATTCATTCCCTCCTCGTTCGGACTCGTCAAAGTAAGTGAGCCAGATTCAGAAGTGCCTTCGATGGCAATGTCAGGGCGCGGTGATTTCAACACCCAATCATCTCCCCGCACGACCTCATCTATTCCTGAAATCAGGAGAACAGAGAAACAAATCAAAAGCCACCTTGTTGTATTCATGGGCGAAGCGTATCGACATTCCACCGCCGATGCGATCCCGCGATTGCGAATCTATCGAACTGAGTTCTATGCCGGCGGCTTCTCAGGAAGCGAATAAATCATCAACTCGTCTCAGGCCGGGGCATGCCCCCGGCGACCTGCCTTTCGTATCCCAAGGCGCATCAACCCGGCACACCATTGATCCAAGCCGCTCCACTTGAAGGGTAGGATCAACCTAATAGGTCGTCATTGAATCGGCGTAATCCCCGAGATCCTCGCCCTCGCATCGTCGCAGTCGAGAAAAAGAAAATCCGCTCCGCTCAGAAAAAGGAGACGCTATCTCACGCTCATCGACCAGCGCTACAGACAAGCCTTGGATCGATAAATTCCCCGCCGCAACCCTGCCAGCCATCCCGCCGTTCACGATAAGAACGTCGTCTCAATGATTCTGATTTTAGCTCGTTTCCATAAAGCATCCATACTCATCATAATATTAATTCATTTCAATCGATACGTGTTCATTAGATTCGACCAAAAATGACCGAAAATTCCACTCGACCGGAGCACCAGCCCCCGCCAGTATCCATGAGCTAGTATGAAAAAAGTGATCCCCCTCTGTCTCGCCGTTCTCACCGCCCTGAGTGCCTTCGTTCTCACTCGCGCAGCAGATGACGACAAAAAGCCAATGAAGATACTTCTCGTTCTTGGCGGATGTTGCCATGACTACGCGGTCCAAAAGGATATTCTCAAGGCTGGCATCGAATCCCGAATCAACGCAACGGTGGATATTGAATACTCTCCTGACACCACCGTTCAAGCGAAGTTTCCCATCTACGAAAAAGACAACTGGGCCGAAGGCTATGATGTCGTGCTCCATGATGAGTGCTCAGCAAATGTGACCGACCCCGCTTACCTCAAGCGCATTCTCGATGCCCATCGTGGCGGAGTTCCCGCAGTCAACATTCACTGCGCAATGCACAGCTACCGCTGGGGCAACTTCAAAGAGGCCGTCGAAGTCGGTGGCGACAATGCCGCCTGGTATGAGATGATCGGAATCCAGTCTACCGGTCACGGACCAAAGGAGCCAATTGATATCCAGTACACGGACAAAAAACACCCGATCACAGTGGGACTCGCTGACTGGACCACACTCGAAGAAGAGCTCTATAACAATGTCCAAATCTTCGATTCCGCTCACGCACTCGCGACCGGTCATCAAATGCAATTTCCGAGAGTAAAGAAAGGCCAGAAAAAGGATCCCAATGCCGTTGGAAAAAACGCACAGGCAGTCGTCGCATGGACCAACATTTACGGTCCTAAGGAAACCAAAATCTTCAGCACAACGATTGGTCACTTCAACGAAACGGTCGCCGATGATCGCTATCTTGACCTCGTAACGAACGGACTTCTCTGGGTCACAAACAACCTCAGTGACGACGGTTCTGCGACTGAAGGAATCCGTAAGTAGTTGACTCTCCCGCAATTTTGATGAGCGCTCCTAAACCGGTATTCGAAGAGCTGGACTACCAGAAAACCGACATCGGGGATCTCATTCTGCGACGTCGAACGGTTCTTTCACTCGACAATATGGAAGTGCACGAGATTATTCTCGGAGAGGCATTCCTCATGTCGAGCATGTTCACGGTCGTGGAAGAGGCCTTATCTGAACTGGGACTGAAACTCACTGAAAAGCAATTTCCAGAAGGGGAAAAGCTCGACGTCGTCGTCGGTGGACTGGGACTCGGCTACACCGCCAAAGAAGCGCTCGTCCCGACTAATGTAGAAACCGTCACCGTTGTCGATTATCTAAAACCGGTCATCGAATGGCATGAGAAAGGTCTCGTCCCGCTCGGTCCGGAACTGAATGCCGATCCCCGCTGTAGCTATCGGCATGGTGACTTTTTTGCGCTGGCCCTCGCGAAAGACGGTGAGCCATCCTTTAGCGAAGCGGAGCCCGAGAAGAAATTCCACGCCATTCTCCTCGATATTGATCACTCCCCCGAGAAACTCCTCAGCGAAGGAAACGCCACGTTTTACACGAAGGAAGGACTCGAACAATTTGCGACCAAACTACTTCCCGGCGGGGTTTTTGGGCTCTGGTCCGACGATCCGCCCGAAGAGAATTTCATGGCCGCATTAGGCGAAGTTTTCGCTACCTGTGAGTCTCACATCGTACCCTTTTACAATCCGCTCCAGGACCGCGAATCGAAGAGCACGGTTTATTTGGCGACGGTAAACAGCTGATAATCAGGGCTTCGGAAGAGAAACCTGAATTGGGCTCATTAAATAGCCGATGAGATCCCGCACTTGCGCTTCGGTAAACGCGAGGAGCAGACCATCCGGCATCATAGACACTTCGCTGACTTCGCGCTTCCTGATTTCTGACTTCACGAGAGTCGAAAGCTCACTTGCCTGCCTCAGAGAAAGCGTTCGATCATTCTCTTCCGCGACGACACCCGTCAAGACACGACCATCGTTCATCGTCACAATTGACATCCGGTAGTCCGGACTGACCACGGAACCGGGATCAAAAATATTCTCAAGCAAGTAACCGAGCTCAGATCGATTTGAACCCGTGAGATCCGGCCCAATTTTACCGCCCTGCCCATACATGACATGGCAGGCTCCGCAGATGGAGGCAAACAATTGACGCCCCTCGCTCAGGTCAGCTTGCGCAAGCGTTTCTACCGAGAGCTGCGCAGTCCATTTCTCGATGAGGGCACGCTTCGCCTCGTCCGACTCCCTAACATCGCCCCAAACAGACGAGACTTTTTCGGAGAGATGCGCATTCTTGAATGAAAGGATCTGACGAGCCTGAAACGCAGAGAGCTCGGTCCTCGATATCTTTCCTCCCGCGATTTCATCGAGCAATGAAGAAGCCCACGAGGGGCGAGAGACCAGCGTCTCAATCACAGAAGATCGATCAGCGGGAGAAAAGCGTCGGTAGCGTTGCGCCAGTGACTTACCCAACTTGGGATCGTCAAATAGAACCAGCCCCTTAACCGCAACCAGATTGATAATTCGCTCATCGAGGAGAGATTCGCAAATCTCGCGGAGGTCATCGGGCTTGTTCTCAATCAAGGTCTCGAGGGCCGCTTTTCGCATCGCGATCTCAGCGCTCTTATCCATGGCGAGACGCTTTATCTCATCGAGTGCACGTCCATCGCCGAAGAGCACATTGAGGTCACGGGTTAAGTCCGCGAGTTCGCCATCACTCGCCGAGGTCAGTTTTGCCAACCCCTCCCAGTTTTCTGGTTGAGGCGCTTTACGCCATCCCCGCAACCCGTCGTTAATCCCCTGCAACACCGCCAGCTGTTTCGATGATTCAAATTGCTGCGCTTTCGAAAGTAAGGAACCGAGCGGTGCCGCATCACTCTCTATCCCGGTCGACAGACTTCGGGATATCCATCTTAAAAGATCCGGCCAATCAGTTACTTCAGCAATCGCAACAAGTGATTCCGGAGCGCTACGAGCAAGAGGACTCACTCCATACCAAACCATTTCAGGAAGATTTTGATCATCCGCATCCTCTTTCCTCGAAGCAAGAGCCCGCCCCAGAATCGCTCGCTGCTGAAATGGGAGCCGCTGCAGAGCCGAAGCGAGAGTGAGCCGAACCAACCCCGATGAGTCGTTCTCAGCCATCCTGACAAACGCAAGAAACTCCTCATAGGGAAGCGGCTCCGGCATCGCTGACTTCCTTGAGCCAAGAATAGTGTCCATCGGCTGCTCATCAACGAGCAGCGAAATTAACGCGGCACGAAGGTGCTCGCTTTGATCCTCATCGCTTTGATCCTCATCGCTTTGATCCTCAAGAAGTCGGCCCCACTCCGGGAGCGCTCCCCCGCCAGCGGCAAACATGCGCAGCGCACGAAGCCGAACTTCAACTGACTCATCGGGCGACATGTAGATCGATTGCAATGTCGTTCGGTCGTCCTCGAACAGATCAGCATCCGAAAATCGCGCCCACACCTGTCGGTGATACCAGGGATCATTTCGGTAGAGCCCTGCGATCGTCTTTGACGAAAACTCATCCAATCCACCGAGATTCGGCTCCTTCCCGTCCCGATATTGAATCCGGTAAATGCGCCCACTCGTCCGATGGACTCCCGTGTGATCATGGCACTCACCGGTGTCGCTCCAGTCGAGAATATAAACGCCTCCATCCGGCCCCGGCTGAATATCGATACCTCGGAACCATTCGTCCCCCATTAGAAAAACATCCGGCTCATGACGTCCGACATAACCACTGCCCTCCCGGTCGAGGCGCTCCACGTTCGTTCGTCGCCCGTGCATATTGAGCGTAAAGAGCCGATCATGAAAGCGTTCAGGCCATTCCTTTCCCTGATAGATCATCATTCCAATATGGGCATGCCCTCCCCCGAATGCGTTTGCCGCTCCGTCCCGTGACTCCGACCACTTCCCCCCTCTGTCGTAGTGATAGTGATCAGCATGAGTATCGATTCGCTCGTAGACCAACGGATTCGGGTCGGCACCAAAACTCTCCGTAAAGTGAGCTCCGGGAATACCATGCCAAAGGTGGCCATTCACCGTATTGATAAAAAAGAGCTGCCCGTATCGGTCCCAATCATGCCCCCAGGGATTGGTCGTTCCATGAGTGATTCCCTCAAAAACTTTCCGCTCAGGATGGTAGCGCCAAATCCCTCCTTTAGTCGGGATGCGTTCCTCTTCAGACGCCCCCGGCGCGCCCACCTTTCCCGGACAGGAGTGCCCACACCTTCCGTAAAGCCAACCGTCAGGGCCCCAACGGAGCCCATTCGCAAAATTATGATAGCTGCTTTCTCCGATCGTGAAGCCGTCGAGAATCACCACCGGTTCACTATCGGGAATATCATCTTCATTGCGATCAGGAACAAATAGCAGCTGAGGAGGGCACATCAGCCATACGCCGCCGCGCCCCAGCTCAACGCTCGTAAGTCTCTGAACATCATCGATAAAAACCCGGCGTTGGTCCGCTTTCCCGTCACCAGTTGTATCAGCTAGAATAATGACCCTATCATTGAGGGCCAGCTCAAAGCGCTTCGCCTTCTCCGCGTAGGTGTAATTTTCAGCGACCCACATTCGCCCTCTGTGATCCCACGCCATCGCAATAGGATTCTGAACCTCCGGCTCGGAGGCGAACAGATTGACATGAAAGCCCTCCGGCAAATCCCACATCCCCAGCGCCTTTTCCGCTACCGGAGGGGCCGCCGTCTTGTCAGGCTCGCTATTGAATGGTTCAGGGAAATCCGCTCCGCTTAGGGGAAGGAGAATTATCCCTACAAGAAAAATGATGACGCCTCTTTTCATTTCAGAGTCCACAGTTAAGCAGAATTGCCTCGCTTTGCGAACCCGTTTCCCTTTCGATCACTGACAGGAATCCGCCATGGAAAACTTTCTGCACAGCCTCGATTGGATACTCCCATTTCGAGATGATTCAATCACCCCGGTGATGAAAGGAATCACCGCCCTGGGTTACACCTCGTTTTTCTTTATTGTCCTGCCGCTTCTGTATTGGATTTGGGAAAAGAACGCTGCCTCCCGGGTCATGACATCTGTCATTTTCTCAGGCCTCATTACCTTCTTCCTCAAAGATCTCTTCGAAGACCCACGCCCTCCGAGCACACTCTGGCTTGCCGGGGAATCGCCAACCTCTTTCGGCTTACCGAGCGGTCACACCCTGATGGCAATCGTCTTTTGGTTCTCTATCGCCCTTGAGCTCAAGCGCTCGTGGTTCACTCGACTCGCCTTTTTACTCGTTATTCTGATACCCTTTAGCCGCCTCTATCTGGGGGTTCACGATCTCGAAGACATCCTTGGCGGCGCAATTGTCGGAATAGTCACCCTCTTCATTTTCCAATTCGCGCTCCGAGCGGAAAGTCTGAAGAAACGAACCGGGACCGCCGTCCTCCTCACCGTCCTCGCGGTCATCGCCCTTGCCCTTTGGCCCGCCGAAGCCCCTCCCGGAAGAAGCCTTATCATGATGAGCTTCTATGTAGGATGGATGACAGGTTACCTAATCGATTTCGGAAGCCCGTTTTTCAAACCCGCGAAACGATGGATGAAACTACCGGTTGCGATCGCGGGACTTTTTGTGATTGGACTCGTCGTATTGCTTTTGAGAAGGTATCTGATTGAGCTTCATCTTGCACCATTGCTATCAGAAATCATCGCAGGATTAGTGATCGGCTTTGTGATCACTGCCATTTTTCCTTTTCTGTGTGGTCGCCTCCGACCGATGCGTCCCTGAAATTCCTGATCGGCATTTTTAATATCCCGGAGAGTTTTCGATCGTCCGGATCACAAAACTCTTTCAAACCCAGCTGGATTAATTCGTAGTCGTCTCTCATCCGATAACTGCCAAAAATCCGATCCCAGAATGAAAAAAGGGAGGTGTAGTTTGAGTTCGTCTCTTCCACCAAATCGGAATGGTGAATTTTGTGCATCACCGGTGAGGCAAAAACCGCTCGAAATCCCCTCTCTACGGCATCCGGGAGTCGAATATTGGCATGATGAAACTGGACGATGGGAAACATGAGCAACTCATAAAGTGCCAGCATCCACAAGTCCGCCCCTAACAGAAAAATGAGAGGAATCCGCAACACCGAAGAGATCGCGATCTCGCCAAAGTGAAAGCGGTTTGCAGTGGTTACATCCATCTCTGAGTCCGAATGATGGACTCGATGAAAACGCCAGAGAAAAGGAATTTTGTGATTAAAGCGGTGCCACCAATAAGTGAACAAATCGAAGCAAAGGACAGCGATCGAGCCCTCAATCCAGGGAGAAAGCTCCAGCCAATTAAAAAGTCCGAACCCCGCTTTTAACGCCCCCTGAGAAGTCATTTCCCAGAGGGACACAAAAATCAATCCTACGACCAGCGCATTGACGATTCCGATCCCGATATTAATCACCCCGTGACGAAGACGGATTCCCGGTCGTTTCACAAAGAATCGGAAACAAGGCCCTGCCGTCTCCCATATCAGCAACCCAACCAACATAATCGCAGGCACGAGACTGGAGTATTTCTCAAGAAACGAAGTGGGATCGGACATACCTGCATCGTTCCACGAATCGCAGACAAAGGCAACATTCAGCGAAGGCTTCCCCGACCGATTTCCTCCACCTAGAATCCCCGTCAATATGGCCGGTGATGAGGCTGGATCCGCGATTCGTGTCGGCAAGCTCAAATTAATAAAGCACTGCTTTCCCGAGATCCTTCAACTCTGCGAGCTGAAGACGGATCTCTTGAAAAAACAAACTCACCGAGCCTCTCCCCGAGTCTCTCACCGAGTCTGGGGAAAGTTAAAAATAAGTCTCGTGAAAATCCTGACAGGCTTCGATTCGATGGAGACACGAAAAAACGGGAGAGACCAAACGGTGACGGTGCCTCTCTCGAGCGCGAAAGAAGAGCCCTGTAACACAGTCACTCCTGACAGCCTGCGGAAACTCCCGACCAGAGAAAACAGTCACTCCTGACTGCAGCACCTATCTCAAAACTTCTGCGCCTCATCAGGCCCGGGCGTCGCATAGTCAGGATCCTTTGCGCGAATATGGATTTCGCCATTGTCTAACAAACGAACATCAAGTGGGACGAGAGTGGTTCCCCGATGATTAATTGTCTGAGCGGTATCACTCAGATCACTCGACTGAATCTCCTCACGGGAAAGCGTCGGCACATTACCGTTGTAAAACGCGGTGCACCACCATCGGCCTTCGCGATCCTGAAAAGGCGTCCCGTGCCCGAGAAATCTACCGGCAAATTTTCGTTCACTGTAGGGGCCGGTGATCTCATCTGCCACAGCGTAGTATAGATTGTAGCTGCCCCGTCTCATTTTCCCGGTCGACCAGCCAGTGCCAAAAAGGACATACTTGCCTTCGATTTTCAAAATGAGGCTGCCTTCATGCCCCATCTTGGACGTCTCGCCGGACGGCTTGATCTCAACCGATTCACGAGCAAGACCTGAGAAGTCCGGCTTCAGCGGAGCAATCGATGTCGCCCCATAAACGAGCCACCAAGTTCCGTCGTCATCTTTGAAAAGAGACGGGTCATGTCGTTTCCCTATTTCCGCACCCATGGGATTTTTCCATGAACCTGCCACCCCGGCTCCTGAGGAGAGCGAGAGATTCGCACCTTTCACCGGCGATGGACTCGTGTGAACGAGCGCCCACTGACGGCCTGTCCAATGCAACTCAGGTGCCCAGAGCCGCCACTGCTCCTTGTCAGTTTCGCCAAAAGCAGCGCGCCGGGTCTTATACCAGATTCCATCAGTGAGCGAAAAAGGCGCGCCGAGAGATTCCCAATCAATCAGATTTTCACTTTTCCAAACACGTGCGGTGTGTCCGACCAGCGATTCATTCCCAAGTCCTGAATTGTAGGGATCTGACTTCTCTCGGGGATCATTCTCGTTCGGGGTCGTTCCGGTAAGATAAAAAGCCCCATCCGGTCCAGTCGCGATGTAGGGATCACGGATCCAGGCGTTATGAACAAACAGCGCTTTGTCATGAGATTGAAGACCCCGCTCAAGAACCTTTCGCGGCATCGGGTTCGCTACCGAAGGCGGGACTCCCCCCGCTTCGACACGCGTGTTGCGAATCATGTCGTTAAAAGGATTGGGAGCCTCGTAGTCCCCTGCACTCGTCTGAATGTCCCGCCCGACCGACAATGGATCCTGCGGTTGGGTGGGAATAAGACCGGGAGACACTCTCTCGACAATCACTTTCCCATTCAACTTCAACGCCATCGTCGCACGAGTCAGGAGACCCTCCACTTTTGCCTCCCCCCGAACGTGGTCAGGACCAATGACTCGAGTCACGTCTCCCTCAATTCTGACATCGAACGCGGGTTTCCCTTCGACGAAATGAATCGCGTAGCCATGTTCTTTTCCTCCCTGAGCAATGACAACGCCATGGGGCTTTGCACTCTTGATCTCAACGAGCACTCTCAGCTCCTCATTCTCAATCTTCGGGTCATTCGTCACCGCAGCACGTGTATTAGATTTTCCTTTCACTTTCGACTTTCCCCCTTTGGCGATTGCTTCCGGATAAGTCGCTAGAATTTTTAAAAGCTTTTTCACCACCTCCGGCTTTTCTAATCCAAGATTCTTCTTCTCAAAAGAATCAACCTCGTAGTCGAACAGTTCGATCTCCGCATCCTCGGAAGGAGCTCCCGCAGCTTTCCACTCAACCAATCGATAACGCTCAGTCCGAATCGCCCTCCCTATCGCTCCTTTGGGATAGGCGTGAAAAGCATGGTCACGCACTCGTGCCGCGGGATCACGCAACACCGGCACAAGACTGACCCCGTCGATAGGCTGCGGCCCTTTCGGAGCAGGGAACCCGGCGAGTTCAGCCAGGGTCGGATAAATATCGACACTCTCCGCGAGTTGTCCGGTGACCGATCCGGGCGCAGTCACTCCGGGAGCAACGAAGATCAACGGGATCCGGTTCGCCTCCTCATAATTCGTATGCTTTGTCCAAATCCCCAGATCGCCGAGATGGAATCCGTGATCGCCCCACAAAACCACAATCGTATTTTCCGCCAACCCCAGTTCATCGAGCGAGTTCATCACTTTTCCAATCTGCGCATCGACATAACTGGTGCTCGCGTAGTAGCCGTGAATGAGTTTCCGCTTCACCTCATTGGGAATCGCAGCCGGGTCAGTTTTATCGGGAACCGGAAAGTAATTTCGAATCTCACCTCCACGCTTGCCGGCTACCTTGGGAGATCCCTCAGGCAACTCTTCATTCTCGGGCATAGGAAGCTTTTCAGGATCGTAGAGATCCCAGTATCGCTTCGGAGCAGAGAATGGTAAATGGGGCCTCGCAAATCCTGCTGCGATCAAAAACGGGGTTCCCTCTTCAGCTCGGCGTGCCTTCGCCGCGGCGAGTCGCTTCATCGTCTCTTCGGCAACCCGTCCATCGGCGTAAGCATTGTCCTCAACGTCGGGAGACTCATACGCAGCCCCACGCGGAAGGGAATTAATGTTCCCCAACTCCTGGTTCGTAAAAAACGCTTCTTCCCTCGTAAGCTGCCCCCCCTGGGTGCTCGCAGGGTCGAGATACTCAATCACTTTTTCCTTAAAATGCGGGACGCTGAATGATTCCGGATCACCGTTATTCCCGTGACCGATATGAAAAATCTTCCCGAGTGACTCGGTCCGGTAACCGCCATGCTTCGCAAAAAATTGAGGGAGTGTTATCGCATCCGGAATAGCCTCTCGCAACTCACTGCCAAGCCCATAAAGACCTGTTGAAGTCGAATGAGAACCCAACATCAGCGTAAAGCGAGAGGGCGCACAAACTGCCTGATTACAGTAAGCGCTCTCAAATCGCATTCCTCGTGCCGCAAGTCGATCCAAATGAGGCGTCTTAGCGGTGACGTCCCCGTAGGCACCGATAGCAGGCTTGAGGTCATCGACTAGCAGCAGCAAAATATTTGGACGCTCCCTTTCGTCGGCCGTGCTTTGAAATCCGAAGCCTAAAATAAGCAGAAAGATGAAAGAGGTGATTCTTCTCATAAGGGTAGGCGCGAGCATGCCGATTTTCGCGGGAATTCGCAACCCCCGTAAACAGAGGATTCGGGCTCTGCTTTGTGAAAATCGGGCTCACTAAATCCACAATAAAGAGCGCCACATTCTCGACGCGCCAAGGAGCGGACGCACCGGAGCGGCGGGATGATTTAAAGCGTATCCCTCTGCGGCGCGCTCGAGATGCCACAGCAACAAGATAAGGCGCCCCGATTCAGTGCTCCTCAGCATAAAAACAGACTCGAAGCGCTTCACCAGCTTCACTGCTATCGCCGTCGCGGCCCCGGGAGCATCGCATCCGACAACGGAAGCGATCAGCCCTTCCTCAGGACAGAAAAATCAGCTAGAGAAAAATATAGCACTAGTACAAAAACGACGATTCCAATACCGACCGGCTTCGCCCATTTCCATGGAGTGAGATCGACATCTCCAGAATGCTTGTGCTCCCACGGCTCGTCCAATGGAGCCACCTTGCTCATGATGAATTGAAACAGCATCAGAATGCCAAAGACAATCCCGAGAAAATGGAACCCATGCACCTTCTCAGCCCATCCTGAAAACGGAGGAACGAAATAGCCCAAAATCAAAATCCCGCACCCCACGGCAAGAGCGATGTTCGCTGCCGCAGCTCCGGCCTTCTTGAAAAGCATCCCTGCCAAGACCACCGAAAAAATAGGAATAAAATAGAGTCCATTCATTTTCTGGAGATACCCGAAAATGCTGTCCTGCCCGGCAAGAAGAGGAGCCGTGCACATCGCGAGAATGGCGACAAACGCCCCAACCATCTTGCCATTGTTAATCACGTTCTGCTCGCTGGCACCTTTAGCCATTTGCTTGTAGACACCGAGAGAAAAGAGCGTCGCGGTGGAGTTCACAGCCGAGTTAAACGAGCTCAAGATGGCGCCGACCATGACCGCTGCGAAAAATCCCGCGAGGCCTGTGGGAAGGACATCATTCACAAGCGTTCCATATGCGTGGTCAGCTTTGAAGCCCTCACGATCCGCGTAGAGATGAAAGGCAACGATTCCCGGGAGCACAAGAATGATGGGGGCCAATACTTTGAGAACACCCGCGATCAGCACTCCCTTCTGGCCTTCCGCGAGGGTGCGGGCACCAAACGTTCTCTGAATGATCTGCTGATTTGTCGTCCAGTAAAAGAGATTGAGTAGCAAAACTCCCGTAAACAGCGTCGAAAAGGGAACTGATGAGTCCGAACTTCCAACCGAATTGAACTTCTCCGGATGCGCCTCTTTGAGCGTTCCAAGCGCTTGGAAGATACCTTCGTCATTGACCGCGTTAAGTGCAAAAATGGCGATGAGAACGCCCCCTACGAGAAGCCCGAATCCATTGATCGTATCCGAAACAGCAACCGTCCTAAGCCCGCCAAAAATCGCATAGATCGAGCCGACAATGCCGATGAACCAAACCGTGAGCCAAAGAAGCGTGGTTTCACTCTCAATTCCGGTGATCGATTTAAGATCAAGAATCCCCATGAGTCCGGTCGCTCCGGTGTAAAGAATGATGGGGAGGAGAATCCCTGCGTAGGCGATGATAAAAATGAAGCTCGTTATCGCTCGCGTCGTGCCATTGAAGCGCTCTTCGAGAAACTGCGGAATTGTCGCAATTCCGCTTCGCAAATATTTGGGAAGAAAGTAGAGCGCCATGAGCACAAGGGAAGCGCCCGCAATCACCTCCCAGGCCATCACCGCAACGCCGTCCGAAAACGCGGCTCCGTTTAAACCCACCAACTGCTCCGTCGACAGATTCGTCAAAAGCAACGAACCGGCGATGAATCCGCCCGTGAGGGTTCGCCCCGCGAGAAAGTAGCCCGTCGCCGTTCCGTGATCATCTTTCCTCGTCAGTAGCCACGTTAAAAAACCGACCAACGCGGTGAAGAATAAGAATGTGAAAATAATCATAGTATAAAATCTGAAGGCTTATCACTCCGCCGAAAACGCGTGCACCATCTGGTGATGATAGACTTCTCCGGGGCGAAGCACTGCACTTGGGAAATCAGGCTGATTCGGAGCGTCGGGAAAATTCTCGGTCTCTAAACACAGCGCGGTGCGGTGCTGGTAGGCAACGCCGCCTTTTCCAGTGGCAGTCCCATCGAGAAAATTCCCCCCGTAGAACTGAACCGCAGGCTGATTCGTTGAGACAGTCATGACTCGGCCGGTCTTGGGATCGCGCAACGTTGCCGCTTTGACCAGATCGCCCGCTGCGGTGCCATTAAGGACCCATGCGTGATCATAGCCACCGCCGAGCTTTAGGGCCTCAAAATCCTCTTCCACTCGCGTGCCGATCGCTGTCGCTTTCGTGAAATCCATCGGAGTGCCTGACACGGCCGCTTTTATGCCTGTCGGAATCAAGCCCGCATTCGTCGGCAGATACTCATCGGCATAGAGAGTCAATTCATGATCGTTGATCGAAGCGTTGGGGTCTCCGCTCAGATTCCAGTAGGAGTGATGAACGATATTGAGCACGGTCGGTGCGCTAGTGGTCGCTTTCGCCTCCCAAATCAATTCGTTGTTCCCCGTAAGCTGATAGGTAACCTCCACCGTCAATTCCCCGGGATACCCCTCTTCGCCATCGGCACTGACATAAGTGAGCTTCACGCCATCGCCCTTCGCATCGGAGAATGCCTCTCCCTTCCAGAGTACCTTGTCGAAACCTTTGATCCCGCCGTGCAACCCACAGGGAATCCCGCCGGGATCATTGTTCGTCGGAACCGTGTATTCCTTCCCGTCGATCGTGAACTTACCATGAGCGAGGCGATTTCCGAAGCGCCCGACAGTGGAGCCAAAATAAGATGTGTTCCCCAACCAGCCTTCAAGATCATCGTAGCCGTGCGTGACATCAGCGAGATTCCCCTCTTTGTCCGGCGCTGTGATCGAAACAAGGATCGCACCATATTCAGTCACCTTGGCGACCATTCCCGCATCATTAGTCAGGGTGAAAAGCTTCACCACTTTGCGATCCGGCATCGTTCCAAAAACGGATTCAGTGGCGCCTCCGGCAGGAGATCCGGAGTCACAAGAAGAAAGCATAGCGCACATAGCAGTGAGGGTTAGAAACGGAAACAGGGTTCTCATAATGAAATAGGGGGTTGTCAGACAGAATCAAATCCGGCTCCGTCCACGGCCGAGGTTACAAAACAATTGAGCTCTCGCGCAAACTTTTCGCGATAGAATTTTTCGAGATGATTTTTTAGACTATCAGCAGATTCCGCAGCGACCAGCGAAACCGTGGAGCCTCCGAATCCGCCTCCCGTCATGCGAGAGCCAACGAGACCTCGATCCGCGCCAAACGCATAGGCAGCGTCAACCAAGCCATCAAGTTCAAGACAGCTCACCTCAAAATCATGCCGAAGCGACTCGTGGCTCTCACGCATGAGCCGCCCGAGGGATGACACATCGCCGCTTTTGAGCGCACTGGCAAAATCTTGAACACGGGCCATTTCGGTCACAGCATGGTGAGCGCGGCGAAAAAGGAGATCACCAAGCGCCTCTTTCCCCGCCTCAAGATCAGCAAGGCTCAGGCCCCGAAAGGAATCGATCTTAAGAATCTTCATTGCAGACTCGCAACTTTCACGGCGCTTTCGGTATTCACCATCGCCAAGCGCATGCTTCACTCCGGTATCAGCAGTGAGAATTGATATTCCGTCAGGCATCGGAATATTTGCATAGGAGTGATCTGAACAGTCAAGCAGGAGAGCATGCCCTGCCTTTCCCGCACCCACCGCAAGCTGGTCCATAATCCCGCAAGGCACACCTGCGAAATCGTGCTCAGCTTTCTGACAGATCAAGGCCCGGTCGACGACGTCCTGCTCAACGCCACTGAGCGCTTCGATCACGAGTGCGATCGCCGTTTCCAAAGCCGCGCTGCTGCTCAACCCAGCGCCGGTAGGGAGGTTTGATGAGATCACCGCTTGAAACGCCGGAATCTGAACCCCGGCGGCGCGATAGCCGGCAATCACTCCAAAAACATAGTTGAGCCACGAATGACGGGGATTCGAGCCGACTTCGCAATCCTCCATTTGAAATGAAACCGGCTCCGTCAATCCAAGACCGACGGGAAAAATCTGAAACGTCTTATCCTGCGAGAGCCCCGCCTCAATCGTGAGATGCCGATCAATCGCAATAGGCATGACAGAGCCGCCCAAATAATCGACGTGCTCACCGATTAAATTAATTCGCCCCGGCGATTTCACCCGCACAGAGGGAGCCCCGTCAAAACAGGCTTCAAATTGATTAATCTCAGACATCTTGAAAGAGGCTATCGCTTTTATCCTCTCAAAAGCAACGCAATGACGCTTAAAAAACGGGTGATTCTCTGTAGAAATCAGACGATCAAATGAGCGATGGCACTTGCGAGAAAAAAGATCGGCTTACTCGTTGAAACCTCATTGGGTTCCGGAAGAGAGATCCTGAAAGGAATTGCCCGCTACGCGAGGTATTCGGGGGACTGGCAGCTATTTCACGCGGCCGGAGGGCTTTCCGAGATGATTCCGAATTGGCTCGAAAACTGGGATGGAGACGGAATCATTGCTCGAATCCAGAACGATGAGGTCTCAAAAAAGCTCTCCGAACTGAAGATTCCCGTCATCGATGTCCTCGGGGTTTGTAAAAACCGGTTTCCCCTCGTCCACGTCGACGATGAAGCGATTTCGAGACTCGCCGCGCTTCACTTCAGCGAGAGAAACTTTCGTCATTTTGCCTTCTACGGCATCGAAAATGAAAATTGGTCGATGCGGCGGGGAGAGGCCTTCCGCAACGCTTGCGAAACCGGGGAGAGTTTTTCAATACTTGAAATGCCACGGCGTTCTCATGGAAAAAGCGTGAACTCTTTTCAGCGTCTCCAGAAATGGGTTCGCGACCTTCCTAAACCCGTCGGAATCATGGTCTGCAGCGACCAGAAAGGGCTCGAATTATTGGAAGCCTGCCTCAGCGAAGAGATCCCGGTCCCCGAGCAGGTCGCGGTCATCGGCGTAGACAATGATGCCGCTCTTTGTGAAATAGCCGATCCTCCGCTTACCAGTATTCGAGGTGGGCATTCCAATGTCGGGCACGAAGCGGCGGCGATGATGGACCGCCTCCTTCAAGGCCAACCATCCGGACCCACTCCGCTGCGGGTGCCCCCCATTGAAGTAGTCGAACGCGAGTCATCAGGCAGTGTCGCGATCAATGACCCCACCGTTGCCAAGGGATTAAAATTCATTCGAGAGCATCTCTCCGAATCAATTAACAACGACTCCATTTCACGGGCCGCCGGCATTTCGAGAACCCTGTTCCAAAAGCGTTTTCGCGAAGCGATGGGAACGTCGATCAGAGAACATATTCTCGCGAGACGCATCGAACGCGCCACCAGTCTCATCGAACAGACTGACATTCCTTTGGCCGAAATCGCGTTTCGCTCAGGATTCCGTCATCAGGAATACCTGGGCCAAATCATCAAAAAGGCGACTCGTAATACGCCGGGCGAATTACGAAGAAGAGCACACCGCAATGAAGATCGAAAAGCGGGCTGACTATCTTCCCGACGACAAGTGTTTCAAAAAACGCTCAGACGCGCCTACGATTTCAGCGAAATCCTCCGTCGCATTTTTTGAAGTCACCGGGGATGAGGCTCTGAAGACTCCTGAGATCGCAGTGGCAATGACTCCAACAAGACAGGGAATCCAGCCCATCGAAAATATCCCTGAAGCAAGAATCACCAACCCAATCGCGAAAAAGGACCAAGTCAAAGCGCTCGCGACAAGATGGCTGTCATAATGATGCCGGGAGAGCCCCACTTCAATTCGCGGTCGCCTTCCAAACCAGGTCATAGGATGCATGGGGTTGCGCAGCGAAATCGCGATCACTTTTCGAGCCGGACGTCCTGACTTGATGCAAAATTCAACCGGTGGACCCCCTCCATTCTCGATCATGATTATCTCTCCGACCCGATAACAGGACGGTTTCAGACCTGACTCCATCGCCAACAGCTCAGGATCCGGCGGGACCGGTTGCATGTGAGAGGCGTGAGTTCGGGTTTCAGGGGCAGTAGAAATACTCATGATCAAATGTCTTTAATTCTTGCCACCGATGGAGCACTCACCGTGCCAGAGCAAGTCATCGAATTCGCCAAAATCGAGATAAATGAAAAAGTCGTTTTTTTATGTCCAATTTTTTGAGTTCCGGACCTTACTCTTTTGAAGATGCCTGATTCAGAAACAGATTCCAACGTTGAGAACTACCTCGAGCTGTTAAATAGCAACGAGCGAGGCCTTTCTGCCTACGTTCATGCCCTCGTCCATGATCGCTCTGATGCGGAAGATATTCTGCAGGGAAGCCGACTAACAATGTGGAAGAAATTTTCTGACTTCGAACCCGGCACTAATTTTCTCGCCTGGGCGCGTAAAATTGCGCTTCATCAAATTCTTAACTACCGGAGGTCTCAGAGTCGCAAGCCGGTCTTCTCAACAGACCCTGCCTTCATCGAAGCCGTCGCTGAGGAAATTGACCGTCAGTCCGACGAACTCTCGGCTCGATCGGAAGCCCTCAAAATATGCTTGAAGAAATTGCCCGAAGCTCAGCGAAAAATGATTCTCTTTCGCTACTACGAAGGCTTCACCATTGCGGAAGTAGCCAACAAAACAGGCCGAACTGAAGGGGCTGCCTACCGACTCCTGAGCCGCATTCGAAAAGCCCTGAACGAATGCGTATCACAACAGACTCAGACCTCGGCCTCATGATTGATAAGGATTCTATTGACCGATTGTTTGACGATCAACTCAGCGAGGCGGAAGCGAAACAAATCGAAGAGGCCATCATCGGAGACTCCGAATTGCGCCGCGCCTACGTGGAACAGCGCTGGCTACACGCTGAACTGATTGCCAGAGGGGAAGAGCTGCCCGATCTCTTCGAGAGCAAACCACGAACAGGTTTTCCCGAAGTAATCGGATGGCTCAGTGCCGCTGCGGCAATCGTGTTTTTCGCCAGCACCGTTTTCCTCATCAGCTCAGATAAAAGCGAGCCAACCGTCGCAACGCTCATCGAGGCTGAAAATTGTCGCTGGTCCGGATCTGAACTTCCTACCGCCGAAGGAGCAAAACTCGGCGCAGGACGACTCGCGCTTACTGAAGGGATGGCGACAATCCGTTTTGATAGCGGGGCCATCGTCACCCTGGAAGCCCCTACGACTCTGGATATCGCCTCAGCGATGCGGGCAAGACTGATCGAAGGATCTGTCGTCGCTGACATACCTGAATCAGCGCATGGATTTACAATCGACACCGCTGACACCGAAATCATCGATCTCGGGACCCGGTTCGGAGTCACCACGACCGACCTTGGCAGCTCTCACGTCTTTGTTTTTGAAGGCGAGGTCGAGGTCAATCAAGCTGAGAAGCCCGGAACCAAATTGATGACGGAAGGCCAGTCTATGAGAATCGGAGAAGAAAACGCTTTTTCAACGACGTCCGAGGAGGGGGAAATCGCCCGCCATGCATCTCTCATCGCTCCCGGTGATGACTGGGTCGCGATCACCACAAAGGAGGGCCGGGGGAAAGACGCCTACTTTCGCAAGACGCACGACGAATCATTCGGATCAGATCCTCTCATCATGGTGAAAGAAACCGATCTTTCCGACGCAAACAGAAGAAAAGCAGCTCTGACTTTTGATCTAAAGCGACAAGCCCTCCACCGGGTGACCGATGCCAAGCTATCATTGAAGATAGAATCGAGCGGACTGGGATTTTCCTCACTGGTTCCAGACTCCGAGTTTGTTCTCTACGGGGTGCGCGATTCGGCAATGGATCAATGGAAAGAAAATGAGGTAAGCTGGTCATCCGCAGAACCCTTTGCCCTTTCCGACAATCCCGATGCCTACGAATCCCTTGCCAGCTTCACGATTAAGAAAGGCTCACCCAACAGTGCTGTCGAAATGCAATCCGAGGCACTCACCCATTTCATCGCGAGCCATCCCGACGACCTTCTAACTTTTGTTCTGACACGCGTCACAGGCGAGAACGACAAGCAGGGTCTCGTTCATGCCTTCGCCTCCAAGGAGCATCCCAGCAGCCCCGCCCCCACCCTTTGGATTCAAACATCACAGGAATGATTCGTTTCAACCATCTTCTAGTTTTCATCGCGCTCACTGCCTCCCTTGCATCAAGCAACGATGCCGAAGCACTCAAATTTTTCGAGACGAAGGTCCGGCCTCTTCTCTCCGCTGAGTGCTATGAATGTCACGGCCCTGACAAGGCTAAAAGCGGCCTCCGCCTCGACCACCTTGACGTCATCCTCAAGGGCGGCGACACAGGGCCCGCGCTTGTTCCCGGTGACGTCGAAAATTCCCTCATGATTGAGGCAGTCCGACGCGAAGATCCTGATTTTTCAATGCCTCCAAAAAAGGAGCTCAACGAAGCACAGGTCGCTGTTTTGGAGCAATGGATCGAGCAGGGAGCCAAGTGGCCGGATGAGCAACTCACGAAGTCTGATGTCGATGAGAACGGATTCACCGATGAAGATCGCAAATGGTGGGCAATCCAGCCGGTTCGCGATGTGAAGGTGCCTGAACTTGATCGCAATGCGGGATGGGCAAAAAACGAGATCGACCATTTCATTATGCGAAAACTAAATGAGGCAGGACTCAAGCCCTCACCTGCCGCGGGCCCAAGTGAGCTCGTCAGGCGCCTCTACTTGGATCTTCACGGACTGATTCCCACTGCCGAACAAACCTCCCATTTCATCACCGCCTACGGGAAGAATCCAGCCAATGCGAAAACCGAACTGACCGATGAACTGCTCGCAAGCCCCCGCTATGGAGAGCGGTGGGGACAACACTGGCTCGACATCGTTCGCTATGCCGAAAGCGATGGCTACCGGGCCGATGGATTTCGCTCCGGCACGTGGCGCTACCGGGACTACGTGATACGATCACTCAATGAGGACAAGCCTTACGATGAGTTCGTAAAGGAACAGCTCGCCGCCGACGAATTCGCCGAGAATGATCCTGACAAACTCATCGCAACTGCTTTCCTTCGGCTCGGCGTCTATGAGTGGAACCAACGCAACGCCAAGATGCAGTGGGAACTCATCATGACGGAAATGACAAACGTCACCGGCGAAGCGCTTCTCGGAATTGGAATCGGATGCGCCCAATGTCATGACCACAAGTTTGATCCCATCCTTCAGAAAGATTACTTCGCGATGCAGGCATTTCTCAACGGTACATGGTGGCCTGAAAACCATGTTCTCGCGACTGACGGAGAGAAAGCCGCCCATGCGAAACAACTCAACGAGTGGAAAACTGCGACCGCAGAGATTCGCACCGAACTGGACGCGATGCAGGAGGCGAAACGGGAGAGCGCCCTCAAGGGCGTCGTGAAACAATTCCCCGAAGATGTTAAAGCAATCTACGACATTCCCGTCGAAAAAAGAACCACCTACGAGGAGCAAGTCTCTCAGATGGTGCAACGCCAGGTTGATCTGAGCGTGAACAAAATCGACTGGAAAAAAGAGTTCGCTAAAGATAAGAAGAAGACAGCAGCATACGAAAAGCTGAGAGCAGAACTCGCTAAATTTGAAAAGCTGAAACCTACCGACCTACCGCTCGGATTCGTAAGTGTCGATGTCGGAACTTCCCCTGCCGAAACACTTCTCAAGAAGCGGGACGCATCTGAAGTAATCGAACCCGCTTTCCTAACCCTTCTCGGTCAACCCGCTCCTGTGATTATTCCGACCAAAGATTCCACGGGGCGACGCCTCGCCCTTGCCAACTGGATTGCGAGTGAGAAAAATCCGCTCTCAACCCGCGTCATTACCAATCGTATCTGGCAACATCATTTCGGGAGCGGACTTGTTCCGACACCCAACGATTTTGGGCGACTCGGAGAAGAACCAAGCCACCCGGACCTTTTGGATTGGCTCACGAAACGATTCATCGAAGGAGGCTGGGAAATGAAACCTCTGCACCGATTAATCATCAACAGCGCTGCCTACCAGCAAACCGCCCGGCGCGAACCAACCACGACCGAAGACCTTGCCGACACCGCAAATCGTCTCCTCTGGCGCTACCAGCCCCGTCGTCTCGATGCCGGTCAGATCCGCGACGCGATGCTCGTGGCTTCCGGGGAAATGAGCCATCGAGACGGAGGCCCTTCCGTGAGTGGCACGACCCCGGTGCGAAGCATCTATGTGAAGAAGATGAGGAACACGAGAGACCCCGTTATTGGCAACTTTGACGCTCCCTCAGGATTCAGCTCTGCCCCGAATCGGCTCGCAACGACGACGGCGAACCAGTCACTGCTACTAGTCAACGGTGAGTGGGTCATCAACCGCGCCAAAGCATTCGCAAAACAATTGCTCAGCAGTAGTGGAAAAATCGGCGCTGACGAAATCAAAGAAGCCTTTCAGATCGCCTACAATCGTGACGCCAAAGCAGAGGAAATCACCGCCGCCCTTAGTTTTATTGAATCCCAACAAGGGACCGTTACGGAATCCCCGAAATCGCCTGAAAAATACCCGGGTGAAACAGGACTGCGCCCCGTCGCCCAAAAATTCTCGAAAGCAGCGGAAGTCGAACTCGGCAGCAGCGCCCTTTGGCTGCAGCCCGGAAGCCGCTTTGAAAAACTGCACGCAACAAGCCTAACATTGCCTCATGATCACTTCACCGTTGAAGCCATCGCGAGTATCGATGCCGTTTATGCCAACGCCTCTGTCAACACCCTCGTGGGTCAATGGTCAGGAAACAATGAGGAGACGGGTTGGGTTCTCGGGGTCACCAGCGAAAAGTCAGCTTACCAGCCCCGGAATCTCATTGTTCAAATCGTCGGCGATGATTTCCAGGGAAATCGTATCTACGAAGTCGTCGCGTCGGACCTTCGCGTTCCCAAAGACACGCCCGTTTACCTTGCCGCATCGATTTCAGCGGTTCCTTCAAACGGTGACCCAACCAAAGGGAGCGTGACATTTTACCTGAAAGATCTTTCTGATCCTAAGGCAAAACTCGAGACCGTGACCGTTCCCCATCAAGTAGTCGGCGGTCTCGATCCCAAAGCCTCTACCAAGTTCCTCGTCGGAGGCCGTGACGAGAAAGGCCATCAGTGGGACGGACAACTCGCCCGCCTCGCGCTTCGTCCCGGAACCTCGCAAGAGATCGTGACCCCCTTCGCTCATTCGGGCGAGGCAAAGCCTCTCGCCGACTGGAAATTTGATTCACTAGTCAGCGGGCTACCTATTCCGAAAACAGCCTGGATTGCGAGCACGCCGGCAACCGTGGCAACCACCTATCCACCCGAGCTTTTTAACGCCGTCGCCGACTTCTGCCACGCCCTTCTCAACTCCAACGAGTTTCTCTTCCAGCACTAGTCAAACGACAACCCGGATCCCTCCAAGCCCACAGAACTCGGCTACAACGCCACAGAGGCCCCGACCTGTTAACTCGGTTGGCGCGACTTTCCTACTTTCCTACTTTCCTACTTTCCTACTTTCCTACTTTCCTACTTTCCTACTTTCCTACTTTCCTACTTTCCTACTTTCCTACTTTCCTACTTTCCTCC
>Ga0222650_1000026_pt1 | contig 167373 bp, 163 predicted proteins | sample AntAcemetagen367_FD_179820 | JGI IMG/M metagenome (GOLD analysis project Ga0222650, IMG submission 179820) | Saline water microbial communities from Ace Lake, Antarctica - #367 | ecosystem: Environmental > Aquatic > Non-marine Saline and Alkaline > Saline | place: Antarctica: Ace Lake... | reverse complement strand
CCACACGAGGGTGCGGTAGAGCGGATCTGGCACAGACGGGGTACGGGAAGCGCCATTATCCGTAGTCGTGCATCGGCAGTAGGGTCCGAGCCATGTCTCCGCTCTCACTGCCTTCCTGGCTTGGATCTTCCTGGCTTGGATCTTCCTGGCTTGGGTCGTCCTGGGTTAAGCCCTCCTGGTTTCCAGGGAGCGACGAAACGGCCTCCGCCCAGACGGCTCTTTCCCGCAACGCCTCAATTGAGGGCGCTGTCGACGAGGTGGTGCAAAACCTCGACAGGCGGTCTCCGGCAGACCTCGCCCTGGTGTTTTGTGCCTCCAGTTATGCCAGCGACCTGCCGCGCCTGCTGCCGTTGCTGCGCGCCAAAATCAATGCATGCCACTGGATCGGCTGCGCCGGTGGTGGTGTGGTCGGCAGCGATGCCCAAGGGGCTGCCCATGAAGTGGAGCAGCAACCGGCGCTGAGCGTGATCCTGCTCCGTCTGCCGGGCGCCGAGCTGCAGCTGTTCGAGCTCGACACCAAAGTCCTGCCGGATCTCGACGGCGACAGCCAGGACTGGGTGAATTGGGTCGGTGCCGATCCCGCCCTCGCGCGCTCGATGTTGCTGTTCGTCGATCCCACCAGTGAGTCGATCAATGATCTGATCAGCGGCATCGACTACGGCTTTCCCGGCGTCGACAAGATCGGTGGAATCGCTGGCCATCACAGTTCCAACCACGGGTCGCTGTTGATCAACGACCGGGTCGTGCGTGGTGCGGTGGGCTGCTTGATCGGCGGCGGCTGGCGGATTGACCCGGTGGTGGCACAGGGCTGCCGGCCGATCGGCCCGGTCTTTGAAATCGAGAAGGCCGAGCGCAACGTTGTTCTGCAACTCAGTGCAGGACAGGAACGCAACACGCCGGTGAACTGCCTGCAGGGAATCCTCCAGTCGCTGACTCCCGTTGAACGGGAGCAGGTCCGGCACTCCTTGTTTCTGGGCGTGGGTCGCAGCAGTTTCAGCCTTGCAGGCCCAGGCAACCCTCCCGAGCCCACCGCCTTTCTTGTACGCAACCTGCTGGGCGTCGATCCCCGCAATGGCGCCGTGGCCGTGGCCGAGCGCCTGCGGGTCGGCCAGCAGGTGCAGTTTCAGCTCCGTGATGCCGCCGCCTCACGCCAGGAGCTACGCCTGTTGCTGCGCCGCCAGGCCACACACGAAAGCACCCCGCTCGCCGCCCTGGTGTTTGCCTGCCTGGGTCGGGGCCAGGGGCTCTATGGCCAGCCGGATGGCGACGTGACGCTCTGCCATGAGCAGTTCCCCGCCCTGCCCATCGCCGGCGCCTTCTGCAATGGCGAAATCGGCCCCGTGGCCGGCACCACCTATCTGCATGGCTACACCGCCAGCTGGGGCTTTCTGGTGCCCAACATCCCGCCGGACCAGGCGGCGGCGGGGGAGTGAGCGGATGGTGCGTCAGCACGTCAATCCGCTCAGCAGCGTCCACCAGCAGCCGCGGACCCTGCCACCGCCACAGGCCCTCTTCAGCCATCCGCGCCAACCCCTTCACCTCGACATCGGCAGCGCCAGGGGCCGCTTCCTGCTGGCGCTGGCTCCCCAGCAGCCGGATTGGAACTTCTTCGGAGTCGAAATTCGCCGAGGCCTCGTTGACGCCGCCGAGCGCGACCGCGAGCATCTGGGGCTCGGCAATGTTGCTTTCCGGTTCTGCAACGCCAATGTGAGCCTCCAGGACTGGCTCACCGCTCTGCCGCCCGGCCAGCTGCAACGGGTGACGATCCAGTTTCCCGATCCCTGGTTCAAGCGGAAACACCAGAAGCGCCGTGTGCTGCAACCAGCGCTTCTCCATGCCATCGCCAGCGCCCTCGCCCCGGGAGGCGAGCTGTTCCTGCAGAGCGATGTCGCCGCTGTGATCGAGCCGATGGTGGCGCTCAGCGAAGCCTGCGGCGCCTTCGATCGGCCCAGAACTGACCCACGGCCCTGGCGAACGACCAATCCGCTGCCGGTGGCCAGCGAGCGGGAGCAGCACGTGCTCAGCCAAGGCCAACCCGTCTACCGGGTGCTCTACCAGCGCACAACGGCAGCGTTGCGACCCCTCGCCAGGCTGGAGGCGGTTGCCGAGGCCACCCATAATCGCGCCATCAGCGCTGCGTAAGGCCCCGATCCAGCACCTTCCGCAGCGATTTCCCAACCCGTCTGATGCCGGCCGCCGCTCCAGCCCCGCCAATTCCACCGGCCATCCCTGCGCCGATCCCCGCGCCGGTTCCCTGGTTGCTGCGCTGGCAGGGCCTGCTGGCTGACGCCCCAACCGGTTTGTTGTCACGGCAGCTGGCCGGCCTCTCGGGGCTGGTGCTCTGCATCTTGATGGCCGGCCTGCCGTTCCTGACCCGGGCGGGCCTGGCCCTGCTGGTTCTGGCCTGCGGCCTGCTCTGGATGCTCTGGGCGCTGCGGACGCCAGCGGGGCGGATCGGACCGATCAGCGGCTGGTTGCTGCTGCTGCTGGGGGTGGCGGTGCTGGCCACAGGCTTCTCGCCGGTTCCCACCGCCGCCGCCAAGGGCCTGCTGAAGCTGCTCAGCTACCTCGGCGTCTATGCCCTGATGCGCCAGTTGCTGGCGAACTCTCCGGCTTGGTGGGACCGGATCGTGGCCGCCCTGCTGGCTGGTCAGTTGCTGGCGTCGGTGATCGGCATCCGCCAGCTTTACGTCGATTCCTCTGCCCTGGCCCGCTGGTCGGATCCGAATTCAGTCGCCCGCGGCACTGTGCGGATCTACAGCACCCTGGGGAACCCCAACCTGCTGGCGGGCTATCTGCTGCCGATCCTGCCGCTGGCGGTGGTGGCCCTGCTGCGTTGGCGGGGCGTAGGTGGCCGCCTTTTCGCGCTCACCTCGCTGCTATTGGGCAGTACGGCCCTCTACTTCACCTACAGCCGCGGAGGCTGGCTGGGCCTGGTGGCAGCCCTGGGCAGCCTGGGACTGTTGCTGGTCTGGCGCTGGATCGGACACTGGCCCGTGCTCTGGCAACGCCTGTTTCCGTTGTTGCTGCTGCTGCTCGGAGCTGCGGCCCTGGCGGTAGCGATCGCCCTGGTGGAGCCGCTGCAGGTGCGGCTGATGAGTTTGCTGGCAGGTCGGGAAGACAGCTCCAACAATTTCCGCATCAACGTCTGGATGGCGGTCCTGCAGATGATTCAGGACCGCCCCTGGCTGGGCATCGGCCCGGGGAACAACGCCTTCAACCTGATCTACCCCCTCTACCAACAGCCCAAGTTCAATGCCCTCAGCGCCTATTCCATTCCCCTGGAACTGGCCGTCGAGGGGGGGCTGCCGGGGCTGCTCGCCGGACTTGGCCTGTTCTGGAGCAGTGTCCGCTGCGGCCTGAGCCAGTTGCGCAGCCCGGCAGGCCTGGCCCTGCCGGCGATCGGGGCCCTGGCGGCCATCGTCGGCCTCGGGGTGCAGGGCCTCACCGACACGATCTTTTTCCGGCCGGAAGTTCAACTGACCGCTTGGCTCTGCCTGGCCACCCTGGCCGTCCTGCCCCCGTCAGATGACCGCAACCACTGAAAGCGGAGCGATCGCAGGTCCCCTGCTGGCTGGCTTCGATGCCGGCCAGACCCACACCACCTGCCGACTGGCCCGCCTGCGCGGCGATGGACGCCTGTTCACCGTGGCCGAGGGCAGAGGTCCGGGGGTCAGCCATCTGGCGGCGAGCGGGGGGCCGGAGCGTTTTGCGCTGGCGCTGACAACCAGCCTTGGCCAGGCCCTCGGGCCCGGAACGCAGCCCGATCTCGCAGCGGCCGCCGTCGGGGCCAGCGGCATCGAGCAGGGCACCGCCATCCAAGAACAAGGCAGGGCCCTGGCGGCCGCCGCGCTGGCCATGCCCTTGCCCCAGGTTTTGGTCACCGGCGATGAGCGCACGGCCCTGCGCGGGGCCCATGGCGACCTCCAGGGCAACAGCGCCGGCATCGTGGTGATCAGCGGCACCGGCAGCATCGCCTTGGGCCAGGATTCGGCCGGCCGGGAACACCGCTGCGGAGGCTGGGGCTGGCTGCTGGATCGCTCCGGCTCCGCCTGCGACATCGGGCGCGACGCCTTGAGCCTCTCCCTGGAGATGGCCGATGGACGCCGCGGCGAATCCCCCTTGCGGCAGGCGATCTGGCAGGCCTTAGCCCAGCCAGCCTCTGCCCAGACCATCAAGGCCCTGGCGGTGGACCCCAACTTCGGCGCGGCAGGCTTTGCCCGGCTCGCGCCGACGGTGGACGCTCTGGCCGCCAGGGGAGACGCCGAAGCCCAGGCCGTGCTCGACGCCTCGGCCCTCGGTCTGGCGGGCCTGGTGCACGGTGTCGCCCGCGCCCTGGCCATGGAGCAGGCGCAGGTCTGCGGACTCGGGGGCGCCCTGACGCACCTGCCCCGCTTCGCCGCCGCCTTCACCGCCGCCCTGGGCCATGTCCTGCCGGATGCCAGCAGCGTGACTGCCCGCGGTGATGCCTGTCAGGGAGCCCTGTGGCTGGCCGCCGACAGCCTGCCGATCAACAGCCTGCGGATCAGGCCGGGTTGAGCTCGGACTGGGCCAGGGCCGCCAGATGGGACGACCAGTGATCCACCTGGTCCTGCTCGGCCGCCTCGACCATCACACGCAGGAGTGGTTCGGTGCCGCTGGCCCGCACCAGCACCCGGCCGGAGCCGGCCATCGAGGCTTCCGCCTGCTCCACTGCCCGGCGTAATGGCTCACTCTGCTGCCAGTGCTGGCGGCGTTCCAGGGCGGGGACGATGACATTGACCAGCCGCTGGGGGTAGGGACGGAAACTGCTCTCCATCCACTCAGCCAGGGACCCGCCCCGGCCATGGATCAGGCTGGCCACCTGCAGGGCTGTGAGCAGGCCATCGCCGCTCATGCCGTGCTGCAGCGAAAGGATGTGGCCGGATTGTTCACCGCCCAGGGCCGCACCGCTGGCCTCCATGGCGGCGTGGACATGCTGGTCGCCGACGGCGGTGCGATCGAGTAGGCCGCCACGGCCCTGCCAGGCCCGCTCGAAGCCGAGGTTGGACATCACCGTGGCCACCAGGCGGTTGTCCGGCAGCTGGGCGGCTTCCTGCAGGGCCCCACCCCAGAGAAAGAGAATCTGATCGCCGTCCACCACCCGGCCGCGGCCATCGACGGCCAGCATGCGATCGGCATCGCCATCAAAGGCAAAGCCCATCTGGGCCCCTGACGCCAGCACAGCCTGGCGTAATGGCTCCAGGTGGGTGCTGCCGCAACCCACATTGATGCGGCGTCCATCGGGCTCGCCATGCAGCACCTGGAGGTCGGCGCCCAGGGCCCGGAACACCTCAACGCCACAGGCGGTGGCCGATCCCCAGCAGAGATCGAGAACGATTTTGCAGCCCTGCAGACGGCTTCCCGCCACGCTCTCCAGCAACGCGGTGCTGTAGTCAGCCAGCAAGTCGGTGCGTTGGTGGGCCGGGCCGCAGCGGTAGGCCCCATCTTCCCCCCGGTCGTTCGTGGCGGTGGCCCCAGGCTCACCGCGCAGACCGGCTTCGATGGCCTGCTGCACCTCTCTGCTGAGTTTGGCGCCGGAGGAGCCGAACAACTTGATGCCGTTGTCTTCCGGTGGGTTGTGGCTGGCGGAAACCATCAACCCTCCGGCCGCTCCCAGGCGGCGGATGCTGCCGGGAACCGCCGGGGTAGGACAAAGCCCGAGGTTCCACACTTCACGGCCCGCAGCGGTCAGGCCCGCCGTCAGCGCCGCAGCCAGCATCGGACTGCTGGTGCGGGAGTCCATGCCGATCAGCACGGGCCCCTTGGCCGGCAGCACATGGCCGCACCAGTAGCCCACCTGCAGGGCCAGCGCTGGGGTGATCAGGGTGCCGACCCGGCCACGGATGCCATCGGTGCCGAAACCGGGGGTGGAGGAACCCTGGGGTGGACCGACGGGAAGGGACGCCAGCTCCGTCATCCGGGCACCTATCGCTGGGCTGCAGGTTACGCGCTGCGGCGGGGCCACCAGGCCCAGCGCACCAATTCAGCGATGGCCCAGAGCAACAGGCTGCCCACCACCCAGCCCGGCAGGGCCTGGAGCGGCCAGATCGGCCGCAGGGCCACCACAAGCCCAGCGGTCAGGACCACCGCCACGGCCCGGCGGCGCTGGGCAGCTCCGGGCAGGGTGGTGAAACGGGCTGGAAGCGATGGAAACAGGCCCATGGTGCGGTGAAGCTGTCCCCCCAGAATGCCGGCAGCTGAGGAAGGCCTCGGCCGCTCCCGTCCCTCTCCGTGCCCCAACCCCCTGCCATCGCCTCTCCAGCGCGGGGCCTGCTGACCCTTGCCCTCACCATCGTGGGCAGCGGCGCCGTGCTCTTCCTCGGCCGCCAGGCCCTGCAGCGGCGGCCCCTGCCGACCCCCGCCACACCCTCGGACCAACTGGTGCGCAGTCGCCGCTGGGATCCCGATCCCCAGCGGCGACGGGAGGCCAGCCTGCTGCTCCAGGCTGGCGCCAAGGCCGAACCCACCCGGCAGCGCCTCCTGCTGGCTGGTCAGGCCTGGGGCAGCGACCCTCTGGCGGCACTGGTGCTCAAACTCGACGCTCAGGCCGCCACGGACCTGGGCCAGGACGGCGAAGCCGAACTCCTCTGGCGTCAGCTGCTGCGGCGGTTCCCGTCGGCTCCGGCCACCGCCGATGCGCTCTATGCGCTCGGTCGCCAGGAACCCAGCAGGCGAGCGCTGCTGCAGCAACGCTTCCCGGCCCATCCCGCCGCCTTAGCCGCCGCCGTGGAGGCCGGCCCCAGCCCGGACGCCCTGCTAGAGGGAGCCCTTCACCTGGCCCGTTGGGGCGCGCGCTGGCCGGGAGCGGCCGGCAAGATCGGCGAGGCCTGCCGTCTCCAGGCTGCCAACCTCAGCGCCACGGCCCGCAGCCAGCTGGCCGGAGCCCTGGCGGAGCTGGGCGATGGCGCCGGAGCCCTGGCCTGCCTCGGTAACCAGCCCGGCGGTAACCAGCCCGGCGAGGCCGCCACTGAGCTGGCCCTGGGCCGCACCTTGCTCCAGGGCCAAGAGGAGCAGCAAAGCCAGGGAGCGGAGCGGTTGCTGGCCCTGAGCCGGCGCCAGCCCGCCAGCTCTGCGGCCATGGAAGCGACCCGCCTGCTCAGTCAGAGGCCAGAGGGCCTGACGCTGCTGGACCGCTTGCCCGGCCCGTTGCAGCAGACCGCCCCGGTGCAGGCCCGCCGCGCCATCGAGAGCGGCGAAGGCTGGCAGTCGGTGCTGAAGCGCTGGCCAGCCGATCCGGCCAGCTGGGAGTTGCAGTGGGACCTGGCCCGCCCACTGCTGCTGGAGCAGCAGTGGGCGGCAGCCGCAGCGGTTCTCGGCGCGCTGCCCGCCGAAGGGCTGCCGGAACCCCAGGCCGCGCGCCAGCAGTTCTGGCTTGCGTTTGCCGAGCAGCGCCAGGGTCAGAGCGCGCTGGCTCGCCGCCGCTGGCAGGACCTGCTGCTGCGCTCCCCCTGGGGGTACTACGGCTGGCGCGCCAAGGTGAGGCTGGGCCAGGGGGAACGCAGCCTCCTGCTCGCAACCGTGGAACCAACCGCGCCATTGGAACCGCTGAGCTGGCAACCGCTGCAAAGTGGTGAGCCTCGGCTGGATCAGCTCTGGCGGCTTGGCCAGCCCCTGGAAGCCTGGGAGATGTGGCGACACCAGCGGGGCGACACCGAGCCCACAACCCCGGAACTGCTGGTCCTGGAGGGCCGGCTGCGTCAGGGGGTCGGCGATGACTGGACCGGGCTGGACCAGCTGGAGCGGGCGAACCTGCGCTGGATTGCCCCCCCCTGTCCGAGCAGCCTCGACCTGGAGCGTTCACTCCATCCCGTGCGCTACGGAACGGTGTTCTCCCAGGCGGCCCAGGCGGCCGGGATCGATCCCAGGTTTTTGCTGGCTGTGGCCAAGCAGGAATCCCGCTTCGCCGCGGCGGTGACGTCAGCAGCAGGCGCCGTCGGCCTGCTGCAGCTGATGCCGGCCACCGCCGCCGAGCTAGCAGGCAAGCCGCTGAGCACCGAGCAGCTGCAGCAACCAGCCATTAATGCCCCGCTGGGAGCGCGCTATCTCGCTGAACTGTTGCGCCTGTGGCAGGGCAATCCCTTTCTGGCGATCGCCAGTTACAACGCCGGTCCCGGGGCCGTGCAGGGCTGGCTTGAGCCCCAGCTGCAAACGGAACCGGAGCTGTGGGTGGAGGCCATTCCCTTCCCCGAGACCCGGCATTACACCAAAAAGGTGCTGGGCAATCTCTGGACCTACCAGCAGTTTGATGGGCTGCGCTGCGCGGCTCCCTAAGCCTGCGCCGAAAGATGCCAAAACCGGCCCAGCCAGACCCCGAGCATCACGTAGGCGCTCAGGGCAATGGCGGCAGGGATAGGCGGCGGCACAATTCGAATTCGCGTCAGATCAAGCCGGGCCAACAGCACCGACGTGGCCAGAATCAGCATGTCGGCCAGCACACTCAGCCGCAGCAGATAAAGGGCGGCGATGGTGACCAGAAAAAGGGTCAAGACCAGGGTCATCACCCGGCTGGCGGCCATCAGTGCCGAAAGCTGGCGCATCAGCAGTGATGGCATCGTGCAGACGACGACGACCAGGATGGCCTGAAAACATTCCAGCGTCCAGGAAATATGGTGATTGAGGTCCAGGGTCCAGAGCAGGGTTTTAGGCGGTGAATCCAGCGTCGACCAATGCATGCCGAGATAGACACTGACCGCCAGCAAGAGCAGCAGCAGCGGTGCCCGCAGCGGCACCATGGTGAAGTTGAACAGGGCTTTCAGCAGGCGCAACGGCCAGGGCAACGGCTTTGGCACCACCCTGGGGCGGCCGGCCACCGGCAGCGATCTCACCAGGTTGGGAGCTGGGTGGAAAGGGCGGGTCATCGCGACTCCAACACCAGGGCGATGGCGTCGAGCGGGCAACTGGGGATGCACTGCTCACAGACCAGACAGCGCTGGGCATCGAAGTTGAGCTGCCAGGAGGGAAGGCCGCTGCTCAAGGCGCCGCTGGGGCAGACGCTGGTACAGATGCCGCAGTCAACGCAGCGTTGGCGGTCGATGCGGATTTCGCCCTGGGCCCTGTCCAGCTGCAGACCCAGACCCTCGAGCCACTCCTCGGCGGCGGCCAGCTCGTCGATGTCACCGGAGAGTTCAACAACCATCGTGCCGCTCCGGTTGGGTGCGATCTGGGCCCGCAGGATCTTGGCGGCGATGTCGTAATCGACCGCCAGCCGATAGGTGATCGGCTGGTGCACCGCCTCGCTGGGGAAATGAATGGTGAGACGGTGCTTCACCGGGAATGGCCGCGTGCGATCTTCAGTTTGGCCCGGCCGCAGCTGGGGCGCTGCCAGAGTGCAGACCAGCTGACCAACTTTTGGCCGAAGCGATGGGCGCATCGAACAACCGTGACCCGGCCCTGCCGCTGCTCGGTCGCAGGGAGAGGGTGTTGTTGGCGGCGATCGCCGCCGCCCTCGGTCTGCTGCTGTTCCAGCTGCGCGGCGGACTGCATCCCCAGGCACCCCTGGAGCAGATGGCTCGTCGCTCCCTGGAGCTGCCGGTGGCGTTGGCCAATGGCCGCCCGACGATCCTGGAGTTCTACGCCGACTGGTGTGAGGTGTGCCGGACGATGGCACCGGCGATGGAAGCGATCGAAACCGAGCATCGCGGCGCCGTCGACCTGGTGCTGCTGAATGTGGACAACCCCCGTTGGAGCCCTGAGATCGAGCGCTACGGCGTCAACGGCATCCCCCAGCTGGAGTTTTTCGACAAAGACGGCCAGGTGGTCGGCCGCTCGCTCGGCGGCCGCAGCCAGCTTGAACTCGAAACCATCGCCACCGCCCTGATCGATGGCACCCCCCTGCCGGATCTGGCGGGAATCGGCACGGTCAGCAGGCTGGAGGAGACCATCTCCCCCCTGGCGGGCCCGCGCAGCCACGGTTAAGCGCCCTTGAGCGCCCTAGCCCCCACCACTCCACCACCAACCGTTTGCCGCCATGGACCGCTTCCGGGTCGAGCTGATTGCCGCCACCCCCAATCCGCAGCTGTGCGTCTACGCCGGCATGCACCAGGACTATTGCGAAGGGTTCGTGGCTGCCGATCGCAGCGCCTGGCCCGATGAGACCAGCGCTGGTGAGATCTGCGTCAAACGGCTGCTGGCCGGGGAACGGGGGCACTACGGACCCATGGAACATGCCCAGATCGTGCTCAACGTGGGCTGGTTCCCCCACTCGGTGATGCAGCAGGCCCGCACCCACCGGGTGGGCGTGAGCTTCGATGTGCAGTCGATGCGCTACACGGGCGAGCGGATCTGTCGGGCCGCCAATGGCGAACTTGAGCTCGAGGAGGTGTTTTATTTACGGCCGGTCGGCAGCTACAGCGACCGCCAGGGCAAGAAGTACGCCTACACCGAGGAGCAACGGCAGGTCGACCTGGCCCTGTGCCTGGCCGCCGCCGAGCGTTACCGCGACCTGCTGGCCGCCGGCTTCGCCGAGGAACATGCCCGGGGCATCCTCCCCTTCGACTACCGCCAGCACTTCGTGGTCAGTTTCACCCTGCGGGCGTTGCTGCACTTTCTCGATCTGCGCGCCAAGCTCGATGCCCAGCTGGAAATTCGCCAGCTCTGCGACCTGATCTGGCCCCATCTCGAAACCTGGGCGCCGGAATTTGCCGCCTGGTACGAGAAAAGCCGCCTGCACAAAGCCCGCCTAGCCCCCTGATCTGGGCTGGCTGAGCAAGCAGTGCCGGGCGTTCAAGTGGTTCACATTCGGGCGAGGGTCACCCGCTCGGGCTGGTCTTGATATTTGCCCTGGCGATCGCTGTAGGTGGTGTCGCAGGGGTCGCCTTCAAAGAACAGCAGCTGGCAAATGCCCTCGTTGGCATAGATGCGGCAGTCGGCACCGGAAGAATTACTGAACTCCAGGGTGAGGTGCCCCTCCCAGCTCGCTTCGGCCGGCGTGGTGTTGACGATGATTCCCAGGCGGGCATAGGTGCTCTTGCCAAGGCAGATCACGGTGATGTTGGGCGGCACCCGCAGCCGCTCCAAGGCCACACCCAGGCCGTAGGAATGGGCCGGAAGAATGAAGGAGTCGCCGTCCTCGTCGTGGTGGAGCGCGGCAGGTTCGAGGTTGGCAGGATTGAACCGCTTGGGGTTCATCACCGTGCCCGGCACATGCCGAAAGATCAGGAATTCGTTAGCCGAAAGGCGCAGGTCGTAGCCGTAGGAGGAGCAGCCGAAGCTCAGTACCGGCCGGCCCGCCGCTTGCGGATCGAGGTGACGCACCAGGCTGGCCTGGAACGGTTCGATCATGCCCTCCGCGGCCTGGGCGTTGATCCAGCGGTCACACTTGAGCATCTAGGCACCCCGGCACAACTGGGTGACCTGATCGGCCATCGCGATCAGGTCGGCTGGCATAGACGGCCCGGTGAGGATCACATCGAGCTGGGCTGGTCGTTGCTCCAGGGTGGACACCACGTCATCGGCCGGAAGGTAGCCCAGGGCGATCGCCAGGCCGAGTTCGTCGAGCACTACCAGGTCGACGGCGCCGGCGAGCAGCTGCTCGCGGCTGAAGGTCCAGGCCGCCTCGACCGCGCGCCGATCGGCCGGATCGGTGAGCGGATCAGCGGCTGGATGGATCAGGCAGCTGCTCAGCGCTGGCCGCATCCACTGGAGGCGTCCGCACAGCCAGAGACTGCGCTCCGGGCCCTGGTCGACGCCGCCTTTGAGAAACTGGCTGATCAGGACCCGGCTGCCCAGTCCGGCCGTGCGCAGGGCCTGGCTGAACACACCACTAAAACTGCCACGAAAGGCCGCGGTGTGAACCTGCAGCAATCCTTCGGGCCGGGCCGCTGTGACCTGCTGCGGGGGGAGGGGTGGCAGGGCCGGTGGGCGCACCTGGGCCAGGGGCCGCAACGGATGGCGGGCCTCCTGGTGAGGGGTGATCAGGCTGGCCGTCATCAACACCCCGCTGGGCACGCGAAACCGAATGTAGCGGTGTCGAGCCCGGAAACAAGCGGCAGGCACCATCCCTAGCGCAAACAGGCGTACTACTGCCTGGGCTTGCGCTCATGGGAATGCCTGCCAGCCTGGGTGGATCCAAGGGATTAGTGTCGATTGCTACGTGGCCTGACCTGGGCGATCCGTAGCTTCCGTTCACTCGTCTCGCCGTCATGGTCGGCGCAATGCGCGGATTTAGCCGCACCAGCACCACCCCAGCACTGACGACCACCGGCGTCGGCTCCACGGCCAGCGGAGCCACCACCCTGCTTGAAGTGATGCGTGGCCTCAGTGGCTGCACCCTTGAGGCAGTGGAGCGGGGCAAAACAATCTTCTTCCCTGGCGATCCAGCCGAGCGGGTCTATCTCCTCCGCCGCGGAGCCGTTCGCCTCTCCAGGGTTTACGAATCCGGTGAGGAGATCACCGTGGCGTTGTTGCGCGGAAACAGCCTGTTCGGGGTGCTCTCGCTGCTCACCGGCCAACGCTCCGATCGCTTCTATCACGCCGTTGCCTTCACCCGGGTGGAGATGGTCGCGGCACCGGCCACCTCGGTGCGTCGGGCGATCGAGCAGGACGCCAACGTCGGGCTTCTGCTGTTGCAGGGCCTCTCCTCGCGCATCCTCCAGACCGAAACGATGATCGAAACCCTCACCCACCGGGACATGTCGTCCCGGCTGGTGAGCTTTCTGCTGGTGCTCTGCCGTGACTTCGGCGTGCCGGGTGCCGAAGGGATCACCATTGATCTGCGCCTCTCGCACCAATCAATCGCCGAAGCGATCGGCTCCACCCGCGTCACGATCACCCGCTTGCTCGGCGACCTCCGCCAGGCCGGCCTGGTCCAGGTGGACCGCAAGAAAATCACCGTCTTCGATCCGGTGGCCCTGGCGAAACGATTCAGCTGAGCTGGCCACAGCAGCGCCGCAACCCGCGGCACCGATACTGGAGCTCCTCGAGCTGAACCGTGTCCGGCTGGCTGCTGATCCTCGCTCTGCTGGTGCTGGGTGGCGTGCTGGCCACCCTGGGCGATCGGCTTGGCAGCCGGGTTGGCAAGGCCAGGCTCAGCCTGTTCAATCTGCGCCCCCGCAAAACCGCCGTACTGATCACGGTGCTCACCGGCAGCCTGATCAGCGCGGTGTCGCTGGGGCTGATGCTCGCGGTCAGCGAGCGCCTGCGGGTGGGGCTGTTTGAACTCGACAGCCTGGAGCAGAAACTGCGTGACAGCCGCAGCGCCCTTGATCGCAGCGCCGAGGCCTTAAAAAGCAGCAAAGCCGCCCTGGAACGCAGCACCACGGCCCAGCGCCAGGCCCAGCGGGGGGTGGTCCGGGCCGAACAGGGCCGTCAGCAGGCACGCCAGCAACTGGCCTCCGTCGAAGTTCAGGCCCAGCGCCTGCGCAGCGAACTGAAACCCCTGCAGGATCAGCGCAAGCAACTGATCAGCGAGCGCGACCGGCTCAACCGTGACATCGCCAGCCGGGATCAGGACATCCGCCGCAACGAAGCAGAACTCTCCAGGGTCAGGCAGCAGATCAGCGCCGGCGAAGCCGAACTCAAGTCGCTGGAGGAGAACCTGATCGCCTTCAGGCGCGGGGACGTGGTGATCAGCAGCGGCCAGACGCTCGCCACCGTCAAGGTCGCCATCCAGCGGCGAGCGGAGGCCAAGCCCGTGATCGAAGAGCTGCTGCGCCAAGCCAACCTGGCCGCCTTCGATCGGGTCCTGCCGGGAACAGCGCCCGATCGCCAGATGCTGCTCGTTCCCCGTGGCGATATCGAAAGACTGGAAGGCCTGATCAGCCAGGGAGGTGCCTGGGTGGTGAGCATCCGCTCCGCCGCCAACGTGCTGCGGGGCGAGCGCCAGGTGCTGGCCTTTCCCGATCTGCGCCCGAACCGTCAGGTGATGCGCGCCGGTGAGGTGATGGCCACCACCAATCTCGAGGGGGAGGAGCTCTCGCCGAATCAGGTGCGCAACCGGCTCAACCTGCTACTGGCGGCCTCCTTCGCCAAAGCACAGCGCCAGGGATCCGTGGTCGATGGGGTTCAGTTCGATGTGAATCTGTTCAACCAGCTCGGCCGTGAGCTCAGCGAGCGAACGGCCGGTCAGAGCGTCAAGCTCGAAGCGGTGGCACTGCGGAATGCCGACACCGCCGATCCGATCTTCCTGGAGCTGCGTCGTGTGGGGGGAGAAAGCAGTGGGGACGCTGTTCAGCCCCAGCCCCGGCGACCATGAGCCAGCTGCCCGCGCACGGAGCGCTTGCCGGCATCGACCCGGGCCGGAGCAAGTGTGGTCTGGTCCGCAGCGACCCTGACCGCCAGCGGATCGAGGTGGCCTTGATCCTCACCCCGGAGGACACCAGAAGGGAGCTCGACACCTGGCTGCAAGAGCGCCTGCTTGGCGCGATCCTGCTGGGCAATGGCACCGGCAGCAGGGCCTGGCTGGAGCAGCTGGCGCCCCTCGCTCCGGTGCTGCTGATCGAGGAACGGGGCAGCACCCTGGCGGCCCGTTCGCGCTACTGGCAGCTGTTCCCGGCACGGGGCTGGAGGCGGTTGCTGCCGATGGGCCTGCGCCAGCCACCACGGCCCTGGGACGACGTCGTCGCCCAGTTGTTGGTGGAGCAGGCCTTGGGCCACCGCCTTGAGCGCGAGACTGGAGGCGACAGGCTGGGGGCACTGGGCCACGGACCTAGAACCTGAACCTAAAACCTGGACTTAGATCTTCGCCCGGACCGTAAAGGCGTAATCGCTGCCTGGTTCGAGCTGGTAGTCGGCCTTGAGCAGAAACCGCAGCAGCGCGTCCTGGATCAGGGCACGGCCGAGCGAGGGCTCCACACTCAGCTCGCCGCGGTCGAAGGCCCAGCGAAACGACCACTGAAATCCGCCCGCCACCACCTCGCCCTCCACCAGCTTCTGGCTGAAGCTCTGATGCAGCACCCGCAGCTGGGCGGTGGTGGCAGGCAGGCGACTCACGGCACGGGGTCGGCGAACAGGATGGGGAGCGCCCCGTCAGGCGGGGTTGGGTTGAAAGCTGTTGAGGCGGTTGCCGGCCCGCTCGTAGCCGAGACGCTGAATCAGGCCGATGCCAGCCAGTACCTCCTCGAGCACGGCATCGACCACAGGACCTTCGGCGGCGGAGAAACGGCCCAGCACATGGGAGACGGTGCGCTCCCTGCGCACGGCAGGATCGAGCGATGGGGCACCGATGCCGATGCGCAGTCGGGCGAACTGCTGGCTGCCGAGTTGCTCGATGGTGCTGCGCAGGCCGTTATGGCCGCCGGCGCCACCCTCGCGGCGCAGCCGCAGGCGGCCCAGAGGCAGGTCCATGTCGTCAACGAGTACCAGCAACTGGTGGGGCTTCAGATCAAACCAGTCGAGAGTGGCACGAATCGACCAACCGCTTTCGTTCATGAATGTGGTGGGCATCAGCAAGCGCAGGCGCCGAGCGCCCTGACGCAGGTCGGCGACCTCTCCCTTCAGTTTGGTGTTGACCCGAAAACTGACGCCTTCGGCCTGGGCCAGGCGCTGCAGGGCCATGAAGCCGACGTTGTGGCGAGTTTTGGCATAGTTGCTGCCCGGATTTCCCAACCCCACCAACAACTGGAGATCCCCAGCGGGGGCAGGAGCGGCAGTCATCGGGCCATGCGGGTGAAGCTCAGTCGCTGCGGCGCTGTGGTGGCGAGCCGAAGGGCGACCGGAATACTCAAACGCCATTGCCAAACCTTTCGGCAAGGCCGCTTGAGGAAGCCGCCCGGCCCGATCAGGACGGCGAGACCGGCAAGGATTCAGGGGGCAATTCTGCCGAAGCAGACTCTGAAGCAGGCTGCGCTGATGCAGACCGTTCTAAAGTGGACTGTTCTGAAGCAGGCCGTTCTGAAGCAGGGACAGAACCGCTGATGGTCTCCGCTTCAGGCGTCACAGGCAGCTCAACGGGCCGGCCACTGGACGAAGCCGTTGGCGGGGCGACAGCGGCTTCGGCGGACGTGGCTTCAGAGGAAGCAGCTTGCAGCGAAGCCGCTTCTGAGGCGCGAGCCTCGGAGACGAGCGGCTCAGCGGACTGAGCCATGGCCTGGCTGGTGGGTTGGGCCGTGACCGTTTCGGTATCGATCGCCTGGCGGAATTCCTGCTCGAACTCCCGGGAAGCCGACTGAAAACCTTTAAGAGTGCGCCCAAGGGTGCGCCCAAGCTCCGGCAGGCGTTTGGGACCAAACACCAACAAGCCGACAGCAGCGATCACTGCCATCTCCGGAAGACCGATCCCGAAAAAATTCATGGCCAGAGGGCGATGGAGCAGGAGCGCAGATCGCTCAGCCGAGGCCGTTCCAGTTCACCGTGATCCCATCGAGCAACAACGACTTGTTGTACAGCTGCAGGATCACCAGCAGAAAGACCAGGAACAGAACCATGAAGATGCCCATCACCGGGGTCGTCCCCCAACCCGGCACGACCTTGCCGTACTCGGAATTGAGCGGGCGAAGCAGGTTCCCCAAGGGAGTGCGTTGGGCCATGGCGGCTGAACCTCTCTGACACAGGTGTCTGGGTCGTTACTGTAAAGCTCCCGCCGCTGCACCGAGCCGCCAGGGTCGAGAGTTGTGATGGAACAACCGGCCCTGTCCTGCCCGTCTCCCAGCCCCCACCTGTGACAGAAACCTCCCCCGCCCTTTCGATCGCGATCACCGTGCTGCTGGCGCTTCTGGCGCTGACAGGTTTTGGCGTGTACCTGGCCTTCGGTCCGCCCTCCAAGGGCCTCACCGACCCGTTCGACGATCACGACGACTGAGCCCGAATCCGCCAGGTCACCAACTCCCAGGGCCCGAGCCGCTCCGGCCCCGCTGACGCCCAGCGGCCAGCAGTGCTTCGTTGACCGGCATTCAGGCGCCCCAGTAGCTGCCACCTCCCGCCGAGCGCCAAGGTCTGGCGACAGGGCGAGAGGTTCTGGGCTGTGAGTTGCAACACGCCCTGCTCCGGATCCGGGCGCAGGGCCACCAGCTGCAGCGCTCGGCTGCCCAGGTCAAGAATCCGCCGCCAGCCCGCCGGCCCGGCCGCCATTCCCGGCGGGGCTGGCCGCAGCCAGAGAGGCTCCCGGAACTGCACCGCCGCGGCCGGCACCGCCGCCTGGCGCCAGCCACCCGGGCAGGGGCAGAGGGCAAGCCGCAGCCGTTGCACGCCCTGATCGGCACCAGGATCAGGCCAGCTGGGGCTGCGCAGCAACGACACCCCCAGCGCCTGCGGGCCGGCCGACACACCCTGGGGGCCATCGAGCAGCACCGCCAGTCCACCGTCAGCGGCCTGGCTGGCCACCCAGCTGATGGCAGGGACCTCCCAGCGGCTGGCCTCCCGCGGCGTGCAGACCCGGGCGGGCCGCTCCAGCACGCCACCAGAGGTGTCCGCCGCCCAGCGCAAGGCCTGCTGCTGCAGGGGCAGCTCGAGCCGCAACAGCTCATGGCGCTGGCGCCAGTCGACCCGCAAGGTCAGCTCAAGCCAGGGGCTGCCGGCCAGCAACTGCAGATCCAGCCGCAGGGCACTGCTGCCGCACTGGCCGCGCCAGACCAGTCGGCAGCAGAGCGGCCCCTGTTCAGCCACCTGGAGCTCGCCCTGCCAGCTCAGGGGCAGGGGGTGATCGCGGTAGTCCCCGGCCAGATCCCAGGCATCCCAGAATTCGCCGCGATCCCGCCAGCGGCGCCATTCGAGCGGGCTGGCAAGCTGGGGAAGGGCGTCGGCACCCCAAAGCTGCTCCACCCCGGCGGGGCCGAGTTCGGCGCGGACCAGCCCATTGCCCAGCCGCCAACGGGCACCAGCTGATCCGTCTGCGCGCTGCAGGGTGACGGGTCCTTCGATGGCGCCGGGCAACATCTCGTCCATCCCGTTCATGGCCAGCGCCGTGCCTCCGGCTGACGCCTCAGTCATCGCGCCGGCAGAGACCAGACGACGCAGGGCCAGCGCCGCCACCCCACCAGCGCTGGCGAGCTGCACCCACTCCCCCCCGGCCGCCGTCGGCTGGCTGGGGAGGCGCTGATCACCCTGCCACCAAACCCCCTTCGGCAAACGCACCGTGCGGAAGGCCGCCGGCAGGGCTTGCAGGCACGCGAGCCACCAGAGCTGGCCGGGCCCTGCCGGCGCTGCCGGTCCGGCGCCACTCAGCCAGGCCAGGAGCGCCTGATCGCGCTGGCACCGCGCCTGACGGCGGGCGCGGTGCCACTGGGGTTCGGCCTGCTCGAACACGTCGGGGATGGCGGTGCCCGGCAAAATGTCGTGGAACTGCTGAAACAGCAGCGCTCGCCAGTCGACCGTGTCCGCTGGCGGGGCAGACTCAGGGGGTTGGCCAGCGGTTGCAACCGGAATGGCCCAGAGCAAGGCGCCCACCAGATCCGCCTCCCGCAGCAGACGCTCCAGGCTGCGGTTGTGACGCTTCTGATCCGGCCGACTGGTGGCACAGCCGCGGTGCAATTCCAGGTAGAGCTCGTCGCGCCAGACCGGCAGTTGCTCGCGGTGCTGCTCCAGGTCGGCCAGGTAGGCCCGCACGGTGCCGTGGCGTTGGACAGCCGCCACCGGCTGGTTTTGCCACAACGCCAATTGCTCCAGCATCTCGGCCGTCGGGCCGCCGCCGTGGTCTCCCACCCCTGGCAGCCAGAGGGCATCCGCACAGCCGGTGGCCTGTTGCCACTCCAGCCGGTAGCGCTCGATCGCCACCGGATCGCCATCGCTGCCGATCGGCGCGGTGACCAGGGTCAGCAGCTCCGCTCCGCAGCGGCCCCGCCAGCGAAACAGTCGATGGGGAAAGGGGTTGGTGGCATTCCAGGCCAGCTTGTGGGTGCAGAACCAGCGCACGCCGGTGGCCGCCGCCACCGGCGGCAAGCCGGCAGCAAAGCCGAAGCTGTCGGGCAACCAGGCCAGCTCATGGGTCCATTCCGGGAAGGCGCGCCGGCTGTAGGCCTGTCCTTCCTGAAACTGGCGCAGCAGCGAAGCCGTGCTGATCAGCACGCAGTCGCTCTCCACCCAGGGGCCGTTGAGGGGTTCCCAGCGTCCGGCCCGCATCGCCCCACGAATCTCTTCGAACAGGGTCGGGCGGTGTTGCTCCAGCCAGGCATAGAGCGCGGGGGTGGAATGGCCGAAATGGAGCTGGGGATGGCGGCGCATCAGCGCCAGGGCAGAGCGGAAGGTGCGCTCGGCGGCCTGCCAGGTGTCGGCCACCGGCCACAACCAGGCCAGATCGAGGTGGGCATGGCCCAGCACCTGAACGGTCCCCGGCGACGGGGTCGTGGAGCGGGCCAGCGCCTCAGCGTCAGCTCGTGAGCCCAGGGTCGCCCCACCCCCCAGGCGTCCGGCCGGCTCGCCAAGGCGGTGGGCCTGACGCAGCTGCTCGAGCTCCAGGCCCGTAGCCAGCAACAGACCCTCCGGGTCGGCTGGCTGCAGGGGCTCCAGCTCCAGGCGGCTGAGGATCAGGGCGCCGTCATCGTGGAGAGGGCTGCGCAGCTCGAGTTCGAGCTCCAGCGGTTCGCCCTGCCACCAGCGGGGGGGGAGCAGCCAGCGGCAGGCGGAGTCGTAGAGATCGCCCCGGTGCACCGCGAGCCCATCGACGCGCAACTGCGCCTCAATGGCCCACCAACGCAGCGCCAGGCGGGCGCCGCAGGCTTGATGGAACCGCCAGGCCTCGGGACAGTGGAGCTGCAACCTGAGCCTCAGGCTGAGGCCGCCCCGCGGCCAGATCAACAGGCCGCGGGCCTGCCAGTCGGGCCGGTGCAGCCCTCCCCAGGGGTCGGCGGCGGCGTTCTGCCAGCACCCGGAAGCCGTGCGGCGCTCCCATTGCGGCAGCAGATCCAGCCTTGAACGTGACTGAAACGTTTCAATCCAGGTGGGAAGTGTCGTTTCCAGGGCCTTGGGCATCGGAGGTGGCCATGGGTGACCCATAGGATGATGCCGCTGCCGAAGGGTCGTTCAGGGCCCACCTGGGGCCTGTCACTCCCTGTCACCCGCCAGACGGACCATGCTCGCTCTCAAGATTTCCGTTTATTCGGTCGTTTTCTTCTTCATCGGCATTTTTGTGTTCGGCTTCCTGGCCAGCGATCCGACCCGCACCCCAAGCCGCAAGGATCTTGAGGATTGAGCCACTCCAGCTGGTCACTCACTAGCTAGCCACCCCCTCCCTAGCCACTCTTTAGCTAGCCACTCTCCAGCTGGTCCATTGATCGGCTCAGCCTTTCCTTGACGTGGCAAGATCAGCCGTTGTTCAGAATCTGCGGTGACTCTGGTCAACCCCATCCACTGGACGATCGGGTTGGTCGGTGCGGCTGGCTTGTTGGGGTCCACAGCTCACGCGCAGGTTGACCCTCTGCCTGGCATTAAGGAGGCGGGCTCTGCTCTGGATGCAGACTCTGCCCTGGAAGTACGCACCCCAGCCAGCCAGCTGCCCGCTGGAACGCCAGCTGCTCAGGCAGAAGTTGGCGATCGAGAGGTCGGCGATCCAAAAAAGAGCACCGATCCGGAACTCAGGGATCCAAAAACAGGCGACCCTGCCACCAGCGCTGACCCGAGTGGATCCTGGCAAGCACCTCCCAGCCAGAAGCCGCCGAACCCACTCCTAAGCAGCCCGCTGGCTAACCAGCCAGGCAGCCCATCGGCCGATCCTGCGGCAATGGGCCCCGAGCTGGCAGAACCAGTGGACACGCCGGAGTCGCTGGCCAAGGTGCTTGAGATCACAGCCGATCAGCAGGGCTTTGACCAGCTGATCCAGCGCTTTGTCGCGACGGGGAATGTCAAAGCTGTGTTGGCCGGTGGCCGGCTGATGGCGGAACGCCTCGAGTACGACACCACGAACCGCACGGTTTATGCCAGCGGCAGTGTGCGCTTCCGGCGCGGCAACCAGTACTTCCAGGCCAGCCGCCTGCGCTTCAGCCTGATCGAGGCGACCGGCGAGATGGAGGACGTCTATGGGGTCCTGGATCTCAGCACCAGCGAGGTGGATCTCAATCCAGAGCTGCCGGTCTCCACACCCCTGCCGGACCCTGAGCCGATCGCCTGCCCGACCATTTTGCCGCCGGTCCCGGATTGGCACCCCCATCCCTGGGCGGCCACCCTCTGGGGCGGGCAATTGTTCGACGCCAATTTCGGTGACACCTTCAAGTTCAAGGGCCAGCTCAGGGAGGAGCTGCTGCTCGGCGCAGGCCTGCAGCGGCGGCTGATCAAGGCAGGACCGTTTGCCCTTGAACTGGATTTCACGGCCCTCGGCCACTGGGCCGCCGCCCAGAGAGGCAGCGGCTTCACCAGCCGCTTCACCAACGACGCCTCAGGGCAGCGGACCGCCGCCCAGAGCTTCGGCGAGTTCACAGCAGGCATCGGCCTGCGGGCCTGGCTGCAGCCCTGGCTGAATGTGGGCGTTGTCCAGGGCGTGAGCGTCACCACCAGCCTCAGCAACTTTGAGGACACCTTCCGCGAACGATCGTCCCGGATTCTCAATTACCTGGGTTTCGAGGTGGAGGGATCCTTCTCCCCGCAATGGTCGGTGGTGGGGCGCATCCACCATCGCTCGGGTGCCTTCGGGACCTTCAACGGCGTCAAGGAAGGCAGCAATGCCTATCTTCTGGGGCTGCGCTACCGCTTTGGCGAAGATGCCACCCCGAAAGCCGCCCTGCAGGCGGCAGCGTCAATGCCGCCCGCCAAAGGCTGCCCGAATCGCCCGGAGGAGCCCCCGGAGCGGCCGCGCTCGCTGCCCGAGGCCCTAGAGCAAGCGGCGATGGGCGGAGGAGCGCCCAAGCTTTTTCCAGAAGCTGGGGCTGAACCCAGGTCCCAAGCCCCTGAAACAACCCAGGGGCCGCTACCAGCTCCGAAGAAGCCCTCCTTCCTCAACCTGCGTCAGCAAGAACGTGAGCGGGACGAGGCGATCGCCACGATCGAGCAGCGCATCAGCAACGTTCAGGCCCGGGAGGGACTGGTGCTGAACCGTCAGTTTTCCGTACCCGGCGGAACCGACCTGACCGAGGGCGAGCAGAACAGCAATTTCGGTCCTGCCACTCCCCCCCAGGTGCGCCGTCTGCGCAGCAACAGGCAGCAGGGTCTGGTCCAGGGCACCCTGACGCGGCTGCGCTTTCAGTCGCCGCGCATCCAGATGACCAACACCGACTGGCGCGCCAACCGGGTCAGCTTTAGCAACGATCCCTTCACCCCAGCCCAGGTGTGGATGGACGCCGAGAACGTGGTGGCCGTCCAAGAGGAGAACGGCGACACGGTGATCCGCGCCAACCGCAACCGCCTGATTTTTGAGGATCGTCTGTCGGTCCCCGTGGCGAGCAGCACCCGCATCCAGCAGGAACAGGAGGTGGAAAACCGCTGGGTGTTCGGTTTCGACGAGGAGGACCGCGACGGCTTTTTCGTCGGCCGCCGCCTCAGACCAATCGGGATCGGATCGACCGGAACTCTGCAACTGGAACCCCAGTTCCTGCTGGAGCGTGCCGTCCAGGGCACAACAAACAGCTACCCGCTGCCAGGAACTTCGGCGGGGTCCTCGTCTGTCGAGCAGGACGCGCAATTGGGGGATCTGTTCGGCCTGGAGGCCCAGCTCAACCTGCCCCTACTGGGCTTCGACGCCGAGTTCAACCTCGATCTCTCCAGCTTCAACCCGGAGAACATCGCCAACGGCACCCGCAGCTGGGGAGAAATGAGCCGGCCGTTGAAGCTACCGCTGCTGGGTGACACGGTGGCACGCCTGTTTGCCGCCTATCGCTTTCGGATCTGGAACGGCTCCCTCGGTGAACAGGATGTCTATTCCGCCTTTGGAGGCTCCCTGGAACAGCAGGGGGTCTTGCCGAATCTGGGACGGCTGAGGAACAGCTATTTCTGGCGGCTCGGCGTCGGCAACTACCAGAGCAACGAATTCATCAACGGCAATGAATCGGATAATTTCGCCCAGCTCTGGCGCGCCAATGCCTTCGGCGCCATCAACAGCTCCCTCAACATCTGGCGAGGCCAAACCTTACCCCTGACCCCGGATGGCGCCCTGCGCTATTCGCCCGTGCCGATCGTGCCGGGCCTGACCTTCAACACCAATCTCTCTGCCGATCTGGCCTACTTCGGCGACGGCACCAATCAGAACGTCCTGTCGTTCTCCGGCGGGCCCACCCTCACCCTGGGGAACTTCAGCAAACCCTATTTCGACTTCACCCAGATCACGCTCACCGGCGGCATCGCCGTGCGTGATGGGCTCAGCCCATTTGGCTTCGATCAGGCCGTTGACCTGGGCACCGTGGGGGTCGGCCTGACCCAGCAACTGGCCGGACCGTTGCTGTTCAACGGGGGGATCGGCCTGAATGTGGATCCATCGTCTCCAAACTATGGCGAGCTGACCGGCTCGTTCGTGGAGCTGCGCTGGCAACGGCGCGCCTATGCCTTAAGCGTGTTCTATAGCCCCTTTGAGGGAATCGGCGGCGTGCGGGTCAGGCTGAACGATTTCGGCTTCAACGGCACCGGCGTACCCTTTGTGCCCTTCCGCCCGGTTGTTCCCGGTCAGCCCCGCGGCCGCTGGTTCTGAGCACGCGTCAGCTAGGGGCGAAATTGACCAAATAAGGCAGTCGCGCCGCCGTAGCGCGCAGCTCCTGATCGTGGGCCACAAGCTGGCTGGTGGCATCCCATTGACCGCTGAGCAACAGATGGCGCGGCCCGGGCGCCATCTCCAGCGGCCAGTGCCGATCGGCAGCCTTCAAGACAGCTGTGACCAGGTCGAGCTGGAAGTCGAGGGCGGGGTCGGCGGTGGAGAGGTCCTGAAGGTCGACGAGGCTGTCATGGCTGACCTGCAGGCAGGGAATCCCCAGCGCCAGGCAGTTGCCAAAGAAGATCTCAGCAAAGCTCTCGCCCACCACCGCCCGGATCCCCCAGCGCATCAGCGATTGGGGGGCATGTTCCCGGCTCGAGCCGCAGCCGAAATTTCGGTTCACAAACAGGATCCGGGCATCCCGGCGCTCAGGCCGATCAAGGGAATGGGCCCCGGCCAGCTCAAGACGGTCGTCGGCAAAGGCCTGTTCCCCCAGGCCCTCGAAGCTGATGCACTTGAGGAAACGAGCCGGAATGATGCGGTCGGTGTCGATGTCATCGCCACTGATCACCGCCGCCTGCCCCTGAACCGAGCGGATCGGACCGGAGGGGAAGGCGGCGTGCGAACGCGGGGGTGAGCTGGGCCGCGAGCTGGTGGGAGAAGTGGAAGTGGTCATTGATGGCAGGGTGCGGGCAACAAACTGACTCAGGAAAGCGCTGGCTCCGGTTGGGCTGGCTCGGGGTGTGGCGGCGCCAGCAGCAGCTCGCGCACATCGGTGACGTGACCACGAACGGCCGCGGCCGCCACCATCGCCGGGCTCATCAACAGGGTGCGGCCAACGGCCGAGCCCTGGCGACCCTTGAAGTTGCGGTTGCTGGAGCTGGCGCTGATCTGGCGGCCTTCGAGGCGGTCCGGATTCATGGCCAGACACATCGAGCAGCCCGGTTCGCGCCACTCAAACCCGGCGGCGCGGAAGACCTGATCGAGCCCTTCGGCTTCAGCGGCGCGGGCCACCTGCTCAGAGCCAGGCACCACAAAAGCCTTGATTCCGCTGGCCACCGTTCGCCCCCGGGCCACGGCCGCAGCGGCGCGCAGATCACTGAGCCGACCGTTGGTGCAACTGCCGATGAAGCAGACATCCACAGGTAGACCGGCGATCGCAGCCCCCGGGGTGAGGTCCATGTAGAGGTAAGCCTGCTCGGCCAGGGGGCGCTCGTTGGGTTCGAGCTGCTCGGGGGTCGGCACGGCCTCATCGATGCCGATCCCCTGGCCGGGGGTGATCCCCCAGGTGACCGTGGGCGCCAGGGCCGAGGCATCGAAACGCACCTCGTCGTCGAAGTGGGCCTCAGGCCCGCTGGCCAGGCTTTGCCACCAAGCCACCGCCCGCTCCCAGTTCGCCCGGCTCGGAGCCATCGGCCTGCCGTGCAGGTAGGCGAAGGTGGTGGCATCGGGATTGACGTAGCCGCAACGGGCGCCACCCTCAATCGCCATGTTGCAGAGGGTCATGCGTTCCTCCATCGAGAGGGCTTCGATGGCCGGACCAGCAAATTCATAGGCATAGCCCACGCCACCTTTGACCCCGAGCTGGCGGATCATGTGGAGGATCAAGTCCTTGGCGTACACACCAAAAGGCAGCCGGCCTTCCACCCAGATGCGACGCACCTTGAGTTTGTCGATCGAAAGGCTCTGGGCCGCCAGCACATCACGCACCTGGCTGGTGCCGATGCCGAAGGCGATTGCTCCGAAGGCCCCGTGGGTGGAGGTATGGGAATCGCCACAGGCCACGGTCATGCCTGGCTGGGTGAGACCCAGCTCCGGTGCAATCACGTGCACAATCCCCTGACGGCCGCTGCCGATGCCGTGAAGGCGGATGCCGTGCTCCTCGCAGTGGCTCTCCAAGGTGGCCAGCATTGTTTCGGCCAGGGGATCAGCGAAGGGCCGCGCCTGGGAGGTAGTCGGCACGATGTGATCCACGGTGGCCACCGTCCTCTCCGGGTGGCGCACTCCCAGGCCCAGCTCCCGCAGGGCCACGAAGGCCTGGGGACTGGTCACCTCGTGGATCAGGTGCAGACCGATGAACAGCTGGGTGGCGCCGCCGGGCAGCTCAGCCACGCGGTGCAGATCCCAAACCTTGTCGTACAGCGTTCCGGAACTCACCGTGACCTCCGCCGATCCCAGCAGCCTAAAACCGAAGGGTGGGCGCGAAACGGCCGGCCGGCTCTCGCAGCAGGAGACCCGCACATCACCTGGGCTGCCGAGACGGGGGAATCAGCGGCTTGATCGGCCCAAGCGCAGGCGCAGTTGATTGAGGGCTTCGCCAACGCTGAGGGTCTGGATCCAGGCACGGCCGCGCCGGGCACCGAAGCGAACAGAAGCCGCCTCGCTGCCATCGGGGCCCGCCACGGCGAAGTGAACCTGCCCGACGGGCTTGTCGGCACTTCCGCCGCCAGGGCCGGCAATGCCGGTCACCGCCATGGCCCAGTCACTGCCCAGCCGGCGACGGACCCCTTCGGCCATCGCCAGCGCCACTGGGTCGCTCACAGCTCCATATGCCGCCAGGGTTCCCGCCGGCACCTCCATCAGCTCCTGCTTGATGCGGTTGCTGTAAGAAATCACGCCGCCAAGAAAAACATCGGAGGCCCCTGCCACCCCGGCCAGGGCAGCACCGAGGCCCCCACCGGTGCACGATTCGGCAACAGCGAGCGTCTGCCCCCGTTGACGCAGTAACTCCAGCACCACCGAGGCCAGGCTGTCGTCATCGGCGCCGAAACAGAGCAGGCCGGTGCGCTCGCGCAACTCCGCCTCCACCGGCACCAGCAGGCCCCGGGCTGCCGCGGCCGTGTCAGCCCGGGCAGTGAGTCGCAGCTTCACCTCACCGGCACCTGCATAGGGGGCCACGGTGGGGTTCTCCAGGGCCAGCAGATCGTCCACCTGCTCGGCCAGGCTGGATTCGCCGATGCCCCAGAAGCGCAGCAGGCGGCTCTGGAACACCCCACCGCCGAAGCCCTGCCCGCTCAGCCAGTCCACAGCGGTGCCATTCCACATCGCCCGCATCTCGGCGGGGACCCCCGGGAAGGTGAGCACGGTGAAGCCCGGTCGGGGGCTCCAGATCATTCCCGGCGCCGTACCGGTGGGATTGGGCAACACCTGGGCGCCGACGGGCAACAGCGCCTGCTTGCGATTGCTGGTCGCCACCGGGCGACCGCGGCCCGCGAGTTTGGCGCTGATGTCAGCCCAGATCTCGGGCCGCTCCTGCAACGGTGCGCCGAAGGCCGCGGCCAGCGCCTCGGTGGTGAGGTCGTCGGGGGTGGGGCCAAGGCCGCCGGTACACACCAGCAGGCTGCAGCGCTGGGCGCACTCGCGCACCACCTGGATCAGCCGCTCCCGGTTGTCGCCCACCACGGTCTGGCGGTAGTGGGGGAGGCCCTGGGCCGCCAGTTCCTCGGCCAACCAGCGGGCGTTGCCGTTGAGAATGGTGCCGAGCAACAGCTCGGTGCCGATGCAGAGAATCTCGGCAGCAAGGGCTCCTTTCGCGGCACTGCTGATCGCTGCACTGCTGGTTTCTGGAGACTCAGCGGAACAGCTGGGGTCAGCCATCGGCATCACCGGAGCATGGACGTTCGGAAACGCCCGCCACCAGGCGTTTCTGGCGGGAGCGCACCAAGGCCCCGATCAGCACCGCCGTGGCGATCGCCAGCCAGAGAAAGCGCATCTCCACATCGGCCACAACCAGAGCCAGGGCCGCCAGCCACTGGGTGAAGGCATAAATCAGCACAACGGTGCGGCGATGGCTGAAGCCGGCCCGCAGCAGCCGGTGGTGAAGATGGCGGCGGTCGGGGTAGAAGGGCGAGTGGCCCTCACTCAGCCGGCCCATGATCACCGCCGACATGTCCGCCAGCGGCAGCGAAAGAATCAGCAGGGGGAACAGCAGGCTGACGGTGGTGAGCCCCTTGGCGGGGCCCACGATGCTGATAGCCGCCAGGGCAAACCCGAGGAAATAGGAGCCGCCATCGCCCATGAAGATGCGGGCGGGGTTGAAGTTGTGACGCAGGAAGCCGAAACAAGCCCCGGCCAGGGCGGCAGCCAGCAGGCCAGCGGCGCTCTGCTGCAGGCTGAAACTCACCGACAGCAAGCCGATCGCGGCGATGCCACCCACACCGGCGGCCAGGCCATCGAGGCCATCGATCCAATTGATCGCATTGGTGATGCCCACCAGCCAGATCACCGTGGCCAGCAGGCTAAGCCCATCGGGCAGCACCAGGGCCGACCCTGGCAAGCCGACCAGACCGAGGGGAAGATCAATCCCGCCGATGCGCACCCCTTCGCTCCAGACCACCATCGCCACCGCCACCTGACCGGCCAGCCTGGGCAGGGGAGGCAGGGCGAAGAGGTCGTCGGCAAGGCCGATCACAAAGAAGCAGAGAGCTCCGGCCAGGGTCGTCCAGATCAGTTCATCCTTGGCCGGCGCCAGGCTGCCGAAGCCACCGAGAAACCAAGTGATCGCCAGGGCCAGGGAAAAGCCGGCCACCATGCCGACACCACCGAGCCGAACCATCGGGACGGCGTGCTGCTTGCGCGGATCGGGGGTGTCAATCAGGCCATAGCGCAGGCCCAGACGCCGGACCAGCGGAACGATCAGGGCCGTGAGCACGGCGGCAATGCCGAACGTGACGACAGCCACTTTGAGCGGACTGCCGAACAGATCGGCCGGGCTGGTCATAACCGATCAGCTTGTGAGCGACAGCTTAGGGATGGGGGTCAGACCATCTGGGCGACCTTGGACGGCCCATAGAGGGGGGAACGGTCACACAAGGCCTTGACCCGCTCGCGGCAACGCAGCTCGACGACGGCATCGGCGGGCTTCTGCAGGCGATCAGCAATCACCTCGGCCACCTCCTCGAAGGCTTCGGTATCGAAACCTCGTGTCGTCAGGGCGGCGCTACCAATGCGCAGGCCACTGGTCACGAACGGGGATTCAGGGTCAAAGGGAACGGTGTTTTTATTGGCGGTGATGTTCACATCGCTCATCAGCAGATCAGCCACCTTGCCGGTCAGGCCGACCGAACGCAGATCGATCAGAACCAGGTGGTTATCGGTGCCACCGGAGACGACCCGCAGGCCGCGCTCGATCAGCCGCTCAGCCAGGGCCTGGGCGTTGGCCACCACCTGCTGGCTGTAGGCCCGGAAGCCTGGCTGGAGCGCCTCTCCGAAGGCCACCGCCTTGGCGGCCACCACATGCTCCAGCGGCCCCCCTTGGCTGCCGGGAAACACCGCTTTGTCGAACTGGCGGCCGAAGTCGGCGTCGTTGGTGAGGATCAAGCCGCCGCGGGGCCCACGCAGGGTCTTGTGGGTGGTGGTCGTGACCACATGGCAATGGGGAATGGGGCTGGGGTGCACCCCAGCGGCGACCAGGCCGGCGATGTGGGCCATGTCCGCCAGAAGGTAGGCGCCGACCTCGTCGGCGATGGCGCGGAAGGCCGCGAAATCAATCGTGCGCGGGTAGGCCGAGTAGCCACAGATGATCAGCTTGGGGCGGTGCTCCAGGGCCAGCTGACGGATCACGGCAAAATCCAAATGCTCGGTGTCGGGCGAAACGCCGTAGTGGACCGCCTTGAACCACTTGCCTGACACATTCACCGGCGAGCCATGGGTGAGATGGCCCCCGTGCGAAAGATCCATCCCCAGGATCGTGTCACCGGGCTGGAGCAGGGCCAGAAAAACGGCGAAATTGGCCTGGGCGCCGCTGTGGGGCTGCACGTTGGCCCAGGCGGCCCCGAACAGCTGGCGGGCCCGGGCGATCGCCAGCTCCTCGATCGCGTCAACGTGCTCACAGCCGCCGTAGTAGCGCTTGTGGGGCAAGCCTTCGGCGTACTTGTTGGTGAGCACCGATCCCTGGGCCTCCATCACCGCCCGCGAGGTGAAGTTCTCGCTGGCGATCAATTCGAGATGGTGCTGCTGCCGCTCGCCCTCCTTGGCGATCAGGGCCGCGATGGCGGGATCGCCGGCCGCGAGGGACTGGTTCAGGGCGGCACCGGTGAAATCCGTCATCGCTGCAAGTCAAGGCGCTAGTGGCTCATCGTAAGAAGCGACGAACGCAAGCAACGACGAACAACCGTGGCCGTGGACGAACAAACCGTGGCTGATCAATAAAAAACCGCCCCTGGGGACGGTTGAAAGCGCGCCTGGAGAGATTCGAACTCCCGACCCTCTGATCCGTAGTCAGATGCTCTAATCCGCTGAGCTACAAGCGCTTGAACCGACATTCTCACCGCACGGGGGTGCCATCCGTCAACTGCCCTGACGTTTCGACAGAAGGAGAGAATGGATCCAGCGTCTGGGGGCCTTGCTCCTTTCCTCCATGCCAATCCGCTGGTACGGGCCCGCCGACCCCGCCGATCCCACCTATCGCCACTTCGAGCGGGTCGTCAACCTCTGCGTCCATGGCGGGGTGTTCGCCGCCTTCAACAGCGGCCTCTGGTTCCTGCAGGGGCTGCGCCATCCCTTCCAGCACCTGGGCTTGCTGACGCTGGCCTGGGCCGCTGCTCTGCTGATGCATCTTCTCATCGTGTTGCGACTACATGCGAAGTCGGCACCAGTGGCTCCATCCTGAGGAAAGGATCGCAACTGCAACCTTGAGTTTGACGACAAGCCAATTCCAAGAGCTCTCGCTGGCTCTGGCCGACCGCCTCTACATCCAGATCGCTGGCTGGCACCTCTACCTGGGGGACGCCGGACTGGCCGATCCGCTGGCGATCGAGTGCGCCGCCCGGATCGATCAGGGCGCTGGGATCTGCGCACGCCAGGCCCTCGAAGCCCTTCAGGTGCCGATCGGCGGAGGGCCCGGCCGCGTGCCGTTGGCCCGGTTGATTCCGGCGGGCCAACTGCGGGATCTCGAAGACATCCTCGAATCCTTCTGCTCCTAAGCGGTTGTGCAGGGGGACCAACAGGCGCACCAACTGGCGCATAGTGTTGCCCCTCCCGCAGGCGCTGGATGCTGGTCATCGAGGTCACCAATGCCCGTGAGGTGGTGAGCCAGCGCATGGGCAAGCTGGGCGGGCGGCTGATCGGCAAGGTGGTCGATGCCGAAGCCCAGGTCGAGAAGGCCCTGATCCAGGAATTGGAGACAGCTTTTCGGGAATTCGGCATCGAGGCGAAGATCTATTCCCTTGATGGTCCGGTGATGCTGGGCCGCAACCACCTGGAGATCCCTGTTCACGTGCGCGAAGAACGGCAGGTGCGGCTCAAGAACGACGGCTGAGCCGTTGCCGGATCTGTTGGCTGAGCTGCTGGGCTTCCGGCACCCCGGCGGCGGTGGCCAGCAGGCCATACAGTCCCATGCCGAGGCCGGCGCTGAGGCCACCCTGCAGCAGCAGGCCAGGCAGCCCGGCCGGCCAGCGCACACCGTTCGACAAGATCCAGGCGGCCAGACCGGCCACAAGCGCCGCTCCCATCAGCAGGGCCGTGTCGCTGGCCCAGCGGCGCAGGGGGAGCTCGCCGAGACGCTTGCGCAGGGCCAGCAGCAGGGCGACGCAGGTGATCAGGTTGACGGCCACGGTGGCCAACACCAGACCGGGAGCTCCAAAATTCAGGGCGCTCAGCTGCAGCCCCCAGGGCGTCGGGCCGCCGACGAGAACCCAGTCGAAGATCACGTTGAAACCGATCCCGGCCATCGAAAAGCGAAACGGCGTCACGCCATCACCCAGGGCATAGAACACCCGCACCAGCACATCGCGCCCCAGATAGGCCGGCATCCCCAGTCCGTAGGCCATCAGCAGACCACCGACCAGGGCGGCGGCCTGGCTGTCGAAGGCCCCCCGCTCGTAGACGAGGGCGACGATCGGGCCGGCCAGGCCCACCATCAAGGCGCCGAGCGGCAACATGCTGGCGTTGGAAAGCATCAGGCCCTGGCGGATGCGGCCCACCAGTGCCGGCCGATCGGCGGGAGCCGTGAGCCGGGCGAACACCGGCAGCAGGGGCACCAGCAGCACGTTCGAGAGCAGGCCCAGCGGGGTCTGCACCAGCAGATTGGCGTAGCCGAGGCCGGCGGCGGCTCCAACGATGCCGGAGGCGAAGAACAGATCGGTGAACACATTGATCTGCAGCATTCCCGAGGAGAGTGTGGCCGGGCCCATCACCTGCAGCACCTCACGAACGCCGGGATGGTGCCAGTCCCAGACGAACCGGAAGCGATGCAGGCCCTGCTTGGCGAGCGCCGGCAGCTGGATCAACCACTGCAGCAAGGCTCCGAGCGTGGTGGTGCCGGCCAGGACGACCCCGCCGAGCAGCGCCGTGGCGGGCAGGCTGATGGCGGCGCCCTGTTGCCACCAGAGCAGGCCGATTCCAGCGATCATCGCCAGGCTGGAGACCAGCGGGCTGACGGAGGGCAGCCAGAAGACATCGGCCGCGTTGAGGGCGCCGAAGCCAAGACCGATCAACCCCGCGAACAGGGCCATCGGTGCCATCCAGCGCAACTGCAGAACGGCAATGGCATGGCGATCAGCCCCGAGCCCCGGCCCCACCAGGGTGATTAACGGATCGGCCGCGACCACCAGCAGGATCGTGACTCCGAGCAATCCGACCCCCACCAGGGTGTTGATCGCAGCTAGCACGTGGGCCCCTTCCTGGCGGGGACGGCGCGCCAGCACGCTCACCATGGCGCTGTGGAACGGACCGTTGATCCCCCCCAGCAGGATCAACAGAAACCCCGGCAGCACGTAGGCGTAGTTGTAGGCGTCGTAGGCGGCCCCGACCCCGAAGGCGGCGGCGATCACCTGCTGTCGCACCAGGCCGGCCACCTTGCTCAAGGCGGTGGCCATGGCCACGATCAGGGCGATCCGCCTCAGGGTTTTCGCCATCCAGTCGCTGCCGAAGCCGCATCGCCGGCTGATTCTCCCCTCTGGCGGTGCAGCATGGTCTGCCGGCCTTGCAGCATGCCCACCCAGATCCTCTGGCCCCAGAACCTGGTCGAAGGGGTGTTGCTGAAGCGGTACAAACGTTTTCTGGCCGATGTGGAGCTGGCAGGCGGGCAGGTGGTGACCTGTCACTGCCCCAACACCGGGCCGATGACCGGGGTACTCAAGCCCGGCAGCCTGGTGCGGCTGCGGCACGACCCGCGGCCGGAACGCAAACTCGACTGGACCTGGGAGCAGGCCCAGGTGGTGGGCGCCGATGGCCAGAGCGGTTGGGTGGGGGTGAACACGGCCCTGCCGAACCGACTGGTGCGGGGCACGATCGAGGCAGGCTGCCTGGAGCCCTGGCTGGGCCCGATCGAGACGATCAGGGCCGAGGTTCCCTATGGCGCCAACCGTCGCAGTCGCATCGACCTGCTGCTGAGCCCGCCTGCGGCGGCGGCTGACCCCCGGCCGATCTACCTGGAAGTGAAGAACACCACCTGGAGCCAGGGGGATCTGGCCCTGTTCCCCGACACCGTCACTGAGAGGGGCCAGAAGCACCTGATCGAACTGGCCGCCCTGATCCCAACGGCGCGGGCTGTGCTGGTTCCATGCCTGAGCCGCTGGGATGTGAGCCGATTCGCCCCCGGGGATTCCGCCGATCCCCGCTATGGGGAGCTGTTCCGCGAGGCCCTGGCCCAAGGGGTGGAGGTGCTGCCTTGCCGCTACCGCTTCGAGGCCACGGCCGTGACCTGGCTGGGGGTAGCGCCGGTGCTGCCGAGAGGTCCCAAGATTCCAACCTGAACGAAGTTTTCAGAGCTTCTGTAGCGGATGCGACCTGAGAAAGGGACACTTGCGAGCACTTTTAGCCACGATGGAACGCTTTTTCAGGCGTTGCAATGTCCACATGCCGTCCTCTGCGATCAATCGCTCCATGACAGTCGCTCTCCATGCTCCTCGCCGGCCCAAGCCACGGCGGCCGAAGGACACCAGCCTGCTTGAGGCTCCTTCCCTGCTGTTTGGCCGCATCAAGGGCCTGAAAGATCAGGGCACCCTGACCTGGCTGGCCTGTGTGCCCCTCGCCCTCTTCGGGCTTGGAGTCTTCAATCTTTCGGCCCATGCCGCTGAATTACCGGAGCTGACACCAGTCTTCCTGATCAACAACCTGTTCATCTTCGTTGCAGCGATCCTCGTCATTTTCATGAATGCGGGCTTCGCCATGGTCGAAGCCGGGATGTGCCGGCAGAAGAATGCTGTCAACATCCTTCTCAAGAATCTGATTGTCTTTGCGCTTGCCGCAACGGCCTATTGGTTCGTTGGCTACTCAATCATGTATGGCAACGCCGTTATCGGCGGCTGGCTGTTCTTCAAAGGCATCTTCTTTGATCCTGCGGTAACCCCGGAGATGGTCACAGACGGTTCCCTGGTTCCGACTGTTGATTTCTTCTTCCAGGTTGCCTTCGCCGCCACCGCCGCCACGATCGTTTCTGGCCTTGTTGCCGAGCGCATCAAGTTCAGCGCCTTTGTGGTGTTCTCGTTGGTTCTGGTCGGTCTGCTCTATCCCATCGCCGGATCGTGGCAGTGGAATGGTGGCTGGCTGAGTGAGATGGGCTTCATTGACTTTGCCGGCTCCTCGATTGTTCACTCCTTTGGTGCCTGGGCCGGCTTGGTCGGCGCGATCATTCTCGGCCCCCGCATCGGCAAGTTCGTCAATGGCAAAACCCAGGCCCTGCCTGGACACAGCATGGCCATTGCCACGCTGGGTTGCCTGATCCTCTGGATCGGCTGGTACGGCTTCAACCCGGGTTCGGTGTTGGCGATGGATCAGACCGTCCCCTACGTGGCCGTCACCACCACCCTCGGTGCAGCCGGTGGTGCCATCTCCGGAACCCTGGTGTCCCAGATTCGCGGCGGCAAACCTGACCTGACGATGACCATCAACGGCATCCTTGCCGGTCTGGTGAGCGTCACGGCCGGTTGCGATGGTTTCTCCATGGCCGGTGCCTGGATCGCCGGCTTCATCGGTGGTGGCCTGGTGGTCTTCTCCGTGGCGATGCTCGATTCGCTGAGTATCGATGATCCCGTGGGTGCCTTCTCCGTTCACGGCACCTGTGGCATGTGGGGAACCCTGGCTGTTGGCCTGTTCAACAAGGACAAAGGCCTGCTCTACGGCCATGGCTTTGGCCAGTTTGGCTATCAGATCGTTGGAGTTCTGGCCTACGGCATCTTCGCCGTTGTCACCTCCTGGATCCTCTGGTCGGTGCTTTCGGCGGTCTCCGGAGGTATCCGGGTGAGCGAATCGGAAGAAACCGAGGGCCTCGACATCAGCGAGCACGGCATGGAGGCTTATCCCGATTTCGTCTCCTCTGTGGGCTGATCGGATCCACCCCTGTTTGGCTTCTTGCACCCACGGCTTCGGCCGTGGGTTTTTTTTGCGCCAACCGCTGGGCTTGGCCCATAGAGTCAGCGGACATTGAGACGGCGTTGCCATGGACACCCGCGCCTTCAAACGCTCGCTGCACCATTCCGAGCGCTACAACCGCCGCGGCTTCGGTCGGGCTGAAGAGGTGTCCGGAAACCTGGAGGAGGCCTATCAGAGCGAACTGATCGCCACCATCCGTGAAAACGGCTACGAACTGCGCCATGGCCGGCTCACGATTCGACTGGCCGAAGCCTTCGGCTTTTGCTGGGGTGTGGAGCGGGCCGTGGCCATGGCCTACGAAACCCGACGTCACTTCCCCACCGAACGGATCTGGATCACCAACGAGATCATCCACAACCCCTCGGTGAACGACCATCTGCGCGAGATGAACGTGATGTTCATCCAGGTCGAAGATGGGGTCAAGGATTTTTCAGAGGTGGGCGTCGGTGATGTGGTGATCCTGCCGGCCTTCGGCGCCACGGTGCAGGAGATGCAACTCCTCAACGAGCGGGGCTGTCACATCGTCGACACCACCTGTCCCTGGGTGTCGAAGGTGTGGAACACGGTGGAGAAGCACAAGAAACATGCCTTCACCTCGATCATCCACGGCAAGGTGAAGCACGAGGAAACCCTGGCCACCAGTTCCTTCGCCGGAACCTATCTGGTGGTTCTCGGCCTGACCGAAGCCCAGATGGTCTGCGACTACATCCTCGGCAAGGGCAATCGCCAAGCGTTCATCGAGCATTTTGCCAAAGCCTGCTCGCCCGGTTTCGACCCCGACCGAGACCTCTCCAGGGTTGGCGTGGCCAATCAGACCACCATGCTCAAGAGCGAAACGGAGGAAATCGGCCGGATGTTCGAGCGCACCATGCTGCAACGCCATGGCCCGGTCGCACTGAACGAGCACTTCCTCGCCTTCAATACGATCTGCGACGCCACCCAGGAACGTCAGGACGCCATGTTCTCCCTGGTGGACGAACCGCTTGATCTGATGGTGGTGATCGGCGGTTACAACTCCTCGAACACCACCCACCTCCAGGAGATTGCGATCAGCCGGGGCATCCGCTCCTTTCACATCGATACGCCGGAGCGGATCGGTCCTGGCAACCAGATTGAGCACATGCCCCTGGGCGGCGATCTTGAATCGGTCACCCCATTCCTGCCCGCCGGCCCGCTGCGGGTGGGCATCACCTCTGGGGCCTCCACCCCCGACCGGGTGGTTGAAGACGTCATCCGCCATCTGATGGACCTGTGCGACAACTGATCGCTGTCACAGCGGCGCCAACTCGGCTGGCTTTTGACACCTAGATTGGGATTGCCCTCATTGATCTGCTCTCCTGGCCGGGCAAGGGGGGAAATCGGAGTCTTTTGTCCATCGCCCATCCCCGCATTCCATCCGCCACCGTGGCCAGTGCCCGGCTACGAGACGGGTCCGATCCGCGCGTGCGCTGCTACAGCAGCCAGTTCGCCGACCTGATGGAAATGCGCTCGGAGGCACCGCTGGTTGCCAACTACCTCGACCACCACGACGGCTGGTTCCGCCGCTGCGCCGCCCCGATGAAGGTGCTGTCGATCGGCCAGAACGGCTATGCCCTGACCCTGGGTCGTTTCGGGAATTTCGGCTTTGAGGTCGAACCCACGATCGCCCTGGAGTTGCTGCCCCAGAGCGAAGGGATTTACCGCATCGTCACCGTCCCGTTGGCCGATGGCGATCCCTCACTCCAGGAGATCTACGACGTGGATTTCAAGGCCACGTTGCAGCTTGAGCGGCTGGAGCTTGAGCACGGGCCTGGCACCCAGGTGTGCTGGGAACTCGACCTGAGTGTCTGGATTCGCCTGCCTGCCGTGATCGGTCTGCTCCCAGATGGCCTGGTGCAGTCAAGTGGAGACCATTTGCTTCGCCAGATCGTGCGTCAGGTCTCCCGCAAACTCACCTGGAAGGTTCAGGAAGATTTTCACGCCAACCACAACCTCAGCTGCCCGCCAAGGCGCCGGGCTCACTTCTGAACGCGGAGCCGGCCATCGCGGACAGCCTGTTGTGGCTTGTGGCCACCAGGCAGGGCTTGATCCTGCTGAGTCTTGATCCGGCTGATGAATGTCAGCGATTGACCCAGATCTTGTTGACGATCTGAACCCCGCTGACGGCCTGCCAGAGGAACAGGCTCATCACCGTCATATTCAGGCCCACGTGGACCTTACGGGCGATCAGATTGCCGCGCTGCATCCAGGGGGAGAGGGAGGCGGCCACGGCGATCAGGCCCACCATCGAGAGGCCTGCCAGCAGGTGGGGGCCAACGAACAGCTTGCCGTTGTTCAAGTAAGTGACGGCCATGCCACCAAAACTGCCCAGCACCATCACCGCCAGCACCAGACTGCCGATCACGTAGTGGCGCTGGGCGTACTTGCCTTTGATCAGTTCCTTGCGTTGTTCAAGCTCGGCCGTGCGGGTTTTCTTCGCCTTGATGCCCAGGAAAAGGGCATAGCCCGAGAGGGCCAGCAACGACCACATCAACAAGGGATGGAGGAAGTTGAGGTTGAAGGCGATGGCGTCTGGCATGGAGAGGTGGGGCGTTGCTAGCGAAGTTACAACTGGCACGCACCCCTGCGCCGCTTAATGCAGGAAATGGCGGCGGCCTGTGACGATCATGGCCAGATCGTGGTCGTCACAGGCCGCGATCGATTCGCCGTCGCGCTTGCTTCCTCCCGGCTGAATCAGCGCGGTGATCCCATGGCTGGCCGCCAGCTGCGCGGTATCAGCGAAGGGGAAGAAGCCATCACTGGAGAGCACGGCGCCCCTTGCCTGCTCACCGGCCGCTTCCAGGGCCAGCCGGGCGGAGCCCACCCGGTTCATCTGGCCGGCACCGATCCCCAGGCTGATCCCGCCCCGAGCCACGGCGATCGCATTGGAGCGCACATGGCGCACCAGGCGCCAGGCAAAGCGCAGGTCGTCGCGTTCGGCGCTGCTCGGCGCCCGGCGGCTGACCACCTGCCAGCTGTCCTCGGAGGCGGATTGGTCGTCGAGCTCCTGCTCCAGCACCCCACCGAGCACGCTGCGCAGCTGGCGGCGGGAGGCCCGCTGAATCAGGGTGGCGCTCAGTTCCAGCAGCCGCAGATTGGCCTTGCTCGCCAGCAGCGCCAGGGCTTCGGCGCTGTAAGACGGGGCCACCACGCATTCGAGAAACAGGCCGCTGAGCAGGCGGGCGGCCTCCAGCTCCACCGGACTGTTGACGGCCACGATGCCGCCGAAGGCCGAGACCCTGTCGGCATCGAGGGCCCGGCTGAGGGCCTCGATGCCGTCAGCGCCGATCGCCACACCGCAGGGGTTGGTGTGCTTCACCACCACCGCCGCCGGCTGGCCTCCCTGAGGCAACGGCACGCCGTAGCCGAACTCACGCACGGTGGCCAGGGCAGCGTCGAGGTCGAGCAAGTTGTTGGTGCTGAGCTCCTTGCCCTGCAGCTGGCGGGCGGCGCCCCAGCCAGCGTCCGGGGCGCTGTACCAGACGGCGCTCTGGTGGGGATTTTCGCCGTAGCGCAGGGTTTGCCGGGCCGGCAACTGGAGCTGCAGGGGCGGAGCGGCCGCGCTGGCCAGCTGGGATTCGAGCCAGCCACTGATGGCCGCGTCATAGGCGGCGGTGTGCCGGAAGGCCTCGAGGGCCAGCTGGCGGCGGAAAGCCTGATCAAGCCGCCCCTCCGCCAGGGCGGCGAGAAACGGTCCGTACTGCTCGGGGCGGGTGAGAACGGCCACATCGACATGGTTCTTGGCCGCGGCCCGCAGCATCGCCGGGCCGCCGATGTCGATGGTTTCGATCGCCTGCTCCCAGTCCACGGCCGGATCGGCCACCGTGGCCACAAACGGATAGAGGTTCACGACCACCAGGTCGATCAAGGGAATGGCCTGGGCCTGCAGGTCGGCCTGATGACCCGGGTCATCGCGTCTGGCCAGGATGCCGCCATGGATGCGGGGGTGCAGGGTTTTGACGCGCCCACCGAGGATCTCAGCGGATCCGGTGTGATCGGCCACCCGCGTCACCGGCAGGCCAGCCGCCGCCAGCACCGAAGCGGTGCCACCGCTGGAGAGGAGCTGGTAGCCGTGGCTGCGGTGGAGCGCTTCAGCCAGGGCCACGACCCCTTCCTTATCCGACACACTCAGGAGGGCCGTGGGTGGCATGGCGATCGCCGAACTGAATCGCCACAACCTACCCAGAGCTCCCATTTGCTTCCCTCCCCATGACCCAGGACCAGCTGCAGCAAGGCCCCGCCGACGCCAAACAGCGCCTTGTGCTCCTGCATGGCTGGGGCGCGGACGCCGACGACCTGCTCGATCTCGGCGAAGAACTGGGAGGGCCGGCCGTGGCCCTTGTGGCTTTACGAGCTCCGGAGCCCCATCCCCACGGGGTGGGCAGGCAGTGGTACGACCTGCAGCAACCGGAATGGCCAGGGCTGCCGCCCGCCCGTATGGATCTGCGCCAGCGGCTGCTGGTGCTCGCGGAGTCGATTCCGCTAGAGGCCACCGTGGTGCTGGGCTTTTCCCAGGGGGCGGCCATGGCCCTCGATGTGGCTAGCGGCCTGCCGCTGGCCGGCCTGATCGCCTGCAGCGGCTATCCCCACCCCGGCTGGGCCCCACAAGCACCGCTGGCCCGGGTGTTACTCACCCATGGCGAACAAGACCCGGTGGTGCCGGTGGCAGCGAGTGAAGAGGTGCTGCGCCAGTTGCGTGAAGCGGGCGGCAGCGCCGAGCTGCTGCGCTTCAGCGGTGGACACACGATCGACGTCGGCCTGTTTCCGATGCTGCGGACGTTCCTGAAGGAACAATTGCCGTGAGCGAAGGAGTGGCCTTGAACAAGCAAGCCAGGCTTAGATCGGCCACCCCAAGCACCCCGGAGCCGGGATGAACCGGCAAGAGGATGATTGGGCCTGCTTCGGCATCAGGCCTTCGGCGTCAAACGAAGGCGTATTCGTACTCTTCCATTTCTTCCCAGTCGTCGGAGCCGGTGGGCTCAAGGCCGGCAAAGAGCGCGTCTTCACCGATCTGATCCACGATCAGCCGCAGGGAAGGGAACAGAAAGTGATTCTCCTCAGCGTATTGGGCGCTGAACAGGCCCTTTTCACCCCAGAAAAAACGATCCGTGGTGTGCTCGTTGCGGCGCACATTCAGCAAGGCCGGGGGCTGCAGGCCGGATTCGGCGATGAACCGACGGGCGGCCGTGACCGGCTTGTGTTCACCAGTTTCAAGGTTATGGGTGGGAATGTGGGCGAGCACGCGCTGACCGGCAAGACGACGGCGGCTGATCCGCTTGCGCTTCTTTGACATGAAACCACTCCCAAAGGGGAGGAGGATGAGGATGGGTAGGAAAATGGCGGGCCAGGGGCGAGCCAAAGCGGCGGCACACTCAAAAGGAGCATGCTTGCCAACTCCCAAACAACTTTCTGCCGGGTGGAGGAGATAACAGAGGATCACCCGGATAAGGGACTCTCTGCAACCAGGCCAACAGTGACGCGATGGCCTGAAAACAGGCCATCGAACAACAGAGGGACGTGTCTGCCTCTGCTGTAACCTCAGCTGCAAGGGGATGCAACGAAGGCCGCCTCTGCTTCGCTTGGTGATCCGGCTCCCGGAGTGCGAAGTATTGGTCGATACTCAAATATTACGCCTTTTTTACTGGATCCCAACATCCGAGCGCAAATTTCACGGTTTCAGCGTCAAGCCCAGTCACCGATGGAGATCTCCGCCCGCTTCCTGACCTTGCTCGGCCATCAGCTGGCCCAGTTCTCCGACCGTCCCGACCTTCGCTCTCTGGTGGTTTACCTCGCCTTGCCAGGGGGCGATGGCAAACCCGGCCTGATTCCCGTCGGCCACTGGCCCCGCGACGATCGGATTCTGCCGGCCGTTGACGAGGACCGCAGCCTGCAACTGCCCAGCGCCGAGCGGCGTTGGCTGCCCTTGCGTCAGGACCGACTGCTGCTGGGAGCCCTGCGGGTGGAAACAGCCCAACTTCCCTGGCCACCGAGCCTGAGCGTCCGTCTCCAGGCGGTGGCGCACTGCCTGACCGAAGCCCGCTGCTTTGACCTCGACAATCAGCGCCTGCAGGGTCAGCTGGAGGGCCAGGACCGGGATTTGCGGTTGCTCGTGCACCAGCTCCGCAATCCGCTGGCTGCCTTGCGCACCTTCGGCCAACTGTTGAAACGGCGACTGGAACGTGATCCCGAGAACCGTTCCCTCGTCGACGGCCTGCTGGAGGAAGAACGCCAGCTGAATCGTTACGTCGACGCCATCGACAGCCTGGGGAGCCGCCTGGAGCTGGACTCGGTGAGCGCCGAGCCCCACCCCCTGCTGCTGCCCCCCTCGCTGAGCTCCGGGCAAGCGCAGCCTCTGCAGGAGCGCCTGGACCCCTTGCTGCAGCGGGCAGCGGCCACCGCGTCCTTGCAGGACCGCGACTGGTTCGGGCCCGGGTGGCGTCCCGACTGGAGCGGCGACAGCGGAGCCGTGGCTGAAATCCTGGCGAATCTGCTTGAAAATGCCTTCCGCTACAGCCCGAAAGGCAGCGCCGTTGGACTCCACTGCAGCCAGCCAGCTAGCCAGAACGACAGCCAGTCAGGCAGGCTTCGCCTCACGGTCTGGGATGGGGGGCCGCCAATCGGCCTCAACGAGCGAGAGGCGATCTTCGAGCGAGGGGTCCGAGGCGCAACGTCGGAGGGGCTCTCGGGAACGGGGGTGGGCCTCGCCCTGGCCAGGCAGCTGGCCCACAGCTTGGGTGGTGAACTGCAGCTGATCCAGCCCCCCCAGGCCGTTGCTGCGGACCTGCCCGGCGAGGGGAATGCTTTCTGCCTCAGCCTGCCCTCAGATCAGCCAGCCCGCTGAGATCACCAGGGCCATCAGCAGCAGGGCCAGGGTGTCGGTCCACTCAACGCAGGCCCCATAGCTGTCGCCGCTGTGGCCGCCCAGCCGCCGGCCCAGCCAGAGCGGCACCAGCAGCGCCGGAAGCAGCCCCAGCCAGCCTTGCCAGAACCACCCCAGCGGCCCTGCCCCCTGGAGCGCCAGTGCGGCCAGCAGCAGTAACGAGGGACGCAACTCCCGGCCGATGCCGAGCCAGTGGCGGCGATGAAAGCCAGCGGTGCCGTCCTGGCGCAGATAGGGGAAGGCCCCAATCGCCAGCAGCGGCGCCATCCGTCCCCAGACCGCTGACCAGATCAACACCTGCGCCACCACTGCCGCAGAGGCGGCCGCCGCCAGGCTCAGCAGGGCGGCGGCCCGCAGCAGTAGCAGCAGCGTGAAGGCCAGCACACCACTGGCCCCCACCCGGCTGTCGTCCATCGCCTCAAGCGAGCGTTCACCGGCAGCGAGACCATCGGCGGTGTCCATCACCCCATCGACGTGAAGGCCGCCGCTGAGCCAGAAGCCCAGGGCCAGCACCAGGGCCACGCGGGCCTCCGCAGGCAGCCAGAGGGCGGTGCCCCCCCAGAGCAGGGCCTGCAAGCCACCCAGCACCAGCCCGATCCAGGGCGCAAAACGGGCGATGCGCTCGAAGCGCGGCTGCAGCCTGGGCCAGGGCGGCAGCACGCTGTAGAAGACCCAGGCTCCAGCAAGATCCCGCAGCCATCCAGGGGCGCGTGCACGGCCGGAAGAGGGAGGCGTCACGGGCGGAGCGGGAATCACCGGCGGGGCAGGCGTGAGGGGCACCCCTTAAGTTCAACCCACCGTTGAGCGAACCCATCCTTGTCACCCCCTGGGGCAGGGGCCAGTCGATCGACTCCGGCCATTCCTTTTCATTACGAGCGCACCGCCTCCTGCCGGCACACCCAGGCACGCTGCGGCAGGTTTCACACCCCCCACGGCGTGATCACGACGCCACGCTTCATGCCGGTGGGCACCGCGGCCACCGTCAAGGGGGTCAGCGCCGATCAATTAGCCACCACCGGCGCCCAGATGGTGCTGGCCAACACCTATCACCTGCACCTCCAGCCCGGCGAAGCGGTGGTGGCGGAAGCCGGCGGACTGCACCGTTTCATGGGCTGGCCCGGGCCCCTGCTCACCGACTCGGGCGGGTATCAGGTGTTCAGCCTGGGGGCGCTCAATCGCATCGACGACCACGGCGTTGTCTTCCGCTCCCCCCGCGACGGCGCTCGGATCACGCTGACGCCGGAGCGCTCCATGGAGATTCAGATGGCCCTGGGGGCCGATGTGGTGATGGCCTTTGACCAGTGCCCTGCCTATGGGGCCAGCGAAGCCGAGGTGGCCGTGGCCTGTCGGCGCACCCAGGACTGGCTGGAGCGCTGTGCGGCCGTCCACACCCGCGCCGACCAGGCCCTGTTCGGCATCGTCCAGGGCGGCCTCTATCCCCTGTTGCGGGAACAATCCGCCAGGGCCGTGGCGGCCATGGACCTGCCGGGCATCGCGATCGGCGGGGTCAGCGTCGGTGAACCGGTGGAGGAGATGCACCGAATCGTTCGCCAGGTCACCCCGTTGCTGCCGGAGCACAAACCCCGCTACCTGATGGGCATCGGCAGCCTGCGCGAAATGGCCATCGCAGTGGCCCAGGGGATCGACCTGTTCGACTGCGTCCTGCCGACCCGACTGGGACGCCACGGCACCGCCCTGGTGGGAGGGGAACGCTGGAACCTGCGCAATGCCCGCTTCCGCCACGACCACACACCCCTCGATGCCAGCTGCCCCTGCCTGGCCTGCCGGACCCACAGCCGCGCTTACCTCAGCCACCTGATTCGCAGCGATGAAATGCTGGGCCGCACCCTGCTGAGCCTGCACAACCTCACCCACCTGATCCGCTTCACCACGGCGATGGGCCGCGCCATTGACGAGGGTTGTTTTGCAGAGGATTTCGCTCCCTGGGAGCCTGGCTCTGCGGCGGCCCACACGTGGTAGCGTCCGATTTGATCTTGTTTCTAAGCACCAGGAATGGCAGTTTTCACCGGCATGGCTGTGTTGACGCTGGCCCAGCTTCCTGAGGCGTATCAGGCCTTCGGCCCGCTGGTCGACATCCTGCCGATCATTCCGCTCTTCTTCCTGCTGCTGGCCTTCGTCTGGCAAGCCTCCGTCGGCTTCCGCTGAATCTCGAATCAGCCGCAGGCTTCACGCTCACCCACCGCGGAGCACCGCCCAGGCAAACGCGGGCAGTGACAGCATCCGCCGCCAGCGGTGAGGTTCCTGATAGAGCCGGTACAACCATTCGATCTGCAGCGCTCCCATCCAGGCGGGGGCTCTTTTTTTTGTACCTGCCCAGACATCGAAACTTCCGCCCACCCCCATCCACAGACCAGGCTGGCTCCGATGCATGCGTTGGATCCAGGTTTCCTGGCGAGGCACACCCAGGGCCGCCAGCACCAGATCAGGCCTGGCGGCCAATAAGCCCTGTTCGAGGGCCGGCCAAGCCTCCGCCTGCTGGTAGCCATCGCTGGTGAAGACCAGATTCAGGCCCGGCCAGCGGGCGCGCAACCGCTCCACCAGGGCCGCCATCACCGCCGGGCTGGCCCCCACCAAGGCGACGCGCCAGTTGGCAGCAGCGGCATGGCCGAGCAGGCGGTGGGCCAGTTCAATGCCGGGGCTGCGTCGCACCCGATCGCCCTGCCGAGCCAGCGCCCAGACCACCCCGGCCCCATCGGGGATCACGAGCTCGGCCGCCTCGATCACGGCCCGGAGCGCCGGGGTCTCCAACGCCGCCATCGTCATCTCAGCATTGAGCGTGACGATCTGACCGCCGCCCCTGTCCTGGAGGGCGAGGGCAGCCTCGAAGACATCGGGGCAGACATGCACTGGAACGCCAAGCACCCGGCTTCTGGGTGCCGGAGCCTGAACCGATTCCGTCGCCATCGCTGCTGAGGGCCGCGTTTACGGCAGGGGAGAATCTACGGAGACTACCGGCGACATTCGCGCCGGTATCCATCGATCCGGGAGTTCAGCGGCAGGATGACAGACCCAGGCAGAGGCAACGATCAAGGGCCCCGGGTTCTGGCCGATGCCGAAGCCCAGGCGATGCTTCAGCTCCTCGATGGCCAGATCGAGCGGGCCGTGCTGGTGCGTCAACACCCGATCAGCGGCCTGCTGCCGGCCAGCACCGCCAACACCGTCCATGGCAATTACGGCGATGCCTGGGTCCGCGACTGCGTGTATTCGATTCAATGCGTCTGGGGGCTGGCCCTGGCACACCGCCGCCTCAATGGAGCCAGCCAGCGGGTGTTCGAGCTGGAGCAGCGAGTCTTGATGCTGATGCGTGGCCTGCTGGTCGCGATGCTGCGCCAGGCCGACAAGGTGGAGCGCTTCAAAAACAGCCTCGATCGAGGCGATGCGATCCACGCCAAATTCGACACCTGCCGGGGCGAGCCGGTGGTGGCCGATGACGGCTGGGGGCACCTGCAGCTCGATGCCACGGCCCTCTATCTGCTCCAGCTCGCCCAGCTCACCAAGTCCGGACTGGTCGTGGTTCAGAGCCACCACGAACGGGATTTCCTGCAGAACCTGGTGTATTACGTGGCCCGGGCCTACCGGGTGGCCGATTACGGCATCTGGGAGCGGGGCGACAAGGGCAACCATGGCGAGCCAGAGCGCAACGCCAGCTCGATCGGCCTGGTCAAGGCGGCCCTGGAGGCCCTCGATGGGCTCGATCTCTATGGCCCCCATGGCGACGGGAGCTGCTGCCTGCACATCCCCCAGCCGCCGGTGATGCGCCTGCGCCGCGCTCTCCAGGCCCTGCTGCCGCGGGAGTCGGCCAGCAAGGAGGTGGACAGTGCCTGCCTCTCGGTGATCGGCTACCCCGCCTGGGCCGTTGAAGATCCCCTGCTGGTCGAGCGCACCAGGGACAAGATCCGGCGGGAGCTCGGGGGGTTCTATGGCTACAAACGCTTTCGTCGCGATGGCCACCAGACGGTGGTGGAAGACCACCACCGTCTCCACTATGAGCGGGAGGAACTGGCCCAGTTCGAAGCGATCGAATGCGAGTGGCCGCTGTTCTTCGCCTATGAGCTGGTCACTGCCTGCTGTGAATCGCGCTGGGAGGAAGCCTGGAGCTGGCGGCGGCGGCTGGAGGCGGTGAGCCTGGAGGTGGACGGCCTGCCGCTCCTGCCGGAGCTCTATCTGGTGCCGCAGGAGTCGATCGAGGCGGAACGGCTCCAGCCCGGCAGCCAGGCGCGGATCGCCAATGCCAACGTTCCCCTGCTCTGGACCCAGAGCCTCACCTGGCTGGGTGATCTGCTGCTCAACGGGCTGATCAAACCCGAAGACATCGATCCCATTGGCCGTCGCCACCCGATCCAGCCCGGCGCCGAGCAACTGCTCGTCGCCCTGGCACCCGCCAATGCCTCGATCGCCGCAGCACTGGAAGCGGCAGGCCTGCCGGTGAGCGGCGCAGAGAGCGTGACGGAGGAAGACTGGGCTGGCGGGGCCAGGCCGGTGCGGCTGGCGGGCTCCCGCGATCTGGCCGCCCGCATGGCCGAGGTGGGCGCCAACGCAAAGCTCGGCCTCAGCGGCCATCCACCTGTTCGCATGGAGACCATGGCCACGGCACGGGTCTACCACGACAGCGCCGGCCTGATCGCCTTCCTGCCGGCGGTGCTGGAGGAAGGCACTTTTTACCTCGTCGATGACCCGGAACAGCTCGGTGACACCGTGATCGGTGAGTTGCGCCTGCTCCAGCGCCACTGGCGCGGATCCGGGCAGCCGTTGCTGGTCATCCCAGTGGCGGCAGGGCCGTTCCAGCGCGATCCGGAGGCCATCCTTCGCCTTGGCCATGCCCTCGCCAGCGGCTGCATCGAGGGGGTGCCGGTGCGGCTGGATCGGCTCGAAGCGCTCAGCGCCTGGGCCTGCTGGGTGGACCTACCGGCCCAGGCGATCGGCAGCTCCGCAGCCTCGATCGCCGCCACCCCGATGCTGCCGAGCAGCAGCCACCACCCGCTCACCATCGAGCAGGAGCAGGAGCTCGAAGAGATCCCGATCGCCGACCTGGCGGAGCGGCTCTGGGGAAGCACCTCCTTGAGCGAGCAGGCGGAGCTGCTCGAACAGCTGGTGCGACGCCTCGGTCAGAACGCGATCCTGCAGGGACCATCGCAGGGAGGACCGGTGCGGTTGCAGGCCCTGGTGGAGGAGATCTACCGCCGCAGCCTGGGCGAATCCGACTGGTCGGTGGTGCGCCGCTGCGCCGGCCTGATCGACCTGGTCCACCCCCAGCTCGAAGATGCCATGACCGACCTGCTGGTGCGCCAGAAACAATTGGTGGTGGGCCGCAACTACACCCACGACTCGCTGATCACCCAGCCCCAGGGCAGCGCGACGATCGCCGCCATGATCCGCCGCTTCAGCGGCGAAGACGGGCGCGAATGGATGCTGCAACAGGAGCTGCTGCTGGCCTTGGACGGCCTGGCTCGGCTGGAACCTGCCCTGCTCAGCGGCAGCCTCACCCTGCAGCTGGGTCAGTTGCTACTGCTGCTCACCGGTGAATTGGCCGCCGAGCAGGACCTCAGCCCCGGCGACGCCTTCGAAGCGCTGTGCAGCCTGCCCCCGCACGCGATCCGTCGCCGCCTCCGGGCCGTGCTGGCCGATGTGGACCATGCCCGCGATGCCCTGCGGCGCAAGGAACAGCTCCACCTCAGCGGCCGGGTCCGCTGGGACGTACCGGTGGCACTCGAAACCCTGCCAAGCGGGGAAACCCGCTGGCTGCAGCACCGCCAGCGGCTCGGGGCCCTGCAACGGGTCCCCCGCGATTTCTATGCCGGTGTCTGGGATCTGCTCCACCACTGCCGCGGCCTGGTGATCGGCGACAAACTGGAACGCCGTAATCGGCTAGAGAGCGCCCCTCTGATCTCCGAGAAAACCCCCGGTGAGCGCAACTTCGCCGCCCTGGTGGAGCATCTGCTCAGCAAGATCGAAGCTCCCGAATATCGGCGGCTCTGCTGCGAGACCCTGCTTTCCCTGGTGGCCTTCGTGGGGGCCAATCCTGAGGTTCGCTTCGATGACAACCTGGCCCTTGACGTGGTGATCGGCCACGCCGTCCGCGTCGGTTGGCAGCAGGACCACGGCGACAGCAGCGCCGAAGCCTACGGACTGCACAAAGCGGAGGCCTGGGACAGCTTCTACCGCGCCTCACCGGCCAGCTGCCGCCGCTGGCAGATCCTGGCCCTGCGTGATCTCACCAAGGGAATCGAATCAGGCCCCGTTCAGATCGGGGCGTCAAGCGTCATGCAGAGCGAGGGCTGATCGACGGCCTGCTCGATCAAGTTGGCCAGCAACAGGGCCCTGGAGGCCTGCTGGCCATTCACCGCCGGAATCTCGCAGCCGCGCACGCATTGCAGGAAGTGCTCCAGCTCGGCATAGAGGGGTTCGATCGAGGTGGTGCTCACCTCTTCGATGAAGCCGTCGTTGCGGTAGAGGAGATCGCCGTGGTCGGCAGACACCGTTTCGTGGGTGCGGCGATGAATATGGAGGCTGCGGTTGAGGAAATCGGTTTCCACCAGGCTGGCCCGGCAGTGGGCGCTGAGGCTGCGGATCTTGCGGTGAGCCATCTTGCTGGCCGTCAGGCTGGCCACCACACCGTTGTCGAAACCTAGAGAGGCATTGACGTAGTCGATCGGGCCCTCGGCGCTGCGACCACCGACCGCCGCCAGCCGCACCACCGAAGCCTGGGCGAGCTCGAGCACCAGATCGATGTCATGGATCATCAGATCCAGCACCACCGACACATCGTTGGCGCGATCGGCATGGGGGCTGTGCCGGCGTGCTTCGAGCACCACCACCTCCTCATCGGCCACCACCTTGAGCAACTCCCGGAAGGCGGGATTGAAGCGCTCGATGTGGCCCACCTGCAGCTGGCGCTGGGCGACCTCGGCAGCCTGGATCAGCTCGGTGGCCTCCTCCTGGTTGGCGGCGATCGGCTTTTCGATCATCACGTGCACGCCGGCCCGCAGGCAGGCCATGCCGACCCGATGGTGCAACAGGGTCGGAACAGCGATGCACACCGCCTCGACATGGGGCAGAAGGGCTTCGAAGTCGGAAAACCAGCGGCAGCCGAACTGCTCGACCGCCAGTTGCCCGCGACGCTCGTTGAGGTCGGCAACACCGACCAGTTCGCCATCGCGCAACAGGCTCAGGACGCGGGCGTGGTGCCAGCCCATGTTGCCGATGCCGATGACGCCCACCTTGACCGGTTCGATCGGAACGGTGGTCATCGCATCCCCAGCACTCGCGTCAACGCGACCATCCTTCGACCTGAAGAGATCATTATCAATGATCAGGGATTGGGCTCGTGGGCCGTCTCTTCGGCAGCCCGGCGGGTGATCAGCACCCGCTCGATCCGGGGACCATCCATGGAGCTGATCTCGAAGTGATCGCCCTTCCAGCGCATGCTCTCGCCCCGGCTGGGAATGTGCTGCAAGCGCTCCAGCAGGAAGCCAGCCAGGGTGTGGTGCCCTTCGGCTTCGGGCAGGCGCAATCCCAGTTGACGGTTGAGCTCGACGACCTCGAGATCCCCAGCCACCAGCCAGCTGTCGGCATCGATCTGCTGGAGATCGGCCACGCCTGACTGACTGTTGTCCTCATCGCCGACGATCTCACCGGTGAGATCGGCCACCGTGACCAGGCCCTCGGTGCCTCCATGTTCATCCACCACCAGCAGCAGCGGCTGACCGCTGCGGATCAGGGGCAGCAGCTCAGCCAAGGAGGTCGTTTCCTGCACGCTCGTCACCGGTGAGATGAAGGGGGCCAGCCGGGTGGTTCCCTGCAGCAGGCCCCGGGCGATTGGTTCGGCCAACCGGCGCAGATCGAGCAGGCCGCGGACATCGTCGAGGGAGTCACCGATCACTGGAAAGCGGGCGTGATGGGTGGCATGGACGGCATCCATCATCTCGGCGAAGCAGGCATCGAGCGGCAGGGTGACCATGCCGGAACGGGGCACCATCACCTCGCGCACCGGTGTGTCGCGCAGGGAGAACACCCCTTCAAGAATGTTGCGTTCATCGGGCATCAAGCCGGTCACGCTGTTGGATTCGATCAGGGTTTCGAGCTCCCCGGCTGAGAGGCCCGGCACCAGGGCGTCCCAGTGGCGCGGCAGCCCCAGCAGCTTCAGCAGGCCATCGGCCAGGCGTTCAAGCAGCGAGAGCAGGGGCGAGAGGGTGCGGTTCGCCGACTCCAGCACCGGTGCCAGGCGCAGGGCCGACACCTCCGGGTTGTGCATCACCCAGGCTTTGGGTAACAAGCCGCCCAGCAGGGTGGCCAGGCAGACCAGACCCAGAAACACCAATACATCGATCCAGGGCCGCCCAGTCTGGGGATCCAGGCGGACGGCCAGCCCACGGCCGGCCCAGCCCAGGGCCACCAGGGCCAGGGCGGCCCCCAGCTGGGTGGAGAGCAAGGCCCGCCGCAGACGCTTCTGCAGCCGGTCGACCGCGGCGGCACCGGGATGGCCTTCAGCAGCCAGCACCTGAACCCGGCTCGGGCGCAGCCGGATCATGGCGAACTCAGCGGCGGCGAAGAAGGCCAGCAGGGCGATCAACGCGGCGAGAAGCGCGAACAGACGCATCAAAAGCTGCGGGGACAGGGGGAAGACGGTCACTCCACGGTGACGCTCTTGGCCAGGTTGCGCGGCTGATCGACATCAAGACCGCGATGGGCCGCGATGTGATAGCTCAACAATTGCATCGGAATCACCGTCAGCAGAGGCGAGAGCAGCTCGTCAACCGCAGGCACCGGCAGCAAGACATCGAACAGCTCGGTGTCAGGTCCGGGCGGCGCCACACCGATCAGCTGGGCATCGCGGGCCTTGGCCTCCTGGGCATTGGAGAGCACCTTGTCGAAGACGCTGCCGGGCATCGCGATCGACACCACCGGCACCCGGGAATCGAGCAGGGCGATCGGTCCGTGTTTCATTTCGCCGGCTGGGTACCCCTCCGCATGGATGTAGCTGATCTCCTTGAGTTTGAGGGCCCCCTCCAGGGCAATGGGGTAGTTGATGCCACGGCCCAGGAAAATCACATCCTGGGTATCGGCAAACAAATGGGCCAGCTCGGCGCAGCGGCGGTCGTGATCGGCCACCAGCGCCTTGATCTGGGCGGGCAGGGCCCGCAGCCCACACGCCAGGGCGCGCAGGTCGTCAGAACTGCGGCTGCTGCGCCGCTCGGCGAACGAGAGGGCAAGGCCGTAGAAAGCCAACAGCTGGCCCAGGAAGGTCTTGGTGGCGGCCACCCCCACCTCGATGCCGCAGCCGATATCAAGGATGTGCGGCACCAGCCGACCAAGGGAGCTTTCGACCCGGTTGGTGATGCCCAGCTGGTTGGAGGCGAAAGCGGGGTCAGCGATCAAGGCGCGTCGATCGCGCTCCATCAGCAGAGCGGCAAGCGTGTCGGCCGTTTCTCCTGACTGGGTGACCCCGATCGTGAGCGTGTGGGCCATCAGGGGAGTGGGGGCATAGCGGAACTCGCTGGCGTGGAACACGCTGGTGGGAATGCCGGCCAGCTGCTCGAGCAGGTAGGCGCCCACCAGGGCGGCATGGCGGCTGGTGCCGCAGGCCAGGATCTGGATCCGCTCGACCCGATCGAACACCTGATCGGCCAGGGGCAGGGCCACCAGGGACGGGAGCCCGGCGACGCCGCCAGATTCCGGCAGGTGACGGGCCACCCAGAGCGCCGCCGTTTCGGCCTGCTCGTGGATCTCCTTGTGCATGAAGTGGCGAAAGCTGCGCTTGTCCGCCACGTGTTCGGTGCCCGTCAGCAGGCTGGGGCTGCGCTGCACCCGCTCACCGGCCTGGTTGTAGAGCTCGATGCCCAGCGGCGTCAGCAGGCCCACTTCGCCGTCCTCCATCGGCAGGATCGTGCGGGTGAAGCCGGCCAGGGCGGGGGTGTCACTGGCGCAGAGGAACTCCCCTTCACCCAGACCGATCAGCAACGGTGCCTGACGCCGTGCCACCAGCAGGACACCAGGGCATTCGGCCCAGACCACAGCCAGGGCGTAGGCCCCCTGCAGGAGGGGTAAAACGTGCTGCACCGCTTCGAGCAACAGGCCGGCGCTGGCAGTTCCACCGGCGGCGTCAAGCTCCCCAAGGCGCTGGGCGATCAGGTGAGGAATGACTTCCGTATCGGTCTCGGAGCGGAAAACAACACCCCGGGCCTGCAGCTGCTCACGCAGCTGGCGGTGATTCTCGATGATGCCGTTCTGGACCACGGCCAGCCGCTTGGCCCCATCGAGATGGGGGTGGGCATTGCGTTCCTCAGGCTTGCCATGGGTGGCCCAGCGCGTATGGCCGATGCCGCACTGCCCGCCAGCGCCGAGCTGGTCGAAGCGGAGCTGCAGGTTGACCAACTTGCCCTCGGCCCGCAGACAGGTGAGCGCGCCGGCAGGACTGCCGAGGCCTCCTGGCGCGAGGGCCTCGACCGTGGCGAGCCCGGCGGAGTCATAGCCCCGATACTCGAGTTGACGAAGGCCTTCGAGCAACAGGGGGGCAGCCTCCCTGGAACCGATCACCGCGACGATGCCACACATGGCCGATGGGCCGGAATTGGGCTGTTTCTAAAGGATTGACCGGCGCCTGACCCAATCGGACAGCAGAAGGGCAGAACTCACAACCAAAAAAAAACCCGGCCGAAGCCGGGTGGTCTGCAGGACGGAGCCGGACTCAGTAGGAGAGGCCCATGCTGCGGCTGGTCTCGTCACCGAGATAGACGCGAACACTGAGGAAGTCAGTGGGGCACGCTGTCTCACAGCGCTTGCAACCGATGCAGTCTTCGGTGCGCGGTGACGAAGCGATCTGGGACGCTTTGCAGCCATCCCAGGGGACCATCTCAAGGACATCGAGAGGGCAGGCCCGGACGCACTGGGTGCAACCGATGCAGGTGTCGTAGATCTTGACGGAATGAGACATGCCCTGCCTGGTAGCGAACGTCGTGGGGTCAAAGTACCCACAGCGAACGGTCCGCTGGGCAAGCCGTCGCCGGGCCGTCACCCTTTTTCATATCGGCCAAGGCCTGAGACAGGGCGACCCGTAGGATGCGGCCTCTCACTCATCGGTCATGTCACAGGAAGCGATCTTCGAGAAAGTGCGCTCGATCGTTGCCGAGCAACTCAGCGTCGACGCCGCTGAAGTGAAGCCCGAATCGAATTTCCAGAACGATCTCGGCGCCGACTCTCTCGACACCGTCGAGCTGGTCATGGCCTTGGAAGAAGCCTTTGACATCGAGATTCCCGATGAATCCGCCGAAGGCATCACCACCGTTGGTGATGCCGTGACGTACATCCAGGACAAGCAGGCCTGAGGTTGTTGATGGTGGAGGGTCTCCGCCGCGTCGTCGTCACAGGGCTGGGCGCGGTCACACCGATCGGCAACACCATTTCCCAATATTGGGAAGGGTTGAGCACGGGTCGTAACGGCGTCGGGCCGATCACACTGTTTGATGCGTCCCGCCATGCCTGCCGGCTGGCGGCCGAGGTCAAGGACTTTGATCCCAGCGGCAGTATCGAGCGCAAAGAGGCCAAGCGCTGGGATCGCTTCTGCCAGTTCGCCGTGGTGGCTGCCAAGCAGGCGGTGGCCCAGGCGGGTCTGGCGATCAAAGAGGCGCGGCCCGAGCGGGTGGGCGTGGCCATCGGCTCCGGCGTGGGTGGGCTGCTGATGATGGAAACCCAGGCCCATGTGCTGGCTGATCGGGGGCCCGATCGGGTCAGCCCGTTCTGCGTGCCGATGATGATTCCCAACATGGCGGCTGGTCTGACCGCCATCGCCATCGGCGCCAAGGGACCGAGCACGGCAGCTTCCACCGCCTGTGCCGCCGGCTCCAACGCCATCGGCGATGCCTATCGCCTGATCCAGCTCGGCCTGGCCGATGCCATGGTTTGCGGCGGAGCCGAATCGGCGATCACCCCCCTGGGGGTGGCCGGTTTCGCCAGTGCCAAGGCCCTCTCCTGCCGCAATGACGATCCCGCCACGGCCAGCCGCCCGTTTGATGCGGAGCGCAATGGCTTCGTGATCGGCGAAGGGGCCGGCGTGGTGGTGCTTGAAAGCCTCGAGCACGCCCGCTCCCGCGGCGCCACCATCCTCGCGGAGGTCGTCGGCTACGGCATGACCTGCGATGCCCATCACATCACTTCGCCCTCACCGGGTGGCGTCGGCGGCGCCGAAGCCATGCGGCTGGCCCTGGCCGATGCCCGGCTGGAAGCGGAACAGGTGGATTACGTGAATGCCCACGGCACCAGCACCCAGGCCAACGACAGCAACGAAACCTCAGCCATCAAGTCGGCCCTCGGGGAGCACGCCAGAACCATTCCAGTGAGTTCCACCAAATCGATGACCGGCCATCTGCTGGGCGGCAGCGGCGGCATTGAAGCCGTTGCCGCCGTGATGGCGATCGAGCACAACCTGGTGCCTCCTACGATCAATTACCACAATCCCGATCCGGCCTGTGATCTGGATGTCGTTCCCAACAAGGCACGGGAACTCAAATTGAATGTCGTGCTCTCCAACTCCTTTGGGTTCGGCGGTCACAATGTTTGCCTCGCCTTCCGCCGGATGAGCTGAACCTCCGTTCCGCTCCCCAGAGGAACCCCTCCCCACCCCTTCTGCCATCGCCATGGTCGCCGCCCCCTCCGTGGACACCCTGTCCATCGACACTCTCTGCATCAACAGCATCCGCTTTCTGGCGATTGATGCGGTCAACAAGGCCAATTCCGGCCACCCAGGGCTGCCCATGGGCGCCGCACCGATGGCCTATGCCCTCTGGGACAAGGTGCTCAGCCACAACCCGGAGAACCCGAAATGGTTCAACCGTGATCGCTTCGTGCTCTCAGCCGGCCACGGCTGCATGTTGCTCTATTCCCTTCTCCATCTGACCGGCTACAAGAGCGTCGGCCTCGAAGACCTCAAGCAATTCCGGCAGTGGGGCTCCAAGACGCCGGGCCACCCGGAAACCTTCGAGACCCCGGGCGTTGAGGTCACCACCGGCCCGCTCGGTCAGGGCATCGCCAACGCGGTGGGCCTGGCGATCGCCGAAGCCCACATGGCCGCCAAGTTCAACCGGCCTGGGGTCGATCTGGTCGACCACTTCACCTACGTGATCATGGGTGACGGCTGCCATCAGGAGGGCATCTCCAGTGAGGCCGCCTCCCTGGCCGGCCACCTGGGCCTGGGCAAGCTGATCGCCCTCTACGACGACAACCACATCACCATCGATGGCGACACCGGTGTGTCCTTCACCGAGGACGTGCTCAAGCGCTACGAGGCCTACGGCTGGCACGTGCAGCACGTGGCCGATGGCAACGCTGACGACGTGGCCGCCATCACCCAGGCGATCGAAGCCGCCAAGGCCGTCACCGACAGGCCCAGCCTGATCAAGGTGACCACCACGATCGGCTACGGCTCACCCAACAAGGCCAACACCGCCGGCGTGCACGGCGCCGCACTCGGGGCCGATGAGGCCGAGCTCACCCGCACGGCGCTGGAGTGGAGCTACGGCAACTTCGAGGTGCCCCAGCCGGCCTACGACCACTGGCGCGAAGCAATCAGCCGCGGGCAGGCCGCCGAAGCCGAGTGGACCGCCACCCTGGCCACCTACCGCAGCCAGTACCCAGCTGAAGCGGCCGAGTTCGAGAGGATGCTGCGCGGTGAGCTGCCCCAGGGCTGGGAAGCGACGCTGCCGTCCTTCACCCCAGCTGACAAGGGCCTGGCCACCCGCCAGTACTCCTACAACTGCCTGAATGCGATCGCCCCCAGCCTGCCCGAGCTGATCGGCGGCTCCGCCGACCTCACCCACTCCAACCTGACCGACATCAAGGGAGAGGCCAGCTTCCAGAAGGGCGGTGAAGCCAACCGCTATCTGCACTTCGGTGTGCGCGAGCACGCCATGGCGGCGATCCTCAACGGCATCGCGTACCACGGCAGTGGCTTGATCCCCTATGGCGGCACCTTCCTGGTCTTCGCCGGTTACATGGTGGGCGCCATGCGCCTCTCGGCCCTCTCCGAACTCGGGGTGATCTACGTGCTCACCCACGATTCGATCGGCCTCGGCGAAGACGGCCCCACCCACCAGCCGGTTGAGACGCTCGCCTCGCTGCGCTCGATCCCCAACCTGCTGGTGATCCGCCCCGGCGACGGCAATGAAACCAGTGGTGCTTACGAAGTGGCGATCAGCAACCGCAAGCGCCCCACCGTGCTGGCCCTCAGCCGCCAGGCCATGGCTAACCAGGCGAACAGCTCAGCGGCCCAGGTGGCCAAAGGGGCTTACGTCCTCGAAGACTGCGATGGCACACCGGAGCTGATCCTGATCGGCTCAGGCACCGAACTGGATCTCTGCGTCAAGGCGGCCCAGCAGCTGAGCGCCGAGGGCAGGAAAGTGCGGGTGGTCTCGATCCCCTGCGTCGAGCTGTTTGAGGAGCAGGACGCCTCTTATCGCGAGTCGGTGCTGCCGGCCGCCGTGCGTAAACGCGTGGTGGTGGAAGCTTCCGGCTCCTTCGGCTGGCACAAGTACAGCGGCTTCGACGGTGCGACCGTCTCGATCGATCGCTTCGGTGCCTCGGCCCCTGGCGCTGTCTGCCTCGAGAAGTTCGGCTTCACCGTGGCCAACGTGGTCGCCACGGCCAAGGCTCTTTGAGCGTTGAGTCGTTGATTGTCAATCCATTGAGTGTCAACTCGTTGAGGGTCAACGGCTTGAATGTGGCCTCGTTGGAGCAAAAGGCGTCCGGGCGGAATCCTCAGGATTCTTCCCGGCGTCGTTGCGGGAAACGCAAAGGCGTCACGGGAATCTGAGCGTGGAGCGACTGTCCATCGTGCTCCCCACCTACAACGAACTCGACAACGTTGAGCGGATCCTCCATCAGCTATTGCCGCTCCAGCAACGGTTCATCCTCGAGATCCTGTTTGTTGATGATGATTCAGCCGATGGCACGGCGGATCGCGTCAGGGAGCTGGCCCATCAGCAGGCTTGCGTTCGCCTGATCCGCAGGGTGGGACGCGGGGGGCTGGCCAGCGCGATCAAAGAGGGCATTCTCGACTCCACCGGTGATGTGGTGGTCGTCATGGACAGCGACGGCCAGCATGAGCCCACTGCAATCGAAACGGCTGTGCGCCAACTGATCGACAGTGGCTGCGATCTGGTGATCGGCAGTCGTTTCCATCGCGAGGCCGCCATCGTTGGCCTCAGCAGCCAACGGACCCTCCATTCCACCTGGGCCAATGGCATGGCCCGCTTCAGCTTGCCCCGCTATCGCCGTTTGAGCGATTACATGAGTGGCTTTTTCGCCCTCAGGCCGGAGCGCACGATTCCTTTGGTGCGGCGGGTGGATGTGAATGGTTTCAAGTTCCTCTACGAGTTGCTGGCTATCAGCGACGGGCAGCTGAACGTGAGCGAAATTCCCTTGAATTTCCAGGCCCGGATCACCGGAGATTCGAAGCTGGATCTGGCCATCGTCTGGGATCTCGGCATCTCGATCCTGCACACCCTGTTGTTGCGGGCCATTCCGCGCCGTGCCATCAGCTTTGCGCTGGTGGGCGCCACAGGCGTGGTCATTCAACTTCTAGTCGTACAGGCCCTGATGGGCCTGGTTTCGTTGCGTTTTGACCAGGCCCTGCCGGTGGCGGTGCTCACAGCGGCCACCACCAACTACCTGATCAACAATGCCCTCACCTTCCGCTTTCAACGGCAGAAGGGAGCGGCCCTGCTGCGGGGCCTGCTGAAGTTTCTCTTGGTGGCCTCCTTGCCGGTCCTGGCGAACGTGGGTGTGGCTTCGGCCTTTTACAGCCACGTTTCAGCAGACCGGCTCTGGGCCCAGCTAGCCGGAATCCTGGTGGTCTTTGTCTGGAACTATGCGGCCTCCTCGCGCTTCGTCTGGAACACCCCCTGAAACGAACGAGCGAAACAGGCCAGCATAATAACGTTGGCCAAGTTCGGTTGGATGGGTATGGCGGGTCGAACGATGCAGCAATCGCACGTTGAGATGCTGCTCCAGGGCCGCTATCTTGCGACTGAGCGAGGATGGCTCCATCTGCATCTGCTCTGCTGCCTGCTTGAAACTTCCTGCTTCAACCACCTGGACAAACAGCTGCTGAAGGCTCGGCATGCTTATTGCTCTCATCGCAATATATAATTGCAATTTTACCCACTACCCATAGTTTCGTCAACTCGGTAGGGTTCTGTAGTCTGCAGACCTCCCCACCGATTCCACAGGGGCGATCACTGCGGGCGATCCTCAATCTTCCAGGAGTCAGCCATGCCCAGCGATAACTTGAATCAAAAAGTGGTGCTTGTTGCCGGTGGCGCCAAGAATCTTGGCGGACTGATCAGTCGCGATCTTGCCCGCAAAGGGGCCAATCTTGTTGTTCACTACCACAGCCCATCGGCCGAACAAGAAGCTGAGCAAACCGTGCAGGCCATTGGAGAACTCGGCCGGGAGGCGATAGCCGTCCAAGGCGATCTGACAAAGCCAGAGAATGTCAGCCTGCTCTTCGAGAAGGCAAAGGAGCGCTTTGGTCGCATTGATATCGCCATTAACACCGTAGGCAAAGTGTTGCGCAAGCCAATCCTGGAAACAAGCGAAGACGAGTTTGACTCGATGTTTGATATCAATGCAAAGACAGCCTATTTCTTTATCAAAGAAGCGGGCAAGCATCTCCACGACAATGGAAAAATCATCTCGCTGGTGACGTCTCTCCTGGCGGCCTTTACCGATGGTTACTCCACCTATGCGGGCGGCAAGGCCCCGGTGGAGCACTTCACCCGCGCGGCCGCCAAGGAATTTTCATCCCGTGGCCTCTCGGTGACAGCCATCGGACCAGGCCCGATGGATACACCCTTCTTCTATGGTCAGGAAACACCTGAGCGGGTGGCCTTTCACAAATCCCAGGGGATGGGCAACCAACTCACCCAGATTGAAGATATTGTTCCGATTGTGAGATTTCTGGCAACCGAGGGCTGATGGATTACCGGGCAGACGATTTTCGCCAATGGTGGCTACACAACACGTTAAATTGCAAGTTCTGGCACTGCAGCGGAGTAGCAGAGGCTCAAGCCAGGGAGCAGAATACCCTTCACTACTCCCTGTTGATCCGATTCCCTAAACCATCCGTGCAGAAAGCATGCAGAACTTCGTGAACAGGGCCATTTTTGGGGCCATACATTCAAGCTGGAAATGGCTTACTGTATCCATCAGAAGTAGAACGAACCGTTCTCCCTTGCAGTGGCTCAGGTTGAAAAACCCCGGCGGATTGGCGTCGCCGTTTGCCGCTGTCATGGTTTTTGCCATCCTGCCGCAATGCGCAACCTCTCAGGCACCTGCCGAGAATCCAAGGCCAGTGGCGGCATCTGAGCTGGCCCAAGCTCCCGCTACAGCTCCGGCCAACAATCCCAAGAGTGTTGTTGACTCCTTGATGGCGGCCATGGCTGCCAATGATGGGGAGAAGATTCGCTCTCTGTTTGCCGCTAACGCCTCCCAGGCCTATGGCAATGGAACAGCGAAATCAGGAGAGGCCTTCTTTCGCTGGCTTGATAGCGACATCATCCAACGCAACGGCCGTGTGGAGAACGCTCAACTCACAGCCAGCGGAAACGAGGTTGTTGCAACAGGCCAGTATCAAAGCAATGGCTACAGCAGCCAAGCCGATTTCCTATTCACCGTGGAGGATGGGCGCATCACAAGTTGGCGCATGCGCTATTGAGCAACTACGTCCACAGGAAGGATTGCGTCCATTGACCGATTCCTAATGGCCTAGGAAAGGTAGATTGATGCACAGATCAGCCTTGGAATGATGTGGCGTGCTGGGCCGTGCTTCTGAAGCTCTACCGCAAACGGAGCCACGGTTCCCCTCAGGGCCTATCTCCCGAAGTAATCTGCGCGTAGTTTCTCTATCAAGTCATTTTCTTTGCCTTCGAGCAGCTCGAGGGTCACAGCCTCGGTGAGGGGATTACCAGGATTAAGCGCAAATCCATATTTATCGGGTTCAAATATTGGGCCCACAACTTCGACAGCTGAATTAGGATTATTATGCTGATAGTATTCAAGAACAGGTGCATCAGCAACAATGGCCGCAACATCTTTTTTTCGTAACGATGCCACTGCGGACTCGATGCTTGGAAAGGCTTGAAACATCATCCCGACTTCACGCACATAGTCTTCTGCTGTGCTTCCAGAGAAAACCCCAATCGTCTTACCGGGAAGATCACTTAAGTTGCTGATCTGATTGTTCAAGGAAAGCATTGTCATAACGCTTGTAACCGAAGCGGTGATATAGGAAAGAACGGCAACTCCACACATCAGCCACGCGGCCGCCCAAATACGTCCAAGCCAACCAGTCAAACTCTTGCGACGAGCAGGCTTTCCTGATGTTGCCACCGACATCACGGTATAGAAACTTTCGGCAATTCCATCGCGCCAACGCTTTGGAAAATCCGGATCAAATCTCCGATCAAACAACGTAACCGCCAGAGTTGCACCCAGTATAATAATAGCCAGCCAAGCGTAAGCACCAAAGTGCCCAGAATCCATCAGCCCCGCGATCACTGCTCTGATGTCAACGCCTTGGTCAGCACGAACCATGATTCGCAGACCGGCATCAAACCATGGTTGAGTGAAATCGATGCGCTCTTCACGCGCCTTGGTAATCGTGAGATTCGTTACTGCAATATCAATATCACTCGCTGCTGTGGCATCGACAAGCTCCCGGAATGTTTGATAAGAACGATAGTTGCTTTGTAAGTTCAGATCTTTTGCGATATCTTCCCAAAGCTCAATCGCCAAGCCGGAATATTGCCCGTCATCAACCATTACGAAAGGAGGGCTGAGAGAAACCCCGACATCAACAATCCGCTCCGGACCAGTCTTTTCCTGGGCATGAAGGGTCGTTGTCGTTTGGCAAGCAACGATTAAGACAACAACCAGCAGGAGGCCCCGAAGGAAGCGTTGCAGGCGATAGGAGCGAGAGCTCACTGTATTTTGATCAGCACTACTAACTGTTTCTCTCATTAATAATGATCTCCTTTGGTTTGGAGTTTCAGGCCGGTCCAATGCTGCATCTTGATGCAAGAACAGCTTGAATGAACGGTGCTTTGGCCTGAGAATAGGCTTCGCGGTCAGACCTGAATCTACTCGCCAGCTCAACTTTCAGGTTGGCGTAGGCAGAAGAAAGTATTTTGTCTTGTCGCAAGATGTCTCTGAAGGCCAATCGCTCCAACCACAATAAGCTGTTGTACGGAACAAGATACAGATGATGGGTACGCCGCTCGGGTGAAGGCTTGCAAAACCAGAGCATTTGCTCAAGCTTGTAGGGATAGTGAACATAACCCGCCTCCACAGCCACAGCGGTGGCTGCACGAGACCGACCGAGCGATTCCACTGGAGCCATGATGTCGATGGTTGGCTTGGCTGACATACCAGCAACGGCAGTGCTGCCTACATGCTCAATTTCACCAATCAGCCAAGGCTCTAGGACAGCGCGAAGCAGTTTCCGCTCCTCAAGAAATGCAGTAGTCCATCCAGAGTTATAGGGAACAATCTCGATCTCGGCATCAAGCATGGCGTTGACCGAATGGGAACTCTTTACCGCTGCAACAGGACGACTCTTCCCATGGCTCTTCCTTGGTGTAAGCAATCTGATCACATCGGCTTTCGCCGCCGAAGAAGATTCCGAAGTTGCAATCCCTTTACCGTCTTCGCTAAATTGACAATGTCAGCGCCAGCCATTTTTACCGATTCACATCGCACCAAGGTCAAGCTATCGAATAGTTTATAAATTTGAGTGAATGAATACCGGCAACGGGCCTTGCGAGAAGAAGGAGTTTGGAATATTTTAGTATCTATATCTGCCGTTCGGCCAACCCCATCTTGGCCACACAGGCTTACGCACCTACCTGGGTTGAGTTTTGAAGAAGCGCAGCGTACTGTTCTTTGCGGTTATGCGTCTTCTATCGATCCATCATCCTCATCTACCTGAAGGGGAGTAAAGCGGCAGGGATAAGGGAGCAAGAGCCGCCCAAACCCCACCAAGTTCAGATCAATAGGGAGGAGTGAATCCCCGCCTCTAGAACATCACACAACCGCAACTGCTTTGGACTGCTCCTGGGCCTTCAGCACGTCTTCCAATCCGGCCAGATCCTCATCGGTGATCTTGGTCTGCATCGGGCAGTGCTTGGGGCCGCACATTGAGCAGAATTCGGCTTCTTTGTAGATGTCGGCCGGCAGGGTTTCGTCGTGGTATTCGCGGGCGCGTTCGGGATCGAGCGAGAGATCGAACTGCTTGTTCCAGTCGAAAGCGTAGCGGGCGCGGCTGAGTTCGTCGTCGCGGTCGCGGGCGCCCGGGCGGTGGCGGGCGAGGTCGGCGGCGTGGGCGGCGATCTTGTAGGCGATCAGGCCCTCGCGCACGTCTTCGGCGTTGGGCAGGCCCAGGTGTTCCTTGGGGGTCACGTAGCAGAGCATCGCCGTGCCGTGCCAGCCCGCCAGCGCCGCGCCGATGGCGCTGGTGATGTGGTCGTAGCCGGGGGCGATGTCGGTGACCAGCGGACCCAACACATAGAAGGGAGCTTCGCTGCACTCCTCCATCTGCTTTTTGACGTTGAACTCGATCTGGTCCATCGGCACGTGGCCCGGACCTTCCACCATCACCTGGATGTCGTGCTCCCAGGCGCGGCGGGTGAGCTGGCCGAGGGTTTTCAGCTCAGCAAACTGGGCGGCATCAGAAGCATCGTGCTGGCAGCCGGGACGCAGCGAATCACCCAGCGAAAAACTGCAGTCGTAGCGCTTGAAGATCTCGATGATGTCATCGAAGCGCGTGAACAGCGGGTTCTGCTTGTGGTGATACAGCATCCACTGGGCCAGGATGCCGCCGCCGCGGCTCACAATGCCGGTGAGGCGCCCCTTCACCAGCGGCAGGTGCTCGATCAGCAGGCCGGCATGGATGGTCTGGTAATCAACTCCCTGCTGGCAGTGCTTCTCGATGATGTGCAGGAAATCATCGGCGTCGAGCTTCTCGATCGAGCCGTGCACACTCTCGAGCGCCTGATATACCGGCACGGTGCCGATCGGCACGCTGGAGGCATTGATGATCGCCGTGCGCACCTCATCGAGGTTGACGCCGCCGGTGGAGAGGTCCATCACCGTGTCGGCGCCATATTTCACGGCCAGGCGCAGCTTGGCCACCTCTTCATCAAGGTCGGAAGCGTTGGGGGAAGCGCCGATGTTGGCATTCACCTTGCACCTCGACGCGATGCCGATCGCCATCGGCTCCAGGTTGGGGTGATTGATATTGGCCGGGATGATCATGCGGCCCCGGGCCACCTCCTCCATCACCAGTGATTCGGGTAGGTTCTCGCGCTTAGCCACGAAGGCCATCTCTTCGGTCACCACGCCCTGACGGGCGTAATGCATCTGCGACACGTTGGCGTCACCACGACGCTTCTCAATCCAGGCGCTGCGCATGATCGACTCGAAAAAGGGGCGTTCGGACCGGGGGCCGCTGGGAGGCGAGGGCACAACTCCGGATCCGGACGCCACCGGGGCCGATCGGCCTGCGGTTGCATTCGGGACACTTCCCTGCGCCGGCATGACCCGGATCAGGTTCGGAGGGTGTGATCTCAGCCGGGGCGTGAAGCGCTCTTCTTGTGGGAAGTGTGCTCGGGCCCGGCACCCCTAGTGACTGGCGAAACCTAGCAAGATTTCAGGATTGCAGTCCGTTCAGGGCCGCGGCCACCACCCGGTGGTCTCCGTCCTGCTGCAGACCCCGCAACAACGCGCGGGCCGCTTCTGCCCAGGCCGGCGATGCCGGCGCGGCCTGCGCGGCTGAGTCGCGCACCAGTCGAGAGAGGATTTCAGCGCCGCCCACCCGCACGGTGCCGTCAGCATCGGCGATCGCCATCTCCGAGAGCTCCAACAGAGCCTCCGGATCAATCTGCGGTTGCTCAGCCAGGGCGGAGAGGATGCTGCAGCGCACCAACCACTCGCCATCACGGGCGAAGGCATCGCGCAGCAAGGGCCAGGCCCGCTCGACGCCGTAACTGGCCAGGGCATTGGCCGCTTCGGCCCGCACGTTCGCGTCCTGATCCTCACTGAGGGCCGTGATCAGAACCTGCCAGGCTTCTTCGTTGCGCTTGATACCCAGGCCAGCACAACTCATCGAACGCACGATGAAGGGCTCCTGCTCCAGGCCGAGCAGGAGTAGGGGAACGGCCTGCTCAGGCTCAAATCGCCGCAGGTCCACCAGGGCCGGCATGGCCCGAACCGGGTCGCCGGAGAGGATCGCCTGGCGCAGGGCCTCCAGATCGCCTGGAGAATCAGAATCCGATCGAGGTTGAACCATGCCTTCACCCTCCCATGGAAACGGGTGGATTGGGGTGCGGCGGTGGCGACGCCAACGGCTGGCCACGGAGGGCCTCCACCAGCCTGCGGCGCCGGCGAGACCTCCGCAGACGACTGGTGACCATCAGGCCAGAACCGATCACCAGGGCGGGAACAGCCTGGAGACGCTGGCTGCCGTGGCGCGCCAACAGACTGATCATCGCCAACAGGATCAACAGGGGCGCCGCCAGGGCCAGCAGGGGACGAATCGCCGGCAGAGGGGATCTCAACCCTGCCGCTCCATCCAAAGCAGCAGGCTGAGGGCGAGCACCTTCACCCCCACCGCCAGCGAGCGTTCATCGGGATTGAAGCTGCCGTTGTGGAGCGGGGCGCATCCCTGAGCTCCGGCCACCCCCAGACGGAACATCGTGCCGGGAGCGGCCCGAAGCAGTTCGGCGAAATCCTCCGCCCCCAGGGAGGGCTGCTCCAGCCGGATCACCTGCTCGGCTCCAAGCAGCGTCACGGCCGCCTCTTCCACCAGGCCCGTGAGGGCGGGGTCGTTGTGAACGGGTGGTGCAATGCAGCGGTAGCGCACCTTGGCCTCACCGCCGTAGCCGCGGCAGATGGCCTGGACGGTGTCTTCGATCCAGCCCGGCAGCTGGGCGTGCACGGTGGTGTCGAGACAGCGAACGGTTCCGAGCAGGCGCACGTGGTCGGCGATCACATTGAAGGCCTTGCCCCCCTCGATCCGCCCGAAGCTGACCACCACCGGCTGAAGGGCGTCGAGGCGGCGGCTGATCGCCTCCTGCAGGCCGCTCACCACCCGCGCCGCAATCCAGATCGCATCGATCGACTGGTGGGGTCTGGCGCCATGGCCGCCTTCGCCCAGCACCTCCACCTCCAGCTCGCCAGCTGCGGCCGTGAGGCTGCCGCTGCGCACCCCGATGCTGCCCACCTCCAGGCTTGGAAACACATGCAGGCCGAACAGGGCTTGCACCCCCTCCATGGCGCCATCGGCCAGCATCCAGGCGGCTCCTGTGGCGATTTCCTCGGCGGGCTGAAACAACAGCCGCACCCGGGCCTTGAGCTCTCCGGCAAAGGGAGCCAGCAGCCGGGCCACCCCGAGCCCCACGCTGGTGTGTAGGTCATGGCCGCAGGCGTGCATCAGACCCTGCTGGCAGGAGGCAAAGGCCAGACCCGTGCGCTCTTCCACCGGCAGGGCATCCATATCCACGCGCAAGGCCACCAGCGGCGCCCCCACGGGGCCCAGCTCGGCCACCACGCCGGTCCGGCCCACACCCTCACGCACCGTCCAGCCGAGCTGCCGCAACTCCCCGGCCACCAGGGCCGCCGTCTGATATTCAGCCCCGCTCAGCTCCGGGTGGGCATGGAGATGGCGGCGCAAACCAATCAGGTCCGGCAGGGCCTGCTCCAGGGCCTGCTCCAGGCCAAAGCGCTCGAGAATCTCCGCCGGCCGCAGGCGGGCCGCCGCGGAGCCTGGCGAGGCAGAAGAAGCGGGGAAGGCAGCAGACGTGGCAGCGGGAATCATCGGCTCGCCAGGTTCAGAAAATCTTCAAGGGCGCTCACGGGTTTCGGAGGCCAGCGGCGAATAGCCGCTAACCATTCTGGCTGGCGGTAGCGCGGGTCGAGGCCTGAGGCCGCCGCCCAGTTGCTTTCCGCCTCCCCTGAGGCCCCGCGCAACCAGAGCAGGGCAGTAAGCCCTGCCCGGGCATCGGCAAACAGCGGATAGCGACGGATCAGCTTGCGGAACTCCGCTTCCGCCCCGGCCAGATCACCCTGCTGGAAGGCCGCCAGCGCGGCGCTGGAGCGGGCCATCGGGAACCCGGGCCGGGCGGCGGCGGCCGCCTCAAAGCAACGGCCGGCCTCTTCCCACTGCTGCAGCGATCCCTGCACATTGCCCAGGTTGTAGAGGGCGGAGGCCTCAGCGGGATCACGGGCCAGGACCCAGCGGTAATCGGCTTCCGCCAGCTCCCACTGGCCGAGGGCCTCCTCGGCGATGCCGCGGTTGAGATGGGGATCGAGGCTGCCTGGCTCCAGCTCCATCGCTTTGGCCTGATCGGCGATAGCCGCTTCAGGGCGGCCAAGCGCCAACTGCACGTTGCCGCGGTTGCTCCAGGCCGAAGCGTCGTTGGGGGCCTGCTCCAGCACCCGATCCCAGAGCGGCAGTGCGTCGCCGAAGCGGCCCTCGCGGCTGGCGTTCAGGGCCTGATCGAACAGCTGGGGAAAGGCCAGCTGGGTGGTGAGCAGCAAGGCCAGCAGCCAGCCCATCAGGCCGCCTCCGGCCAGCCGAGATGCTGGCGCGCCGCCGGCGTGGCCACCCGACCACGGGGGGTGCGCAGCAGAAAGCCCAGTTGCAACAAATAGGGTTCCACCACCGTTTCCAGGGTGATCGGATCCTCGCCAAGCCCGGCAGCCAGGGTGTCGAGGCCCACCGGCCCGCCGCCATAGCCCGTGAGCAGCAGCTCCAGCAGGCGCCGGTCGCTGGCATCAAGGCCCCGGTCGTCGACCCGATGCAGGCTGAGCGCTTCGGCCACCAAGGCCGGCCCGATGCGGGGTTGGCCGCGCACGCTGGCCACATCGCGCACCCGGCGCAACAGGCGATTGGCGATACGCGGCGTGCCGCGGCAACGGCGGGCCACCTCGGCGGCGGCCTCGGCGTCCAGCTCCAGATTGAGCAGGCCGGCGGCCCGCTCCACGATCGCCTGGAGATCGGCGAGACCATAGAACTCCAGCCGCTGGATCAGGCCGAAGCGGTCACGCAGCGGTGAGCTCAAGGCGCCGGCCCTGGTGGTGGCTCCCACCAGGGTGAACGGCGCCACAGGCACCGAGCGGGTGCGGGCGGTGCTGCCGCGGCCAACGGTGAGATCAAGGCGGTAGTCCTCCATGGCCGGATAGAGCAGCTCCTCGGCCACCCGGTTGAGCCGGTGGATCTCATCGATGAACAGCAGCTCATGGGGCTGCAGGTTGATCAGCAGGCCGACGATGTCGCGGGGGCGCTCCAGGGCCGGCGCACTGGTGATGCGGCAGCGCACCCCCAACTCCTCGGCGATCACCAGGGCCATGGTGGTTTTGCCGAGGCCAGGGGGCCCGTAGAGCAGCACGTGGTCGAGGGCCTCGCCGCGGTTGCGGGTGGCTTCCACGGCGATGCCGAGCACTTCCTTGAGTTCCCGCTGGCCGATGTAATCCGCCAGCCGCCGCGGCCGCAGGCGGTCTTCCCGGTTGGGCAGCGGCGCCTCAGCTTCCCCTTCCTGGAGGGGCTGGCCACGGGGATCGAGCAAGCGCGCCGCCGCTGCAGCGGGCGGGCGGGCAGGTGGCTGAACTCCACCGCGCCCGGCTCCGGAGGAAACGATCGCCATGGGCTCGACAGTAGGCAGGCCGGAGGCTGTTTAGGGTCAAGGCCTGCGCCGGTGAGGGAGATGGCCAAGGGAGGAGGCAAGAAAGCCGCCAAGGCGGCCCGGGATGCCGCCAACCGCCTGCTGGCCGACAACCGCTTCGCCCGCCATCAGTACGAAATCCTCGAGACCATCGAAACCGGCCTGGAGCTGGTGGGAACGGAGGTGAAATCAATCCGGGCCGGCAAGGCCAACCTGCGCGATGGCTTCTGCCTGATCCGCAGCGGCGAGCTGCAGCTGCACAACGTGCACATCTCCCCCCACAGCCACGCCAGCGCCTACTACAACCACGAGCCGCTGCGCACCCGCAAATTGCTGGCCCACCGCCGCGAGATCGACAAACTGCGCATCGCCCTCGACCAGAAAGGCCTCACCTTGATCCCGCTCAACCTCCACCTCAAGGGATCGTGGATCAAGCTCACCATCGGGCTGGCCAAGGGCCGCAAGCTGCACGACAAGCGCCAGGACGAGCGTCGCAAGGATGCCGACCGGGAAGTGCGCTCAGCCATGGCCAGGCTTTAGCCATACAGTCGCGGCGGAGGAGGTGGGGCCTGGATGTCTGCACTGACGCGCTGCTTGAACGAGGAAGCGGCGGCGATCGCGGCGGCGGCCACGCGGCTGGAGGCAAGCCAGGTGGATGCGGCCCTGGATCTGCTGGAGCGCTGCGCCGACCAGCGGGCCAAGTTGGTGATCACCGGCGTGGGCAAAAGCGGGATCGTGGCGCGCAAGATCGCCGCCACTTTCTCCTCGATCGGGCTGATGGCGCTCTACCTCAATCCGCTCGATGCCCTGCACGGTGACCTCGGCGTCGTTGCCCCTGAAGATGTGGTGTTGCTGCTCTCGAATAGCGGCGAAACCCAGGAACTGATCGAAATCCTGCCCCACCTGCGCCGGCGTGGTACGGCCCGAATCGCCCTGGTGGGCCGGTTGCACTCAAGCCTGGCCCGCGGCTGTGAGGTGGTGCTCGACGGCGGCGTCGATCGCGAGGCCTGCCCGCTCAATCTCGCCCCCACCACCAGCACGGCCGTGGCCATGGCGATCGGTGACGCCTTAGCGGCGGTGTGGATGGAGCGGCGGGGGATCTCTCCGGCTGACTTCGCCATGAACCACCCAGCCGGTGCGCTCGGCAAGCAGCTCACCCTCACGGTGGGCGATCTGATGGTGCCGGCCGAGCGGCTCCATCCCGTGGCCGAATCGGCCAGCCTCCAGGCCGTGATCGCCCTGCTCACCCGCGATGGCGCCGGGGCCTGCTGGGTGCGCAAGAGCGGGCCGGGCGAACGGCTGGCTGGCCTGATCACCGACGGCGACCTGCGTCGGGCCCTGGAGCAGCATCCGGCCACGGCCTGGGCCGAGCTGCAGGCCACCGCACTGATGACCGCCGACCCGATCACCGTGACAGCGGATCTGCTGGCGGTTTCCGCCCTGGAGCGCATGGAGCGCAACCGCCGCAAACCGATCGGCGTGTTGCCGGTTTTAGGGAAGGAGGGAATGGTGGTAGGCCTGTTGCGGCTGCATGATCTGGTGCAGGCGGGTCTCAGCCCAACGGCGCGCTGAGGGCCAGGGCCCGGGCCTGCTCCAGTTGCTCGGCGGTGTCCACCGAGAGGAAATCGCCGGCCACAGGGAAGGTGCCCACGGGGATGCCGGCCTCGATCAGACGCAGCTGCTCAAGCTTCTCGATCTGCTCTAAGGGCGAGGCGGGCAGACCAGGCCATCGCGTCAGCACATCGGCCCGATAGCCATAGATGCCCACGTGGCCCCAGTAGGGGGCGTGCTGGGGCCACTCGGCAGGCTCGACACCGCGCACGTGGGGGATGGCCGAGCGGGAGAAGTAAAGGGCGCGGCCGTCCGCCGCCAACAGGGTTTTCACCACATTCGGGTTATGAACCTTCTCCGCCGCCATCCGGTACACCGGGGTGAGCACGGCAGGGGCTGGTGTGATGGCGCTGAAGGCCTCCGCCATCGCGTCGATCACCGCCGGATCAATGAAGGGCTGATCTCCCTGGACGTTGATGATCACCGTGCGAGCGGGATCCGGCGGATCCGACTGCGGCCCGGCGCTGGCTTCTGCGGCCAGGGCCATGAGCGCCTCCACCACAGACGCGAGGCGGTCGCTGCCAGAGCTGCAGGAGGCCGCTGTCATCAGCACGGGGAAGCCCCAGGCGCCTGCCTCCCGTCGCAGCAGGTCGCTGTCGGTGCAGAGCACCACCGCCGCGGCTCGGCGGGACTGCCGGCAGCACTCCAACACCCGCCGCAGCATCGGCTTGCCGCCGATGTCGGCCATCACCTTGTTCGGCAGCCGCGACGACTCCAGCCGGGCCGGCACTGCCACCAGGCAGCGCCAAGGGGACACGGCCTCCTGCTGCAGGTCCGCCTGGTTCACCGCTGGGTCCTGGTTGCTGCCGCGGAGCCTATCGCCGCGGCCGTGAGCCCTAGAGCCGTTCGCGATCGAGCCGCTCCGCCCGCGAGTGGCGTAGCCGCTCCCCCAGCTCCGGGCCAGGCGCGATCCCTGCGGCGAGCAGATCCGCCGCCGTCAGGTCCCCGCGCAGATGGCGCCAGCGCAACCACCAGCGCAGCAGGGGGCGGCGGGGGCCGGTGCCGGCGGCCAGAGCCAGGGCCACCGCCGCTGGGGTGAGCCCCCCGCCCTCCAGCAGCGTCGACCAGCGCGATGGCAACCAGACTCCGGTGGAACCCGGCCAGCCGGCCTGCTCCAGGCGCTGCGCCAGCAGCAACCACTGGGCCAACAGCTGCTGCTGGCGCTGGGGCAACTGCAGCCGCTCGGCCAGCGCCAGCGGATCGGCTGCCCCAGCCAACAGAGCCACGAGCGGGGGAAGGCCGAACCGAGCCGCCCAGCGCAAGCGGCGCAGCCAGTGGCGGTCGGCCTGCAGCCCAGGATCCAGCAGGGCCAGGGCGCCCCACTCCTGCAAGGCCGCCAGGGCGGCCTGCCACGGCTCCCGCTCCAGCAGCAGCTCCAGCTCCCGGCGCAGGCGGGTGCCGAGCGCCGCCGGCGCCAGGGCGGGATCCTGGCCCTGGCGCCACGACCAGGGCCAGGCCGCCAGGGTGGCTTCCGCCTGGCTCCGGCTCTCCGCCGCGAGGCGGAAGCCGAGGCGGGCGGCGTAGCGGGCCGCCCGGATCAGGCGGGTCGGATCGTCGCGCACACTGCCGGGGTGCAGGAAGCGCAGCTGCCGGTGGGCCAGGTCGGCCTGCCCGCCATGGGGATCGAGCAGGGCCAGCGACGGGCCAGCCAGAAGATCTGCGCAGCTGGAATCGCTCCCGAACTCTTCAGCGGATTGGGGGGTCAGCACCAGGGCCATGGCGTTGATGCTGAAGTCGCGACGGGCCAGATCGTCTTCGAGCCGGCCGGCCTGCACCACCGGGTTCTCCGCCGCCAAGGGATAGTGCTCCAGGCGGGCGGTGGCCAGATCGAGCAGCAGCGGACCCTCCGCCAGCTGCAGCTCCATTTCGACCGTGCCGTAGGCCCCGTGTTCCTGAAGCTTCAGCGAGGCCGGCCCGAGCTGCCTGCCCAAGGCCTGCCCCAGCCGCTGGGCGGCCTGCGGGTCACAACCTTCAGCATCAGGAGTCGCCCCCTCGCCGCCATCCACCACCAGATCGAGATCGGTGAGGCCCCGCCAGGGGTCGCGGTGCACGGTGTGCAGCAGCAGATCCCGCACAGCGCCCCCCACAACCGCCAGACGATCTCCAGCGGCCGCCCGCTGCAGCAGCGGCCAGAGGGAGGCGGGAATACCGGGGATCTCCACGGCGTCGAAGCGAGCGGTGGACAGGGGCTCCATCATCCCGGAGCCCAGCGTGGCCCTCTCACCAGGAGGCACAACGGGCCCGGGCCCGGCGCTGAAACGAGGCCACAGCGACCGGATCAGCCGGGAGCTGTTCTCCGGCAGCTACGGCCCGGTAGAGATCAGCCACCCGCCAGCTCTCGGTACCTGAAACAGCGCCATGGCGGGGGATCAGGTGCAGGTGGAAATGGCGCGCCCCCTCCCCGAAAGCGATGGCATAAACCCGATCACAGCCTGCCAGCTCCTTCACCAGCGCGCAGCAGCGCCGCAGCATCGGCCCGAATGCGGCGGCTTCCGCCTCATCAAAAGCGTCTGGGCCTGGCACGTGCCGGCGGGTATCAAGCAGCAGCCAGCCCACCAGCGGACTGGGATGGGGATGGTGCCGCAGCAACCAGGGGCCGTCGCAGTAAAGCAACGAATCGGCACCGGGCTCAAGCTCCGCCTGGATCTCGCAGACCGCGCAGTTGAGACCAGCCACCGCTGCGTCGCCGCCGAGCACTCCGCTCAGTCCCACAGGGCCATGGCGTCGTCGCGGGCTCCAAACCATTCGGCCGCCAGCGGACCGCCCATGGCGCGGTCCTCGCGGAACCAGGGGCCGCCGAGGGTCCAATGCAACAGATTGGGGCCGGTCTCCGGGGATCCGGCTTCCGGCGCGGGCTGCACGGCCACCAGATGGTTCCAGGCGGTGGGAAGCGCGCCGATCTCATGGTCGCCGGCCAGCCAGTGGAAGCGATGCAGTTCCAGGCCGCTGGCGGTTTCGACGTAGGCGGGTGTGAGGGCGGTGCAGCGAGCGCAGTTGAGCAGCATCAGCGAGCTCCAGTTCTTCTTTGGGTAGGCGCTCTGGACTTCCCCCAGAAACTTGTCGGTTTCCGTCGGAACGTGGTTGTGCTGGACGCACTGAACGGCGAAACGGTCGTCGCGCAACGACCAGAGGGCGGCGATGTCCCCCCGGCAGAGCATGTCGCAGTCCATGAAGATGGCCCAGCCTGCGTAGCCCATCAGATGGGGCACCAGGAAGCGGGTGAAGGAGAAGGCCGTGCTCTGCTTCGGATCGCGGGCACGGCGGTGCTGCTCGCCCAGCTGTTCGGCCACGATCGGGGTGATCGCCAGCGGCAGGCTGCTGTGTTGATACAGGCTGTCGATCAGCACGTTGGTGGCGACCCGCTCACGCGGGTCGTAACCGATGAAGATGGGGACCGGTCGGCTCATCGGTAGACGGTAAGGGTCGAGATGGAGACCGTCAGGATCGTGCCCGAGAGCGGGCGCCCGGCCGAGCCGGCCGATGTCACGCTCCTGGCCACCGCGGATTGGGGCCATCCGTTCTGGACCAACAAACAGCATGTGGCCTTCAGACTCGCCAAGCTGGGCCACCGGGTGCTGTATGTGGAGTCGCTGGGCCTGCGCGCGCTGCAAGCCGGTGGCTCCGACTGGAGATGGGTGCTGCAGCGGCTCTGGGTCTGGTCGCCGCTGGTACTGCCGGGGGCCAGCGGCGGCGCCGCCGCCTGGCTGAATCGCCAGGTGCTGCGGCTGGGCCTGGCCCGTTGCCGCCGCCGGCTGGGTCTGCGGCGCGACTGGCTCTGGACCTACAACCCCCGCACCCTGGAGGTGCTCGACGCCCGCCCCTACGCGCGGCTGATCTATCACTGCTTCGACGCGATCCAGGCCCAACCGGACATGCCGGCCGCCGCCATCGACAGGGCTGAGGCGCGGCTCTGCGCCGAGGCCGATGCGGTGTTCGTCACCTCGCCCCAACTGCTGGCCTTGCTGAGCCTGGGGGAGGGGCATCTCTCCCTTGATGACATTTCTGTCTCCAGCGTTGACATGCCGGCCTGGCAGGGATGCTGCTCCCAAGTGCCGCAGTTCATCAACCTGCCTGGTACCAGCGTGATTGAGAACATGGCGTTAGAAGCGGCTCAGCTCAATGAATTCGTCAGCAAGCTTCCTTAGAGTCTCTATAACCCTCTTAGCAAGGATGGGCTGCAGGGCACCTCGAATAATCAGCTTATTCCTGAATCAGTACGGACATAAAAAAGCCGCCAAGGAGGCGGCCGGACTTAAGAAGACAATGCAGATTCTGAATATAAGACTCCAAAGTTGCAGGTCGCTTCACGAAGAGATTCATGCAACCACCGGCATATCGCAAGACCGATGGAGATAACGAAGGAAGTTAAAAGTCAAATTCTTGAGGCCCCACCAAGCCTCGGTTCTCTCCAGTCCAATTTTTCTTGTCAGCTTTCCGCCCATGCACATGGTCATGTAGCCGAAGACATGTTCTACGCACGCTCTGATGGCTGACTTGACACGATTCAATTCCTTGGCTGCATCTCCAAGAGGATGATTGCGAGAGCCTTTTTCGTGGATTAGACTTTCAAAACCTGCATGATTCAGGAGGTCCTGAAAGCACTCACCTGAATACGCCGAGTCTGCCCAAACGTAGTCGTGTTCATTTTCTGGATCAAGCAGGCGTGGAAGCATCTGGCTGTCATGAATATTGGCAGGTGTCACTGCATACCTCCGAATGAAGCCATGGTCAACATCGACACAGATGCTGTTCTTATAGCCGTAGTAGCTGATGCCATTCTTTTTAACCCAGCGAGCATCTAAGTCCTTCTGCTGCAAGCGATCTGCGTTTTCATCCCAGCCCTCGGGCAGCCTGTCAGCTTTAATTTCCGTGTTCTCCTCTCGAGTATTGCGCTGCTTGGGAACTGGAACAAGAGTTGCGTCAATGATCTGACCACCACGGGCTTGGAGACCCTGGGACATGAGATATGCCTCGAACATTTCGAAGAGCTCCTCGATCACACCCGCCTTCCGCAGTCGCTCCCTGAAGAAGGCGACTGTTGTCGCATCTGGAATGTCGTTCATCACTCCAAGTCCGACAAACTCCTCAAAGGATCGCCTGTCATTAACCTGGAATTCAAGCTCTTCATCACTGAGGTTGAAAAGTTGCTGCAGAACGAGCATCTTGAACAGAATCAGCGGATCTATCCGTTTGCGCCCTGCATTGCTCTTACGCTCCTGTGAGTAACCTTTGTCAAGAAGTGGGCGGAATAATTCCCATGGAATTGAATTGGCGAGTCGCCTAAGAACAGGCTTCTTGTCCTTGAGCTTTGCGACTCGCTGCTGTTCGTCCCAGAAGCCTCTCTGCCCCACCGTTGGTCTGCAAAGTTATCTGCTGATTATAACCGAGAATTCCTAGGAATCAAGTGCCTTATTAAATTTTCGAAGTGCCGTGCAGTTGTCCGGTGGTCAGCGGCTGGCGCTGGCTCGCTCGTTTTTACGTGGTTCCGTGTTTCTGCTCCTCGATGAGGCCACCAGCTCGCTGGATAATCGCGACAAGAGTGATGTGATTGAAGCCCTCGATATGATCGGCAGACGCTGCACCACCGAGGCGATCGACCACCGCCTCTCCACGGTGATGCGCTGTGATCGAATCTAGGGCACCACGAAAAATCACCCCTTGGGCGGTTGCTCGCTCATGAAGAGCCTTTGCCACAATGAATCTCAATGGCTGGAGCTCGATAAACCCTGATTTTTTCGAAGTGCCCTTGACGTGGACCCCAAAAACTGAACCAGTCCTTATGAGAGCTTCACTATTGGCCAGAGTTGGCCAGGAGAAGCCCAATGAAACGCAAGCGTCACAACCCAGAGCAGATCATCCGCAAGCTTCGGCATGCCGAGCAGCTGCTCAATCAAGGTCAGACTGTCGCCGATGTCTGTCGCGCCTTGGAGGTCTCGGCTCCCACATACCACCGCTGGCAGCAGCTCTACGGAGGAATGAAATCCAGCGAGGCCAAGAGACTCAAGGAGCTGGAGCACGAGAATACTCAGCTCAAGCGATTGTTGGCCAATGCGGAGCTCGACAAAGCCATGTTAAAGGAGCTTGCCGAGGGAAACTTCTAAGCCCGGAACGTAAGCGTAGAGCTGTTCAAGTTCTGCAAGAACGATTCCGGGTTTCGCAGCGGCGCGCCTGCTGCCTGGCAGGACAGAACCGCACAACCCAACGCCGCCCATCACGCGTGGTGTCAGTTGAGGAACAGAAGCTTCGGCAGAGCATTCGAGCGCTGGCGCATCGCCATGTGCGCTGGGGCCGCCGCCTTGTCTATCGGCGCCTGCTCCTGGATGGCTGGAGCGTGAACCACAAGCGGGTGCAACGGATCTGGCGGGAGGAAGGGTTACAGCGGCCTCTGCCCCGCAAGAGGAAGCGCTCCAGAGCGGCAAACGGATCGAGAGAGCTGCTGAGGGCCGAGTACCCACATCACGTTTGGGCGATCGATTTCCAGTTTGATCAGACCATGAATGGCAGAAATCTCAAGTTCTTGAATGTCGTGGAAGAATTCAGTCGCGTCTGTCTGGCTATTCGGGTGGGCCGGTCCTGCAAGGCTGTGGATGTGATCGACACGATTGAGGAGCTACTCAAGCAGCATCCAGCACCCACTCACTTGAGGATGGACAATGGACCAGAGTTTATCGCCCATGCCCTGCAGGAATGGTGCACAGGAAGTGGCACTGGCGTCGCCTATATCCCACCAGGATCACCCTGGGAGAATCCATTCGTTGAATCCTTCAATGGCAGGCTCAGGGATGAATTCCTTAATATTGAACTCTTCTCATCGGTCAAAGAAGCCAAGATCTTGGCAGAAAGGCACAGAATGGAGTACAACACATACAGACCGCACTCGGCTCTCCAAGGGCGTACGCCCTTGGAAGTCCTCCAGCAGTGGAGAGCGGCATGAAAACCCCACCAGCTCTCACTGAAACTGGAACACTGATGGGGGTCACGTCACCCTCTATGAAATTTATCAAGACAAAATCAAGACGTTCGGTAGCTTCTGCGAGTTGCTGAAACGCTCCGATTCCTTCAGAAATCTCGCCTCACTGGAGCGCAAACTCGTTGAATCCTGACGGCCAACCCTGATTGCGAATCGTGACTTCCGGCCTGACCCGCTGACACAGCATCTGTTTTTGTTGAGCTCCCCCCCCCCGATCCCTCGTTAGCCCCCGATGACCTTCACCCTGATCGCAGGTCCCTGTGTGATCGAGAGCCCTGAGCTGGTGTTTGAGATCGCCGAAAAGGTCAAGGCGATCACCGATCGGCTCGGCATCGACTACATCTTCAAAGCCAGTTTTGACAAAGCCAACCGAAGTTCGGGAGGCTCCTTCCGCGGACCCGGCGTTGCTGCAGGGCTCGATGTGCTGGCTGAAGTGAAACGGCGCTTCGGCCTGCGCGTGCTCACCGACATCCACGAGAGCGTGCAGGCGGCCATCGTGGCAGAGGTGGTGGATGTGTTGCAGATCCCGGCCTTTCTCTGCCGTCAGAGCGACCTGCTGATCGCCGCGGCAGAAGCCACCCGCGGCACCGACAAGGTGATCAACGTCAAGAAGGGTCAGTTTCTCGCTCCCTGGGACATGGCCCAGGTGGTGGCCAAGCTCCGGCAGGCCGGCGCTCCCGAGATCTGGCTAACGGAGCGGGGCAATAGCTTTGGCTACAACACCCTGGTGGTGGACTTCCGCAGCCTCCCCCAGCTCAGTGATCTGGGCTGCCCGGTGATTTTCGATGCCACCCATTCGGTGCAGCAGCCCGGTGGTCAGGGCACGAGCAGCGGCGGCCAGCGGGAATTCGTGGCGCCCCTGGCCCGCGCCGCTGTGGCCGTGGGGGTGGATGGTCTGTTCATGGAGGTCCACCCCGATCCGGAGCAGGCCCTCAGCGATGGTCCCAACATGGTGCCCCTGCACCGCCTCGAAGCCCTGCTGGAGCAGCTGCTGGCGATCCGGGCACCGCTCCAGCAGGCGCCGCTGGCGCCCAGCACGCTCTAGGCACCCGGCAGGCTTCCCTTGCAGCACCCTTCGCTTCTGCGCCGTCTTCGTTTCCAGCTGGGGCTGCGTCTCTGCCGCCGCCGCCTCGATGGCCTGCGCCTGCTGGTGCTCGATGTCGATGGCGTGCTCACCGACGGTGGCCTGTATTACGGATCAGAAGGCGAGCCGCTCAAGCGCTTCGATGTGCGCGATGGCCTGGGTATCCGCTTGATCCAGTCGCTGGGCATCGAGGTGGCCTGTCTCAGTGGCGGCCGGGGCGGAGCCACCCAGCTGCGGGCGGCCCATCTCGGTATCCGCCACGTGCTGGTGGGAATCAAGGACAAGGCCGCCGCCATCGTCGAGCTTGGCGCCCTGGTGGGTGTGGCGGCGGAGCAGACGGCCTACGTGGGCGACGACCTCAATGATCTGGTGGTGCGGGATCACGTCGGTCTGTTGCTCACCCCGGCCGATGCCCCTGGCTGGTTCCGCCGCCGGGTCGATCTGGTGTTACCCGAGCCCGGCGGCCATGGCGCCATCCGCGCCTTCGCTGAGGCGCTCCTGCACCGCCGGGGCCGGATGGAGCCCCTGCTGCGCCAGGGCTGGACAGACCGCAATGCTTAGGTTTCGCCGGCAGGATCTGCAGTGGTGGCTGAAGGGCCTGAGACGGCGGATTCAGCCCGAACCCCAGGAGCAGCAGGCGCTGGCCTGGTGCATCAGGCTTTCCACAGCCAGCCCTTTGCTCCTCGGATCTGTGCCGATCTCTGGGAGGGAGGACGGTTTTGTCACAGCCATGATCTGCCGGCTTTTCACACCCCGGCGCGGCGTGAGCGCGAAAAGTCGTCGCATCACTACGGCCACCACATCCTGCTCAAGCGCCATGGCGGACTGCCCCTGATCGGAGCGCCGCTGCCCTTGCTGCTCGAGCATGGTCTCAAGGTGTCATGGGAGTCGGGGTTAGAGAGCCCCAGGCCGTGGTCGAAGGCCTTCCTGTGCATGGGACCGCTGCGGGCCCAGTGGGTGCGGGAACGGTTCGGGAAGCCGGCGCTGGCGATTGGCCCCTGGATCGCCTATGCCCGCTCCCTGCTGGAGCCCAGGCGCCAGCAAGAACTGAGACAGCAGCTCGGTCCCCACCCTGCTGGTGGTGTTGGCCCACAGCTGGGACGCTGTGGAGCGGCGCATGGATATGCCGGCCTGCCTTGCCGCGATCCGGAGGATTCAGGCCGAAGGGGGCTACCGCTCGATGATCTGGCTGCGGCACAGGAAAGATCCCGAGTGGCCAGGCCTTCCACCTCACTGAATCGTGGCCTGCAACGGCCATCGCTCCAATCCCTGGTTCCTGGATTCCTTGCGCACCCTTATGGAGCTCTGCCAGGGCCTGGCGACCAATGCCTTCGGAACTCACCTGGGTTACAGGCTGGACCTGGATCTCAATCTGCACTGGATCGCGGTGGCTCCGGAGCAGGACCTCTCCGGGTTGCGCTCAGCCCAGGCCGATGTGGAGGCCATCGAGTGGAGTCAACGCCTGGCCCTCAGCCGCCAGTTTGCTGCCCTGCTCGATAGGGGCGACACCAAAGGCGACACCACCGCTGCCCTGCGCTCCCTGCTCCAGCCTTACTGGGGATTTGACCAGGTCCAGAACCCGGCGGAGATGAGCTCTATTTTTCGAGGTAGTTTTTCTGCTCCATGCGCCGCTGTCGCTGCTCGATGATCCCCGCCCGGTGGATGGCCATCTGGTCTTGTTGTTGTGGAGGGGGACTGGCGTGGCTCAGGGCCGCCAGCGTCATCAAGATCCGTAGGCGCCCGCTGCTGCGGATCGCCACATCAGGGCTTTAACAGAGGGTCAGACCACAAAGAAAGGCCGTCTGGTTAACGCTCAGGGCGCCGACCCGGAAGTATTGGCCACCCCAGGACTGGGCGAGATAGCCGAGCAGATCGGCCTGGCCCGCCCAGATGGCCTGCAGCGAGAAGCTCAAGGGGTGAGGTAAAGACGAAGCCGATCACAGCGGCCACCGCGATGGCCATCAGAGAGGTCTGCCAGTGCCGCAGGGATCGCCCCAAGCCAGCCACGAAGGCAGTGATCACCAAAGTGTATTGAATTTGGGGAAAGTGCTTGGGGCCCTCGTGCGGCATCACGCTGCGCAGATTGACCAGCTGAATCGAGATCAGTGCTCAGTTGCAGGTCTGGCTTCGCGGGTTGATCGCCAGCCTCAACACCAGCCAGAGCAGGCCCACGAGGGCACTGGTCATGTCGTTCTGAGTCCAGTCAATCAACACGGCCAGGCTAAGCAAAACGTAGCTGGTGAACTCCAAGCGCTCGCGTTGTCGCTCGATCCAAGCCCTGGATGACTCTGCGATGGGCTCGACCCACAGCTGGGCTCCCTCGCCTGCTTCGCGTCGATGGGGCCAGCCTCAGACATCGATGGCGTCAATCTGAGTCAGGCGGGACTAAAGAATCTTGTCCCCGAACCAATCAGGTGAGTGCTGGCAACAAGCTCTGCTGCTGGAAGCCTCAAATCAGCAGCAGGCTATGCCAATCAAGCTTGGCGGGATCATGCTGAATCGATTTGAAATCAGGTTTTCTCAGTTAAAGACCTTGGCCTCTACCAAGAAACTTCGACTACTTTGCGCATCTCTGCAGTCCAAAGGACTGAAGTTGTAGTTCTGAATCTGCGTTCAGGATCACGAAGGTGCTAGAACGCGAAAACTGTCTAGGCTCCCAGCAGGAAGCTTCTGGATGGGAGGCAAGCAGCGGCCTGATCAATTTCTGTTCACCGTGCAGTCCGATGAACGGAAGTCTGACTGTTGTCAAGCGGTCCGCTTGATCCCGGTTAATTCGCATCACAGGGATAGTGTCGAAATAAGGCCGGAGCCGCTCTTTCTTGGCAGAGTCGCAGGAGCATCCCTGGCTGCAGAGGTCTGTTGCACGGAGAAAGCTGGCTAATTGCTTGTAGTTTTGTTGGGGATAGATTTTGGCAGAAAGAACCTCTTGGGAATGCCCGAAGTGCATGGCAATGGTGGCGGCCAGAACTATCGCGGTGGCTCGCCTGGTCTGGGTGCTGCCACTGTTGAACAGGGCCTGCCCGCCATCGGCCAGAGCGAGGGCCAGGGCGGGCAGCAGAACGATGAAGTATCGCTCGACAGTGAGCGGTTTGATCAGATCGATCAGGCAGATCAGCTCTAAAAACGTGGCGGCACCAGCAAGCAGTTTTAGGGCTTCCTTGGTGTTGGGATCGCAGCGCAACTCTTGATGCAGGAGCGAAGGGCGCGATTGCTGCCGCTTCCTCTCACCCAGCGCCCAGGCCAGAGTGGACATCAACGCCAAGGCCAGGGCAACGCTGAAGGCAGGGAAGACCCCATTGAAGGCCGCCTTGATCCCGCCGACGACTGGCTGAGGTTCAATCCAGGCGGTTCGACCGCCGCCGCCGCCGAACAGGCCATGCAGCAGCGGCCAGGCGGTCAGCGACACCAATAGGAGCAGTCCATTGCGCCGGCGACCCAGGCAAGGTGCGCCTGAACAAAGGTCTAAAGCTATCAGGGTAGCGGCATAGAACAAGCCGAAGTAATGGCTCAGGGACAGCAGCAGCAGCGAAAGGCCAAAAACAAGGCGAGGTCTGTGGAGTTTCGATGGGCGGATGGCCAGGCCCGGGCGCTGTGATCGCCACAGCAAGGTCATCGTGGTCACCGCTGTTGTCGCGAACAGCAGGGTCCAGGCGTAAGGTCTGACTCCCTGGGCATACAACTGAATAAGGGGCTGGTGCCCAGAAACAGAATCGAGATCAGCTGGCGCGTGAATCCGCCGCTGCGGGTGGCCACGGCCATGGCAATCAGGCTCAGCCAAGCTGGAATCAGGCTCAGCAGCCGGGTGGAGATCTCACCTGAGCCGAACAGGCTGATCCAGGCTTTCAGCAGAACCAAATGGAAGGGCGGGTGGGTGTCTGGAAAGATCCAGATCTTGAAAAGATCCGCCCATGAATCGACGCTGGCGGCTCCAATCGTGAACAGCTCATCGTGCCAATAGGAGTAAGCCCGAAACAATCCTCGTGAGCTCAGAAGAGCCAGGCTGATCAGAGTCGCCAGCAGAATGAAACGTTGCAGCCTTGGCTTGCTGCAGGGATCACCGCTTGATCCAGTGGTGGGACCTGAGTTGTGGGTCGCCTTCATCTGGGCCTTCGGGGTCTGCTCATTACAGCGGCTCGATCGGAGCCAGGCGTGGATCGAGAATCTTCGGGCCCATGCCCTCGAATTTCACCGCGATCGAAATCTTTTCGCCGCTACCGAACAAGTGGGTGATTTTGCCCTCTCCGAAGCTGGCGTGGCGCAACTGGTCGCCCACCGCCCAGGGCCGGGCTGGTGCCCGGCGCCGCACCGCATTCGCCGGCGCGCCGGCACAGCCACCGGCCGCCAGCCGCTGGCTGTCGTCGCGGTCGACCCGCGTGAGCCGATCCAGCCGCTGCTCACGCCGGATGGCAGCGCCGCCGCTGCGGGGTAGGTCGCCCTGCACCAGCTCCTCGGGTAGCTCGGCGAGAAACACCGAGGGCACCGCTGGCTCGCGCATGCCGCCCCAGAGCCGCCGCTCGCTGGCATGGGAGAGAAACAGTCGTTCCTTGGCGCGGGTGATGCCCACATAACAGAGGCGCCGCTCCTCCTCGAGGGCGGCGGGATCCTCCAGGGAGCGGTAGCTCGGGAACAGGCCCTGCTCCAGCCCCACCAGGCAGACCACCGGGAATTCCAGCCCCTTGCTGGCGTGCAGGGTCATCAGCGTGACCCTGTCGGCGGCGGTGTCCTTGCTGTCGGCGTCGCTGGCCAGGGCAGCGGAAGCCAGGAAGCCCTCCAGGGATCCTTCCTCGTTTTCTTCCTGGTACTGCAGGGCGGCATTCACCAGTTCCTGCAGGTTGCGCCGCCGCTCTTCGGCCTCGTCGGTGCCTTCGGTGATCAGTTCAGCCAGGTAGCCGCTCTGCTCCATCACCCGCTGCACCAGCTCGGCGGGGGGGCGTTCCTGGGAATGGGAGGTGAGGCCGCTGATCAAGTCGCCGAACTGCAGCAACCCCTTCGCCGAGCGCCCGGCCAGGGAGCGCACCGCTTCGGCGTCGTTCACCACCTCCCAGAGCGGCACCCCCAGCTGATTGGCGGCGTCACTGAGCCGTTGCACGGTGGTCTTGCCGATGCCGCGCCGCGGCACATTCAGTACCCGCAGCAGGCTGACGCTGTCGGCAGGGTTGACCAGCAGCCGCAGGTAGGCCAGCACGTCCTTGATCTCACGGCGGTCGTAGAAGCGCAGCCCGCCCACCACGATGTAAGGGACCCCCCAGCGCACCAGGGATTCCTCCATTGCCCGGCTCTGGGCATTGGTGCGATATAGAACCGCCATGTCACCCCAGCGCAGCTCCGGGTTGGCCCCCTCCAGCTGCCGCAGCCGGTGGACCACCGCCTCGGCTTCAGCAATCTCGTCGTCGCAGCGGGTGATCAGGATCGGCTCGCCTTCCCCACGGGTGGCGCGCAGCACCTTGTCAATCCGCTCGGTGTTATGGGCGATCAGGGCGTTGGCCGCCCCCAGGATCGTGGCGGTGGAACGGTAGTTCTCCTCCAGCTTCACCATCGTGCGGGTGGCCTCATCGGAGGCGCTGTCGCCGAAATCCTCCTGGAAGCCCATCAGGATGGTGAAATCGGCGGCCCGGAAGCTGTAGATGCTCTGGTCGGCGTCGCCAACCACGAACACCGAGCGATCGCCCCAGTCGTTGAAGGTCTCAGGGTCACGGCCGCCGGTGACCAGCAGCTTGATCAGGTCGTACTGGGTGCGGTTGGTGTCCTGGTATTCGTCGACCAACACATGCTGGAAGCGCCGGTGCCAGTAGTGGCGCACCTGCTCGTTGCTCTGCAGCAGCTGCACCGGCAGCAACAGCAGATCGTCGAAGTCGAGGGCGTTGTTGGCCGCCAGGGCGCGGCGGTAGCGGCGATAGGCCTCCGCCACCATCTTTCCGCGCTGACCCGGCTGCTCGGCCTCCAGCTGTTCGGGCAGCCAGCCCTGGTTCTTAGCGTTGCTGATCGCCCAGCGCACCTTCTTTGGCTCGAAGCGCTTGGGATCGAGGCCCAGCTCCTGGGTGACGATCTCCTTAACCAGGGTCTGGGCGTCGGATTCGTCGTAGATCGAGAACTGGCGGGTCCAGGTGAGCCCCTCGAGGTCCCTGTATTTGTCGATGTCGAAGCGCAGCAGCCGCGCGAACAGGGCGTGGAAGGTGCCGATCCAGAGCTCCTTGATCACCTCCCGGTACATACGGCTGCGCAGCTGGCGCTGTTGCTGGGCCTTCAGGGTGCTGAACGGCTGGCCGAACTGACTGGTGGCAAGCCGTTGGGCGAGCAGCATCTCCAGCCGCTCCTTCATCTCTCGTGCCGCCTTGTTGGTGAAGGTGACAGCAAGCACCTGGTGGGGGTCGACGCCGTGGTGGCCGATCAGGTGGGCGATGCGGTGGGTGAGCGCCCGGGTCTTGCCACTGCCTGCCCCGGCCACCACCAGCAGCGGGCCGGTGTGGTGATCGACGGCACGGCGCTGGGCGTCATTGAGACCGGCCAGGAAGCCACCCGAATCGGAGGGAGCGTGGCTGGAACCGACCATGATTCGAGCTTAAGGCCGGGCGGGTTGGGTCACAGCAGTTGGCTCAGAGCAGCTGATTCAAAGCAGTTGGTTGGAGTACACCAGCCGCCGGTTCATGGCCTGCAGGGGCGGGAGCTGGGCGGCGAGCCCGATCCAGGGATGACTGCCGCTGAGCCACTTGCCGTCGTAACGGATCGCGCTTGATCTGGAGGGATCAAACCGCATGCGGTTGCCCGAGAGGATGTGACTCCCTTCGATCGTTTGAGCCGGGCTGAGCATCGTCGGCTCGTAGTCGAGCTCGAGCCAGCTGCAGAGCTTGCGCAGAGCCGCTTCCGGAGCCAGGGCCAGCTCCTCGTAGCCGAGCTGGAACACGGGCTGGCCGGAGCGGCGCAGCACCTCGGCCACCTGCGCGTTGGTGCGGGCCCAGCGAGCCAGCGATCGCCAGGAAGCTCCGGGAGCTGAGCGTGAGCCACCGGCGCGCGAGTGAACCCAGGAGCGAACATCACGCACCAGGTGGACCATCCGCACCTCCACCCCGGGTAACGCCAGCAGGGGAACCTCCAGATCGGACTGATAGGAGTCGACGGCCCAGCTGATCGGAAGGGCCGGGGACTGGGCGGCTGGGCTCAGGGCTTGTACCTGAGCCAGCAGACGCTGCAGCTTGTCGCTGATCGGGCGCTCGTCATGGGCCGGTAGCCACTCCAGCAGTGCCCCCCAGAGCGGACAGTGCGCCGCCGTTTCCCCGCAGGTGCAGCGGCGCGTGTGGCGGAGTTCCAGGCGCAGCTGGGCTGGTCCCCGTTGCTCGTCGCCGGGGCGGATCGGCTCAAGGATCCGCACAGCCTCGCCCAGCCCGAGCATGCGCGAGTGGCTGCCGAGGATGAGATCGAGAATGGTCGTGCCGCTGTGGCCCAGGCCCCGGATCAAAAGCAGATTCGGGCCGGCCATGGCGTGAAGGCGGGTCGACAGGGGGCAGACCTTACGGCGCCCGCCGGAAGGCGGAGGGTGGTCCGTCCGCACGGACGCGCTGGATCAGGCCCATGAGCTGCTCGATGTGATGCCTCACCGTGAACTGAGCTGCGCAGCGGGTGCGGCCGGCGCTCCCCAGCTGCGCCGCCAGCGCTGGATCGTCCGCCAGGCGTCCGATCGCGTCGGCCATGCCGTCGCGATCGCCTTCCTCCACCAGCAGCCCCGTTTCCCCCTCCAGCACCACCTCCGGAATCCCGGCATGGCGCGTGGCCACCACGGGCAGGCCGCTGAGCTGGGCTTCCATCACCGCCACCGGTGAGCCCTCCTGGTCGCCGTCCGGTCCAGTCAGTGAATGCTGCAGGAAGGCACGGCTGCGGCGCATCCAGCCGGCGATCTGCTCGGGTGTCTGCAGGCCGGGGAACTGCACCCGGTTGCCAATACCCAGCTGGGTAGCTCGTTCGCGAGCAGGAGTCAGAAGGGGGCCCTCCCCCACCATCACCAGCTCCAGCCCAGGGCAGCTCTTGGCGGCCAGGGCGAAGGCGTCGAGAGTGAGCAGTGGCCCCTTCTTGGCCACGAAGCGGCCAACACAGAGAAACAGTGGCGAAGCTGCAGCTGGATCGGCCCCGTGGAATAGCTCTGGATTGGCTCCAGAAGGGCTCACTAGCACCCGCAGGTGGCTGTCTCGTCCAAGGGCCAGGGACAACACCGTGTCCCGCATCGGCCTGGACTTCACCACGGCCGCACTCGCGAGTTTCAGCAGCCGCTGGTAGGGAATCCGCAGGTGGACCAAATAGCGATGAGCGGAGGCGTCGGCTCCCCGGAAATGAACGATCAGGGGTAAGCCTGTGGCTGGCACCAGCTCCATCACCTGGACGGCATGGAAGCCGAATTCCACGAGCACCAGGTCGGGCTGCTCGATCCGACAGATCCGGATCATCAGCTGCGATGGCAGCCAGCTACCGAGCCGCTGCACGGCCAGCCCGATGCCTTTGGGCAAGACGGGCGCCATGCGAAAACAGATTTTGCTGAACAGGATCGACAGCCCATAGGCGGTGCGTAGCGGCGGCCCCCTCCAGGGGATCTCATCGCCGCAGACCACGACCGTGTCAAAGGGAAGCCCGACGGCATTGGCCCGGATGAAGGTTTCCGAGGGTGCCTTCAGGCTCGGCACCAGCAGCAGGAGCCGCTCAGGCATCTCGGTTCGACAAGACGGCTGGCAGGTTCAGAGCCGATCGCCAAAGGGGTTCGATCTCCTTCCACTCCTGGGCTGCCAATCGTTGACGGCCCGCCAAGCCCAGTCGCTCGCAACGCTCGGGATCGGCCAACAGAGCCCCGATCGCTTGAGCAAGAGCATCTGGGTTCTCTGCTGGCACCACCAGCCCCGAATGGCCATGCTCCACAAGCTCAAGCGGACCAGGGGACGCATCGGTGACGATCGCTGTCAATCCGCTGGCCATCGCCTCCAGCAGGGCGTTCGGCATTCCTTCAAAGCGAGAGGGCAATACGAAGATCCTTGCCCCCTGGCAAAACGGCATCACATTGGACTGGAACCCTTCGAAACGCACCCAGCCGTCGATCCCCAGCTGCCGGGCCTGGTTCTCCAACGCAGTCCGCTCAGGCCCATCCCCCACGATCACCAGCCGCCAGCCCTTCGGTTTGGTCGGGATCAGTGCCACGGCCTCCAGCAGCACATCCAGTCCCTTCTGGTGGACCAGACGGGCTACGGCAAGACAATTTGCCGACCCCTGTCCGTCAGCCAGGCGTTCTCCGGCCAAGGGAATCGCCGGCGGCAATGGATTGGGCAGCAGGCGGGCCTGCGGCATGCCGAGATCCGTTGCCAGCGTTGTCAAGACTCCCCGGGTGTTCGCTGTGAGGGCATCAGCCCTCCTGTAGAGAAGGAGTCTTAAGCGCTGCCAGGGAAATCCCAGGGTCTGCAGACGGGGATCGTTGCGCTCGGACACGGCTAGGTGAAGGGGAAGGTCCCAGCTGGCCTGGCAAGCCAACATGTTGGTTTTGGTGAGGAGGGCAAGAAGCCTTGGCGGTTGCTCCGCCACCAACAGTTCACGCAGCAAAGTGGCTTGGGGCCCACCAACCCCACACACCAGCCAACGAATGAGACCGGCGCCCTGGGGGGGGCGCAATTGCCGGAGCCAAGGCCAAAGCGTGATGAGCAGGAACCATGACGTCAGCCTCGGCAGCCAGAGCTTGAGGAAGCGACGACTGCGGGCTACTAGGGAGCGATCCCACCAATCGCCGCGCTGTGCAGCCGTGACAGCCTCACCCAGATCGAGCAAGCGCACCTGCGCAGGCACCCTGTGGACGGGTGCCTTATCAGGCAAAAGGCTGACAACCGTGATCCGGTAGCCCAACGCCGAGAAATGGGAGGCGGCCATCATCGCTACTTTCTGGGCGCCGCCTGCACCGAGATGGGGCAGCACGATCCAGAGATCGTCAGGCATCAAGGGCCTCAATGAACCGCTGACGAAGGCACGTGTCGCTGAACTGATCACGAACAAGTCTTGCCTCATGGCCCAGCCGCTGACGCAGATCTTGGTCGTGATACAAGAGAACAATTGCATCCGCCAATTCATGATCCGTGGCCTTTTCCGGCAGGAGCAGTCCGTTCTCGCCATCCCGAATCAGATCAGCTGGACCGGTTGAACAGTCGAAGGCCACGCAGGCGCAACCAGAGGCCATCGCCTCAAGGAGGACGTTCGGGAATCCCTCGTAACGGGAAGAGAGGATGAACATCTGGCAGGCGGCATACCAGTCAGCGATGTTCCCCACCAATCCTGGAAAATGCAAGCGCTTCTGAGCTGACGAGGCGGAATTCAACAGGCTCCTCAGACCTGCCACCTGATCCAGCCCGTGATAAGGGGTCTCCGTCACCCCAGCGATCACCAGATGAAGGCAGGGAAGGCTTTTAGCCAAAAGCGCAAAGGCCCTGACCAGTCGATCAAAGCCCTTCTGGAAACTCTTGGTTCCGACAGCCAATAAAAAAACAGAAGTGCCACTTTGGCCAGACTCGCTATCCTGGTGGGTATTCACAAGCCATGAAGCAGGCTTCACCACCGGAGGGAACGACGGCAAGGGCCAAGCAACCGAATTCGGCAACAATAATTGTGGGGTAGCCTTGAGACGAAGCCTGAGCCATTCACCTGTCTGGGCTGTCTGAACAAGATGGAGATCTGCCCATCGATAGGTCAGCCAACGCAACAAACGCCACGGCAAAGAAGGACGCTTGGCAGGAGGGTAGTTGCGTTCTGAAATCCAGCAAGCTAAAGGAAGGCTCCTTGCCGCCAACAGAAGCTTGATTCCAGGAAGGGTGGTCATTCCAATCGCCAGTTCGATTCTGTTTTCGATTAACCAACGACGCAATCGCAGGACGCGCCAGGGGAATCCCAGCCAGCCCAACCTAACTAGCCATAGTGGGTCAGGTTGTTCAACCTGACGTTCGACTCCTGCAGGAATTGGATAGAAGTCTGCAGTCAGCGAATGGTGGGTAAGAACCAGCGGACTCAGACCCGCATCTTGGCACCAAGAAGCCATCCGCAACGTAACGCGTTCAGCACCGCCGGCCTTGAGGGAATCAATATAGAAAACCACACGCTTAATCATAACTTGGCGGCAAGATAGGGCGAAAACATGGATCTTATCTTCACCAAGAAGCGTGGCTCATAGGTAGTCTTGATGATCAGAGTGATCAGATGGTGAATCTGATCATCATGCTTGTCCTCTAACCAGTTCGATCCCTCGACATTGGCAACAGCCAGCATCATTTCCTTGGCAAAACCCCGATGATTTTCCTGAGCGTTGCTTCTATCAAAGATCGCTTGGTAGCAGTGATCGTGGATGCGGCGTAGGCGAAGGGAAGCATGTTGCCACATTTCGATATCTTGAAGATACCAGGCCTGAAGTGCTTCGATCGCAAGACATCTCATCAGGTTACGCGTTAGCCTATAGGAACTGTCTGGATCAATAGAACGGAAATCAATGCAATCCACCAAAACAGAAATCCGTGAACCAACCGATACAAAAGAAGAGAATTCTGACGTAGCAAGATAAAGCCGGGATAGGGCAGTATAAACAGATACCAGCAACTTAGCGCGATTCTCTCTGTTTGACCGCTGACATTTAAATGTCTCCTTATCGCCAATTAACTCTTTAACCAGCTTCTCTAGATCTATCGAGGTTGCATTCATCAACGATGTATCCCCCATCGAGATAGCTTGGTAAGAAATTGCAATCAAGGAATAGGAACGGTAGTGAGAGGGAAGCCGACCGCACTGAGCAATCAAATGAAATAAGCGGAGGCGCTGATCAATTTCGGCCGGTCGCATCGAACGTCGAAACAGCACGCGATGAAGATAGTGGGCATGGCCTGAGTTATCCCATAGATCCTCCATCATGCGTACGGCATATTGGTACTCCTGCCAAGCAATAGCCTTGGGAATGATGGCGGCTAGTACGACGGGATTACGAGGCCAGCGCCGCTGAAACTGCTTCAACATCCGATAGCCATGCTGAGCTTGCCCAGTGCAACCCAAAAGACTCGCAGCGCCCACAGTTACCCAAGCTAAGAGCCATTCAGGAAGATAGGTGCGGATGCGCCTTCTGGATGGCAAAACCATCGCATTCCCTTCTTTAGCCAAGTCTTTGACTGGATCGAAGTAGGGGTGACCTCGGCAGATCGGGAGTAGACGGTTCATTCCTCGGATTGATCGCCAAACAAAGGGACGTAGAAGCAAGAAAACCAATCAGACATTGGGTCACCTGATTACCTCGATAAATCGTAGTAGCCAGAACATTCATCATAAGCAATGAATTGAGACCAACGGCTACCTGGATCCGGCCAATGTTGTGAAAATCACGGTTTTTTAGGGATAACATCAGCATGCGCTGCCGCGAAAAACCCATCACCACGATGATGACCAGGATCAAGAACGCAATAATTCCAAGAAGACCAAGCTGGCCACCCATTTGGGCAATCGTGTTATGGGCATGGCCGAATCCAGCTCCATCTTTAAGATGGCCACACATTTGATTAGCCTTTGGCCCGAATCCAACTCCATAGACAAAGCGGTTACTTCCTGTGAACATCAAAGACAACCAGCAGCCCCCCGCGGCGAGCCGTCCAAGATCAGAACTCAGGTTGACGCTGGCATCAGGAGCCAGGTAGAACCACCAAAGTCCCAAAATCAATCCTGCTGTGATCAGACTTGCTGCGACAATCAGAATGATTTTTATTGAGCCTTTCCAAAAGCGTGGAACAAGCCAACCAACCAAGAGCGCGGTTGGTGGCGCTGCCTGAGCCAGTCTTGAGTCTGTACTGAAGCACATGGAATAGCCAATCAGCGCAGCGACAACTCCAAAGGCACGTGCGGCAGTCGATCTGCTTAACAGGGAATAATATACGGAACTAAGGGTAACAAGAAGCAAGATAGTTGCAAATCGATTAATGCCGCCATGGCCATTCATTGTCAATACATAAACATCCCTCACAAGCGTGTGGGTCCAGCCAACTGGAGCTGGACGGACGAGGAGAAAGTTAACAGCTAATACGACAGAGGTGAGCGCTAGCCAGCCAAGCGAAATTCTCCATTGCCGCCAGCTCTGACGCAAGCCAATCACAAAGCCAATCGCAATAATCAGAAAGTTACTAGCACCATTAATATCTTCACGCAGAACAATTACGCGCGTGTTAACCAATAAAAGAATCAAGAAAATTGCATCAAATGGAGGCTGCGTCGGATGTTCCCGATGTTGTCGAAAAACACGTATAGTCAGTCTAAGTGCCATCCATATCACTAGTAAACCCAGCGCAGCCGTCTCATGATCACTGTAGGAATGAATAATTATAACAAGGGGAAGAATGCCGTCATAGATCTGAATCGAGCTGAGGCGCTTAAAGAACTTGGTGACAAAGACAGCTTGTACAAGGGAGGCCTCAGTCAAAGAAAGATCCTTCATCTCTGCGTCATCCTGGTATTCAGGAGGCTGAGCATGGCCACTGTGCGGCTATGATACGTATGTTTGGCCGCAGTATCCAGGCGAATCTGTTGGCTTGGACATTGGCCATTCAAACTGCTTTGGAGGGCCTCATGGAATGAATTGACGGTCGGCTCGCAGAGCAGAGCACAAGAATGATAATCCTGTAAGGAATCAATCGCAGTAGCCACAACTGGCAAACCTGCTCCGAGGTATTCAAAAAACTTCATGGGGAACATGGAATGGGTGTAGCGGTTCAAGCGAAGCGGTAAAAGGCCAACATCCAGACCTTTCATGTAGGCAGGCAGCAACTCATAAGGCTTAACTCCCAGCCAGTGAATATTGGAGCAATTACGAAGTCTTGAAAGATATGTATTAGGATCTCCTTCTCCCACTGGACCGATCATCACATAAGACCAGTTTGATGTTCGTTCCGCCAGTTCGACAATCAAATCAAGGTCGAGCTTGTACCCACTAATAGCGCCAACAAAACCGATCCGTGGACTTGGAATTTCCTTGAGATCATCGGGTATGGCCAAGCCGGGGTTTAGAGCATTAGAAAAGTGATTGTAGTCAGCAACATTCGGGAAATAATAGGTATTAATATTGTAACCTTTGAGATTTTCCAGCAACGCTGGAGAGGTAACGAAAACAAGTTCAGCGGCTCGGCAGAGCTGCTTTTCCCAGTAGGAGAGATCTGCAGCATCCATATCAGGTTGGGCCTGGATCTCGTCCACACAGTGATAGATCAAGGTCTCATAGAGGCCTGGCAGTCCATAGGCAATCGTTTTCGGGTTATAGGTCCACAACCAATCAGGCCTTAGCTTCAACCATTGTCGTGAGCTGGCAAGGCCAAGTAACAGCAGAAGGCAGTTCACTTGTCTTGCAAGTGCTCCCCGAACCCCCGGCAAGACCAACGGAGACCAAACCCAGAGGTTCGGCTTGACCCGCCGAGGTGGCCTCAGAGACCTTAGAAGGCGGCGTCCGATTCTTTTATAATCCTGTGACTGCTGTCTTGGTGCACGCAGGCCGAGTGACTCGACATAAAGAACACGGTGGCCAAGCTCGGCTAATTCAGAAGCAACATGCTGCTTATTCGTCCAAAGAAGTTGATCCCAGTCTGCTGTTGACAGAAGGGTAATGTCAGCCATTATCCAAAGATACGAGTTCCCGAAATGATTCCGATCTCAGCTGTAGCTGCTCATAATTGCCATGAGCCCTGATCTGACCATCAGCGAACTCATAGATCCGATCACAATGCCTCACTGTGCTGAGCCGGTGAGCAATCACAATCGTGGTACAGCGCCTGCCAATGAGTTCCAAGGAATCCAGCACACTGCTTTCCGTCTTGTTGTCGAGCGAGCTTGTTGCTTCGTCAAGAACAAGTACCTTCGCATCTTTATAAAAGGCTCTTGCTAGCGCCAGACGCTGGCGCTGTCCACCAGACAAACGCAAGCCATTTTCCCCCACCATAGTATACAACCCGTAAGGCAATTCTGAAACGAATTCGTCTAATTGGGCCGATTTGAGCACTTCCCAAACTGCGTAATCGTTGATATTTTTATCGTCAATTCCAAACGCAACATTCTCGCGAATACTTGTATCAAGAAGAACAATCGCCTGTGGAACCATAGCACAACAGGCTTGCCAAGCAGGTATCTCCTCATAGGCAAGATCAATCCCATCAAGCTGTACAGACCCTCTTTGTGGCTCGAATAAAGCAAGCAAAAGATGAGCTGTTGTTGTCTTGCCGCCACCTGTTTTGCCCACAAAAGCGACCCTCGAACCAACTGGTATTGCAAGGCTGACATCCTTAATCACCCAATCTTCTGAACTGGCATAACGGAACCAGACATTCGATAATTTGATCGTATTTTTAGGCATGACACCAGCAGGAGATGGCGTTCCTGTGCTTTGCAGTGTCGCTCTAGAAGATTGCAATTCCAGCAATTGCAGGGCATCAGCGATATCTGGAAGGCTGCCGCGAAAACGGTTGACAGATCGAAAAATAGACTGGATTGGAGCAGATATTTTGAGGGCCGCAAACATAACTGCAGCAAGAGCAGGCAGTGCTTGCTGAAGCTGTCGGTCTTCATCTAACAAAACCGGCAAAAGTCCTATTGCAAATAAGATCGTAATCCCAGCTGGTTCAATAATAAAGCGAGGTATGTCTGGCAATAATTTTGAAATCCTATCATAGCGCTTCCCAGTAATTCCAATTAATGAAAATTTTTCAATAAAACGCTGCTCAGCTGCATACAATTGAACATCTCTGATCGAACGAATAGATTCCATCAACAATGAGTTGATCCTAAGGGCAAACCGCAACTTCTGTTTTGAGGCAAGGCGTAAAGGAGCTATCAATAGCGCTGACACTGAGGCATAAGCAGCAAGAAGCGTCACAAATAGAACAATGGCAGTTGGGCCCAAAACCACTGCCACACCAATTGTTAGCACTCCAACGGAAAGGGCGTTCGAGACAACAGTCAAGAGCGGAAGGATGATGTCATCAGAGATCTTGCCAAGGATACGATTTAATCTGGCAAGTAGGTGGGCTGACTTTTGATTTTGAAAGTATTCAAAGTTCTGCATCAATATATTGGCATAGATGCGGTTTCCATAGTCAGCCCATATCTGAGCACTCAGATAGCTTTGCAAGGCTGCAGTCATAAACTTAAGCCCTGTTGATATCCAGATCAACCCAATCAAGATCCCGACGATCCAGAGAGACTGAGAGGCCATTCCTCCACCAAAGAACCAAATCTGAGGAATCCAGTTCTGGAGCTTCACGCCGCTCAACGCACCAACAAGTCTTGCTAAGAGTCCAACGAAAATAAGATCAAAAAGACCAACAAATAAAGATATAGCAAGCAGAGTTATTAGGCCCTTTAAACGCTGTCTAGGTAAGTAAGACAACAATCGGCCCAATTGGGCCAGAGTCTGGCTTCTAAGTACCGCGGGAAGGCTCAACCTCACTGAAATGGATAGCTCTGCTTGAGTTCGACCAACCTTATCCCTCACTTTCGAGACCGGGGCGCCAAACAAGCCAGTCACAGAACCGATCTTCCCCCTCTCAAGCGCTTGAGACGGCTCGAGAAGCGGCTGAAGATCTGGCTGACGCGCAACTGGAGCAACGAAGGACGCTGCAGGGCTGGGGAACAGGACAAAAGACGGACCCAATGCTCGTCAATGGCCGTCAAGGCCCGCTTCCAGCGCCACAGAAGTTCTGATTCGGAAGACAAGGCCAGCAAAGCCTCTCGTTGGGCCGGATCTGGCTGCCAGCTCCGGGGTTCCGCTACCGCGTTAGCGACGCGCTCCACATCGCCGGCCAGCGTGCCCGCGCCGATCTGGTGGCCGACTACGCCCGGTTCGAACAGATCGGCCAAGGCATGATTGAAACTGCTGAACACAACGCATCCGCAAGCCATCGCCTCGAGGGGCGGCAGCCCGAAGCCCTCACTCACGCCTCGGCCACGCCAGTAATCGGCGGAATCGTAGAGATACACCGCAGAATTGTTGAAGAGATCCACCAGATCGTTGACCCAACCCTGCTGCACCTTCACCTGCAATCCCCGTTGTCGCAGGGCTGGCACCAGCTGATTCAGCAGATAGGAACTGCTCTTCCGGGCTTGAACGAGCACATCAATGGGGCGAAGCCGGGCACTGTCATTGCGCTCTCCCCGCTCCAGCCACTGGGGCTCCAGGGCATTCGGCACGAGGAAAAGGGGATTGCGGGGTGCCCGGTCCCCCCAGTAGCCAAGGGTGTTGCGGCTCACCGCCAGAACCGGAACTCCGGCAGGCAGCGCGAAGCCATACCCACTGCTGTGGGCGTGATAGGCCACCGGCCGCCCTTTCAGCCGGCGCAGCAGCTGCGGCACATCAAACCCCCAGCTCACAATCCAGAGAGCCTCGCCCGGAGAAGGCTCGCCACGCAGTATGTCGGCGAGGAAGGGCCGGCCCGGTTCCCGCTGCCGGTAAGTGACCAGCTCAGTGGCAACCAACCCAGCGGTGAGCTGCGCTGTCTGAAGTTCCACCTGCAGGCCACCACAGCGGAAACGACCTGTGGTGCCGGGAACCAGAAAGCGGAGAGGGCGCAAGGGAGCTGGCTCGATCGCCACCAACTCTGGCTCAGGCCCTGACCGCTGCCGAACTCAAGCCACCACGGGCTCAGTGCTGCCGGCACGTTGGCGGCGTGTGAGAAAGCCGAACAGCAGTTTGCCGATCGCCGCCACCAGGTTGCCTTCGAGCTCTTGGAACATGGTCATGTTGAGGTGGAAGGCATGGTTGGCCTCCGCCACGATCTGATCGGCCATGGCCTGGTCAATCGGCAGGGCATCGAGGCTCTGGCGGTAGGCCGCCTTGAAGGCCTTCTCATCGGGGATGGCGTCGAATTCGTAGAACCGCAATCCCTCGTGATCGCCCAGATTCATCGCCTTCTGGGCAATGTTCTTGAGAATCACACCACCGGAGAGATCGCCGATGTAGCGGGTGTAGTGATGGCCCACCAGCAACTCGGGTGTCTCTTGGGCCACCTGATGCAGCCGGGCCACATACTCCTGGGCCGCGGAGGTGGGCTGAACGGTGCTGCGCCAGTCAGAGCCGAAATAAAATTCCAGATCGGCCTCAAGGGACGAGCGACGGTTGAGCGCGTCGCTGGCGATCGGGCCCACAACCGGATGGCTCTTGAGTTTGCCGATTTCCTCCTCCATGGCGCAATACACGAAATAGAGATCGGCCACAAGCTTGCGGTAGCTGCTCTTATCGACCACACCCTTGAGGAAACAGGTGACGAAGCCGGTGTTCTCGGCCATCGTGTGGGCCTTCTTGGTGCCTTCACGCAACTGGGAAGCAAGGGCAACACTCATCGCCGTTTGGGTGTCGTTGGTACAGACGAAAACGGTAGGCCTCCTGGGCCCTTGGGGTCTGAAGTTGATTGCGAAGGGTTACGCAGCCTGGCTGGGCTCAGCGGCCAGACTCAGCGGCCGGACCGCGGGCCAGCAGATCGAACAGTTGCCGGCAGATCTGCTGGAGCGTTTGGGCCACTTCCGGCTGGGGCGGGTGGGGGCCACTGGGTTGCCAGTCGCCCACGGTGGCCAGGCGCCACTGCTCCCCTTGAAACGTCATGCCGCTGATCAACACGCCGAGCAGCCGGGGCTTGCCGCCGCTGCCGGCCTGGGCGGGGGCTTCACTCAGCCGCAGCTGAATCAGCAGGCTGCGGCACTGGAGGCGGGGGCTCCAGCCGGGGAAATGAAAGGCCAGGTCCACCGATTCCTCCTCCCGGAATTCACGGGTGAGGGGATCGTCGCGCCAGGGGGTGAGATTGGCGCGGGCATCAGGGAAGTGGAGGCGGAACAGGGCGGCCGCCGAGGCGATGGCCTGGGCCATTTCAGGACTGCGGGCCAGGTCTGCCGCATTCATGGCGTTTCCCTTGAGCAGACAAGCAGATCGGGCTGAACCTAGGCTCCGCCGACCGATTCATGCTGCAGCGTCTTCGCGGCCGCCGTGAGCCATGGTCGTCAATCAACCACGGGTCATTCCCTGGTTGCCGCCTCCAACCCCGCTTGACCGCCCAATGGTGATCGCCTCTACCGCCCAGTACGACAAGCTCACCGCCCCCAGCAGCGGCACCGCCATCCGCTTCGAGAACGGCAAGCCCGTGGTGCCCAGCGACCCGATCATTCCGTTCATCCGCGGCGATGGCACCGGCGTCGACATCTGGCCCGCCACCCAGCGGGTGCTCGATGCGGCGGTGGAGCGGGCCTACGGCGGCGAACGCCGGATCGAATGGTTCAAGGTGTTCGCCGGCGACGAAGCCTGCGAGCTCTACGGCACCTATCAATACCTGCCCCAGGACACCCTGACGGCGATCGAGGCCTACGGCGTGGCCATCAAGGGCCCGCTGACCACCCCGATCGGCGGTGGCATCCGCTCGCTCAACGTGGCCCTGCGCCAGATCTTCGACCTCTATTGCTGTGTGCGCCCCTGCCGTTACTACGCCGGCACCCCCAGCCCGCACAAACGGCCCGAGGATCTCGATGTGATCGTTTACAGGGAGAACACCGAAGACATCTACATGGGGATCGAGTGGGCCGCCGATGATCCGGTCTGCGTCGAACTGATCGCCCACCTCAACGACACCGTGATTCCGGCCAACGGCAAGTTGGGCCAGCGCCGCATCCCTGCCGGCTCCGGCATCGGCATCAAGCCTGTCAGCAAGAACGGCACCCAGCGCCATGTGCGCAAGGCGATCCAGCACGCTCTGGGCCTGGAGGGCAACAAGCGCCACGTGACCCTGGTGCACAAGGGCAACATCATGAAATTCACCGAAGGGGCCTTCCGTGACTGGGGCTATGAACTGGCCACCAGCGAATTCCGTGATCAGTGCATCACCGAGCGGGAAAGCTGGATTCTTGGCAACCTGGACCAGGATCCCGGACTCAGTGCCGAGGCCAATGCCCGCCTGATCGAACCTGGCTACGACAGTCTCACCCCGGAGAAGAAAGCGGCGATCGATGCGGAGGTGGACGGGGTGATCGCGGCGATCGGCGCCAGCCACGGCGGCGGCAAGTGGAAACAGATGGTGATGGTCGATGACCGAATCGCCGACAGCATCTTCCAGCAGATCCAGACCCGGCCCCAGGAGTATTCGGTGCTGTGCACCCTCAACCTCAACGGCGATTACATCTCCGATGCCGCTGCCGCGGTGGTAGGCGGCCTCGGCATGGCACCGGGAGCCAACATCGGTGATCACGCCGCGATCTTTGAGGCCACCCACGGCACAGCACCCAAACATGCGGGCCTCGATCGGATCAATCCCGGCTCGGTGATCCTCTCGGGCGTGATGATGCTGGAGTTCATGGGCTGGCAGGAGGCCGCCGACCTGATCACAGCAGGCCTCGGCGCCGCTATCGCTAGTGGCCAGGTCACCTACGACCTCGCCCGACTGATGGAGCCACGGCTGGAGCCGGTGAGCTGCTCAGGCTTCGCTGAGGCGGTGATCCAGCACTTCGACAGCTGAGTCAGGCCAGCCAACCCACCTTGGGTAAGGTCGCACTCCCATGGAACTGCAGCGATCAGGGAGACCCAGCACCAGAGCAGCCGCAAAGGCGAAATCGACGGCTTGCGGGCCGTCGCGATCATCGCCGTCATCGTCAATCACCTGAACGGAGCGCTGTTACCCAGCGGCTTCATCGGGGTTGACGTTTTTTTCGTGATCTCCGGCTATGTAATCACGCGTTCCATCCAGAAGAAGCGAGCCGCCGCCAATCGGGGGGCCTTTCTGCTGGAGTTCTACCGGCGGCGCATTCAGCGGCTGGTGCCGGCCCTGGCGATCTGTGTGGTTGTCACAGCCCTGCTGACCTGCCTGGTGGTTCCCGATCCCACCGCCTCGCTCTGGACCGGTCTTCTGGCGCTGGTGGGCAGCTCCAACGTGTTCCTCTATCAGGAGGCCACGGATTACTTCGGCAGCAGTGGGCTGCTGAACACCTTCACCCAGACCTGGTATCTAGGGGTTGATTATCAGTTTTATCTGATCTTTCCCCTGGCGGCCTGGCAGCTCGGCCTCGGGCGAGCAGGCGCTCCGGGTCGCCGGCGTTTCCGCCTGGCGATGGCCGTCGTGGCCGCGCTTTCGTTCCTGCTGTTCCTGATCCAGAGGCAGCTGGATCCATCCGCCGCCTTCTTCCTGCCAGGCGCCAGGGTCTGGGAACTGGCGCTGGGCTGCCTGCTGGCCACCGCCGGGGAGAGCCAGCGCGGAACTCCGGACCAGGCCAGCGGCATCCGCAACGGGGTGGCCTGGGGGTCCTTGGCCGCCCTGATCGGGGTGACCCTGGCGCCACAGGACGCCGCTCCCATCCCGATGCTGGTCAGCGTGGCGGCCACCGCCGCCCTGATCACAACCCTGCAGCAGGAATCGCCCCTGGGACGGGTCCTGAACTGGCCGCCGCTGCTGCGCCTCGGGGTGATCTCCTATTCGCTGTACCTCTGGCACTGGAGCGTCATTGCCCTCAGCCGCTGGACGATCGGCATCCACGCCTGGAGTGTGCCGTTCCAGCTGCTGCTGATCCTGGGGCTGGCCGAACTCTCCTACCGCTGGATCGAAACTCCGTTGGGCGCCAAGCCATGGGTAACCCGAAGCATCCGAAGCCTCCTGATCGGCTTCGGCATCAATGCCGCCGTTGCAGCCCTGCTGTTGCTGCTGATCAGCGGCGAGCTCGGCAGCTCTCTCTATGCAGGCCAGCGGCCGGCCACGTTGTCGGAGCAACGGCAGAAGCAGCGCATCGCCGGCACATCCATCACATCCTCGGATTGTCTGGTCAACCGCAAGGCACAACCCAAGACCAACCAGATCGGCGCGCTCTTCCGCACCTGCTCGGCTCCGCCCGAGACCACCCAGGGGAGCACCCTCTTCGTGGTCGGAGACAGCCACGCCGCAGCCCTGATTCCCCTGGCCGCTGACCTGCACCAGCAAGGCCTGGGCATCACGCTGCTGGCCAAGGCCGGCTGTCCGTTCCCGGCCACAGCCCACGGCCATCTCGACCCTGGCTGTGCCCGCTTCCAGCGAAAAATTGCCAAGAGGATTCTTGCCGAGGCCCGGCCCGGCGACGCCGTGCTGATCGCGGCCTATCAGCTGAGCCACTTGGGTGGAGATGTGCAGGCCAGCCGTGATGGCTTCCTCGATCCTGCCGGCGAGCCGATCCAAGGCACCAACGCCAAGGTGACGATCTATGCCCAGGCCCTGCAAACGTTCTCGGCCAGGGCCGAGGCCAAGGGCCTGCGGGTGATCGTGATCGGGGCGGGGCCGCGGCTGGTTGGGCGGGACACCTGCCTGCCGGAATGGTTCCGCCCGGGTGACTGGAACCCGGCCTGCCTGGAGGCGCTCCAGCAGGAAGCCGTCAATGCCGAGCAGATCAACACTCAACTGAGCCAATCGCTGCCCGCTGGCGTGCGCTTCATCGATCCGATGCCCTGGATCTGCCCGCAGGGCTGCACGCTCGTCGATCTGCGCAAGCTGCTGGCCGACGACGACCATCTCACCGACACAGCGGTGCGGCGGCTGGAGCAACCGGTGCTGGACGCGAGCCAGGCAAACTGAGAACCATGAGCTGTTCATCTGCCGGCGCCGCTGGAAGCCTCAGCGCCACCGACCCTTGCATCCATTGCGGTTTCTGCTTGCCGAGCTGCGCCAGCTACCGGGTGCTGGGCACGGAGATGGATTCGCCGCGGGGGCGGATCCACATGCTCAAGGCGATCGAAGCTGGAGAGCTGGCCCTCGATGCCACGGTGGCGGGGCATTTCGATTCCTGTCTGGGCTGCCTGGCCTGCGTCAGCGCCTGCCCGTCGGGGGTGCGCTACGACGAACTGATCGAAGCCACGCGGCCGAAGCTGAATGCCCCGGAGCTGCGTAGCCCCTGGCAGAACAGTTTCCGCGCCCTGCTGTTCCGCCTGCTGCCCTACCCCAAGCGCTTGCGGGCCGTGCTGCAGCCGCTGCGGCTTTACGCCGGCAGCCCCCTGCAGGATCTGGCGAGACGCAGCGGACTCACCCGCCTGTTCGGGCCAGAGATCGCGGCGATGGAACGGTTGCTGCCGCCGCTGAGCGCAGAGGCGTTCAGCGATCCCTACCCGCTGGTGGTGCCCGCCACCGGTCCGCGGCGCTATCGGGTGGGACTGGTCTTGGGCTGCGTGCAGCGTTTGTTCGATCCGGCGGTGACCAGCGCGGCGGTGCGCGTCCTCAGCGCCAACGGCATTGAAGTGGTGATTCCGCCCGACCAGAATTGCTGCGGCGCGATGACCCATCACCAGGGAGAGCTGGAGCAGACCCAGGGTCTGGCCAAAGATCTGATCGACTGTTTCGAGGCCGTGGTCGGCGCGGGCAAAGCCGCGGGACCCGAACCCCTCGATGCCGTGCTGGTCACGGCGTCAGGCTGCGGCCACACCCTCAAGAAATACGACGAGCTGCTGGCCGGCAACCCCGCCTGGGCGGCCCGCGCCGGAGCCTTCACCGATCGGGTGGCCGATGTGCAGGAATTCCTCGATCGGGTCGGACTGAGCGAACACTTCGCCGCCCAGCTCCAGCCGCTCCGGCACAGCGACGGCACAGCGGCGACGGCGGAGCGGCCCCTGCGCCTGGCCTATCACGACGCCTGCCACATGATCCACGGCCAGGGCCTGCGCGACCAACCCCGGCGTCTGTTGCGTCAGATCCCCCATGTGCAGCTCCTCGAAGCGGTGGAAGCTGGGGTGTGCTGCGGCAGTGCCGGCATCTACAACCTGGTGCAACCCAACGAAGCCGCCGAGCTGGGGCGGATCAAAGCCGCCGACCTCAGCAACACCGGCGCCGAACTGGCCGTGAGCGGCAACATCGGCTGCAGCCTCCAGATCCGCCAACACATGGGCGGCACAGCCCGCCCGATCGAGGTGCTCCATCCCGTGCAACTGCTGGAGCTCAGCGGCGGGGAGGGAACCTCTAGGCGGGCGACTCGAGCAGCGGCACCAGTTCCTGCAGGATTTCTCCCGGCTTGAGCGCACATGGCTGGCCGCAGCCCGAGCTGCCCTGCCGCTCCAGGTCCGCCACCTTCAGCCGCAGACTGCGCCCGCCCACCATCACGGCCGCCACCACGGCCGCCGTGGCGGCCTGCAGATCCACCAGCACATCGTCGCGGCGCTCGAAGCGCAGGCCGATCTGGCCGAGATCGCCCCGTTCACACAAGCGCAGACTCTTGACCTGCAGGCGCTTGATCTGGCCATGCCGGCTGGCCAGAAGCACGTCGCCATCCGCTGAAACCGAGGCGGCTCCGACGATTGTTTCTCCCGGCAACAAGCGCATCAACACAGGCCCCTGGGCCGTCTTGCCCATCAGCGGCACGGTGGCGTCGTTGACCACAAGGCGCAGCATCCGGCCGGTGCTGCTGGCCACCAGCAGGTCTTCCCCCTCCTGGCACTCGACCACCCGGCAGAGCTCGATCCCGTCCTTGAGCTTCAGCACCGTGGCGGCGCGGCCGGAGAGCTCCAGAAATGTTTCGATCGGCAGGCGCTTGAAGCGGCCATCACTGCTGAGCAGCCCGAGGCTGCCCTGCGGTTTCTTGCCCAGCGGCAACAACTGGCGGACGCCATCACCGCCCAGGCTCTCGGGCAGGAACTTTTCAATGCCGCCGTTCTGCTGGGCGGCGAACTCCCAGCGCAGCATGGCCACCTTGCCCGTGGCACTAAAGGCCAGCAGGGCCGGCTTGGCCGCGATCGGCAGGATCAGCCGGGCTGGGGATGGGTGCTCGCCGATCGGCGCTGCCTCGTCGAGGTGGAGGCGGCCCAGCATCTGGGGACCGAGGATGCGCAGCTGACCGTCGGCCTGAATCAGCAGGCGACCGTCAGGCGGCAGGGCATTAAGGGCCTGCTGGCGCTGCAGTTCGGTGGTAGGCCGAATCGCCGCAGCCCGCTGGGCCACCAGGGCATCACCACCACTGACCAGGCGGGTGCGCCGGGGCGTGGCGAAGCGCTTCTTCAGGCTCCTGAGCTCTACCACCATCGCGTCGAGCAGCGACTGGCGGTCGTCGAGCAGGTGACGCAACCGCTCCCGTTCCTGGGCCAGTTCGCCGGCTTCCTTGCGCAGGCCGTCCTGCTCCAGGCTGGTGAGCCGCCGCAGCGGCATCGCCAGCACCGCTTCGGCCTGGCGTTCCGTTAATTCGAGGTGGACCTGCAGGCTGGCCCTGGCGCTCGCCGCATCCGTGGCCGCCTGGATCCGCTCGATCACCTCAGGCAGGGAATCCAGCGCCCGGATCAAGCCTTCGACCACCTCGAGGCGGTCTTCGGTGCGCTTGAGCGCGTGGCGGGTGCGGCGAATGATCGTGTGCTCCCGATACTCCAGAAAGTGCTGGAGCAGCTGGCGCAGGCTGAGCTGGCGCGGTTGGCCGTCCACCAGGGCCAACAGGATCGCGCCGAAATTGCTCTGCAGGGCGGTGCGGCGCTGCAGCTCGCCCAGCACCTTTTCGGGATCGCCGTCGCGGCGCACCTCCACCACCACGCGCATGCCGTCGCGGTCGCTTTCATCGCGAATGTCAGCGATGCCGCCGATCTTGCCGTCGTTGACCTGATCGGCCAGCTTCTCGATCCAGCCCGCCTTGCTGAGCTGATAGGGCAGCTCGGTGATCACAACGGCACCGCGGCGGTGGCGCCCCTTGCCCGGCTGGATCTCCTCGATATGGGCCACGCCTCGCATCGGGATGCTGCCGCGGCCGTTGAGATAGGTGTCCCGCACACCACTGCCGGTGAGGACCTCACCGCCGGTGGGGAAATCGGGTCCGGGCACCAGCTCGAGCAGCTTGTCATCGCTGAGCTCGGGGTTGCGGATCAGGGCGATCAGGGCCTCCACCACCTCGGCCAGGTTGTGGGGCGGAATGCTGGTGGCCATGCCCACGGCAATGCCGGTGCAGCCGTTGAGCAACAGGAAGGGCAGCAGGGCCGGCAGCACGGTGGGCTCCTGCTGGGAGGCGTCGAAATTCGGCGCAAAATCGACGGTATCGCTGCTGATTTCGTCGAGCAGGCCCTCGTTGGCGATCGGGGCCAGCCGGATCTCCGTGTAGCGCATCGCCGCCGGCGGATCGTCATCGACCGAGCCGAAGTTGCCGTGGCCATCCAGCAGCGGGTGACGGCTGGAGAAGGTCTGCGCCATCCGCACCAAGGCGTCATAGACAGCCTGGTCGCCGTGGGGATGGTATTTGCCGAGCACATCACCCACCACCCGGGCGCACTTGCGGTAGGGCCGATCGGGGGTGAGCCCCAGCTCCTGCATCGCGAAGAGGACGCGCCGTTGCACCGGCTTGAGCCCATCGCGCACATCGGGAAGGGCCCGGCCCACGATCACGCTCATGGCGTACTCGAGGTAGGAGCGCTGCATCTCCTGATGCAGAGCAATCGGCAGAACGCGCTCCTCAGCCATCCGGGTCTGGTGTCTTGGGGCGGAAGGGGCTCAGCCTACAGATCACGTCTGGGTGGGCTGGGCCGGCCTGGGGCTCGCTTACTCGTTCCGGGAGCCCCCCTCGCCAGCCTCTTCTCCAGAATCGGTGCTGCCGGTGGCATTGGCGTTCGCTCGGTCAACGGCACTCTTCAGCTCCGGCTGGCTGAGCAGGGTCTGGGCGCTGAGGCGCAGACGCTCCCCCCAAAGCTGTTCTTTCTGATAGGCATCGAGCACGTAGTTCGGCTCGATCGCCAGGGCTTCGCTGGCCAGCCGCTGGGCCTCTTGGGCGGAACCGCCGCCGGTGTGCAGGGCCGTGGCCAGGGCCAGCATCGGCTCAGCGGCCGTTGCATTGATCTTCAGGCAACGGCGCCAGCGCTCGATCGCCTGGTCACGCCGGCCCAGCTCGTAGAGCACCAGGCCCTGGTTGTTGATCGCCTCCCAGAAGTCTTTGCGCAGCTCCGAGGCGCGCCCGAAGGCGGCCAGGGCACCGTTGGGATTGCTCAGCAGCAGGTGGGCGTTGCCCAGATCGAAGTAGGCGCCGGCGTTCTTTCCATCGAATTTCAGGCCCTGTTGCAGGAGGCCGACTGCCTGCTCCGGTTGGCCTTGTCGCAAGGCGATCGAGCCCTGGGCGAACCAGATGCCGGGATTGCGGGGGTCGAGCTCCTTGGCCCTGGCCAGGGAAATGCTGGCCAGGGCCGGATTGTCGCTGCGCAACTGCGCCTCGGCCAGTAACACCCAGCCCCGGGGATCGTCCGGCAGCAACTGGACCGTGAGGCTGGCCAGCCGGGCCGCATCTTCGGCCTGGCCGAGACGCAACAGGCGAGAGGCGGCCTGGGCAATGCCTAAACCAGCAGATTCCAGTTCCTTGGAACTGGGCAAAAAGGTGTAGGGAACCAGGGCACGCGCCGCCGCGGCCGGCAGCACAACCCCGGCCATGGCCAGACTCAGGGCCAGGGGCGCAGCCGCCAGAGTTTGCATCCAGCGCGGTGCCATGGCTGCCATTCGTTTCAGAATTCAGCCTAGGGGCCGAAACCGCCGCGGCCAGCCAGCAGATTGCGGCGCCACATCCAGGGCTTGATGCGGCGCAGGGCGGAGGCCCGCAGTTGACTGTCCCAGTGCTGATCGCTCCAGCCCAGGGCCTCCTCGGCCTTCAGATCGAGCATCCACGGCTTCGGTTGCAGATCGGGATCGCTGCTGCTGATCAAAGGCTGGTGGTTCCAGGGGCAGACGTCCTGACAGATGTCGCAACCGGCCACCCAAGGGCCCATCGCGGCGCTGATCTCCGCCGGCAAGCGCGCATCGCGGTTCTCGATCGTGTGAAAGGCGATGCAGCGGCGGGCATCCACCACGAACGGTTCGGCAATGGCGCCGGTGGGGCAGGCATCGATGCAGCGGCTGCAGCTGCCGCAGAGGGGTTCGGCCGGAGCATCGGCCGGTAACTCCAGGTTGGTGAGCAGGTGGCCGATCAGGAACCAGGAGCCCCGACGCCGGTGGATCACGTTGCCGTTCTTGCCGATCCAGCCCAGACCAGCCTGCTCGGCCCAGGCCTTGTCCAGCAGCGGTGCGCTATCGACGCAGACACGCCAGCGCACCCCCGGCCGCTGACGCTCCAGCCAGCGGCCCAACCGACGCAAGCGGCCATCGATCAGCCGGTGATAGTCGCGGCCCCAGCCGTAGCGCGCCACCGCCAGGCTGCCTGGTGCCCGCTCCACGGCCACGTGGTAATTCAGCCCCACCGCCAGCAGGCTGGTCACCCCCGACAGCAGGTCCTCGATCCGCTGTCGCCTGGGGTCGGCCATCCAGGTCATCGTGGCCTGATGGCCTGCCGCCAGCCAGCGTTGCAGCGAGGCGGTGCGCAGCTGCAACCTCTCCCCGCCTGGCACGGCGGCGATACCGACCGGCTCAAACCCCAGGGCAGCCGCTTCCCGCTTCAGAGCCAAGGCCAGGGCCGCCATCGATTCTGTGGCGCCGCCGGGGGCACTGCTGGCTGGCCGGGGCTGGGGGGGCTCCGAGCTCATCCGTAAAGTTCCCGTACACCATTCATTTTGTTGTGACCACTGCAACCTCCGGACGTCTCGGCTATCTGCTGCGTTGGCTCGGCCTCACTCTGGTCGTGCTGCTGCTTTTCCAGGTGATGGCCGTCGCCGCCCTTGGCAACTGGGACGAGCCGGCCTTCGTTCAGGTGGTGCTGGAGCGGCTGATCAGCCAGGCGCCCATGGCCTTGGTGGGACTGTTATTGATGCTGTTCGGCTCCCGCCTCGACCATCCCGATCAGACACGCACACCGCTGCGCTGGCTGGTGATGGCGCTGGCCGCCGTGCTGGCCGTCGCCCTCGCCGTGGCGGTGCCATTGACGATCACGGGTGACGGAGAGCTCACGACCCAGAACGAGCAGGCCCTGGCCGCCCGACGCAGCCAGTTCGAGATGGCCAAGCAGCAGAGCGAGAATCCGGAGGTGATCCAGCAACTCGTCCAGCAGGCCGAACAGGCCGGACAGGTTCCAGCCCAAGCCACCCCCGAGCAGAAACTTGAGGCGGCGCGCGGTTTCATCGACCGCCAGCTCCAGCAGATGGAGCAGCAACTCCAACAGGAGGAACGGGCCAGCGGCATTGCCGTGAACCAGCGTCTCTACGGAGGCACGGCAGCCGCGATCGCCCTGACCATCGCCTTCACCCTGGTGGCCCTGGCCGCTGTCCTGTAAGGAACACTCCAGTCGATGGCTGGCTAAGTTGGTGCCAGTTTTCTGAACGCCGGTCTGCCGGACTCCACCGTTGGTTGAATCGAGTCCGAGATCTGATCAACTCCTGGCAGGGCGCTTGCGGCAGGACCTCAAGAACGATCTGATCGCCGGGCTTCTGGTGGTCATCCCCTTGGCGACCACGATCTGGCTGGCGACCACGCTCAGCCGTTTCGTGCTGGCCTTTCTGACCACGATTCCGAAACAGTTCAACCCGTTCAACACCCTCAATCCGCTCCTCCAGGACCTGATCAACCTGGGAGTTGGCCTGTCGGTGCCGCTGCTGGCCATCCTGCTGATCGGTCTGATGGCGCGGAACATTGTTGGGCGCTGGCTGCTTGATTTCGGCGAGGGAACCCTGCAGCGCATTCCCCTGGCCGGCTCCGTCTACAAAACCCTCAAGCAGCTGCTCGAAACCGTCTTTCGGGACAATTCCACCCGCTTCCGTCGGGTTGTATTGGTGGAATACCCGCGCGAGGGGCTGTTTGCGATCGGCTTTGTCACCGGGGTAATGGGCGCAGCCCTGCAGAGCGGATTCCCCGAACCCATGCTCAGCGTGTTCATCCCCACGGCACCCAACCCCACCACCGGCTGGTATGCGGTGGTGCCCGAACCTTCCGTGCGCGACATCGACCTCTCGGTTGAAGAAGCTTTCCGCACCATCATCTCGGCGGGGATCGTCAGCCCCGATGATGATCGCGCCGGCAAGGCCAGCCGCAGTTTTTCCAGCCTTCTGGCCCAGTTGCGCGCCCCTGTCTTCTCCTCCACCCCCCCGACCAAGGCCTGAGTCCGCTCAAGCCCTTCCCTAACCTCTTGATGCAGAGTCGATCCGTCTCCCGAGAACTGGCCCTGCTGATGCTCGGCCAGATCAGCGACCGCCTGCCGCCGGCCGATCTTCCCCTCGACCACCTGCTGCGTCAGGCCCTGGCCAGCCTCAATCAGCACGTGCGTGAAACGCTCGACAGCTCGGAACTGGAGTTGCAGAACGCCCAGCAGCAACTGCTCGACAGCGAACTGATCGATGGCGAAGCCCAGATCCCCCGGGTACGCGAACACCTGCGCAACGGTCTGGCCCATGCCGAGCAAGCCCTCAACCGCCTCTCGGCGAGCCTGGAACTGCCTCGCCTGCTGATGCTCGCCGATCAGGAGGAGATCCGTCGCGGAGCCCTCGATCGGGCCCGGGCCGTGCTGGAACGACGCGACGATCTCGATCAGCGCCTCGATGGCGTGATGGAGGGCTGGCGCCTGACCCGGCTGCCCCGCATCGACCGCGACATCCTGCGCCTGGCTGCTGTCGACCTCTACAGCTTTGGCACGCCAGCGGCGGTGGCCTGCAATGAAGCGGTGGAGCTGGCCAACCGCTACAGCGACGACCAGGGCCGGCGGATGATCAATGGCGTCCTGCGGCGTCTGATCACCACGGCCGCCTGAACTCCGCGCTCCTGAGCAAGCCATGGTCTTCGACTGGTTCAAACGAAGAGCTGCCCCAGCTGCGGAGCCTGCAAGTCCTGCCGATCAGGCTGAGCCGGCCAGCCCCGAGCCAAGTCAGATAGCCAAGCAGGCCAGCCAGACAGCCGTGGAGGCACCCTCCCAGGCCGCCCCGCTGGCCGCGCCGGCGCCGCTAGAGCCAGAGCTGGCGGCTGGGGGAGTTGATCAGGACGCCCTCGACTGGGCGCGCCAGGCCTACGCCCGACTCAAGGCCGAGCAACAGGCCAAGCAGGAACCCAGCCCAACCCCTCCAGCCGCTGAGCTGGCCCCAGAACGCACGGGCGCTCTTCCCCCGCAGCAGCCTCCCCAATCCACCCAGCCCGCCAGCGCCGAGCCAGACCAGAAACCTGCGACCGGTCTGTCGCTCCTGGAGCAGGCGGCGGCGGCGCGTCAGCAACGCCAGTCCGAGCTGCAGGCCCCAGAACTCCTGCCAGACCCGATTGAACCCGGGGCCTCCCAATCCAGCACTGCTGTTCCCAGCGCCAGGCCAGCCGCCACCACCGGAGCGGAAGCCCCCCAACTCCAGCTGGGCAGCTTCGATGCCGAGTTCAGCTGGTCGGCCGAGGTGCTGGCCGCCCAGGGGCGCCGCGTCGATCAGGTGTCGCTTGAGGAGATCGACTGGCTGAGCCGGCTCCGCCGTGGGCTGGAGAAATCCCGCCAGGGCTTTGTCTCCCAGTTGCTCGACACCCTCGGCGATGACCCACTCACGCCCGAGGTTCTCGACGATCTGGAAACCCTCCTGCTGCGGGCCGATGTCGGGGTGCAGGCCACCGATCAGGTGCTGGAGGCCCTGCGCCAGCGGCTCAACATCGAGGTGGTTGATCCTGCCGAGGGCTTCCGTTTCCTCAAGGAGCAGCTGCGCGGCCTGCTGGAGCAACCGATCACCGCCAGTGGCCAGAGCCTGCTGGCCCCCCAGCGGGATCAGCTCAATGTCTGGCTTTTGGTGGGCGTGAACGGGGTCGGCAAGACCACCACCCTGGGCAAGCTGGCCAACCTGGCGGTGCGCAGCGGTTACAGCTGTCTGATCGCCGCCGCCGACACTTTCCGCGCGGCCGCGGTGCAGCAGGTCACGGTCTGGGGAGAGCGCAGCGGCGTGCCGGTGATCGCCAACCCCAGCGCCAACGCCGATCCCGCCGCCGTGGTGTTCGATGCGATCGGGGCCGCCCAGGCCAAGGGCACCGAACTGGTGCTTGTCGACACGGCCGGCCGGCTGCAGACCAAGCACAACTTGATGGAAGAACTGGCCAAGGTGCGGCGCATCATCGACCGGCTGGCGCCTTCGGCGGCGGTGGAATCGCTGTTGGTGCTTGATGCCAGCCAGGGTCAGAATGGCTTGCGCCAGGCGATGGCCTTCGCGAGCGCCGCCGGCCTCACCGGCGTGGTGCTCACCAAGCTCGACGGCAGCGCCCGCGGCGGCGTGGCCCTGGCGGTGGCCTCGGAAGCCGGTCTGCCGATCCGCTTTGTTGGCGCCGGCGAAGGCATTGGTGATCTGCGGCCGTTCAACAGCTTCGAATTCGTTGAAGCGCTGCTGGCGACCTGAGCCACCAGGTGAACGCAGCAGCCTCAGGGCCCCAAATAAACCTTGCTAACCTGCGCGACCCAAGGGGTGAGCCCCGTTGAGCCGAGCGCCGTCGCCACGGGTGCCACCCCCGCCGCCTCGGCCGCATCCCTCGCTCACGGCAACGGCCTCGATGCGCCAGCTGCTCGAGAGCCTCAGCCGGGAACAAAGCCGCAACCAGGAACTCCTTGCCTCGCTTGGCTTTGCCTTGCGCAGTTTCACCAATCTGAATCGGTTTCTGGAGCTGGTGCCACTGGTGAGCGCTCGCTTGGTGGGAGCCGAGGGCAGCCTGCTGGTGCCGTTCCATGCCGATGGGCGCCTCTGGAAGGAGCAGTTCCAGGCCTCGCCGCCGGAGCGCAGCCACGACCTGCTGCGACAGCTGATCAGCCTGGCCGATCAGCCAAGGGCCCATCACTCCCCGGCGAATCAACCCCCAGTGGAAGGAGCGGCAGAGGAAGCCGTGGCCCTGCGGCTCGATCGGGACGTCGGCATGTTGCTGGGTGAGACCCAGGTGTTCGGCACCTCGGTCGTGGCCCGCAACCACCCGTGGGGACGGCTGTACGTGTTCGGCTCCAGCCAGGGCCTGAGCTGGAGCGACAGCCATCGCCGTCACATCCAGCTGGTGGCCGACCTCACCGCTGTGGCCATCGAGAGTGAATGGCTGCAGGAGGACAGCCGCCGCCATGAACGGCTCGATCGCCAGCTGAGTACGGGCGCGGAAATCCAGGCCCAGCTCCTGCCCAACGATTGCCCGGTGATCGAGGGGATCGAGCTGGCAGCCCATTGCCGGCCGGCCTTCCAGGTGGGCGGTGACTACTACGACTTCATCCCGACCCACCCCCAGCATTTCGGCCGTCAGCGGGAAACCTCGCCCTGGGCCCTGGTGATGGGCGATGTGATGGGCAAGGGTGTGCCGGCCGGCCTGCTGATGACCCTGTTGCGCGGCATGCTGCGGGCCGAGGTGCTCAGCGGTCTGCCGCCCGATCGCATCCTCCACGACCTCAACGCGCTGGCCCAGGAAGACCTGGCCCATTCGCATCGGTTCGTGACGCTGTTCTATTCCGATTTCGATCCACTCACCCGGGTGCTGCGCTATGCCAACGCGGCCCACAATCCACCACTGATCTGTCGTCGCGAGGGCTACCGGGTCGAGCGGCTCGATGCCCCCGGCCTGCTGATCGGCCTGCAGCTCGAAGCGGACTATGGCTGCCAGCAGGTGGTGCTCGAACCCGGAGATGTCATCCTCTATTACACCGATGGGGTCAGTGAAGCCGCCGGCCCGGGCGGGGAGCGCTTCGATGAAGACCGGCTGATCCAATGCCTGCAATCCGCCAGCCGGTCCGGTCTGCCTGCCCAGGGCATCCTTGATCGCCTGTTCGCCCGCCTGGATCGCTTCGTCGGCGCTGGCCACCAACTCGATGACGATGCCTCGATGGTGGTGCTGAAAGTGCGCGACGAAGTGAGGCTTCCCTTCCTGCCCGGCTGATGCGTCAAGCTGAGCCCCAGGGCCGCAACGGAGTTGGATGGAAGGGGAGATTTCCTCAGCGGAGGCAGGGCTGAGCACTGGCAGCGGAACCACAGGCAGCAGCAGCGGCTGGAGCGACCGCTTCGAGCAGGGCCTGCATCCGGCGATCGAGCGCTTCAATGCCTCGATCGGCTTCGATCTCGCCCTGCTTCCCCAGGATCTCGATGGCTCGATCGCCCATGCCCGCATGCTGGGCCGTTGCGGTGTGATCAGCCTCGCTGAGGCCGACGGCCTGATCGCCGGGCTTGAGGCGGTGCGGGCCGAGGCGGCCGCCGGCAGCTTCAACCCTGGCCTGGAAGCGGAGGACGTCCACTTCGCGGTGGAGCGACGCCTGATCGAGCTGCTCGGCCCGCTGGGCAAGAAGCTGCACACCGGCCGCAGCCGCAATGATCAGGTCGGCACCGATCTGCGCCTCTGGCTGCGCCAGAAGATCGACGGGATCGATCAAGGTCTGGAGCGCTTCCAGCTGGCCCTGCTGCTGCAGGCCGAAGCCCACACCGACACCTTGATCCCCGGCTACACCCATCTGCAGCGGGCCCAGCCTCTCTGCCTGGCCCACCACCTGATGGCCTACCTGGAGATGGCCGAGCGCGACCGACAGAGGCTGGCCGACGTGCGCCGGCGGGTGAACATCTGCCCCCTGGGCGCCGCGGCCCTGGCCGGCACCCCCGTCCCGATCGACCGGCGCCAGACCGCCGCCGAACTGGGGTTTGAAAGCCTCTACGCCAACAGCCTCGACGCGGTCAGCGATCGCGATTTCGCCGTCGAATTCAGCGCCGCCGCCAGCCTGATCCTGGTGCACCTCAGCCGCCTGGCTGAAGAGGTGATCCTCTGGGCCAGCGAGGAGTTCAGCTTCGTGCGGCTCACCGACCGTTGCGCCACCGGCAGCAGCCTGATGCCGCAGAAGAAGAACCCGGATGTGCCGGAGCTGGTGCGCGGCAAGACCGGGCGGGTGTTCGGCCATCTCCAGGGCCTGCTGACGATGATCAAGGGCCTGCCCCTGGCCTACAACAAAGATTTCCAGGAAGACAAGGAAGCCCTCTTCGATGTGGTCCGCACCACCGAAGATTGCCTCGAAGCGATGGCGATTTTGATCGAGGAGGGCATCAGCTTCCGCCCCGAGCGGCTGGAGCAGGCCGTGGCGGCCGATTTCTCCAATGCCACCGATGTGGCCGATTATCTCGTCGCCCGGGGGGTGCCGTTCCGGGAGGCCTACCAGCTGGTCGGCGGTGTGGTGAAAACCTGCCTGGGCGAAGGGGTGCTGCTGCGCGACCTGCCCCTGGAGCGCTGGCAGCTGCTGCATCCGGCCTTTGCCGCCGACCTCTACGCCGCCATCGCCCCGCGCCAGGTGGTGGCGGCCCGTCGCAGCGAAGGGGGCACCGGATTTGCCCAGGTGAAGGAGCAGGTTCGCCTCGCCCGCGTGCGGCTCGGCCCCGGGACCACTGGCGAGCAACCACCGATCAGGGATTGATTCTTAAATCTTTGATCCAGAACCTGCTGGCTTTGCAGATCGGCCTTAAAATCATCAGACGATGAATCTGGATAATGAATTTGATTGAGGAATTCATATTTTTGAGTCAGCTTTATTTCGCTTCGCAGCAGCATTTTGCATCAACTGCTGATCTATTCAATCCCTTCCTGTCGTGAGTATTTTCGTAGGTAATCTTCCCTTTCATGCAGAGCAGAGTGATGTAGCCGAACTGTTTGCTCCTTTTGGCGCCATTGCCAGCTGCAACCTGCCTGTAGAGCGGGAAACCGGCCGCAAGCGCGGTTTCGCCTTTGTCGAGATGGCGGAGCCGGCCAGCGAAAACCGGGCCATTGAGGCCCTGCAGGCCGCAGAGCTGATGGGTCGTCCCCTGCGCATCAACAAGGCGGAGCCCCGGGGAGCCGCGCCGCGCCCTGAGCCGGTGGATGGAGGCCCCCGTCCGCGCTACCAGCGCGGCAGCGTGGGCTGGGAAGACCGCAGTCGCCCCCTCTGAGCAAGCCGTGAAGGCCGGTGGCGAACCGCCTTAGAGGCCTGCTTGCTCCAGCGTCACAGCGGCCTGCTCCAGCACTTCGGGCCCGGCCGTTCGCACACCAGCGGCCTCCCCCAGCTGACGCCGCCAGTGGCGGGCACCAGCCACACCTTCCACCAAGTGCACCAGGTGACGGGCGATCGGCCAGAGCCGGCCGCCGCCCTCACACCAACGGCTGACGTAGGGAATCAGGCCGCGCAGCACCGCCGAGGCCAACGCGGCCTGGTGGTCAGCCACCCCGAACAGTTCCCGATCCACGCTCCCCCAGCGCAGCGGGTGGTCATAGGCGGCACGACCCACCATCACCCCATCCACATGCGGCAGCTGGGCCTGACAGTCGGCCAACTCCAGCAGACCGCCATTGAGCTCAAAGAGAAGCTCCGGTCGTTCGCGCTTAAGCCGGTGCACCAGGTCGTAACGCAACGGCGGAATCGTGCGGTTCTGCTTGGGATCAAGGCCCGAGAGCCAGGCCTTGCGGGCATGGACGCTGAAGCGGGCGACGCCGGCGGCAGCCAGGGTGTCCACGAAGGCCAGGAGTTCGGCGTAGGAATCCTGGTCGTCGATGCCGATCCGGTGTTTCACCGTCACCGGCAGGGGCCCCTGGGCCATCGCCTCGACGCAGCGGGCCAGATGGGCAGGCTCAGCCATCAGGCAGGCGCCGAAGCGCCCCTTCTGCACCCGCTCGCTTGGGCAGCCCACGTTCAGGTTGATCTCGTCATACCCCCAGGCCGCTGCCAGTTGGGCCGCTTCGGCGAGCAGGCGGGGATCGTCACCGCCAACCTGGAGGGCGAGGGGCTTTTCGCAGGGGTCGAAATCCAGCAGGCTGTCGCGACGGCCGTGGTGCAGGGCCTGCGCCACCACCATCTCGGTGTAGAGAAGGCTGTGGCGAGTGATCTGCCGCATCAACACCCGGAAGTGGCGATCGGTGCAGTCCATCATCGGCGCCACACTGAAGCGATACGCGGCTGTCGCCGTCGGCTGACCGTGCCCCTCTCCCATCCACCCATGCTGCCTTTTGATCAGTCCCTGGTGGTGGCCGGCGGTGGTCCGGCCGGCTACATGGCTGCCATCACAGCAGCGGAGAGGGGGCTCAAAGGAGTCTTGCTGCTTGAAGCCACCCTGCAGCCACTCGGCAAGGTCCTGATCAGTGGTGGTGGCCGCTGCAACGTCACCCATGGCTGCTGGGATCCGCGAGCGCTGGTGGGCCATTACCCCCGGGGCAGCAAGGCCCTGCGCGGAACCTTCAGTCGCTTTGCCGCCGGCGACACCCTGGCCTGGTTTGCCAGCCGCGGCCTGGAGCTGGTGGAAGAGCCCGATGGGCGCCTGTTCCCGCGCAGCAACCGTTCCAGCTCCGTGGTCGCGTTGCTGGAAGCGACGGCCGCCGCCGCCGGGGTCAGCGTCTGGCGCGGCGCGGCCCTGCGGGGCGCCCAGCCCCTGGAGCAGGGGGGATTTGAGTTGCAATTGCGCTTGCCGGCCCACAGCCAGGAGCGCGGCCAACAAGCCCAGCTGCGCAGCCGCCGCTTGCTGCTGGCCACCGGCGGGCACCCCAGCGGGCGGGCACTGGCAACCCAGCTGGGCCATGGGGTGGTGGCTCCGGTGCCTTCGCTGTTCACCCTGGCGCTGGACGCCAACCCCCTAGCTGAGCTCAGCGGCGTTGTCATGGACCCGGTGGGTCTGGAACTGCTACTGCCAGGCCAGCGCTTCGAGCAGCAGGGAACGGCCCTGATCACCCACTGGGGCTTGAGCGGCCCGGCCACCCTGCGGCTGACCGCCTTCGCCGCCCGTGCCCTCAAAGAGCAGAACTACCACGCCCAGCTGCGGGTCGACTGGAGCGGCGGCAGGCCCGCCGCCGAGCTGGAGGCGGCCTTCAGCTCGGCCCGGATCGAGCAAGCCAAGCGGCTGCTGTGCAACTGGCGCCCGTGGCCGGAACTGAGCCGGCGGCTTTGGATCCATCTGCTGGAAGCCAACGACGTGAGCGGGCAGAAGCGCTGGGCTGACCTGGGCCGCAGCGAGCAACGGCGCCTGATCACGGCCCTGCGCGCCAGCTGTTATGCGGTGAGCGGCCGCGGCCCCTTCGGCGAGGAATTCGTCACCGCCGGTGGAGTGAACCTGGGGGAGGTGACGATGGCCACGATGGAGAGCCGCCTGCAACCTGGGCTGTTCTTCGCCGGGGAACTGCTCGATATCGACGGCGTGACCGGTGGGTTCAATTTTCAGCATTGCTGGACCTCAGGCTGGCTGGCCGGCCAGGCGATTGCGGCAGCGGCTGCAACTGAGGCGGTGGCAGCGGTGCCTACAGGAAAGTTGCCAACCCGGGAAACGCCTACCTGATCTTGTCGAAAACCGAGAACATCGGCATGTACATGGCCAGCAGAATGGCCGCCACGATGACGCCCACAATCACGATCATGGCTGGCTCCAGCAGGGCCGTGAGCGCTTTTGCCGTGGATGCAACCTCATCTTCGTAGAAATCGGCAACCTTGGAGAGCATCTTGTCCATTTCACCGGTTTCTTCTCCCACTTCCAGCATGCTCAGTGCCATGTCTGGAAAGACGGATTTTCGGGCGAGCGCCTCACTCAAGGGAATCCCGTTCTGGAGTTCCTGACTTGAGAAGGCGATTGCATCAGCAATAATCGCATTGCCGACCGTATCGCGCACAATTTCAAGGGCCGTGAGAATCGGAACACCCGCCTTGCTCAAGGAACTGAACGTGCGGCAGAACTGAGCCGTGGAGGTTTTCAGAATCAGATCGCCGAACAGGGGAAGCTTCAGCAATGCAGCGTCAACCCTGCGGCGGCCAGTCGGGGTTTTGTAAAAGCCACGCAACAACCAGGCCGCCAGAATCAGGGCACCGATCAAATAGATCGAAAACGGTGAGCGCAACAACGCACTGATGCCAACCATCATCTGGGTGAACCAAGGGAGTTCGGCACCGAGCTGATCGAAGATCGTCGCGAACGTGGGGATCAGGAAGATCGTCATCCCTAGGAACACGGCCACCGCGATAACCAGAACGGCGACCGGATACCCCAAGGCTCCCTTGATCTGATTCTGCAGTTTGGCATTTTGCTCCAACAGAATCGACAATCGTTTGAGGGTTTCATCGAGGACACCACCCGTTTCTCCCGCTTCAATCATCGCCACACTGAGCCGATCAAAGACCTTGGGCCACTGGCGCATCGCACTGCTGAGGCTTTCGCCCTGGCTGATGTTCTGGCTGATCGCCTCCAGCGATCGCCGAAACAGGGGCTTCTTCTGCTGATTGGCCATCAGCGTCAGGCTGCGCACGATCGGCACACCCGAGTCGATCAGCACCGCGAGCTTGTTCGCGAACAGCGCCTTGTCCCGAACGCTGGGGCTGGCCTCGAACACTTTGCCGAGGTCGAGCTGGAGTCGATGGCCCGGCTTGCCTTTGGCGGCCAAAGCGGAGGAACTGGCCGTGAGCGGAACAATCGAGCGAGCCAGGATGCCGCGACGCCGCAGATCCCGTTTGGCACTGACCAGGTCGTGCGCCGTGACCCGGAGTTGCTTGGTGACTCCTCGGGGTGTGGTGAAGGTGGCGAGGAAGGCGGCCATGGCGATCCGCTCAGCGCTGGCTGCTGATCAGGCGGCTGAGCTCGTCGGGCCTGGTGGATCGGGAGCGGGCCTCATCGAAGCTGATGGCACCCTCGGCGACCAACGCGGCGAGGGCCTTCTCCAGGGTCTGCATGCCGAACTGGCCGCCGGTCTGGAGCTGGGAATAGATCTGAGCTGTTTTGCCTTCCCGGATCAGGTTGGCTACAGCCGGTGTGTTGACCATGATTTCCTGGGCCATCACCCGGCCGAACGCATGGCCACTGGGGTCGCTGCGCAGGCAGAGGGTCTGGGCAAAGATCGCCGCGAGGCTGCCGCTGAGCTGGACCCGTACCTGGGTCTGCTGGTTGGAGGGAAACACGTCGACCATCCGATCCACCGTCTGGGCGGCGGAGCTGGTGTGGAGCGTGGCGAAAACGAGATGACCGGTTTCGGCGGCCGTGATCGCCAACTGAATCGTTTCGAGGTCGCGCAGTTCCCCCACCAGGATCACGTCGGGATCTTCACGCAACGCTGCTCTGAGGGCATTGCTGAAGCTCTTGGTGTCTTCGTTGAGCTGGCGCTGATGAATCAAGCTGCGATCACTCTGATAGACGAACTCAATCGGATCTTCAATCGTCAGAATATGCTTAGAACTCGTGTGATTGATCTCATCAAGCAGCGAAGCCAGGGTGGTGCTCTTGCCGGAGCCGGTCGGCCCTGTGACCAGCACAAGCCCGGAAGGTCGTTTTGTTGTCTCGATCACAACGGCAGGCAGTCCCAGCTCCCCAGCAGCCGGGATCTTGCTGCTCAGAGCACGAAGGCAAGCAGCGTAGGACCCATTCTGGCTATAGACATTGACGCGAAATCTGGCGATATCACGAAGGCCATAGGCGCAATCGAGCTCCCAGGTCTGCTCTAGGTGCTGGCGTTGCCCATCGTTGAGAATCGAGAAGATCATGCGATTGCAGTCGTCCTCTGAGAGCCTGGCGGCCTGCATGACCCGCAGTTCCCCATTGAAGCGGCCGAAGGGGGGCTGGCCAGCACTGAGATGGAGATCGCTGCCTTTCTCCTGGATCAGCTGCCCCATCAAGTCTTGAATCTGCAGCTCCATTGGCTTGTTTTAACGAAAGAATCGCTCAGGATCTAGAGCTGAATCCAATGGATCTCCTGATCTCCCCGCCAGTCCAATACTGCAGCCGAGCCACTGGTCAGGCACTTGGCACAAGATCAGGCCCTTGGCGCGAGGCAGTAGGGGCATTCCAGCCACTCACTCCTGAGGCCAGCTCCGCAGCCCTGGCAGGTCAAGGTGGTGAGAGCGCGCAAACGGCGCTCGGATTCCAGTTCGGTATCCGTGAGCAGCATTCGTTCAACTTCTTCCAGGGTTGTGTATCCCCTCCTGACCAAATCCAGGCCATAACCGAGCAAGGTTTTCATGCCTGAATCCAAGGCAAGTCGGCGGATCACATCCGTACTGGCCCCCTGGGCGATTGCGGTAGACAGGGCCTCATTGATTCGTAGCACCTCATACACTCCGACCCGTCCCTTGTATCCCCTTCCTTGGCAAGTTGGGCAGACAGACTGTTCGGCATTGGGGGAATGATTGGCCCGATAAAAAGTAATCGTTTCCTCCTGGCTGGCAAACAAGCCGAAATGGCCCAGGTCTTCTTCGCTGGGGTGGTAACGGCTGCGGCAGGTCATGCAGAGCCGGCGCAGCAACCGCTGCGAAACGATGCCCAGCAGGGAGGCGCTGACCATGAACGGCTCCACGCCCATGTCCTGCAGGCGAGCGATCGCACTCGGCGCATCGTTGCAATGCAGGGTGGTCAGCACCAGATGTCCCGTCAGGGCGGCCTCGATCGCCGTCTTGGCAGTTTCACCATCGCGGGTCTCGCCCACCAACAGCACGTCGGGGTCCTGGCGCATAAAGGCCCGCAGGGCCGTGCTGAAGTCATAGCCCTTGTCCCGATTCACCTGGGTCTGGGTGATTCCCTTGAGCATGTATTCGATCGGATCTTCCACCGTCGAGATGTTGATGCCCGGTTCGTTGCGCTCCGAGAGCAGGGCATAAAGGGAGGTGGACTTGCCCGATCCGGTCGGTCCGGTGACCAGAATCATTCCGAACGGTTTGCAGCCAAGGGCCCGCACCTGGGCCAGGGCAGCGGGTTCGGTAATCAAGGCATCGAGGCTGAGCTGGGTGCTGCTGCTGTCGAGCAGCCGCAGCACCACCTTTTCTCCCCAGCGGCCCGGCAAGGTGCTGACCCGCAGCTCGATGCGGCGGCCCTTGTACATCCGGCGGATGCGCCCGTCCTGGGGCATGCGGCGCTCGGCGATATCCAGCTCGGCCATGATCTTCAGCCGGGAGGTGATCGCTGGGATCAGCCGTTTCGGCAGTTGTTCCAGGGGGTGGAGCACCCCGTCCTGTCGAAAGCGGATCTGCAACCCATCTTCCTGTGGCTCTACATGGATGTCGCTGGAGTCGGTGTCGAGGGCCTGGATCAGGATCCGGTTCACCAGGCTGATCACCGGTGAGGACTGTGGGGCCGAGAGGTTGGCCTCCAGATCCAGCGTGGCGTCCCGGTCTTGGTCGTCCGGCACCTCGGTCTGCTGATCCTCGAGGCTGAGGTCATCGAGCAGCGAAAACCGGCTCACGGCAGCGGCCGGTGCGGGGGGGAGGCCCGGGTTGGCCGGCCTGGGCGCCCGTTCAAGCTGGCGTTGCGCCATCCGCTCGGCCAGCACGGTATCGATCTCCTGCTTCAGAGCGAAGCGGAACTCGATCTGAAGCCCGCCTTTAGCGACGGCCGTTGCCAGGGCGTTGCGCTGCTGGGCCTCCCAATTGGCCGGCACCGCCACCACCAGGCTCTCGCCGAGCTGCTGCAGCGGCAGGCAGCTGTGCTGCTGCCAGCCACGGGCATCGATCGCCGCGCAGGCCTCGATCGCCCGCCGGTCCGCCTGCTGCAGCTCACCGATGCGGAGCAGCGGCTCTTCGCGTTCCGTGGCATTGGGGACCGGTCCGTGGCTGGAACGCGTCATGGCCGCTGGGGGTGTTCAGGAGGTGCGGGCTTCCGCCGCTTGTGGGAGGCACGCTCTGGCGTCCAACATGTCTAGGAGCGATTGGCGGTTAAGTCAGCATGAGTGGAGAAGCCTCACCCATTGGTCGGGAACCGTTCGCCGAGGCGGATGCCCTGCAAGATGGCCATCCCCAGACGATCGATTCCCCCGTTGTAGCCGGGGGTGAACAACCCGCAGGCGGCTCTCAGAGTGATCAACAGGGCAAGCCTGCGGGTGGCCCAGATCCTGCGGAGGAGCCAGGCGCGGACCGGGGCAGTGGCGCCCCCAGCGCCGCTGAGATCGCCCAGGAGCTGGCTGCCCTGCGCCTGGAACACGACACGGTCCGAAGCCAGTACATGCGGATCGCCGCCGACTTCGACAATTTCCGCAAGCGCCAGAGCCGGGATCAGGAGGATCTGCGTCTGCAGATCACCTGCTCCACCCTCAGCGAAATCCTGCCGGTGGTCGACAATTTCGATCGCGCCCGGCAGCAGCTCAATCCCCAGAGCGAAGAAGCCCAGGGCCTGCACCGCAGCTATCAGGTGCTTTACGAGCAGCTGGTGAAAGTGTTCAAGCAGCTGGGGGTGGCCCCGATGCGGGTGGAGGGGGAAGTGTTTGATCCGATGCTGCACGAGGCGGTGCTGCGCGAGCCCAGTGAGCGCTACCCCGAAGACTTCATCGTCGAAGAGCTGCAGCGTGGGTACCAGCTCGACGGACGGGTCCTGCGCCATGCTCTGGTGAAAGTGTCGATGGGTCCAGGCCCGACGACGGACCCGGCCGAGCCCAACGCAGGCCAGGACAGTTCAGCCGGAGATGGGGCAACACTCTGATGGCCGACTACTACGACCTGCTGGGGGTGGGGCGCGATGCCGATGCCGACTCACTCAAGCGTTCCTACCGACGTCTTGCCCGTCAGTATCACCCTGATGTGAACAGGGATCCCGGGGCCGAAGACCGCTTCAAGGAGATCGGTCGGGCTTACGAAATCCTCAGCGATCCCCAGACCCGCGCCCGCTACGACCAGTTCGGTGAGGCCGGCGTCAGCGGCGGCGGGGCGCCGGACATGGGCGATGTGGGCGGCTTCGCCGACCTGTTCGAAACCTTCTTCAGCGGCTTCGGTGGCGGGGCCCAGGGCGGCGCCCCCCGTCGCCGCGGCCCCCGCCAGGGCGACGACCTGCGGCTCGACCTCAACATCAGCTTCAACGAAGGGGTGTTCGGCCAGGAGCGTGACGTCCAGATCCGCCACCTGGAAACCTGCAGCACCTGCTCTGGCTCGGGCGCCAAGACCGGCAGCGGCCCCACCACCTGTGGCACCTGCGCAGGAGCCGGCCAGGTGCGTCGCGCCACCCGCACCCCCTTCGGCAGCTTCACCCAGGTGGCCCCCTGTCCCAGTTGCGAAGGCAGCGGCCAGGTGATTGCCAACCCCTGCGGCGATTGCGGCGGCCAGGGGGTGCAGCAGGTGCGCAAGAAACTGCGGATCACGATTCCAGCCGGCGTCGATTCCGGCACCCGCCTGCGGGTCAGCAGTGAAGGCAACGCTGGCCAGCGGGGTGGCCCCCCTGGCGATCTCTACGTCTACCTGTCGGTGCAGGCCCACGACAAGCTGCACCGCGAAGGCATCCACATCCACTCCGACGTGGCGGTGAACTATCTCCAGGCCATCCTCGGCGACAAGATCGAAGTGGACACCGTGGATGGCCCTGAAACCATGGAGATTCCGGCCGGCAGTCAACCTGGCGCCGTGCTCACGCTCAGCGGCAAAGGGGTGCCGCGGCTGGGCAATCCCGTGGCGCGAGGCAATCACCTGATCACGATCAAGGTGCAACTTCCCACCAAGGTCAGCAGCCATGAACGGGAGCTGCTCGAACAACTGGCCGGACACCACTCCGACAAGGGGCATCCCCACAAGAGCGGCCTGTTCGGAGGCCTGTTCGGTTAGGACCGTTGCAGCGGCACTGAATGGCGGTGGACAAGGGGGTGGATGAAAAGGTGGACGGTCCAGAGTCCCAAAGACAGGTTGATCCTGAGGCCAGCGTCGACCTGCGCGGCACCCCCTGCCCGGTCAATTTCATTCGCAGCCGCCTCAAGCTGGAAACCATCGCGCCTGGCGCCTGGCTCCAGGTGGACCTCGATGGCGGCGAGCCCGAGCGGATGGTGAGCGAGGGCCTCAGATCGGAAGGACACTGGGTCGAATCCAGCCCTCTGCAGAACCCGATCAGCGCCGCCGAGGCCCCCGCAGCGGTGCGGTTACTGATCCGCCGCGACGGCGCCTAGGCGTGGTCGTCTCCGGCCTGGTGGTGGCCCTGCAGGCCAATTTCTGCCAGGTGCAGCTGGATCTCCCGGGCCCAGGAGCCATCCAACGGCTGCTCTGCATCCGGCGGACCCGCCTCGGCAAGACCGGCCTGCAGGTCTGCGTGGGTGATCGGGTGGAGCTCGACGGCATCGACTGGCCAGCCAGGCGGGGTGCCATCGCCCAGGTGCGGCCACGCCAGAGCCTGCTCGAGCGCCCGGCCGTGGCCAACTGCGACCGGGTGGTGATCGTGGTGGCCCTGGCCGAGCCCGATCTCGATCCGCTGCAACTCAGCCGCTTCCTGCTCAGCGCCGAGGCGACCGGCCAGGCGGTCGAGCTGGTGTTCTCGAAAGCCGATCTGCTGGCCCCGGAGGCTGTGCTGGCCTGGACAGAGCGGGCCGCAGGCTGGGGCTACCAGGCCTTGAGTGTGAGCCTGTCCACGGGGGAAGGGCTGCTCGCCCTGCGCCGCCAGCTCGCCAGGCCAGGCCTGGCCGTGCTCTGCGGGCCGTCGGGGGTGGGCAAGAGCAGCTTGCTCAATGCCCTGATCCCCGACCTGAGCCTGCGGGTGGCGGCGGTGAGCGGGAAGCTGCAGCGGGGGCGCCACACCACCCGCCATGTCGAGCTGTTCCCGCTGGGCCCCGGTGCCCTGCTGGCCGACACGCCCGGCTTCAACCGCCCGGACCTTCCCGCTGATCCCACCCGGCTGGCCGCCCTGTTCCCGGAGCTGGCCCCAGCCCTGGCCGAAGGCGGCTGCCGCTACAGCAATTGCCTGCACCAAGGCGATCCGGGCTGCCGGGTCGGCACCGACTGGGACCGCTTCGCGATCTATCGGCAGTGCCTGCAGGAGCTGGGCGAATCCCGCGCACCAGCAGCGAGCCGGCAGCCGGCGGGCCAACGGCCCGAGCTCAGAATCGACCGGCGGCGGGAGTCATCGCGGCGGCGCCTGTCGCAGCAGGGGGAAGCCCAGGAGCGCGACCGCGACGAGGCCCCCAGCGAGCTCATCCCCCCAGCCCCGGCAGGCTGAGGCCGCCGGTGAGCTCCTCCATCCGCTCCTTCATCGTGGCCGTGGAGCGGTCGTAGGCGGCTTTGAGTGCCTCGAACGTGGCCGCTTCGGTGACAGCGGCACCTTCCGCCACCAGCTCCGGCGCCAGGCGCACCCGCAGGGGCTGCTGGTTGCCTGAGACCCAGACACTGGCGCGGCCATCGGCACTGGTGCCTTCCAGCTCCATGGCATCGAGCTCGTCCTGGAGTTTCTGGGCGTCTTGCTGAATCTGCTGGGCCTTGCGGAAAGCCTCGGTCAGTTGTCCGAAGTTGGGAAGCCCGAAGCCGGCCATGCCTGACATGCGTGTGGCCCACAGGCTAGGGCCTGGGCTTCAGCTCACTCCCGCCGGCCGCTAGGGGGCGAAGTGACCGAGCCGCTTGATCTCAGGGTGCAAGTCGATCTGGTGACTGGCGCGCACGGCCGCCTGCACCTGCTGGATCACCTGGTCGATATGCCCAGCCTTGGCCTCGCCGGTGTTGACGATGAAGTTGGCATGCAGCGGCGAAACCATCGCTCCGCCGACAGCCAGGCCCTTGAGGCCGAGATCCTCGATCAGCCGGCCTGCTTTGAGCGGTTCGGGGTTGCGGAAAACACTGCCGCCGCTGGGTTGGTGATAGGGCTGACTGCTGGTTCGGCTCTGCAGGTTGGCGGTGGTGCGGCGGCTGATCTCGGCTGGATCGTGGCCGGCACTGAGCCTGAAACAGACCGAGAGCACCAGCAGCGGCTCCAGCTGCAGCCGGCTGTGGCGATAGGCGAACTGCAGCTCGGAGCCCTTGAGCGTGAAGGGCTCACCGCCGGCCGCCGGATCCAGCACGGTCACCGTCTCCAGCCATTCGGCCGTGCAGCCCCCCTGGGCGCCGGCATTCATCACCGCAGCACCGCCGGCCGTGCCCGGGATGCCCACCGCCCATTCCAGGCCACTGAGCCCGGCCTTCGCCGCCCGCCTGGCCAGGCTGGGGAGGGGTTCGCCGGCCTGGGCCTCCAGCCAGCCGCTGCTGGCATCGAGCCGGCTTCCCTGCAGGCGCCGGTTGCAGATCACCAGCCCATCGAGCCCCTCATCACTGATCAACAGGTTCGAGCCGGCGCCGATCAGCTGCAGGGGCAGCTGTTCGCTGCCGGCCCAGCGGGCCAGGGCGATCAGTTCATCGCAGGCGGCGGGCTCGGCGAACCATTCGGCCGCTCCGCCCACTTTCCAGGTGGTGTAGTTGAGGAGCGGCACCCGCTGGCGCAGCCCAGCAGGCTGGAAGCTGCCGCTGGCCGGCCGTGGAGAAGCCGCCGTCATGCGGCCAGGGGGGGCGGCGTTGCCTGCGCTTGCCGCTGGACCTGCAACCGGTCCCAGAGACTGTTCACATCCCCGGCGCCCATGACCAGCACCAGGTCGTCCTGGCGCCCGTAACGGCAAACAAGCTGGGCCAGATCATCGAGATCGGCGGCAACTTGAACCGGCAACGCCGGTTGAACCAGGCGGATCTCCGTGGCCAGTCGCTGGCTTGAGATGTCTGGAAGGGGCGCTTCGCCAGCGCTGTAGAGCGGTGCCAGCAAGACCGCATCGGCCTGGGCCAGGGCTGCGGCGAACGGGAGGAGGAACTCCGCTGTGCGGCTGTAGCGATGGGGTTGGAAAACGGCCACCACCCGCTGGGGGGTGGCAGGCAGAGGCGAGCGGCCGCTCTCCACCATCAGATGGGCCAGCTTCAAGGTGGCGTCGACCTCGCTGGGATGGTGGGCATAGTCATCAACAATCAATTGCCCGTCCAGGCAGCCGCGGTAGTCGAAGCGGCGCCCGGGCGACTGCAGCGATTCAATCGCGACGCTCAAATCAGCGAAGGACAGGCCCTGCAACCGGCAGGCAGCCAGGGCGGCCGTGGCATTGCTGAGGTTGTGGCGGCCGGGCAGGGGCAGGCGAACGCGGCCCACACAGATCCCGGATTCATAGAAATCAGCAACAGTGCCGCCGCCATGGGCCTCGACGGCTAGGGCGGCGAAGTCCACCCCTTCAAACGTTTCGATCGACCACCAGGCACCGGGCAGGAAATGTTTCCGCAGCACCGGACAATCGCTGTTCGCCAGGACAAGGCCACAGCCGTCGGCGAACTCAGTCAGGGTCTCGACTAAGGCTTCGAGGTTGGGGTAGTGGTCGGTGTGATCCAGCTCCAGGTTGGTGATCAGCCCAAGGCTGGGCCTGAACTTGACCAGCGAGCCATCGGATTCGTCGGCTTCGGCAACCAGCAGCGGTCCCTGGCCGACCCGCGCGTTGCTCTGAAAGGCCGGAACCATCCCACCGATCACGGCGGTGGGGTCTTGGCCCGTGACGGCCAGGAGCGTGGCGACCAGGGTGCTGGTAGTCGTTTTGCCATGGCTGCCGGCCACAGCAATTGAAGGCTGGGCATTGATCAGGGCCGCCAGCACATCCGAGCGGTAGTGGATCGGCAGACCGGCGGCACGGGCGGCTTCCAGCTCAGGGTTGCCCTCCCTTACCGCCGTGCTGATCACCACCTGGGGTGGAACAGCCATGGCCTGGCACAGGGCCTCAAACGAAGCGGCGTCCTGCGCTGTGTGGATGCGCACGCCCCGACGGCGCAGGTCTTCAACCACGGCACTCTCGCGGCTGTCAGATCCGCTGACCTGAAAGCCCCGCTCCACGAGGATCACCGCTAGCGCGGACATGCCGATGCCACCGATTCCAATGAAATGCAGCGGCTGCTGACGATCAAGCAGAAGTCCCAACGGCCCCACCCAGACGCCCAGAAACTTAATCGTGGATGACCCCCCTTGTCAGCGCTGCCAGTCAGAAGCTTCTGGGAGCTGGCCTCGCTGGCCCTGAAAGGTTGCCAGAGGCCATTTCTGTATGATCAGCATCCAAAACCTATTGCGTTTGCGGGTTTCCCGCCGTTGCCATGACCTTGCGTGTTGCGATCAATGGATTTGGCCGAATTGGTCGCAACTTCATGCGCTGCTGGCTGAGCCGCGGGACTGACACGAATATTGAGGTTGTTGGTCTCAACGACACATCTGATCCGCACACCAACGCGCATCTCCTTCAATACGATTCGATGCTCGGCAAGATTCGTAATGCTGAGGTTGATTACGCCAAAGATTCACTCATCATCAACGGCCAAACGGTCCGTTGCTTCTCAGACCGCAACCCCTTGAACCTTCCCTGGAAAGAATGGGGAGTGGATCTGGTGATCGAAGCCACAGGCGTCTTCATTGACAAAGATGGAGCAAGCAAGCACATCCAGGCTGGCGCCAAAAAAGTCTTGATCACGGCCCCCGGCAAGGGTCCCGGCATCGGCACGTTTGTGGTCGGTGTCAACGAAGGTGATTACAACCATGCCGATTTCGACCTCCTCAGCAACGCCAGTTGCACCACCAACTGCCTAGCTCCGATTGTCAAGGTCCTTGACCAGAACTTCGGGATCATCAAAGGAACGATGACCACGACCCACAGCTATACAGGTGACCAGCGCATTCTTGATGCAAGCCATCGCGATCTGCGCCGGGCCCGGGCTGCGGCGATCAACATCGTGCCCACTTCAACTGGCGCCGCCAAGGCCGTGGCGTTGGTTTATCCGCAGATGGAGGGGAAGCTCAACGGCATTGCCATGCGGGTTCCGACCCCGAACGTGTCGGTGGTGGACCTGGTGGTGGAAGTGAGCCGCGGCACCAGCAAGGAAGAGGTGAATGAAGTCCTCAAAAATGCCTCGCAAAATGGCATGAAAGGAATCATCAAGTACTGCGATCTGCCCCTGGTTTCGTCTGATCACGCCGGTACCGATGAGTCAGCCATCGTTGACGCTGACCTCACCCTGGTGATGGGCGACAACATGGTCAAAGTGATCTCCTGGTACGACAACGAGTGGGGTTACAGCCAGCGGGTCGTCGACCTGGCCGAAATTGTCGCCCGCAACTGGGCCTGATTCAGTCAGGCCTGACTGACCTGCCGGGCCAACTTCAAGGCCCTTCAGTGAAAGTGACTGAAACCCATCATCCGCCGATCCAGCGGTTCGCCGCTGGGCCACCAGCTCAGGTGTCCGCCTGCCTCTGAACCGGTAACCGCGCAGAGCTGGCCGATCGGGCTGGCCCCAGGCAGGGCTTTGAGCAAGGCCTCGGCCCAGGCCGCATCCAGGCCAAGGATCAACTCGAAATCTTCACCTCCCCCCAGACACCAGGCTTCGGCCTGGGCAAGACCATCCATGCCGGCGGCCATCGGCAGGGCACCGCGGTCGAGCTGGGCATCGCAACCGCTGCTGCGGGCAATCGCCGCGACAGCGGCGGCCAGGCCATCACTGCTGTCGGCTCCGGCCACCCGCCAGGGCTGAGCGGCGGGCCTGGCGTCGACCAAGGCGTCCACGGCGTCGAAGCGGGGTTGGGGGCGGCGGTGGGCCGCCAGGCCCCGCTCCAGCAAGCTGGCGGGCAGGGAGGCCGGCAGCGGCTCCCGGCCAAGCACCGCCAGACCGAGCCGACTCAGGCCATGGGGACCGGTGCTGATCAACCGGTCTCCGGGCCGTCCATCGCGGCGCCGGATCGCCCCGGCCGGCCCCAGGCGTCCCAGGGCGGTGATCGCCAGCAGGCGCTGCTGGCCGCTGCTGCAATCGCCGCCCAACAGATCGCCGCCATAGCGATCGAGGGCCTGGCCCAGGCCCCGGTACACCCCCGCCACCCAGCTCCACGGAGTGGCGGGTGGCGCCACCAGGCCGACGGTGAGTCCGATCACCTCCTGGCAGCCCATCGCCGCCAGATCAGAGAGATTGGCGGCTGCGGCGCGCCAGCCCAGATCCTCGGGATCGAGGGTGGCATCACTGAAGTGAACGCCTTCCACCAAGACATCGGTGTTGAGCACCAGCACACCTCCGCTGCGTTCCTGCAGCAGGGCGGCATCATCATCGAGCTGTCCGGGCGGCGCAAAAGCGGCGATCCGCTCCAGCAGCCCTGATTCGCCCAGGTCAGCCAGGGTCGGATCGCTGCCCTCAGCCATGGGGCCGCAGGTTCTCGGCCCCTTCCAGCACGGTGGCTTTAACAATCCCATCGCTCCCGGTCAGCTCCTCGAGCACCTCAAAGCCATCGACCACATAGCCGAAGGCGGCGTAGCGGCCGTCGATCAAGTTGAGGCCAGCGGGGGTGAGTTCCGCCGTAAACAGGAACAGAAAGAACTGGGACGAGCCATCGTCGAGGGCCTCATCGGAGTGGGCCCAGCCCAATGTTCCCTTGGTGGCGAAGGGAAGCACGGGGGTGGCCTTGAAGATCCCCAGATCCTCGAATGTCTGGTTGTAGAAGGGCTGGTCCTCGCCGGGCACCATGATTTCCAGAGGAACGCGGCGTTGCTGCTGACTGGTGGGATCGATGTAGCCATCGGCGGGGCCGATGGGATCTCCGGTCTGGAGCACATAGAAGTCCTCGGCGCGGCCGAACGGCAGGCCGTCGTAGAAGCCGCGCTGAACCAGATCAACGAAGGCCCCGGCCGTGAGGGGGGCGTTGTAGCCGTCGACCACGGCGGTAAGGGTGCCCTTGGTGGTGGCCAGCTCGATCGTGGCCCTGCCGAGCAGCCGTGGCAGAGCCACGAACGTTTCGGGGATCTCGAAGGGGAACGGCCCCACCAGCAACGATTCCGCGCTGCCGATCGTGCTCAAGGCAGCCCGGCGGCTGGTGAGAAAGGCGTCGCGGTCGCGGGCTTCGGTTGCTTCAGCAAGCGTCCGCCAATCCAGCTCCAGCTGGTCGAGCAGGCTCTCGGCCGTTGCCTGCTGCTCGGAGGGAAAGTTGCTGATCAGCCTGGCGCGGCGACTGGTCAGCAACGACTGGCCGCGGCGCACGGCGTTGCTCAGGGAGCTCCAGCGCTTGGCACGCAGGTCGTCACTGGTGCCCTCCAGGCGGTGCTGGAGGTCTTGCAGATCCGTCTCTGGAATCGGCAGGGCATTGCGCAGCAGAGCGGAAGGATCGCTGACCGCATTGCCGGGGGGAAGGCCAGCGGCGGCGGGGTGCACCGCCAAGAGGTTGACGACAAGCGCCAGCAGCAGGGCTAGCCCCGGGGCCAGCAGGCGTTGCTTCAGAGCCAACCGGATCCCTTTCATGGCTGATTGAGTCTCTCAGCGGACTTTGGCACAACCAGCCGGCCAGCCCCCCACAGCCAGCCCGGCAGCGGAAGACCCGCCGAGGAAGGGCAGCCGTACAATCCCGCTCAAACGTTCCGCCGGAATGATCTCCAGCAACGACTTTCGCACCGGTACCACGATCGAGCTCGATGGCCAGGTCTGGAGAGTCGTCGAATTTCTTCATGTCAAACCGGGCAAGGGCTCGGCCTTCGTGCGCACCAAGCTGAAAGGCGTTCAAAGCGGCAGCGTTGTCGACAAGACCTTTCGCGCCGGTGAAACCGTTGCCCAGGCCGTGCTCGAGAAATCGACGCTTCAGCTGACCTACATGGAAGCCGAGGACTTCGTGTTCATGGACATGGCGAGTTTTGAAGAAACCCGCCTGTCCGCCAAACAGATCGGCGACGGCCGCAAGTACCTCAAGGAGGGCATGGAGGTGAATGTGGTGTCGTGGAACGACGTGCCGCTGGAAGTGGAACTTCCCAACTCCGTCGTCCTGGAGGTCACCCAGACCGATCCCGGCGTCAAGGGTGACACCGCCACGGGGGGCACCAAACCGGCCATCGTCGAAACCGGGGCCCAGATCATGGTGCCCCTGTTCATCACGATTGGGGAGAAGATCAAGATCGACACGCGCAACGACAGCTATCTCGGCAGGGAGTCCTGAGGCACCATGCAGCTCGACCATGACCAGCTCCATCGTCTGCTCGCCGTCCTTGAGCAGAGCGATATTCAGGAGTTCAAGCTCGAAGGGGACGACTTCCGGCTTGAAGTGCGCCGCAATCTGCCTGCCCCGGCTGCCCTAGCCGTGCCCCAGGCCCCTGCGGCCACTGTCACAGCTCCGGCTCAGGCCGTCAGCGGCAGCCAGGCCACCGCCCCCTCGGTCCCACCACCGGCTGCCCCTGCCCTGCGCGCCGATCTGGTCGAGATCACCGCGCCGATGGTGGGCACCTTCTACCGGGCGGCGAGCCCGGATGATCCGCCGTTTGTTGAACTCGGCAGCCGGATCACGGTTGGACAGCCGGTCTGCATCCTCGAAGCGATGAAGCTGATGAACGAGCTCGAGGCTGAAGTGAGTGGCGAAGTGGTCGAAATCCTGGTGGAAAACGGCACACCGGTGGAATATGGCCAGGTGCTGGTGCGCCTCAAACCAGGCTGAACAGGGGCGCCGCTCAACCCAGCTCCCAGGCGGTTTCCAGGGCGGCCCGCATGCTCATCGATCGGGCGATCCCCAAGCCAGCGATGTCGAAACCGGTGCCGTGATCCGGTGAGGTGCGCAAGAAGGGCAGCCCCAGGCTGGTGTTCACTGCGGCATCGAAGGCCAGCAACTTGACCGGGATCAAGCCCTGGTCGTGGTACAGCGCCAGGTAGCCATCCGGACCAAGGGCCTCACCGCGCCAGGCGGCGGCAGCACCCAGCCAACAGGTGTCGGGTGGCAGGGGGCCGATGAGTTCCACCTCGGGATGGGAGCGCCGCCAGCGCTCCAGCACTGGAATCAGCCAGTCCTGCTCCTCGCAGCCGAGCAGTCCGCTTTCGCCGGCATGGGGATTGAGCCCGGCGACCACGAGCCGGGGTTTGGGGACAAAGCGACGGCAGAAGGCCAGCAGCACCTCCAGCTTGCGCTCCACCAGGGCGGGGCCGAGCTGCTGGGCCACCGCTGCCAGGGGGATGTGGGTGGTGGCCAACAGGGTGTTGAGTCGCCAGGTTCCGTGGGGGGAGCGGGCGGTGAACAGCATGGAGGGATCGGCGCTGTCACTGAGTTCCGCCAGCCGCTCGGTCTGGCCCGGGTAGGCGTGACCGGCCGCGTGCCACGCCTGTTTGGCGATCGGGGCGGTGGTGAGGGCATGGCACTGGCCGCGTTCCACCAGCTCGGCTGCTGCCGTCAGCCAGGCGAAGCTGGCCCGGCCGCTGGCCGCACTGCCGCAGCCGGGCGGCAGGTCCTCGGCCAGGGGCAGATCGAGGATCGGATAGTTGGCGGGATTGGCCAGGGGCACTGCGCTGACCCCCTGCAAGGCCGCATGGCTGTGCTCCAACCAGCGGCGGCAACCGACCAGAACCACCTCAAGGCCCCGGCCCTCCAGCTCGGCGAGTGCCTTGAGGGTCACCTCGACGCCGATGCCGGCGGGATCTCCGAGGGAGAGGGCGATGCGCCGCTGCCTACCCTGGAGTTTGGGGATCGCCTCGCTCATGATCCGTTGGCTGCTGATTGGTTCAATGTTTTTCGGCCTGGGAACGGGGCTGCGACGGGGCTGGGTGGCAATCGATTGGTGTCGTTTCCTGGCGGATACCAATTTGCCAAGCCTGAACAGTCTTCAACCGGAAGCCCCTGTGGTCTGCCCTTCGGTGGTCTCCGGCCAGGCCACTCCTGCCGGCCGATGAGCCTCCACGTCATTTTGGTGTACCGACACCGCTGAGCTCCTCGGCAAGACAGGCGCGATAGCCCTGGCGGTAGCTCGGATAGCGCAGCTGGTAGCCCAGCTCACGGCATAGCCGGCGGTTGCTGACGCGGCGATTTTCGGCCCAGAAACTCAGGGCCATCGGGCTGAGCTCGCCAGCCAGCTGGTCGAAGGACTCCACCAATGGCAACTTGCAGCCCAGCAGGTGGGCGGCATAGCCCAGGGTCTGGCTCGATGAACAGGGCTCGTCATCGGCCAGGTTCAGCAACTCCGGGCGCTGGGCTGCCGGTAATTGGCGGCAGAACAGCAGGCTGGAGGCGATGTCATCGACGTGGATGCGGCTGAACACCTGGCCGGGTTTGTGGATCATGCGGCTGCTGCCATCACGCAGCTTTTGAAAAGGAGTACGACCGGGGCCATAGATCGCCGGCAGCCGGAACACCTGCACCGGCAGGCCGCTTCCGAGCCAGAGCTGCTCGCAGGCGAGCCGGGCCTGGCTGCGCGGCAGACCCGGCCTTGGGATCACGCCCTCGCCAACCCAGCCGCCGGCCTGATCCCCGTAGACCCCAGTGGTGGAGAGATAGCCCAGCCATTGCAGCGGCAGTTGGGCGAGGAGCGGCGCCAGGCTGGCAAACACGGGGTCACGTCCCTGCCGGTCCGGTGGCACCGTCACCAACACCTCGGTGGTGCCTGCCAGCTCGGATAACGGCGGCACCAGGCCACGGTCAGGGTCGCAGACCAGCCAGCGGAGGCCAGGGGACGCATCGCTCCCGGCCACCTGGCGGCGGGTGAGCGTGACAGCCATTCCCTGCGCCGCAGCGGCGCGAGCGAAACGAAGACCGCTGTAGCCGCCGCCGATCACCAGCAGCTTCGCGGCCGCGGCCTTGACATCGCTCGATGGCATGAGTACACCTGTATCAGTGTTGTTCTGTTGACCGATGGCGGCCTCCTGTTTCTCTACATCCAGCTCCCTATCCCGCGACCCAGTCCGCTCCGTGGTCGCTGCCCGCAGGCCCGTCGCCAGCGGCCAACAACGGGCCGCGCGCCGGCGATCAAGCCAGGCCTGGCAACGGGCCATGCCCGCCGCCTGTGCCCTTGCTCTGCTGGCGGCCGCCGTGGTGATCGCACCGGAGCGCCCCTGGGTTGATGGCCAGATCTGCCAGCGTCACCAGAACCCTGCGGCCTGCCGGGTCTGGTGACCTGGGGCCACCGGTTCAGGCGGCCTGCCAGACCATGCCGGCAGGGCCCTGCTCCGTGGGGGTCTGTTGGGTCGCAGCCGCAAGCTCTGGGGTGGCCCACTGCAGCAGTCGCACAGCCAGCCGCAGATCACCGTCCATCCAGGCGCGGATCGCCATGGCCCGCCGGGGATCGTAAAAGCGTTGCTGCCGGTACCAATCGAAGGCATCGGCATCGCTCTTGTGGCCGTTGCAGGCCAGGCAGGCCGGCACGCAATTGGCGGTCACACTCAGACCACCGTGACAACGGGGCATGAGGTGATCAATGGATTCGGAGCGATCACCGCAATAAATGCAACGGTGATGGGTGTATTTATGGAGAGATTGACGCCAGTGTCTGACCCTAAGTTTGGGGCAGAGTTCTTCAAGAAAGACCGCATCTCTGGCGTGCATCTCCTTGATTCAATTTGGGCCAGTTTGCACCGGAAAGCTCTGCTGTCAATGTGTCGACCACTGCATTTTAACGGCTTGCCATCCGGCTTGTCCTCCGGGGGGCTGGCTTAGATTCCAACCGAGCTGCGCGGCCTGTTTCTGTCTGGCGCCCCTCCTGCTCCGGTCAGCCGAGCCCCCACCGCTGCTGCGGCAGCAAACAGCAGCAGCGGTGCCAGTTGCCGGCTTGCCCTGGGCCCGGCCGGATTGATCGAGGTGATCTCTCCCTTCGATCCCGTCACCCAGGCGCAGTTGCGCGCCGTCAGGCCCCGGGGTGAGTGGCGGGCCCGTCGGCACTGCTGGGAGTTTCCCTTGGAAGCCTCGCTGGCCCTGCGCCAGCTGCTGGGGAGACAGTTTCGCATCGACGCCGAACTGAGCGAGTGGATGGACTGGCTGGAGCAGCCCTTGCCGCCCTTGCCGGCCCACCGCGAGCTTGTTGCCGCCGCCGATCTTGAGCGCTGCCTGCCCGATGGTCGCCGGCTGTATGCCCATCAGCGGTTAGCCGTCCGCTGGTTGCTGGCCCGCCGCGGCGCCCTGCTGGCCCATCCGATGGGCCTGGGCAAAACCCTCACCGCCCTGGCCGCCGCCCGGGCGATGGCCCGCCTGGCCGACTGCCGCATCGCCGTGATCGCCCCGGGCGGACTCCATGCCCACTGGCGCCAGGAAGCGATCGCACTCGGACTGCAGTTGGAGTTGATCAGCTGGGGCCGACTTCCCCGCTGCCTGCCCCCAGCCGGAACCGTTTTGCTGGTGGATGAGGCGCACTATGCCCAGAATCTTGGCGCCGCCCGCACCCAGGCCCTGTTGCGCCTGGCGCGTCACCCCCGTCTGCGCGCCATTTGGCTGCTCACCGGCACGCCGATGAAGAACGGCCGTCCAGCCCAGCTGTTCCCCTTGCTGATGGCGATCGGCCACCCACTTGGTCTCAATCAGCTGGCCTTTGAGCAGCGCTACTGCCAGGGCCATTGGCGTCAGATCGGCGAACGGCGTCAGTGGCAGGCCAGCGGTGCGGAACGCCTCGAAGAGCTCCAGGCTCTGACCCGTCCCCTGTTACTGCATCGCCGCAAGCAGGACTGCCTGGAACTCCCCCCCAAACGGCGCCGATTTCAGGCGGTGGATCTGAGCACAACGGAAGGCAGGGGATTCCAACACCTGCTGCAGGCCAAGGTGAACGACTACCGCCGTCGGGCGGCCCGCGGCGAGGTGCGCCCCGGCGCCGAATCGCTGGCCATGCTCACCGCCCTGCGCCAGATCGGGGCCCAGTACAAATTGCCCGCAGCCCGGGAGCTGGTGGCGGAATTGTTGCAGCGCCAGGAGGCCGTGGTCGTGTTCACGGCGTTCGTGGCCGCCGCCGAGCTGTTGCAGCAGCATTTGGGCGGTGCCTTGATTACCGGCCGCTTGAAGCCCGCCGAACGCCAGGGAGAGGTGAATCGCTTTCAGGCCGGCGAAACCTCACTGCTGGTCGCCACCTTCGGCAGCGGCGGCATTGGTTTCAACCTGCACCGCGCAGCCCACGTGATCCTGATCGAGCGTCCCTGGACCCCAGGCGACGCCGAGCAGGCCGAAGACCGTTGCCATCGCATCGGCATGGCGGGCCCCCTGACCAGCCACTGGCTCCAACTTGGCGTTGCCGATCAGCTGGTCGATGGCCTGATCACCAGCAAGGCCGAACGCATCGCCCTGTTGCTTGAAGGGCGGCAGACCAGCCTGCGGCGGCGGGCCCTGCCGGCCATGGTTCGGGAGCTGCTCGAAGGCTGGTAGAGCTGGGCCTGATCAGCCGGATTAACGCAACGACTGCGGCAGCGGGGCACGCTCGCGGCAGCTTTCCTGGCGGACGCGGACATCAATGCCCAGCTGGGGATCCCCATCGACCTCACCGCTATCGAGCAGGGCGGCGGCTTGATCGATATCCCTGCAGGCTGCCTTGGGATCTTCGTTGAGGCTATGAAGCACGAAGCGATCGTTCAAGGGCTGCGGATCCTGGGGGAACTGCGCTACCACCTGATCACAGGCCAGCAAGGCCTTCTCCAGCGCGTCCACCCTGACGTCCTTCAGGCAGTCGTCACGGCTGAGGCGATTGGGGTCGAGCGGCGGTGGCGAAGCCCGGCAGGCCCCCAGGCAGACCCCGACAAGAGCAATCACCAAAAGCCGCAGGGAACGGATCACCGCAGAACGGATCTCAATAGTTGTAGCGATCATCCCTGGTGGTCCCACCACTGGGAATGGCCATGGGGCCTTCAGCGAAAGCGCTGTTGTCCGCCGTACCCCGCTGGGTCGGGGCGGAGGCTCCCTGTTCCGAGCCGAACAAAGCCCCCAGGTAGCGGCCGCAATCGGGGAAGGCACTGGGATTGTTGACCACGGCCTCGGTGATCATCACCGCCCCGTGCTGAGGCGATGTCTTGAACAGGCTGGCGCTCTGCCGTTTGATCAAGGCATAGGCGGCCGTCCAACTGACCTCATGGTCATTGCCTGATTGGCGCATGAAGCAATACACCTCCGCCCCTTTGGAGGAAGGATCGGAGCCTGCAGCCACCGTGGTCTGGCTGCGAACCGGTGCCGGCAGCACCAAGGCAGCCAGCACCGGTGCCAGAACGACGCCAAGACGCAGCAGCGGCGAGAGACGAAGCGAACGCAGAGCAACCATGGAAAGCGTTGGTGAACCCGGACCTATGGGCCCAACGTATCGGCCAACTTCCAACTGTCGAGGGCCAGGGCCTGTCTTGATCAACCGGAGGGATGACCCGTTGTGGTCGAAGCGAGCAAGCGCACGGCCAGCGGCAGCACGATCAGCACGGTGATCAGCCGCACAACATGAAGGGTGGCCACCGCGGCCCCAACCCCGAACTCCGCGCCCACCAGGCTCATGCCGGTGATCCCACCCGGCGCGGCCCCGAGCAACATGATCACCGGATCAACCCCGAGCAGCCGGCTGCACCAGAGCCCGACCACCAGGCCGGCCGCCACCAGCGTCACGGTGATCAAGATGGCCGGCCGCCAGAGCAGACGAAGTTCACTCAGCGCCGAACCGGTCAGGCCGGTACCGATCACCGTGCCGATGCCGATTTCCAACAGGGTGCGCGTTCCCATCGGCCACTCTGCGGCCTCAAGACGGCCACTCATGCTGACCAGGCCAGCCCCGAGCAGGGCGCCAGCCAGGGGGGCCGCTGGAATCCCCGTGCGCAGTGCCAAAAGCCCACCCACCAGACCGCAGAGCATGTAGGGCAGCAAAGAACTCGTCAGGGCCATGCCCGGGTGGTCGATCAGAGCTTCCGCAGTCTGGACGCTGACTTGAGTCCGGCGAGTTTTTGTGCTGTCATCGGCTCTACTGCCGCTCCTTGATGGCACCTGAATCGGTTTCCTTTCGGATCACGCGCACGGCCGAAGACCTCGCCCAGACGGTGAGCGCCCTGTCCCACCGACTGGTGAAGTTGGAACAACGGCTCGGGACGCTGGAGCTGGCTTTGGATCATCGCCAGGAGGGCGATCCCGGCGAACTGGCTGCTCTGACGAATGTGGAGGGGCTGCTCCGTGATTGCCGGCTGCTTCTAGATGACTCATCCGAGGCTTCCGATCCTCCCATTCAGGACTCCCTGCAGGACTCCGTTGAGAACTCCGTGCAGGGACCGGAACCGTTCTCGACGCCGCTGACCACGGCCGCCGAAAAACCGGAAGGCTTCGCCAACGCCGCTTGAGCACTGAGCCCGTATCGCATCACACGGCCTGGGATGTCAAAATGAAAAGAAATGCAACCATGGCGCCTTCGTTTCCGGCCTGCCCTCTGCCCCGTCCCCTCAGCGCAGAGCAGCACAAGTCAGGCTCACCCCGTCAGCCCGCTTCGGTGTTCATCGAGGGAGGACATCAGCTTGAAAAACTTGAATTCTCCCTTGCTGTCGCCATGGCCAAAGGGGAGTTTTCGAGGGCTGATCAGCTCCGCTCCATGATTGCTGATCTCGGCGGAGAAGGGGAAGAACCAGGCACTTGATAACGCTGCAATGTAATCTGCAGAGGTTTGGCAATCAGAGTTGATTTTTCTGTGGCTCCTTTTCAACTTTTAAGCAAGCCCCGCTCCATCTTAAAGGACAATTCACCGAGGACTTCGCAGAGGAATACGTCTGTTTTGACGCAAACGAACGCTGTTCATCTGAACGATTCCCTGCGCAACGTCAGCCTCCAGCAAAAAGGGCAGCGGGCGGCCCTGCTGCTGGAGCTTGAAGGATTGGAAGCTGAAGCACAGCAGGCAGCAGCCCAAGGAGACCTGGGCAAGGCGGGCCGTGGAATCCTCAAGATTCTTGATTGCGAGAGGCGCGTCAGCGGCTTGGGCCCACAGGTGCTCCAATTGATCAAGCCCCGTTCTTGATCCAGCCAGACGCTTCTCAATTCAGGGTTAAGCGTTACAGACCCATTTTTGTTTCATCCAGCCCAGCGGCCAGCAGGAAGAGGTTGCGCGCGCGACGTTTCGCTGGATGAACTGACTCAATTTTTGGCCGCGCTTTTGCCTTTTGTCTGAAAAAGCTTTAAACTGTTAATAGCAAGCGGGTGACCGGATTCGAACCGGCGACGTTCAGCTTGGGAAGCTGACATTCTACCACTGAATTACACCCGCACTCACCCAAAGTAGCAAACCTCTTGCTCGCGGGGCCATCCCATCACGTGCCGTTGCCCGGCGCTGGCGGGGCGGTGGGTGAGGCTTCTGCCGATTCCTCTGGACAATTCACCTGCTGCGAGACCCTGCGGCGGGCAGCGATCACGGGGGCAGCCTCGGTCTTGAGCTCGCCGGCGGCTTCCTGGAGGGTCAGGGTCTTGTTGGTGGTCACCCGGGTGGCTGCGGCGTCGAAGGCCTTGAGCTGGTCGCGGAAATCGCGCAGGCGATATTTCTCTAGCAAAGCTTCCGACTGGTTCAGGCTGGCCAGGGAAGAGCTGAGAGCCAGGTTGGCCACCTTGGCCTCCCCCACCGTGGAGCTTGGCTCGAGGGCCGCAACCTCCTCAAGAGCCGTGCCGACGCCCGCCAGGTTGTTGCAGATCTTGGCCTCAAGCTCTGCTTCGGTCTTCTCGGTGTCCTGCTGGCAGCCCGCCGCAGCGAGAGAGACAACAGCCAGAGCCAGCGCGAGGGAGCGGCGCATGTCAGACAGGGCGTTTTGTTCGGCCTGAACTTACCGCCGCCCCTGGGTGTCAGCCTTTGGCCAGCTCGACGGCAGCAGCGGCCACCCCCGCACCAGCCGCTCCCTTGGCCAGTCCCAGCGCCGCCACGGTGGCCTCAATGGCCGCCACGGCGGTGAGCAGATCGCGGTCGCAGACGAAACCGAGGTGGCCGATCCGGAAGACCTTGCCCTTGAGGTGATCCTGTCCGCCGGCCAGCAGGATGTCGAACCGCTCCTTCACGGCTTTGCGCAAGATTTCGGCATCGATCCCCTCCGGTGCCACGGCGGTAATCGAGGGGCTGCCGTGGCCGTCGGCGGCATAGAGCGCCAGACCGATCCCCTTCATGCCCGCCTGGGCAGCGCGGCGGTGGCGGGCATGGCGGGCAAAAATGGCCTCAAGCCCTTCGGCCTGCATCATCTCCAGGGCTGCCTCCAGGGCGAAGTAGAGATTCACCGGAGGGGTGAAGGGGTTGCTGTCTTTGGCCGCGGCTTTGCGATAAGTGGCCAGGTTGAAATAGAACTTCGGCAGATTGGAGCGTTCCTGGGCTTTCCAGGCCCGCTGGCTCATCGCCACGAAGCCAAGGCCAGGCGGCATCATGTAACCCTTCTGGGAACCGGAGCCCACCACATCAAGGCCCCAGGCGTCCATCGGCACGTTGCAGGCGCCAAGGCTGGTGACACAGTCAGCAACGACCAAGGCCTGGCCATGGGCATGAACGTGGCGGGCGATCGTTTCGAGATCATTGATCACGCCGGTAGAGGTTTCCGAATGGGTGAGGATCACGGCCCGGATCCGCTTGTCGGTGTCAGCTTCAAGGGCGGTGCGGAAGGCTTCAGGATCCAGGGGCTGGCCCCACTCCGCCTCGATCACCTCCACCTCGAGCCCGTAGGCCCTGGCCACCTTCACCCAGCGCTCGCCGAACTTGCCGTTGTCCCCGCAGAGCACCTTGTCGCCCGTGCTGAGCACGTTGATGATTCCGGCTTCCATCGCCGCCGTGCCGCTGCCGGTGAGCGCCAGCACATCCGCTTCGGTCTGATGCAACCACTTGAGCTGGGCGGTGGTGCGCTGGACAATCGCCTGGAACTCAGCGCTGCGGTGGCCGATCGGATGGCGGCTCATCGCCAGCAGGACGCTCTCCGGCACCGGGGTAGGACCGGGGATCATCAGGGTCAGCTTGTCCTGCATGGCAGTGGCGCGGAAGGTGGGTGCGCGGCGGCGCGATCATCCAGCTTAAAAAACGGCCTTGCGACCCTCCGATCAGCGCCGCCGCGATGACCTCCCCCAGCGGTTTCACCCTGCCGGTCTGGGTGGCAGCAGCGGCGCGCGCCGCCGTGCAGGCCCTGGTGGCTGGCCCGGATCAGGCCGCCGGTCCGCTGGATCCAGCTCCACTGCTGGAATTGCTCGATCCGCCGGGATTGCGGCCTGTGCCCGTCGAAGCCGCCGCCCGCCTGGGAGGGGGAACGGCCCTGGGCATCAGCCGTTGCCAACCCGGCGAGGGGCTTGATCTCACCCGCGATCTGGCCATCTGGGTGTGGGCGAGCGCCTGGCCTGCCGGCGAAGCGCCCCCCCGGCAGGGCACAGGCGAGTGGTTGCGGCTGGAGGCAGGCGAAGGCGTCGGTGTGCACGCGGGGAGTATCGATGGGGGGGCTGGCCAAGGAGGCAGTTCCGAGCTTTGCCTCTCCAACTACGCCCGTCAGCTGCTGGACGTGAACCTGCGGCCGCTCTGGCCCGACGGCGAGGGCCTGCGGCTGCGGATCATCTTTCCCCAGGGGCGCCGGCTCGCCGAGCGCACCAGCAACGCGGCCTTCGGTGTGGTGGATGGCCTGGCCCTGATTGGCACCCAGGCCATCGTTCAGCGCAGTGCCGCCCCCGACCAGCTGGAGGCTTGCCTGGCCGAGCTGCGTCAGCGTGCCGCCGCACCCGGTTTCAGCGGAAATCTGGTGGTGGTGATCGGCGAGAACGGCCTGGATCTGGCGCCGCGGCTGGGCCTGCCGGCGGAGCTGTTGCTCAAGGCCGGCAACTGGCTGGGGCCGGTGATCGTGGCCGCGGGCGAGGCGGGTGTGCGGCAGCTGATCCTGTTCGGGTACCACGGCAAGTTGATCAAGCTGGCTGGCGGTATCTTCCACACCCACCACCATCTGGCCGACGGCAGAGCCGAAATCCTCACCAGCCTGGCGGCCCTGGAGGGGGTGAGCGGCGAGCCCCTGGCCCAGCTCCATGGCGCCGCCACGGTGGAGGCAGCCCTCGCTGGACTTGCATTGCTCGATCCCCAGCTGGCGGCACGGCTGGAGCAGCGACTGGCGGACACGATCGAGCAGCGCAGCCAGGCCTACCTGGCCCGCTACGGCGATTTCGACACGCGTGTCGGAGCGGTGCTGTTCGATCAGGCGCGCCAGCTGCGCGCCTGCGGCTCTGAGGGAAAGCGGTTGCTGCAGGCTTTCGGGCACCCTCTAGGGTGAATTGAAAGGGCCTGGCCGCCGCAACGGTCGTATGTCGAACGCTTCACAATCCTCTGAACAACCGGAATCCAAGCGCCATCCAGCCATCGTCATCCTCGACTTCGGCTCGCAGTATTCCGAGCTGATTGCCCGCCGGGTGCGGGAAACGGAGGTGTACTCGCTGGTGATGGGCTACAGCACCAGCGTTGAAGAATTACGCCAAATTGCCCCGAAGGGAATCATCCTCAGCGGTGGGCCCAACTCCGTCTATGCCGAGGGGGCACCGCTCTGCGATCCCGGCCTCTGGGATCTCGGCATTCCGATCCTCGGTGTCTGCTACGGCATGCAGTTGATGGTGCAGCACTTCGGTGGGGCTGTGGAAGCAGCCGGACGGGGCGAATACGGCAAGGCGCCTCTGCTCGTGGACGATCCGAACAGTCTGCTCAGCAACGTGGTCGATGGCTCCACGATGTGGATGAGCCATGGCGATTCGGTCACCACCATGCCCGCGGGTTTCGTGCGACTGGCCCACACCGCCAACACGCCAGAGGCGGTGATCGCTGATCACCGGCGCCATCTTTACGGCGTTCAGTTTCATCCGGAGGTGATTCACTCCAGCGGAGGCATGACGCTGATCCGCAACTTCGTGTACGAGATCTGTGGCTGCCAGCCTGATTGGACCACAGAAGCCTTCATCGATGAAGCCCTCGCCGATGTTCGCGAACGGGTTGGTGATAAGCGCGTGCTGCTGGCCCTGTCTGGAGGGGTGGATTCATCCACTCTGGCGTTCCTGCTGCACAAGGCCATCGGCGACAAGCTCACCTGCATGTTCATCGACCAGGGGTTCATGCGCAAGGGGGAACCTGAATTCCTCACTGAGTTCTTCGACCATCAATTCCACATTCGCGTCGAATACATCAACGCCCGCGATCGCTTCCTCGACAAGCTCGACGGCATCAGCGATCCCGAAGACAAGCGCAAGATCATCGGCGCTGAATTCATCCGGGTGTTCGAGGAGGAAAGCAAGCGCCTCGGTCCCTTCGATTTCCTCGCCCAGGGCACGCTTTACCCCGATGTGATCGAATCGGCTGGAACGGGCGTGGACCCCAACACCGGTGAACGGGTGGCGGTGAAGATCAAGAGCCACCACAACGTGGGCGGCCTGCCCAAGGATCTGCAGTTCAAGCTGGTGGAGCCGCTGCGCCGCCTGTTCAAAGATGAGGTGCGCAAGGTGGGCCGCAGCCTGGGCCTGCCCGAGGAGATCGTCCGCCGACATCCCTTCCCTGGCCCCGGCCTGGCGATCCGCATCCTCGGTGAGGTGAGCGCTGAGAAACTCAACCTCCTGCGGGACGCCGATCTGATCGTGCGTGAGGAAGTGCAGGAGGCGGGGTTATATCACGAGATCTGGCAGGCGTTCGCCGTGCTGCTGCCGGTGCGCAGCGTTGGGGTGATGGGCGACAAGCGCACCTATGCCTATCCGATCGTGCTGCGTTGCGTGTCCAGCGAAGACGGCATGACTGCCGACTGGTCCAGGCTGCCCTACGACCTGCTGGAGCGGATCTCGAACCGGATTGTCAACGAAGTCAAGGGCGTGAACCGCGTGGTGCTCGACATCACCAGCAAACCGCCCGGCACGATCGAGTGGGAATGAGGAAACCTGCCGCCAGAGCGCGCGTTCTCCACTGGTAAGCCCCCGGCAGCTTCGATACCATCGGGCACCAGCGTGATTCCCGTGACCGTCGCCACCCAGCCGGATCCCCAGCTGCAGCGCCGCCTGCAGCAGGACAGCATCCAGCTCGGCGCCAAGACGATCTTCCTGAATCCCTTTCTCTATTGGAGGCGCTTCGACGCCAATACCGACCGCTGGCTGCGCGAGCCAGGTCAGCTCCCGGAGGAGCAGATCCAGGCCAACCGCAGCCGTTTCTACCCCGAACTGCTCTGGGATGAGTTGTCCGATCAGGAACGGCAACTCAAGGACGGGGCCGTTGAGATGTTTCTCAAGACCCTCGAGCTGATCAGCACCTTCAACCCCGATCTGAGTGCCGGCCATCTGCTCGAGGTGGAGCGCAAGATGGCGGTCACCAAGAAGCGCTCCTTCGAGCGTTGGGTGGAGAAGGCCTTGGGGCGACGGCTCAAGGGTGAACGCAGGGAGCGGCGTCGCTTTGATCGGGAGCGCTGGTTGCGTGGCTGGGGCGAATGGCTGGGTCTGGACACAACCCGCCAGGCCCTGCTGCCCCTCACCACCCTGCTGGTGCTCTCGGCACTGGCCGGATCCTGGCTGGGATCGAGGCAATTCTGCCGGCCCGGACTGGTCCAGCCAGGAATTGAACGCAATCTCTGAGCAGCCCAGGTCCGAAGGGCGGCAAACTGGGACATCTGCAACAGGACATTCTTCCTGCTGCGCCGCGCTGCTGCCCGTGCCATGGCCACTGATCCCCTCGATGCCCTGAGGCTCTCCTTGATGCAGGATCTGCTGCCGGTGGGAATGGCTGTCGTCGAGCGGGCCCGCCGTGGCGGCCCCCGCCAGGTGGTGGATGCCTTCACCGGTTCGACCGATCCCCTCGCCCGGCTCAAACAGGAGGGAGATCCCGCCGCACAGGCCGTGCGCGAGAGCCTCGATCAGATCCAGCCGGGATTGGGAAATCCGGTGATGAAGGTGGAGGTGCGTGACATCCCAGTCAGTGAAGCGGTGACCACCAGCCCAGCCGGCCCGGGCGAGGGCGACCTCAACGCCGATCGTGAAGCCCTGCACGGGGCGCTGGCCGGGATCACCGCACGGCTGGCCTTGCTGGATCAACGGCTTGAGGCCTGAAGGCCATGGCCATCGGCTTGCTGGCTGGCGGGTCACGCCAGGCGGGGATGCGCCACCAACCGGCCTGGCTGCTGGGCCTGGTTCTTCTGGTCGCCACAGCGATCGGCGGCCGCTTGGCCTGGCTCCAGCTGGTCCACGGCCAGGAGAACCGGGAGATGGCCGATCAGAACCGGATCCGGCTGCTGCCCCGCCACCCGATGCGGGGCCGCCTGCTGGATCGCAACGGCGAGGTGCTGGCCACCAACCTCCTCAGCTACAACCTCTACCTCCTACCCCGGGTGGTCACCGAGGAACGCTGGCTATCGCTGCGCGATCGGCTCGCCGCCGTGCTGGATGTGTCCGTCGGCGAGCTGGAGCAGAAGCGGCGCAACGCCGGTAGCGGCGACGGCTATCGAATTCCGCTGGCCGGACCACTCAGCAGCGTCCAGGTGCTGCGTTTCAAGGAGCAGGGAACCGCCTTCGACGGCATCAACATCGACGTCGACTACCTGCGTTCCTACCCGAATGGAACGCTGGCGTCCCATCTGCTCGGCTACACCAGCAGCATCAACGAGGAGGAATACGGCCGCCTGGCCCGCGAGGGCTACCGGGTTCAGGACCGCATCGGCCGCAGCGGCCTGGAGCGGGTGTTCGAGTCCCACCTGCGTGGTGAGTGGGGCGGTCAGCAGCTGGAGGTGAATGCGGCAGGGGAGGTGCAGCGGGTGCTGGGCGACAAGCAGGCCCGATCCGGGAAGGATCTCAATCTCACCCTGGATCTGGAACTGCAACGGGCTGCGGAGAAGGCCCTCGATGGGGTGAAAAAGGGGGCGATCGTGGCGATGGATCCCCAGACCGGAGCCATCCTGGCGATGGCCAGTCGCCCGAACTTTGATCCCAACATGTTCTCGAAGGGTCCGACCACCGCCGAGTGGAACGAACTCAACAGACCCGAAGCGCCCATGCTGAACCGGGTGCTGCGGGCCTTTCCGCCCGCCAGCACCTTCAAGGTGATCACGGCCCTGGCCGCGCTGGAATCGGGTCGCTTCCACCCCGACTCCAAGATTCTCACCTCCAAGTCTTTCTGCTTTGACGGCCAGTGCTATGCCGATCACGGTAGTTACGGCAGCATCGGCTTCGCCTTTGCCATGGCCGTGAGCAGCAACAGCTTCTTTTACCGGCTCAGCCTGCAACTGGGGGCCGAAGACCTGTTCAAGGCCGCCCGGCGGCTGGGCTTCGGCAGCCCCACCGGGATCGAGCTCGATGAGGAGGAGAGCGCTGGCCTGCTGGGGGATCCCGCCTGGAAGCTGGAGACGCTCAAGGAGAGGTGGACCTCCGTTGACACGATCACCTCCTCGATCGGCCAGGGCGCGGTCTCGGTGACACCGTTGCAGATGGCCCGTCTCTACGCCGCGATCGCCAACGGCGGCTGGCTGGTCACGCCCCATCTGGTGGAGGGTCCAAGCTCTCGCGAGAACCTGGGGCTCAAGCCCTCCACCTTGAAGGTGCTGCGACAAAGCCTGCGTCAGGTGGTCACCAGCGGCACCGCCACCCTGCTGAACATCCCCGGCCTGCCGCCGGTGGCAGGCAAAACCGGCACCGCCGAAGACCCACCCCGGCAGGACCACTCCTGGTTCGGCGGCTATGCGCCGGCCGACAAGCCCGAACTGGTGATCATTGCCTTCGGGGAAAACAGTGGGGGCTACGGGGGCACCGTGGCGGCGCCGATGGTCAAGGCCCTGATGACCACCTGGTTCAAGTCCACACCGCCCAGCAACGAAATCCGCCCACTAACGCCTGCCAGCAACTGATCGGGCCAGCCGCCGATCAGCCCACCAACTGCAGCTTCGGCCTGGAAACCTGCCGGTAGAAGCCGCGCAGCTGGTCGGTGGCGGCCGCCCAGCCCCAGCGCTCCGCTTCTGAGCGGGCGGCCAGCCGCAATTCCTCGCGACGCTGCGGGCTGGCCAGCAGGCGGGCTGTTGCCGACGCCAGGCTGCTGGGCTCATCGGGGTCATAGAGACAACCGTTGACCCCATCGGTAACGATGTCCGGGATGCCGCCGCGGTTGGCGCCCACCACCGGGCAACCCGCCGCCATGGCCTCCAGCAGCACCAGCCCCAGGGTTTCGGTGCTGGAGGGGAACAGGAAAGCATCGGCACTGGCATAGGCGCTGGCCAGCTCTTCACCGGCCATGTAGCCGAGGAACGTGGTGGCGCTGCCGGCAAACACCTTTTCGAGCTGTTGGCGATGGGGGCCGTCACCGACTAGCGCCAGACGGGCCTGGGGCATGGCATCGAGCACGGGCCGAATCCGCTCGATCTGTTTTTCGGCCGAGAGTCGGCCGACATAGAGCAGCAGGCTGTCACTGTCGGCGTGCTGCCCCATTAGGGTGCGGCGCATGCCGGGATTGCGCAGCTCCGGCCGGAACAGTTCGGTGTCAACGCCCCGCTGCCAGAGGGCGGTGTGCTGGATGCCCCGCTGGCTGAGCTCCTCAACCATCGCCGTGGAGGTGCAGAGGTTGAGCTCGGCCTGGTTGTGGGCGGCTTTGAGCAGTTCCCAGAGCAAGGGCTCCAGCAGGCCGACGCCGTAGTGCTCGAGGTACTTGGGCAGATGGGTGTGATAGCTGGCCACCAGAGGGATCTGGCGCGACTTGGCCAGCCAGATGCCGCCCAGCCCGAGGACGGCTGGATTGACGACATGGACCAGATCCGGCGCGAACGCCTCCAGGGCTTCGGCAACCGCCGGCCGTGGCAGCGCCAGTTTGAGCTCGGGGTAGAGCGGCAGGGGCATGGCCGGAACGCCGATCACCCGGGCGCCCATGTAGGTGTCTGGACCCCCTTCAGGGCAGAACACCAGCACGTCCTCGCCCGCCGCCACCAGATGCTCGACCGTCTTGGTGAGCCTGGTGACGATCCCGTCGACCTTGGGCAGGAAGGTTTCGGTGAAAAAGACGATCTTCAAGGGGGGCCGCATGTCCAGGTGAGGTCTTGGCGGGTTCAGACCTTGGCCTCGACGGCCAGCGCCTGGGAGGAGGTCCAGGCGGAAACGCAGGGGATTCGGGAGCGATCGCAGCGGTCAGCCCAGCGGCGGGCCACATCGACCACTTCGGCCAGCAGACCATCTTCCAGGGTGGTGGGTTTGAGGCCCAGCTCAATCAGGCAGCGGTTATCGACGATCAGATCGTTCTCGATCGCTTCCTTGCGTGGGTTGGGCAGATGGCTCACCTTGGCGCCGGTGACGGCGGCCACCTTCTCGGCCAGATCCTTGACCTTGTGGCTTTCGGTCATCTGGTTGTAGATCCGGACCTTTTCGCCAGATTTGGGCGGGTTGGCGACGGCCAGCTCCACACACTTGACTGAATCGCGGATGTGAATGAAGGCGCGGGTCTGACCACCGGTGCCGTGGACGGTGAGCGGATAGCCGATCGCGGCCTGCATCAGGAAACGGTTGAGCACCGTGCCGTAGTCGCCGTCGTAATCGAAGCGGTTGACCAGCCGGGGATCGCGGTCAGTGAGATCGGTATTGGTGCCCCAGACGATCCCCTGATGGAGATCGGTGACACGGATGTTGTCGTTCTTGTTGTAATAGAAGAACAGCAATTGGTCGAGCGTCTTGGTCATGTGATAGACGCTGCCCGGATCGGTGGGGTGGAGAATCTTCTCGCGGAACCGGGTGCCATCGGGCTGGGGAACCTCAACGGTGAGGTAGCCCTCGGGAATCGTGGCGCCGCGGTGGGAGCCGTAGCCGTACACCCCCATCGTGCCGAGGTGGACAATGTGCACATCCAGGCCGCTCTCGACGATGGCGCAGAGCAGGTTGTGGGTGCCGTTGACGTTGTTGTCGACGGTATAGCGCTTGGTGGCGCTGGATTTCATCGAGTAAGGCGCGGCGCGCTGCTCGGCGAAATGCACCACCGCTTCGGGCCGCTCCTGGCGCAGCAACTCCAGCAGGCCCTCGTAGTTCTGGGCGATGTCGAGCGGCACAAAGCGAATGGGCTGGCCGCCGGTTTCCTCCCAGGCCCGCAGGCGGTCCTGCAGGTTGGCGATCGGGGTGAGCGACTCAACGCCGAGATCGATGTCGATCTTGCGACGGCTGAGATTGTCGACGATCACCACCTCGTGGCCGCCATCGGCCAGATTCACCGCGCACGGCCAGCCGCAGAAGCCATCGCCACCGAGAACGAGAACCTTCACGTCTGAACTCCTGCTGAACGAGCGAATGCTCCCTGTTGGCAAGCTACTACAGGCATTCAGCGCCTCCGCCGGGGCCCGGCCCGTTCAGCTGATCCCCACAGCCACAGCCAGCATCGCCAGCACCAGCAAGGACCCACCGATCAGCAACAGGAGCGTGGGGCGGCTGAGGCCACCACCGGGGACCACCACCTGGATCGGGGGCTCCTTGGCAAAGGCATTCAGGCGGCCGCCGTCTTCCCGTGTCACCGACATCGCAGAACCCCCCTGAAGAGAGGGCAAGAGTAAGCACGCGTCGTTGGCGGATCGGCATGCTCGGGGGGAAGTTCATGCGCTCCGCCCGCCCGCCTGGCCGACCAGCCCCTGAACGGGAGAACTGGCCCGAGCCTCCTGGCGCAAGGGCAAGCGGCCAGCCCGCCAGGCGATCCGACCAGCCTCTGTGGCCATGGCCATGGCCTCAGCCATCGCGGCAGGGTCACCGGCCAGGGCGATGGCGCTGTTGATCAACAGGGCATCGGCACCCATCTCCATGGCCTGGGCCGCTTCGCTGGGAACGCCGATGCCCGCATCCACCACCACCGGAACCCCGGCGCTTTCGATGATCAGGGCGATATTGGCGGCATTGCGGATCCCCTGGGCGGAGCCGATCGGTGAGGCCAGCGGCATGACCGTGGCACAACCGGCCTCTTCAAGCCGTTTGGCCAGAAGCGGATCGGCATTGATGTACGGGAGCACGGTGAAGCCCTCGGCCACAAGCTGCTCGGCCGCCTGGAGCGTGCCGAAGGGATCGGGGAGCAAGTGGCGCCCCTCCGGGATCACCTCCAGCTTCACAAAGTTGTTATCTTCCTGACCGACCAGCCTGGCCAGCTCCCGGCCGAGCCGCGCCACCCGCACGGCCTCTTCGGCGGTGGCACAGCCTGCGGTGTTGGGCAACATCCAGATCGCACTCCAGTCGATGGCCTCGATCAAGCCGCCATGGCCCGGAGCTGAGCTCTGCACCCGGCGCACCGCCACGGTGACGATCTCGCAGCGGCTCGCCGCCAGGCTGGCCCGCATGACGCTGAGGCTGGGGTACTTGCCGGTTCCGGTCATCAGCCGGCTGCCGAAGCGCCGGCCACCGATCATCAGGCTGTCGCATGCGGCTGGATCCGTTGCAGACACTGTTTCCGGCACAGCAACTGCTTCGCGTCTAGCCAGGATTTCCGATTCGGCCACGGTTGCCGCTGCGGATGAATCAGCAACTTTAAGGTCGCAGGCGTGGGCGGGGTCCATCGGGATCAGGCCACCGGGCCTCAGGCAGCTGCTCCGGCAGCGCGTGGCTTCATCAGCGCAGCTGACCTTGGCGCTGGCCCTTAATCTTGATCAAAGCTTGGTCAGCCCCTTGTCCCTGGTCCTTCCGCTGCTGCTCGCCGCCACGCCGGTTCCGATCGGCTCGATGGTGCCCTTCAACCCGCCGAATCCCAACACGGTCGAATCGTTCCAAACTGACTTCGGCTCGGTTGAAACCTTCGATCCCAGCCTCCGCGCCCTGCAACTGGTTGAGCAACTACCCCGCCGCTGGGGGGGCAGTTATCAGGCTTTCGGCTCGGCCACCCCTGTGCCGGTGGAGCTGCGGCTCGACACGCTCACCGCCATCGGGCAGATCGTTGATCTGCGCGGCGCGATGACGATCGGATCCGTCACGACGGCCGTGCAGGGCAATCTCAATGCCAAGTCGGATCAATTTGAGCTGCTGCCCCTGATCGACAATCTCAGCACCGGCCTGGAGCCCGGTGGTGACTTTCTCGGCCTGGAGGGGTTGAGCTTGAGCGGCTGGAATGCACCCAGGCTGACCAATCCCGGCGGACGGCTGGTGCTGTCACCACTGCAAGGGGCTGGACCAGCCAACCAAGCGCCGCTGGGCAACCAATCTCCTGGAGCGATCCGAGGTCTGTGGTGAGGCGAAGCAAGGTTCCGCAGAGCTCTTCTGAATCCGCAGGCAATTCCTGAAGACGTCAGGCCACTTTCTTGCCAGACGGCGGCTTTCCAGAAGGCGGTTTGCGTTTCTTCGCCGAGGATGGCGATGGTTTGCTCACAACTGACGACGCCTTCTTCATGCCTGCCCCACTGCTGGGAGCGGGATCGACAGCGTCCTGAGGGTTGCGGCGATCAAGCAGTTTGAGTCGTTTGGCCGTTGTTTTGTTGCCGGGGTCGAGAACAAGAGCCTGCTGGTACGCCTGCCGCGCCTCGTCCGGTTTGCTCTGACGCTCAAGGGCATAGCCCAGGTTATTGAGCGCAACGGGATAATCAGGCTTGGCCTGCAGGGCCGCCTTGTAGTGACGGGTGGCCGTACTGAAGTTGTTCTGGGCGGCCAGTGAGAAGCCCAGAGCGTTCTGCATCAGGGCCTGGGCCTCATCGGGCTCACCGGCTGAGCGCTTCAGGGCCAGTTGCAAGGAGGCGACGGCCTGGGCATACATCCGCTTGCGCAGTTGCACCGAAGCCAGTTCATAGAGAGTGGCCGGATCCTGGCTCGCTTCCTTTCCTTTCCCTTCCAGCCGGGAGAGGGTGGCTTCATCCCGGCGCACCCGCACCAACTGGAAGCCGATCAGCACAGCAGCGGCACCCAACAGGACGATCAGTCCAATCAGGTAAGCCTGAGGCAGGAGCATGTCCATGGGGCCTCCCGGTTCAGGGTGAATCAGCGATTGGCTGCGCCAACGACACTGGCGAAGCTGGCGGGATCGGCCACAGCCAGCTGGGCCAACATCTTGCGGTTCAGCTGCACATCGGCCCGCTTGAGCCCACCGATCAGGCGGCTGTAGCTGAGGCCATTCAGGCGTGCCGCCGCATTGATGCGGGCAATCCAGAGGCGGCGGAAGTCACGCTTGCGGCGGCGGCGATCCCTGTAGGCATTGCACAGGGCCTTCATCACCCGCTGGTTGGCGGTACGGAACAACTTGCTGCCGCTGCCCTGAAAGCCGCGGGCCAGTCTTAAAACCTTGATGCGGCGCTTGCGGGCAACGTTGCCCCTCTTGACGCGAGCCATGGATCAGTTTCGGGAGTGAATGGGGTGGTCGATCAGTTGGCGTAAGGGAGCATGCCCCTCACGTTGTCCACATCGCGCTCGTCGACGACAGCCATCGTGCCGAGATAGCGCTTGCGTTTCGGGCTCTTGTGATCAAGCAGGTGATTGTGGAAAGCGCGGCGGCGCATGAATTTCCCGTTACCGCTGAGCCTGAAGCGCTTGGCCGCAGCTCTGCGGGTCTTGAGTTTCGGCATCTCTTCCGCCCAACCACAAACAACCAAAGTACGACGTGGAAGCGCCTTCCGCCAACTCCCCCCTGCTTCCCTGTCCTTTCTGAACCCCTGCCGCCTTGCTGCCGCCCATGCCTCACCTGACCCTGCTTCAGGCCCGCTCCAGTCACCGCCCTTCCAGGCACTTCCTTTCCAAGCAACGCCTAGCGGCCGCCTTGCTGGGTCTCGGTGCTTCGCTGTCGATGGCGGCGGGGTGCCGTGCCGCGTCCGCTCCAGTGGCGCTGCACTGGCCGACCCAGCCGCCGCCGCCACTGAACGGAAACAATCCCGTGCTCTGGATTGGTCTGGCCTCAAGGCTGGGCCCTGCAGCTCCGCTGGTGCTGCAGGCGGCCAGTGGAGCTGTGACCCTCACCGATGCCTCCGGGCAGAGCAGCAGCGCGGCCAGCCTGACCCTGCGCTGGCGGGAGCGGCCCCTCGCCGAACCGCTGCCCCTGGAGCGCAGTGTGCTGGGGCCGTTCGCCAGCTTCGAGAGTGCCGAGCAGGCGGCCACGGCCTGGCAAGCACTCGGTGTGCCAGCCCAGGTCGCCTTCCCCAGGGAATTTGAGGTGTGGGCACCGCTGGGATCGACCGCTCCGCAAGGGTTCACGGCCCGCGAGCAGAGGCAGGTGCTGAACAGCCGTCTGACGCTCGAAACCCCGGCGGGCGCGCTGCTGGAGGGTCCGATTCAGGTCAGCGCTCCCGGTGGGCTGCGCTGGGACGGCGGGGTGTTCCAAGGACCGTTCCGCCTCCAGGCGAACGCCTACGGCGGCTGGAGCCTGATCGAGCAGGTGCCGATCGAGCGCTACCTGCTCGGGGTGGTTCCCCACGAAATTGGCGCCCGCTCGCCAGCGGCGGCCCTGGCGGCCCAGGCGGTGCTGGCACGCACCTGGGCCTTGCGCAACCGCCACCGCTTCGCCACCGATGGCTACCACCTCTGCGCTGACACCCAGTGCCAGGTCTATGCCGATCCCCGCCAGGCCGGCGCTGCCGTGCGTGGGGCCATTCAGGCCACCCAGGGCCAGGTACTCAGCTTTGGGAACGAACCGATTCACGCGGTGTATCACGCCACCAATGGCGGCATCTCCGCTGGGTTCGAGGAGGTCTGGAGCGGCGAGGCCCGCCCCTATCTGCAGGCCCGTCCGGATGGGCCGAGCGCCTTTGCCCAACGCTTCGCCGTCCCTCTGCCAGCGACCCTGCTGCCCGGACTCCTGAGCCAGGGCGGCAGCGCCTATGGCGCCGACCACCCCCGTTTCCGCTGGCAACGAAGGCTCACTGGCGCCCAGATTGGCCAGGATTTAGCTCGCAGCGGCGGCCCCAGCATTGGCACCCCCCTGCGGCTCAAGGTCTTGGAGCGGGGGCCGAGCGGGCGGGTGGTGGCACTGGCCGTCGAGGGCAGCGCCGGGGAGCGGGTTCTGCGGCTCGATGCGATCCGTCGCACCTTCCGCCAACTGCCCAGCACCCTGTTCGAGCTGGTTCCTGATGGTGCCGGTGCCTGGCGATTCGTCGGAGGCGGCTTTGGCCATGGGGCTGGGTTGTCCCAGGCTGGAGCCATCGATCTGGCGGCACGGGGCTGGAGCCTGACGCGCATCCTCGAGCACTACTACCCGGGCACGGATCTAAGGCCGATCAGCTCCTTTGGCGGTGACCTCTAGAATTGAAACCACACCGTTCAACGTCCACGGATCCAGGCCCTGGAGGGCACGTTCTTGAAGGTGATGTCTTGAAGCTGCAGAGGTCGTCGTGACAGGCACAGCGAAGGCCATGGCCGCCCCAGGGCGGCGAAGGGGCAAGGCGGCCGTGTTTGTGATCCTCTGCGGCTGGGCCGGGGTAGCTCCCCACTGGCTTGAGCCACCCCGCATGCTGCTGCCGGCGATCAGCGTCAGCTTGCTGATGGCCACCTACCTGGCGCGCACCGTCTTTCAGTCCCTCTGGCGCGGTCCGTCGTCAACGACGCCGGATCCCCCCTCGCCCTGGCCTGGTGGTGATCAGGTCTGGCCCGAGGTGGATGTGGTGGTGGCCGCCCGGGACGAAGAAGCGGTGATCGTGCGGCTGGTGCAGCGGGTCTGCCGTTTGGACTATCCGCCCAACTGCCTGAGGCTGTGGGTGGTCGATGACGGCAGTGAAGACCGCACGGCAGGGCTGCTGGCCGATCTTGAGCGTCAGACACCCCAGCTCACCGTGATCCGGCGCAGCCGCGAGGCGGGCGGCGGCAAATCAGGGGCGCTCAACACCGTTCTCGACCGCCTTCAGGGCCGCTGGATGCTGGTGCTCGATGCCGATGCCGGGCTGCAGGCCGATCTGCTCCAGCGGCTGGTGGCCCATGCCGAAACCGGCCGTTGGTCGGCGGTTCAGTTGCGCAAGGCGGTGGTGAACACCGAGCGCAACCTGCTCACCCGGGGCCAGGCCATGGAAATGGCTCTCGACGCTGGGATCCAGGAGGGGCGCTTGCTTGCCGGCGGAATCGCTGAGCTGCGCGGCAATGGCCAGCTGCTCCGCCGTGACGCGCTCGCGGCTTGCGGTGGATTCAACGAAGAGACCGTTACCGATGACCTTGACCTCAGCTTCCGCCTGCTGCTGGCTGGGCATCCGGTTGGAATGCTGTGGAATCCGCCAGTGGAGGAAGAGGCGGTTCTGACCCTGCCCTCGCTCTGGAGACAACGGCAGCGCTGGGCCGAAGGGGGGCTGCAGCGCTTCTTCGATTACTGGCCAGGCCTTACCTCCTCCCGCCTATCGCTGCGCAAGCGCTTGGATCTCGGTGTCTTCTTTTTCATCCAGTACGCCTTGCCGGTGATTGGAGCGTTCGATCTGTTCACCGCCCTGCTGACCCGCTCCCAGCCAGCCATCTGGCCCCTGACCTTCGTGGCATCAGGACTGACGGGCGGGGCCATGGTGATCGGTTGCCGCCGTTCAGCCGAGGGGCCTGCCCTGCCGCCGATGAACCCGTTCTCCATCGCCCTGGGCATGGGCTATCTGGCCCACTGGTTCGTGGTGATCCCCTGGGTGGCGCTGCGCATGGCCCTCTTGCCGAAGCGACTGGTCTGGGCCAAGACCCTCCATCTCGGCGTCTTCCATGACGATCCCGACGACGACGACGCCCTGCCCGGCGATCCCGATCTGACCACCCAGGTGTCCTAGTCGGCTGCTGACTTACTCGGCAAGAGTTTCGCCCTCACTCCCAGGTTCCTCGATCAGGCTGACCACCTCTCCGTTGAAGAACTCCGCCAGCCGGCGGGCCTGCTCTTCAAGCGGTTGCGCGATCCGCTGGGGTTCCGGGGCCGTCGGAGCTGGGGCCGTGGGAGCCAGAGCAGCAGCGGGACTAGGGGCTTGGGGCGCAGGCGATGCTGCAACGGGCGCCACAGGTTGAACCGCTGGGGCCCTGGGGATCGCAGCTGGGACAGCCGGAGCACTTGGACTCGGGGCCACAGGTTGGACTGCAGGGCCCTGGTGGCTTTCCAGCAGCAGCTGGCGCGGGCTGCCCAGCGCACTCAGCAGTGCTTTCTCCAGCAGGGGTAACCGGCTCTGCACCATCGGGATCCAGTTTCCGCTGACCTGCACCACGGCCCGCTGGCTGTCGAGCCGCGCCAGCGACGCCTGCTGGGACAACAACATGCGCGTCGAAGGCAGCTCCAGGCAGGAAAGGATCTGCTGCCACAACTCAGCCAGGTTCTGGCTGGTCGCATCTGGCACCCCAACGGGAAGCGGCGGCGGATCAGGGCTGGGTTCAGGGGCGAGGGGCGGAGGAGCGGCGTATCGGGGGACGGGCAGAGGGGCGGCCTGAACGCGAGGGGCGGTTGAGGGAGCTGGGTGTACCGGCTTGGCGATGGCAACGGCTGCTGGTTCGGCCAGCAACCCCAACAGCAACACCTCCAGCCAGAGCCGCGGCTGGATGCTCTGGCGCAATTGTTGTTCGCTGCCCCTCAGTTGGCTCTGCCAGCGCAGCAACCGATCACTGCTGAGCCGCTGGGCCAGCTCAAGCAGCTGGGGCCGGTACTGGGGGGAAAGGCTGCTCAGTTCGGGCCGATCCGGGGCGGCTACGGCCAACACCAGATCGCGCAACAGGGAGGCCAGCCCCTGGAGCACCGCGGAAGGTTCGCGGCCGCGGTCAAGCAGCAGGCGGCAGGCCTCGATCAGCTCCAGGGGCTCAAAGGCAGCCAGAGCCATGCCCAGGTTGAGCAGTTCCTGCTCCGGCACGGCCCCGAGCAGCTCCCAGATCGCCCCGACTTCGATCGGAGCCGGCAACAGGCTGAGCTGGTCGAGCAGGCTCTCCGCATCCCTCAGCCCTCCCTGGGCCCGTTGCGCCACCACCTGCAGGGCCTCCGGGGTGATGCCGATCTGCTCCTGCTCGGCGATGTAGCGCAGGTGGCCCTCCAGGGCCGCCAGCGGGATGCGGCGAAAATCGAAGCGCTGGCAACGGGAGAGGATCGTCGGCAGGACGCGCTGCGGATCCGTGGTGGCCAGCACGAACACCACCCGGGGCGGCGGCTCCTCCAGTGTTTTGAGCAGGGCGTTGAAGGCCGCGGTCGAGAGCATGTGGCACTCGTCGATCACGTAGACCTTCCAGCGGGCCTGGACCGGTGCGAAACGGGAACGCTCGATCAGCTCGCGGATGTTGTCGACGCCGGTGTTGGAGGCCGCGTCGATCTCGATCACATCGAGGGCGTTGCCTGCGGTGATCGAGTGGCAGATCTCACAGACCCCGCAGGGTTCCGGGGTGGGGGCGGCGCTGGCGCCACAATTCAGCGAACGGGCCAGGATCCGGGCACTGGAGGTCTTGCCGGTGCCCCGCGGGCCACTGAACAGGTAGGCGGGGGCGATCCGGTTCTGCAGCAGGGCGTTACGCAGCGTGGCCGCAATCGCCTCCTGGCCAACCAGCTGGTCGAACCGCTGCGGCCGGTACTTCTGGTGCAGCGGTTCATAGGCGCGGGCCTCGCTCATGGGGCGGTGGGTCCCGGGCCGGATGTCCCCTCTCCGATCAGCTTCTGCAGCCTTCCTTCCAGCTCCTCCACCGTGGCGAGCTGGTCGGCCAGGTTCTGGGCCTGCAGCTGCAGCCTGCCGAACTGGTCGGCGCTTTTCTTGCTCGACCACCACAGCTCCGCCTGCTCCAGTTCCTGCTCAAGCCGCTGCTGCAGGCGCTGGCGCAGGCCATCGAGCTGCTCCAGGCTCTTCAGGGCCAGGTCGCGGCCGTTATCGAGCGAGAGGCCCTGGCGCAGGAGCAGACGAACGGCCACCAGCAGGGCCGCTGGGACGAACTGGCCGATGGCGAGGGCGCCGAAGCTGCCGTTGCGCAGCCAGTCCTCCACCTGGGTGCTGCGGTGGTGGCCGGTCTTGCACCAGATCGCGAAGTGTTCGCAGTTGTTGAACACCAGGTTGTAGCGCTGCTCGCCGAGCCGGCCCATGGCCCGCCTGAGGGTCACGCCCGAAGGGGAGATGGCGGCCGGGTCGTAGGACACCACGGTGGCGTCTTCGCCGCGGCGGAACTGCTCGAGCGGACTGCGCAGGATCTGGCTGCCTTCGAGGTAGTGGACGACAGTGCCGTCGCCCAGGTCGATGCCGTGATGGTCGAACAGACCATGCTGGCGAGGCACCTGCAGATGGTCAGCGGCGGCCATGGCGGCGTCCTTCCGGCCTCAGGCCGACTCCTGTTGCTTGATCACACTGGGATGGGGCAGCACCTTGACCTTGCCGCGCTGCTCGACCAGCTCCCTGGTAACCGTGAAGGTGCTGACATCGGTGCTGGTCGGGAGGTCATACATCAGGTCGAGCATCAGATCTTCGATGATGCCGCGCAGGGCTCGGGCACCGGTACGGCGCCGGTGGGCCTCATGGGCAATCGCCTCGACGGCCTCGGGCTCGAACTCCAGCTGGACACTGTCCATGCTCAGCAAGGTCTGGAACTGCTTGACGAGTGCATCGCGCGGCTCGGTGAGGATCGCCTTGAGGGCGCGCACATCGAGGGGTTCAAGCACCGCGCTGACCGGCAAGCGGCCGATGAACTCTGGAATCAGGCCGTAGCGAACCAGGTCTTCGGGCTCCATGTGGCGCAGCACATGGGCCGCCTGCTGTTCCTTCTGGTTGCGGTGGCGGGCGCGGCCGTCGTTGGGCAGGAAGCCGATCGAATTGCGGCCCAGCCGCCGCTGCACCACATCGTCGAGACCCACGAAAGCACCACCACAGATGAACAGGATCTGGCTGGTGTCGATCTGGATGCAGTCTTGGTAGGGATGCTTGCGGCCCCCCTGGGGCGGCACGTTGGCGACGGTGCCCTCCAGCATCTTCAGCAGGGCCTGCTGTACCCCCTCACCCGAGACATCCCGGGTGATCGAGGGGTTTTCACTCTTGCGGGCGATCTTGTCGATCTCGTCGATGTAGATGATGCCGCGCTGGGCCTGGTCCACATCCATATCCGCCTTCTGCAACAGCCGCAGCAGGATGTTCTCCACGTCTTCACCGACGTAGCCCGCTTCGGTGAGCGTGGTGGCATCCGCCACCGCAAACGGCACATCAAGCAGTTCGGCCAGGGTCTGGGCCAGCAGGGTCTTGCCGCAGCCGGTGGGGCCGATCAGCAAGATGTTGGATTTGTGCAGCCGGGTGGCGGTGCGATCGATCTCGCCATTGCCATCGCCCTGCCAGGCCAGGCGCTTGTAGTGGTTGTAGACAGCCACGGAGAGCACTTTCTTGGCCTCCTCCTGGCCCACCACCTGGGCATCGAGAAACGATTTGATCTGCAGGGGCTTGGGAATCGTGGCCAGGGTGGGAGCTGGCTTGGCGGTTTTTTTCGGCGCGGCTTTGCGGGCCGTATCCGCAGCGGGCCGGGTACCGCCCTGAACCTCAACAAGTTCCTCATCAAGGATCTCGTTACAGAGATCGATGCATTCATCGCAGATGTAGACCCCGGGCCCGGCGATCAACTTGCGCACCTGCTCCTGGGACTTGCCGCAGAACGAACACTTCAGATAGGCGTCGAACTTGGCCATCAGGCGGAGGCTTCAGAGCGAAGGGGAAAGCTGCGGCGAAAGCGCGGGGGAATGTCGATCGCGTCGATGCAACGGTAGAGCTCAGGCCAGGCTGGCTCCCACCTGTTCGGCATCGGCTGGAGTCTCGTCATCCACGACACGATCGATCAGGCCGTAGGCGACGGCTTCAGGTGGAGAAAGAAAGTAATCGCGATCGGTGTCTTCGGCAATCTTGGCCAGTGGCTGGCCGGTGTGTTCAGCCATCAGGCTGTTCAAGGTGTCCTTGAGGTAGAGGATTTCCCTGGCCTGGATTTCGAGATCGACGGCCTGGCCCTGGGCACCACCCATCGGCTGGTGGATCATGATCCGCGCGCTGGGAAGGGCCAGGCGCTTGCCCTTGGCTCCACCGGTCAGCAGGAAGGCCCCCATGCTGGCGGCCAGGCCATAGCAGATCGTGACCACATCAGGGGCCACTTGCTGCATGGTGTCGTAGATGGCCAGACCCGAGGTGACCGAACCTCCCGGTGAGTTGATGTAGATCTGAATGTCCTTGTCTGGGTCTTCGGCTTCGAGAAAGAGGAGCTGCGCCACCAGGGAATCGGCAACGGCGTCGTCGATGCCAGTACCCAGGAAGATGATTCGCTCCCGCAACAGCCGGGAATAAATATCAAAAGCCCGCTCTCCCCGGCCCGACTGCTCCACCACGGTGGGCAACACACCGGGAGCGCCCTGGGGAGCAAGCGGGCGGGCAGCCCCTGAAACCGCCGCAGGGAAGGGTCCCTGCCACTGGCTACGGATCGGATGGGGGCGAGAGGCGTTGATCACGCGGCAGGCACGAATGGAACGGGTGGAGGCTGCAATCTATGGCCGACTCAGCCCTCGCCGCTGGCGGGTTGACCGTCATCGGGCCCATCGGCGGCCTGGTCAGCGGCCTGGTCAGGTGCTTTCTCCGTAACCGTGCTGTGTTCCTCCAGCCAGTCGAGCAGCTTGTTGCGGAGCAGATCTTCAGCCAGGGCTGCGCGCAGCCGGGCCGGATCGATGCTTTCCTGCTGCTTGAGGCCACTGCTGACCTCCTTGAGCTTGGCGTCGATCGCCCCGGCCTCGACCTCGATCTGCTCTGCCGTCGCCAGAGCCTCAAGCGCCAGGTTGCGCTTCAGGCGCAGCTCGGCCTCCGGGCGCGAGCTTTCCATCAGGCTGCGGACCAGCTCCGGGGTGAACAGGCTCTTGATGTCCATGCCCTGCTGGGCCACCTGACTGGCGGTCTGCTCGATCAAGGCACGGATCTCCTGCTGGATCAGGGTTTCCGGCAGCTCCACCTCCAGCTCTTCCACCAGGGCGGCGAGCAGGGCCTCGTGGCGGTTGTTGCGCGAACGGCGCTCGGAATCATCGCGAAGGCGCTGTTCCAGATCGGCCCGCATCTCAGCGAGGGTCGCCTTTTCGCTGGCCTGCTGGGCGAAGGCATCATCGAGCTCGGGCAGCTCGCGAGCCTTGAGATCCTTCAGGGTCATGGCAAAACAGGCTTCCCGGCCGCGCGCGTCTTCCTGGGGGTAGTCGTCGGGGAAGCGGCAGCTGACCTCACGGTTCTCGCCCAGGGCCATCCCGAGGATCCCTTCGACAAAACCCGGGATCATCCGGCCCTCTTCGAGTTCCACTTCGAGGTCGTCGGCGCTGCCACCTTCGATCGCTTCGCCGCTGTCGACATAGGTGCCGCTGAAGCTGACCACGGCCTGGTCACCACGGCCGGCGGGGCGATCTTCCACAGGAACCAGCGCGGCCAACTGCTTCCGCGACTGTTCAATCAATTCCTCGATCCGGGCCGGGTCGTAGGCCACAGCTTCGGCCTCCGCCACCAGGCCCTTGGTGGTGCGCAGGCTGGGGGAGGGCTGGATGTCGAGTTCGAGGGTGAGGGTCAGTTCCTCTCCGGGGCTGAAGCGGGCCAGCAGGGCCTCGAATCCCTCGCTCAATTCAGGCTGGCTGAGCGGAGCGATGGCTGCCTGCTCGAGGGCATCGCGCCAGACGCTATCGACCAGGTCCTCGAGGGCCGTGGCGCGGATGCGCAGGGGGCCGATCTGCTGCAGCAACACCGGACGGGGCACCTTGCCCTGGCGAAAGCCCGGCAGACGCACGCTGCGGCTGAGCTTGGTCACCGCTGCTTCGTAGCTGGCCTTGGAGCGGCCGCCCGGGATCTCCACCTCCAGCGCCAAGCGGCTGCCGGGACGGGGGCTGGTCTTGACCTTCAGGGCGGAGCTCATGGCTGAACCGGCCGGACCGGCAATGCAGGACAGCCTTTGATCCTAGAAACCCATGCAACAGGCTCTGCAAACCGGGCTCTGCCATCGGCGTGCCGGGCAACCGCTCAGCGGCTTGACAACCCAGAATCTTGACAACAGAGAAGCAGTTCTGGGTACTATGGTTAAAGAACGACGACGTGACTGAAACCGGCAAGGTTTTTCACGGATCTGGGACAGATCTGGGCAGGCTTGATTGAATAAGCCTGAATTCATAGAGGCCTGTCAGTGCCCTGTGATTCATCGGATGCTCGCTCAGTTGATCAGCTTTTTCTTTTCATTTCTCAGCACCTAACGCAACCTTCAATTTACAGCCTTTTCTCCGCTCAGCCACCGACCAGCGCTTCGGCCATTCTCGATTTTCAACTCAGGCTTCCCAGCCCCATTCCCCCTTCATCAGGCGGAAGCATCGGGCCACAAACCTGGTTGAGTCCATGGTCTTGACGCACCAGAGCGACGCGAACAGCAACCCTCAGCCTGGCCCTAGCCCACTGATTTCTCCCTCCTCCGTACCGATTCCCCGCTGCCCTTGACCACCGCCGCACCTCCCTCCCAACTCCCCGACCGTCCCCTGACCGTGGCGATCCTCGGTGCCACCGGCGCCGTTGGTCAGGAGTTGCTGGAGCTGCTGGCCGAGCGCCACTTTCCAATCCGCGAACTGCGTTTGCTGGCCTCGCCCCGCTCGGCTGGCCAAACCATCTGCTGGAACGGGGAGACCCTGACGGTGCAGGCGGTCAGCGCCGCATCGTTCATCGGTGTCGATCTGGTACTGGCTTCGGCTGGCGGTTCGATCTCCAGGGAATGGGCTGCTGTGGCCATGGCCGCTGGGGCGATCGTGATCGACAACTCCAGCGCCTTTCGCCTCGATCCAGACGTTCCGCTGGTGGTGCCGGAAGTGAATCCGCTGGCTGCCATCCGCCATCGGGGCCTGATCGCCAACCCGAATTGCACCACGATCCTGCTCTGCCTGGCCCTGGCTCCGCTGCAGGCCCACCGGGCGATCGAGCGGGTGGTGGTGAGCACGTATCAATCCGCGAGTGGGGCCGGCGCCCGCGCCATGGAGGAGCTGCGCCAGCTCAGCCGCACCGTGCTTGATGGCGGCGAAGCGGTGAGCACCGTGCTGCCCCACTCCCTGGCGTTCAACCTCTTCTTGCACAACTCACCGCTTCAGCCCAGCGGCTACTGCGAGGAGGAGCTGAAAATGCTCCATGAAACCCGCAAAATCCTCGGCTTGCCGGGCTTGCGGCTGTCCGCCACCTGCGTTCGGGTTCCGGTGTTGCGGGCCCACTCCGAATCGGTGAACATCGCCTTCACCGAGCCCTTCCCTTTGGAGGAGGCGCGCGCGGCCCTGGCGGCGGCGGCCGGCGTCGAGCTGATCGAAGATTTTGAAACCAACCGCTTCCCGATGCCCACCGATGTCACCGGGCGGGACCCGGTGGCGGTCGGCAGGATCCGTCAGGACCTCAGCGACCCCAACGCCCTTGAGCTCTGGCTCTGCGGCGATCAGATCCGCAAGGGCGCTGCCCTCAACGCGATCCAGATCGCCGAGCTGTTGCTCCATCCAGCCGCCCAGGCCGCTCACCCAGCCCACTCAGCCGTAGCCGGAGGTGTGCTTTGAGTGCCATAGCCGCCAGCACCGCTCCATTCGGGCGCGTGATCACCGCCATGGTGACCCCCTTCGCCAGCGATGGTTCCGTGGATCTGCCCCAGGCGGCCAGGCTGGCCGAACACCTGGTGAGCCATGGCTCCGATGGTCTGGTGGTCGCCGGCACCACGGGTGAATCGCCCACCCTCAGCTGGCAGGAGCAGCATCAACTGCTTGCCACCGTCAAGCGCGCCGTCGCTGATCGGGCCCATGTGATCGCCGGCACTGGCAGCAACTGCACCAGCGAAGCGGTGGAGGCGATCCGCCAGGCCCAGGCCCACGGGGCGGATGGGGCGCTGGTGGTGGTTCCTTATTACAACAAGCCTCCCCAGGACGGCCTCGAAGCCCATTTCCGGGCGATCGCCACCGCGGCGCCAGCCTTGCCGGTGATGCTCTACAACATCCCCGGTCGGACCGGCTGCAGCCTGGCGCCGGAAACCGCCGCCCGCCTCATGGACCTGCCCAACGTGGTCAGCTTCAAGGCGGCCAGCGGCAGCACCGATGAGGTGAGCCGCCTGCGCCAGCATTGCGGCTCCCGTCTGGCGGTCTACAGCGGTGATGACGCCCTCACCCTGCCGATGCTGGCCGTCGGAGCCGTTGGTGTGGTCAGCGTGGCCAGCCATCTGGTCGGGCGCCAGATCCAGCAGATGATCCAGACCTTCCTGGGCGGTGACCATCCCGGCGCCCTGGCCATTCACGATCAGCTGCTGCCCCTCTGCCGGGCCCTGTTCTCCTGCACCAATCCGATTCCCGTCAAGGCCGCCCTGGAGCTTGAGGGCTGGGCCGTCGGCGCCCCCCGGCTTCCCCTTGTTTCCGCTGACAGCGACGTGCGCGACCGCCTGACCACCGCCCTGGCTGCCCTGCGTCCTACCTGACGCGATGGCTTCTCTCCGGTGCAGCCTGGCCCGGTGATTTCAGCTTCAGCACCCCCAAGTTTTCCCTCTCCCGGGACCACCCCGGATTCCCAACCCATGCCCACAAGCACCAACGGCAACAAGCCCACCCTGCGGGTGATTCCCCTCGGCGGCCTCCATGAAATCGGCAAGAACACCTGCGTGTTCGAGTACGGCGATGAGCTGATGCTCGTCGATGCCGGCTTGGCCTTCCCCAGTGATGGCATGCACGGCGTCAATGTGGTGCTGCCCGACACCAGCTATCTGCGCGAAAACCAGAAGCGCATCCGCGGCATGATCGTGACCCACGGCCACGAAGATCACATCGGCGGCATCCCGCATCACCTCAAGAACTTCAGCATTCCGGTGATCTATGGCCCACGCCTGGCCATGTCGATGCTGCAAGGGAAGATGGAGGAAGCGGCGGTCACCGATCGCACCATCATCCAGACGGTGAGCCCCCGCGACATCGTCAAGGTGGGCCAGCACTTTCAAGTGGAGTTCATCCGCAACACCCACTCCATCGCCGACAGCTTCAGCCTGGCGATCACCACTCCAGTGGGTGTGATTGTCTTCACCGGCGACTTCAAGTTCGATCACACGCCCGTGGATGGCGAATACTTCGACATCCAGCGGATGGCCCATTACGGCGAACAAGGCGTGCTCTGCCTGTTCAGTGATTCCACCAACGCCGAGCTTCCCGGCTCGACGCTCCCGGAGCGGGCCGTGTTCCCGAACCTGGATCGCAACTTCGCCAAGGCCGAAGGTCGGGTGATCGTCACCACCTTCGCCAGCTCGGTGCACCGGGTTTCGATGATTCTCGAACTGGCCATGAAGCATGGCCGCAAGGTGGGCCTGCTCGGCCGCTCCATGCTCAACGTGATCGCCAAGGCCCGGGAACTCGGTTACATCCGCTGCCCTGATGAACTGTTCGTGCCGATCAAGCAGATCCGTGATCTACCCGACCGTGAAACCCTGCTGCTGATGACTGGCAGCCAGGGCGAGGAGCTGGCTGCCCTGAGCCGCATCTCCCGTTGCGAGCACCCCCAGGTGCAGGTCAAAGCCAGCGACACGATCATCTTCTCGGCCAGCCCGATTCCGGGCAACACCATCTCCGTGGTCAACACCATTGACCGGCTGATGATGCTGGGCGCCAAGGTTGTTTACGGCAAGGGCGAGGGCATCCACGTGTCCGGGCACGGCTCCCAGGAAGACCACAAGCTGATGATTGCCCTCACCCGGCCCAAGTACTTCGTTCCGGTTCACGGTGAGCACCGCATGCTGGTGGCTCACTCCAAGACCGCCCAATCGATGGGTGTGCCGGCCGATCACATGTTGATCATCGACAACGGCGACGTGGTCGAACTGACCCCCGATTCCATCCGTAAGGGTGATCCGGTCAAGGCCGGCATCGAACTGCTCGATGCGTCCCGCAACGGCATTGTTGATGCCCGCGTGCTGAAAGAACGCCAGCAACTCGCCGAAGACGGCGTGATCACCCTGCTGACCGTGATCAGCACCGACGGGGCCATGGGTGCACCGCCACGGGTCAACCTGCGGGGCGTGGTCACAACCGCCGATGCCCGCAAACTCTCGATCTGGGCAGAGAGGGAAATCACATGGGTGCTCGAGAACCGCTGGAACCAGCTCTGCCGCCACACCGGTGGCACCGCCCCCGATGTGGATTGGGTGGGGGTGCAACGCGAAATCGAGGTGGGCCTGCAGCGCCGCCTGCGCCGCGAGCTGCAGGTGGAACCTCTGATCATCTGCCTGGTTCAACCGGCACCGGCCGGGACGCCCGCCTACAAGGGCCGTGCCGATGCCGAGCCCGACAGCCGTCCGGCTGGTCGGGGTGGTCGCCAGGGCGGTCGGGAAACCAGCCGGGAGATCATCCGCAACGTCGGCTCCCGCAGCGAAGCCGCTCCGGCTGGCGCGCGCCAAGCCGTGGCCACCCTGCCGGCCCCGGCAGCAGTAACAGCTACCGCAGCTCCGGCTGCAGCCGTGACCCCCGTGGTCAAAGCAGCCCCAGCGGTCTCTGTGCCAGCTGAGCCGGAGATGCCCGCCAACCGGGTGCGTCGCCGCCGCTCCACCGCCGCCGGCTGAAGCCTCAGCCCAACACCACGCGCAACAGGCCCTGGGCCAGTTCGCTCTCCTCTGCCGTCGCCACCGGCCTGAGTTCATCGACGCTGACCGCTTCGATCCTCAGGTCGGCTTTCGGGCTCGGGTCAAGCGCCTCTGGCTGATCCAGCCATGGCATAGCCGGAGCGACGCCCTGGTCAGCCGCGAGCAGATCGGGTTTCTCACTCATGTCACGTGCGGCTAGGGCCTCCTGACACAACGCCAGACCCTGCTCGGCCAGCTCCTTGTAAGTGGCACTGTCTCCGCTTTCCAGAACGGTCTGGTAAAGCGGAATGGCCAGCTCAGGCTCCTGCAGTCCATGCAGGTGGATATGGCCAAGGATTAGTTGAAGGCGCTGGGTCCTGGGGTCTCCTTCCTCTGGTGCTTGCTGCTTGAGCAACGCATCAGCCTGGCGAAAGGCCTTCTGGAAACGGCTCTCGCTGTAGGCGAGTTCCACCTCCTTGTAGGACTGATCGAACGCGTCGGAATCGAAACGGTCTGACGTCATCGGACTGTTGGCTCCAGAAGCAGAAGGTGTTGGGCCTGCCACGCCAGCCGCCAGCCCCCGCCCAGGTTGAGGCTGCCAGGCTCGCAAGAGCTGCGCAAGCTGCGGCAGAGCTCCAGCAGCGTTCGCGACGCCGGACTCCTACCAGTTTCCTGCTCCAGCCAATGGCGCAGCAGCAACTCCTGGCAGGCCGGGCTACGCCGTTGCAGGGGTTGGCGGCACAACCGTCTCGGCTCGGCTGGATCCAGCAGCGGCACCAGGGCCAGGCCCAGTAGTTCCTCGCCCGGGTACTGCTCAAGGCGTTCGGCCAGGGCACTGATCCTGCGGCTGGCGCCGCGATGGAGGGCCTCCAGCACGGGCATCACGTCGTGGCGGATGCGGTTGCGGCTGAAGCGGGGGCTGGCGTTGCTCGAATCGATCCAGACCGGCAACTCCCAGGCGGCACAAAAGTCTGCCGTCTCCTCGCGGCTCAGGCTCAGCAGCGGGCGGACCAGCCAGCGGCTCTCCCCTAAACGGCGACGGCGGCGCAAGCTGCTGAGCCCACGCCGATCGGCGCCCCGGGCCAGATTCAGCAGCACGGTTTCGGCCCGGTCGCTGGCGGTGTGACCGGTGACCACATGGCCACAATCCAGCTCGGCTGCCCAATGTTCAAGCTGGGCGTAGCGCCAGTCCCTGGCGGCGGCTTCGCTGCTCGGTGGCGGCTGCGCCTGATCCTGCTGGACCTGCAAGCCCAACGACCCAGCCCAGTCAGCCAGGGCCTCCGCTTGGGCGGCGGCTTCCGGCCGCCAGCCATGGTTCCCGTGCCAGAGCCGTAACTCCCAGTGGTGCAGACGGCGCAGATCAAGCAGCAGCCGGATCAGCGCCATCGAATCCTGGCCGCCGGAGACAGCCACCAGCAACCGCTCTCCCCTGGGCAGGAGGAATGGGTCTGCCAATAACTGCCGATGCAGCCGCCGGTGCAGGGGCCCCCAGCCCGGCCCTGGATGCCGGGGACTGGTCTGGGCTGGTGTGCTTTCAGGTGGGAGAATGGCTGCCACTTGCTGACCCTGCCGATGTCGCGTCTCTCCAGCCTGCCCGCCGAACTCCATGCGGCGCTGGTGTCACGGCGTCTGTTGAAGGTGATCACGGGGCTCACCAATCGCGATCCGCTGGCGGTGGAGCGCATCAGCCGGGCCGCCGGCGGTGGGGGCGCCGATCTGATCGATGTGGCCTGCGACCCCGCTTTGGTTCAGCTGGCAGCCAAGGTTTCCGGGCTGCCGATCTGCGCATCAGCGGTGGATCCTGACCTGTTTCCGGCGGCTGTGGCCGCCGGAGCGACGATCGTGGAGATCGGCAACTTCGATGCTTTTTACCCCCTGGGCCGCCGCTTCGGCGCCGACGAGGTGCTCTCCTTGACCCGCCGGACCCGTCGGCTGCTTCCAAGCGTGGTGCTTTCGGTCACCGTTCCCCACATCCTTCCCCTGGATCAACAGGAGCAGCTGGCGATCGATCTGGCGGCGGCTGGTGCCGACCTGATCCAGACCGAGGGGGGAACCGCAGCCCGTCCGTTCAGCGCCGGCACCCTGGGGCTGATCGAGAAGGCGGCTCCGACCCTGGCCGCAGCCCATGCGATCAGCCGGGCCCTGCAATCACTGGAGGCGCCGCTGCCGGTGCTCTGCGCCTCGGGCCTCTCAGCGGTGACCCTGCCGCTGGCGATCGCCGCAGGGGCCAGCGGTGTGGGCGTCGGCTCAGCGGTGAGCCGCCTCGATGATGAGCCGGCCATGATAGCCGCGGTGCGCAGCCTGCGCGAAGCCCTGGGCGCACCGCTGGCGGTTGGGATCGCTTCTTGATCCAGTAACAGTCCATGGCAGTGGACCGCCTGGTTCTGGCGCCATGGCCCTTCGCTGCCTACGGTTACAGCGTTGCTTTCCCTGATCCATGGGTGCTTTCATCTGGCTGCTGCAATGGCCGATCCGGGCCGTGGTGCTGTTGATCGTCGCGGCCCTGCCCCTCGGCGTGGTCATGGCGAACTTCGGCACGGCGTTGCTCTCGGCGGTCGTGATCGGCCTGCTGGGCACGTTGCTGATCTTTCCGCTGCGGCTCCTGCTCGGGCCGATCTGGGCTGTCACGTCGCTCGGTGGCCTGATCAGCCCGGTGTCGCTGTTGTTCAACTGGCTAATCACCATCGTGTTGTTCGCCCTGGCGGCCTGGCTGATCAAGGGCTTCCAGCTCA